>Ga0307372_10006578_pt1 | contig 16912 bp, 8 predicted proteins | sample OX1MG_FD_202533 | JGI IMG/M metagenome (GOLD analysis project Ga0307372, IMG submission 202533) | Soil microbial communities from Risofladan, Vaasa, Finland - OX-1 | ecosystem: Environmental > Terrestrial > Soil > Coastal area > Acid sulfate soil | place: Finland: Risofladan, Vaasa | collected... | reverse complement strand
TTTTGCGACAGCGACACGCCGGCTTCAACGCCATCCGCACCGTGCGGCACCGCGGCGGTGCTGACGACGGTGCCGGTGGTGCCCACGCCGGGCTCAGCCGCTGTCGATGGGACCGCGACTTTCACGCTCGACACATCCCTGCTCTACGACCCGACGAATTCGCCTAGCCCGATCAAGGCACATCACTTTACGGCGCACTTCGTGGACTCGCCGCCCGCTGGGGTCTTCCCAATTGCGTTTTACTCAGCGTCGGACTCTCCCTCTGCCACTCCGACCACGCTGAACGTCAAGCCGTCGACCACAACCATCCAGGTGACCGTCACTCCGGGGTCGACAGCGCTGGGTGGAAGCGTGGTACTTGCTGTCGGCCTGGCCAGCTCACCCCAGTTCGGGACGCTCTCCGGCACAATCGACTTCCTGATCGATGGGACCGTGGTCCACACATCGCCGGTGGCCCAGAACGGCTTAACGCTCGCCTCATACACCTACGACACGTCCGCACTCTATCCAGGCACCGCACCCGTCGGTCCCCATAACGTCACGGCAAAGTACAACCCACTTGCCGGCCCACCCGCCAGCAACTACGCAGCCGCCACCACTGCGTCGCCAGCGACGCTCACGACGACGCCCGCGGCCACCGGCTCCCAGCTCACAATCACCCCAGCGAACTCAACGCTGGGGACATCGGTGACCATCTCGATGATGGTGTTCGGGCCGGCCTTCGGGCCAATCGGGAGTGCGGACGGCCAGGTGACGTTCCAGAACGGCACGGACCCAACCTTCACGGGTACCCTCCAGAGCAGCCCGAGCTGCCCGCCCCCCACCGTGAACTGCTCCATCTGGACGGCAACGTTCAACACCGGATCGCTCTATCCAGGACACACCCCGCCCACCGGGCCGTTCAACTTCACAGCAGTGTTCACACCGCCCGCCAACAGCAACTACCTCGGTGCAGCAGCGACGCCAACCACGATGACTGTTGCCCAGGGTGCCACGACGACCGCCATCAACATCTCCGGGAGCCAGCTCAACCCGAGCCTCGGCGATACGATCACCGTGACCGCGCAGGTGACCAGCACGGACGGCAACTTCGGCACCTTCGGCGGAACCGTCACCTTCGAAGAGGGCACGAACGTCATCGGCACCGGCACCGTCAGTACGACTGGCCAGGCGACCTGCGCCTGTGACACGTCGAAGTTCTACCCGGGTGGCCCGGCGCCCGTCGGGCCACACCAGCTCACGGCGGTATTCGGCGGGAACCTGAACTACGCCCCATCGACGTCGAGTCCCTCGGCGACCATCACCGTGGGCCCCGCTGCGACGACGATGACGCTGGGTGTGGATACGACGCCCCAGGTACTGGGCCAGCCGGTGACGCTGACAGCAACCATCACCGCCCCCTCGTCCCAGAAGTTCGGCCCGTTCAGCGGCACCATCACCTTCAAGGACAATGGGACGTCTATCGGCACCGCACCGCTCACCGCCGACGGGGTCGCGACCCTGACAGTCGACAGTGCGGCGCTCCCCAAAGCCCAGGGCTTCAGCGTCCGCGCAGGGGCGCACCCCCTCACCGCCGACTACGCCGGGCAGACCAACTACGCCTCGGCCACCGCATCAACCACGTTGACGCTCACGGCCGCGCCTGTGACTGTCACCATCGCCGCGGCACCATCGACGAGCAGCACGGGTAACTCCGTGACGTTCACGGCGACTGTCACCTCCGCCGTCAGCGGGACGATCTCCGGGAACGTGGACTTCTGCGATTCGGGCACGGGCACCGGGAACGGCTCATGCTCCACCAAGCTGAACGGCTCCGCTGTGGCGCTCGACAACACCGGCCACGCCACGTTCTCGACGTCGTCGCTGACTCCGGGCGTGCACAACGTCTTCGCCCAGTTCACGGGTGCCCCTGGCGGCGACTACCAGAGCGGCAAGTCTTCGGCGAACGGCACGGTGACCGTGCTCAACCCCACGGCGACTGTCGTGACGCCCCCGGCGAACATCAACACGACGACGAATATCAACGTATCGGTCGCGGTCACGTGCCCGTCGTGCTCAGGGTCGCCATCAATCAATGGCAGCGCAGAAATCTTCGTCGATGGCAGCACGACGGCCGCGGGGACCATCCCCATCTCCAGCGGCTCTGGGTCGGGCACGATCGGCACTCTGTCACGCGGCAGTCATGCACTCTTCGCCCGCTTCCACGACACGTCCGTGAGCCCCGCCTACGCAAGTTCAGATTCGCCATCGGTACCGTTCACCGTCTACTCCAACACGACGACAACACTCACCGCCCCGGCAAACAATTCAACGATTACCGCGGGGACGCCAACCACCTTCACGGCCAGCGTGACCGCGGCGGATGCCAGCAGCGTGGGCGAGGGCGATGTCGAGTTCTGGCTGGTGGGCGGCTTAACGCCGCTCGCGACCACACCCACCGTTTCGGGAGGCACGGCCTCAGCGAGCATCACCTTCCCCACGGCGGGGACACAGCAGGTCTACGCGAAGTACGTCGATAGCGGTGGCAGCGCAACCTATAACGGCTCGCAGTCGGGCAACTCGACCTACACGGTCAAATACACGACAACCCTGACCGTCACCGGAAACACGACGGTCACTGCGCTCGATACCGACACCTACACCGCCACGCTCACATATTCGGGCGGGACGGCGACTGCTGCCACCGGGTCGATCACATTCAGCGTCGATGGAGTCGCGCAGCCTTCAGTGAGCGTCGCCAGTGGTGTGGCGACCCTGCCAGGCTGGCTCTGGCATTATGTCAGCTCGTCCGGCCACACCGTGACGGCATCGTACAGCGGTGACACGGCATACCTGTCGTCGTCGTCTGCCACGCTGAATGTCACAGTGAGCCAGATCACCACGTCGTTCGCGCCGCTCACTCAGTCGGGCGGCGTAGTGACTGCCACCATCACCTGCGGTCCGCCTCACGACTGCTCGACGCTCACTGGCAGCGTGACCTTCACCAACTCGGGCAGCGGTACTCCGTCGGCGATTTCGGCCGTGACGGCCGGAGTTCAGGCGACTGCGACCGCGAATTTCGGGAGCCCAACGGGCCGTTCTGTCACCGCCGCGTTGACGAGCACCAACTCGGACTTCGCAGCCAGCTCCCAGACGACGCCAGTAACGTGGTAGCGAGTGCGAAGGAAGACTGCGGAGAGCGGTGATTCCCCTACCCGGCCTGCATCGCTAAGCTTTGCGGGCGCCATCGTTCAACCCGGTCGTGCGCGGAGGATGGTCCGGTGAAATTTGGGGTGCTCCGGGTAACGACGGGCGATGGGCGCACGCGCGAATATCCGCTCGACCTGCCCACGCTCGTCGTCGGCCGCGCCGATGGGAACTCTATCGTCATCGACGACCTCTCGGTCGCCCGCCGCCATGCGCGTCTGACGATCGATTCCGGCCGCCTGCTGCTGGAGGACCTGGGCTCGGCCTCGGGGACGTTCATCGGCCAGCAACGCATCGATGCGAACACGCCCAGCCTCGTAGACAACAACCAGCTCATCCGCTTTGGCGATGTGGAGGCGCAATACGAGGCTCCTGCCGCTGTCGCCACCGACCAGGCCGGTGGCGACGCTGAGACGCAGGACGATGAATCGGGCACGCCCTTCGAACTACCACCGACCGTGCGGGCGACGTTCACGTTGCCGCCCATCCCGGTGGAGGCCGGCGGCAGCCCACTCGTCGGTACGCTCATCGTCCAGAACCGCGGGCGCGTGGTGGACGAGCTCTCGATCAGTGTGATGGACCTGCCGGCCGAATGGGTGCGCCTGAGCACCTCGCGCCTCGTGCTCGTGCCGAACGACCAGGCCGAAGTGACGCTCGTGATCCAGCCACCGCGCCGCGCCGATGCCCGCGCCGGGGAGTATGACTTTTCGGTCATCGTCACGAGCGGCGAGACGAGCCGCGAAGTGCTGGCTAACGGCCACGTTGCCGTGCTCCCGTTCGAATCGACCACGCTCGAACTGCACCCGGTCCGCAGCAAACGCCACTTCACTCTCCTGGCCGAGAACCGCGGCAACGCCAACGCGACGTTCACGCTCTCCGGCACCGACGACGAAGAGCTATTTCTCTATGAGTTTGAACGCCACACGCTCGAACTGGCTCCCGGCGAAGAGGCGCAGGTGCCCTTTCGCGTGTCGCCGCGCAAGCGCCGCTTCTTCGGGCCGACGTTGGCCGCGCCGTTCACGGTCGTCGCCACTCCAGCTTCAGAAGCGTCTGCGAAAGCGACGGCGGCCGGCCAACTCACGTTGCGGCCGATGCTGCAGCCATTTGTGGCGCCGTTACTGTTCACCATCGTCGTCGCGGTGATTGCCGGCGCCCTGTTCTATCACTTTTTCTGGCCACTCGGAGGCGTGGCGAGCGCGAACGCGGAAGCGGCCTATGTGGGCATCCACCTCTGCGATGCGAACAAGACGGCCACGCCCAAACCGGCTCCCCCATCCGCCGCGGCACCGCTGTTCGAACAGAACGACCCACAGTGGGGCAAGGACGAATACGCCAACGGCAAGAACGCAACGCTCGGGCCGTATTCCTGCGGGAGCATCATGGCCCAGTGTGGCGCGGCCATCACGTCGCTGGCGACGGTGATGAACCTCTTCCAGCTCACCGTCATGCCGGATGGCTCCGACCTGAACCCGAAGACGCTGAACACGTGGGCGAACCAGCAGCTGCGGGCGGCCCCGCCGGCTACGGTGCGCGTGAGCCAGGGGTATGACGAGGGAGACGTGATCTGGCCGCTGGTGGACCAGCTCTCCGCGGAGATCGCCAAGGCCCATCCCGGCGCGCGGCTCATCCGCTTTGCCGGCATCGGCACCGGCAGCGACGCCGAAGTGCGGGCCGAGCTGCAGGCCGGACGGCCCGTCATCCTGCAGCTCCCGGGCCACTGGATCACGGCCGTGGGGCTCGATGGCAACAACATCCTCATCAACGATCCCTACTACCGCGACCGCAAGACGCTCGCCTTCTACAAGGGCAAGGTGCAGAGCAGCGTGCTCTTCGCCACATCGAACGACCTCGGCGCGATCGCGATCACAGTCCCCGGCAATGTGCGCGTGCGGGTGACGGATGCCGAGGGCAGGGTCGTTGGCACGATCACAGGCGCGACCCCGCAGGATGCCGATAAGAGCGCGCTGCGCCAGATCCCCGGGAGCTCCTATGTCTTCAAGGAGGCGATGCGCGACCCGACCTGCGTCCAGCCTGCCCCTGCACCGACCGCTGGCGTGAACCAGATCATCCTCCCGGGCGTGAAGGACACCTACAAAGTGGAGGTCGCGGCGGCCACGAATGGGCCGACGACGGTCGCCATCCACATCTATGACCGCAACGGCAACCTGACGATGCAGAGTCTCGACAACGCCGGGCCGGCGGTGCTCTCGATCAACTACGACCCGAGCAGCCCGACCTCGCAGATCAGCCTCGTCTCCGGCACGCCGGCCACGCCCGGGACCAGCACTGCTGCGGCCGGGACGACGCCCGCCGCCGGCGGCACCGGCACCGCTCCCGGCCAGACCGGGGCCGGCACGCCACAGCCCGGTGCCCCTTCTGCCGGCGGCACTGCTACGGCAAAGCCTGCCACCAGTGGCTCTCCCGGTGCCGGTGGGACGGCCAGCCCGACCGGCACGGCCACCGCTTCACCGACGGCAACGCCCGCGCCGCCGAACAACGTCACCGTGACCTGCTCCCCGGCCTACTCAACGGGGCCGACGCTCGCGACAGTCACCTGCACAGCGGCCATCGGCGGGACGCTTACGACCACCAACTGGACTGTTAACGGCGTCCCGTTCCCGGCAGCCCAGGGCAAGACTGTGCTCACGACAACGTTCACCGCCAACACGAACGCGACGATCCAGGTGAGCGCCTGCAACCTGAATGCGTGCACGCAAGGGACGGCAGCCGTGGCGGTCGTATTCCCACCGGTCACGCCGACGGGCACGCCGGTGCCATCGGCCACGCCATCGGTCACGCCCACGCCCACGCCTTCGACGCCTCCTGCAGGGCCCGACCTGACGTGTGTCGTTAGCGGGCCAATGAACCAGTCGGATGTGACCTGTTCGACGACCTTTTCGGGCACCTACAGCGCGATCATCTGGCAGGCTCCCGGCGACGATAAGCCAGTCCCCGGTGCCGGCGCGAAGACGTGGACGCTGCACACGTCTTTGGTGTCCGGGACGCTAACTATCGGTGGCATAGCCCCGACGAATTCGGTCAATGCTACTAACCTGCAGGCGAGTCTCGACACGACTTTTGGTACCGGCGCGGTGGCCGCGGCATCGGGCTCGGTTAGCGGCCCATTCACCCTCACCTTCCAGGTGAGCGCACAGATCTGCAACGGCAACGCGTGTGTAGCCGCGCCAACGGTGCAGGTGCAGATCCCGATCCAGTTCTGATGAACCGCAGAGATCGTGGGCCGGCGCACCGGCAGGGGCGTCCATGTTGACCCGCAAACCTGCGACACCGGGACCGGCGCTGGCGGCGGCCGTACCGATCGAGCGCTCCGCCGTCGACCTCGTCCGTGGCCTGATTCGCGGAGAGGTTGCCCGGATGCGGGCCGCCGGGATCGCGGTCGGTGCGGACGAGTACCGGGGGCTTTATACGCCCGACGATGAGGCGGACCGGTTGTTGGCTGTCCGGCCGTTCCGCCACGATGCTTCCGGAGAACAGCCGGCGGCCGCACAGGCTGAAATCAGCCGCCTCGTGCAGTCGGACCACGGCCCGTTCGCGCGCCTCGTTGCCATGGGCAGCCTGGACACATTCGAAGCCGGCTGCATCCTCCTCTGCCTCGCCTCCGAAACCGACCTCGGGATAGAGCGGCTGATCGCCTATGTGCAGGACGACGTGACCAAGCGGCGCCCACGGGTGGACCTCGCCCTGCGGCTGCTGGCGTCGCCCGAGGCTCAGGCGGAGGCGCGAGGGTCGTTCGAGCCCGGAGCGCCGCTGCGGCGCCACCACCTGATCACGCTGCACGAGGAGCCCGGGCAACCGCATACGCCGCTGATCGCCCAATACCTCGCGCTCGACCCGCGGATCGCCGGGTTCCTGGCGGGCCAGGATGGCGTCGACGAGCTGCTGCACCCGTTCGCCGAACTCACCGAGCTGGGCAAGAGCCCCCCGGACGCAGTGTCGGCACTACAGGGTGCGACGGGCGCGCAGGTGCGAGCGCTGGCAGAGTTACCCGTCATCGCCCTGCAGCCACCGGCATTGAGCCTCTGTGGCCGTGACGCGGCGCAACGAAGGTTGGCGGCTCGAGAGCTGGCGCAGGCTTCGGGGCTGAACCTCCTTGCCGTGGAATTCGCGGCATTTTGCGATGCGGCGGGCTTCGCCACCGCCCTCACCCTCGCCCTGCGAGAAGCGGCCCTCCAGCGGGCCGCGTTGGTGCTCAAGGGCGTGGACAAACTCACAGCCGAAGACGCGCGCAAGCTGAGAAGAACCGTCGGCGAGCAGGCGATCGCGCCGCTCGTCATTCTCGATGCCTCGGAGCTCTTCCCCTGGCCGGGAGTGACGATCACCATCCCGGAGCTCGAATTCGACGCCCAGCAGTCACTGTGGCGCGAGCAGCTCAACCGCGCCTCGGACGTCGCAGGGCCGGAGCTTTCAAAACTGGCAGGCAAGTTCCGGCTCGACACCGAAACGATCGCCGATGCCGTCCAGGCTGCGCGGGGGAGTGCAATCTGGCGAGACCCGGCGAGCCCCATTGTCACGATCGACGACCTGTATGCGGCCGCCCGCACCCAGTCCACGCCTATCCTCAGCGACCTCGCCCGGAAGATAGTCCCCCACTACCACTGGGACGACATCGTGCTCCCGGCCGACGCCCGAAACCAGTTGAGGGAAATGTGCGCGCACATCGAACATCGGCACCAGGTGTATGACCTCTGGGGACTCGGTGCGAAACTGGCCATGGGAAAGGGCCTGATGGCGCTCTTCGCCGGGAACTCCGGGACGGGCAAGACGATGGCTGCCGATGTCATGGCCGGAACCCTTGGCCTTGACCTCTACAAGATCGACCTCTCGGGCGTCGTCAGCAAATACATCGGGGAAACCGAGAAGAACCTGGCCACCATTTTCTCCGAGGCGGGGCAATCGAACGCCATCCTCTTTTTCGATGAAGCAGACGCGCTGTTCGGCAAGCGATCAGAGGTCAAGGACGCCCACGATCGCTACGCCAACATCGAGACGGCCTACCTCCTGCAGCGCATGGAGGAATACGCGGGCATGGTCATCCTCGCCACGAACCTGAAGTCAAACCTCGATGAAGCCTTCCTGCGGAGATTGCACTTTGTTGTGGACTTCCCGATGCCAGACGAAGACGACCGTCGCCGCATCTGGGAAGCGACCATTCCCCCAGCTCTGCCGCTGAGCGGGGATATCGACCTGAGTTTCCTGGCGCGCCAATTCAAGATCGCCGGCGGGAACATCCGCAACGTCGTGCTTGCCGCGGCCTTCTTTGCTGCTTCAGAAGAGTCTGAGGTCTCGATGGCGCACATGGTGCGAGGTGTCCGGCGAGAGTACCAGAAGCTGGGGAGGATGGTCACCGACGCGGAGTTTGGGCCATATGTGGACTTCCTGCGCTGACGTCCACTAAAACTTCTCTCGGGAAATCTGGTAGCGTAACGTCGAACCGCATATGATGCACAGCCAGGAGGCGCCGCTATGTCCGAATTGCTACGAAACAGTGCCGCCGAGCGAGAAGCAGAGCGAGTCCGGCGCCGGGCGGACGTGCAAACGGCGCGGAGGGAAACTCCCACTGCACTCCATCCCATCCTGCGGCTCCAGAAGCAGGTCGGGAATGCGCAGGTCTCGCGGCTCGTGGCCGAACGGCAGATTGCCCTGCAGCGCGAATCGGAAGGCGGCGAGGGCGAAGAGGAAGAGCTCCAGGCGAAGCGCGATCCTGCCCTGCAACGCGAGTCCGAGGGTGGCGAAGCCGAAGAGGAAGAGCTCCAGGCGAAGCACGATCTTGCCCTGCAACGCGAGTCCGAGGGTGGCGAAGCCGAAGAGGAAGAGCTCCAGGCTAAGCACGACCCGCAAATCGGGCTGGAAGGCGGGCCAGTCGGATCTGACATGGCGGGCCGCATCAACGGCATGCGCGGTTCCGGCTCGACGCTCGGCGAAGGCGTGCGGTCCAAGATGGAAGGGGCGATCGGCGAGTCGTTCGCCGATGTTCGCGTCCACCGGGACTCCGAGTCCGACGCCTTGAACCGGAGCATGACAGCGAAGGCGTTCACGACAGGAAGCGATATTTTCCTCCGCGAGGACCAGAGCCCCGGCGACGAGCGGCTGATGGCGCACGAACTGACGCATGTGGTCCAACAGCGGAGCATGGCGGGCAGTGGCGGCGGGATGAACGTCGGTGCCGCAGACGACAGCCACGAGCACGAAGCCGACCAGGTCGCAGAGTCGGTGCTTTCCGGTGCCGCACAGCGCAAGCGCGCCGAAGAGCAGGCCTAGCGTGAGCGGCCGTTTCGGTGGCGGACCGGAAAGGGCGAGGGGCGGCCGATGATCAGCGATGTCGATGAAGCGATTCGCCAGCTCCTCATTGCGGACGTGCCACTGCCCGTCGGCGAAGTCGATATTTCGTTTGAGCGCCCGACGCGCGAATGGTCGAGCCGCCTTTCCCGCCCGACTCTGAACCTGTTTCTGTTCGACGTGCGCGAACGTCTCGAATTTCGCGATACGAACGACATCCGGAGCCTCACGGCGGACGGACGCATGATGTCGCGGCGCCCACCCCGGCGAATCGACCTCTCCTACGTAATCACTGCCTGGGCAAAGGAGCCGGCAGACGAACACCGTGTGTTGTCGCGCGTGCTCGCCTCGATGTTTCGCACCCTGGAAATGACCAATGGCAGCCTGGGAGGCGAATTGGACGGATCCGACTATCCCGTGCTCCTGCGGATCATGCCACCGGATTACCTCGCGAAGCCGGCCGACCTGTGGGGCGTGCTCGACAACGACCTTCATGCCTCGCTCACCTGGGTAGCGACTGCGCCGCTGCACCCCGTGGCGCCATTCGTTGGTCCGATCGTGCGGACGCGCGAGCTGCGGGTCGGGAACGCGGCCAGCGACGAGCGCGAATCGTTCTTCGAGATTGCTGGGGTCGTCTGGCGAGATGGCGATCCCGCCGCCACGGTGCCCGGCGTACGGGTCTCCGTCGTGGGGACCGCGGTGCAAACGACTACGGAGGCCGATGGGGTGTTCAGGCTGCAGCCGCTTTCCGCCGGCACCTATGTCTTGCGTGCGGACATGCCGGCGGGCGAGGCACACGATCGGCCAATCACCATACCTTCGTCTACTTACGACATTTCGATATAATCTACTAAAGGACGTTCAGTCGCGAGCGTAGGAGTCTCTTGCGCATTGGTGCCAGGAAGCTGGTAGTATTGCGCGGCATTTCCGAACAGAGTGCGAAGGCAAAAAGGGAGAGCAGATGGCAACGGCGTATCTCACACCAGGCGTGTATGTCGAAGAGGTCGATCGCGGCTCGAAACCGATCGAGGGCGTCGGCACGGCAGTGGCAGCATTTCTCGGCATCGCCGAGAAGGGCCCGATCGGAAAAGCGACGATGGTCGCGAACTGGACGCAATATCAGGAGCTTTATGGCGGGTTCGTGCCAGGCGCCTACCTTGCCCAGTCGGTCTACGGGTATTTCAACAATGGCGGTTCACTCGCCTTCGTCGTCCGGATTGGCAACGAGAGCGACGCGGAAGTCGCAGCCCCGGCCCCAGTGGCGGAGATCACGGCGAAGGCTGCAGGGAATCCGGTCACGCTGAAGGCTCTGGCGCGCGGTAGCGGTGCCGAAGCGGAAGGCATTCACGTGGAAGTGAGCGAAGGCCCGGAGGACACGTTCAACCTGACCGTGAAGAAGGGCACCGCCGAAGAAAAGTTCGAGGGCCTGACGATGGCCCGCGGTGCGAAGAACGCACTCGAAGTCGTGAACAAGCAGTCCACGCTGATCACGCTCGAAGAAGTGCGGGTGACGGGCCTCGCAATCCCGGAGCGTGCGCCGGCGGCTGGCACGTACTCCCTGACTGTGGCATCGAGCCAGGCGCTTGCGCCCGTGAGCCCCGCCCAATATGAGGGTGCGGTGCTCGACCGCACGGGCCTTGGCGGGCTCGAAGCGATCGATCAGGTGACGATGGTGTGTGCGCCGGACGTGATGGCGGCCTTCCAGGCCGGCAGCCTCGACCGCAAGGGCGTGCAGGCGGTGCAGTTGGCCATGATTTCGCACTGCGAAAGGATGGGCGACCGCGTCGCGATCATTGACCCCCTGCCCGACATGAACGCGCAGGAAGCCTATGATTGGCGCGTGAACGAGGCCGGCTACGATTCGAAGTATGCCGCCATGTACTACCCCTGGGTGGAAGTCGCCAACCCCGACCCGAACGCCACGACGACGACACAGTTCGTGCCACCTTCGGGGTTCATGGCAGGCGTCTGGGCGCGCAGCGATTCTGAGCGCGGCGTGCACAAGGCCCCGGCTAACGAAGTCATCCGTGGAGTCATTGGGCTCCCCACCATGCTCACGCCTTCGGAGCAGGGCGTTTTGAACCCCGTAGGCGTGAACTGCATCCGCGCATTCCCCGGCCGGGGCATCCGGATCTGGGGCGCCCGCACGCTTTCAAGCGACCCTTCATGGCGTTACCTCAACGTGCGGCGGCTCTTCAACTTCGTCGAGAAGTCGATCTACCAGGGCACGCAGTGGGCCGTCTTTGAGCCCAACGACGTGTTCCTCTGGGGCAAGCTCAAGCGAGACGTCGGTGCATTCTTGCGGACCGTGTGGATGGGCGGAGCGCTCTTCGGTGACACGCCCGACCAGGCGTTCTTCGTGAAGTGCGATGCGGAGAACAATCCCTCGGCGACGAGGGACGTGGGCCAACTCTACATCGACATCGGCATCGCCCCGGTGAAGCCCGCCGAATTCGTCATCTTCCGAATCGGGCAATACTCGCCCGAAGCGTAATTTTCATCGCACATCCGGGGCCGTCCGTCGCCAGCGACAGGGCGGCCGCGGGCCATTTCAGGCACCATGCAACAAGAGGAGAGGCTAGAAGATGACTCACCCGGCAGACCCAGTTGTCGGCTTTAATTTTCTGATCGACCTGCAGGGAGGGGCCACCGGATACTTTACCGAAGTTTCCGGGCTCGGCTCCGAAACCGAGGTCTCCGAGCACAAGGTGGTGAGTAAGGACGGGAAGACGCCTATCGTCCAGCAGCTCCCCGGCCGCCTCAAGTGGGAGTCCATCGTGCTCAAGCGCGGCATCACAAAGGACCTCGACATGTGGGAGTGGCGCCAGATGGTCGAAGAGGGCAAGGTCGACAAGGCTCGCAAGAACGGCTCGATCACGCTCCTCGACAACGCGTTCACGCCCGTAGCGAAGTGGGACTTCGTACGCGCCTGGCCGTCCAAGATGTCCGGACCAAGCATCAGCTCGAAGAGCACCGACGTGAGCATTGAAGAAATGACGCTCGTGCACGAAGGCATCAAGCGGGTCAAGATCTAATCCGTGGCGCAGTACGCCGGCGGCAGCGGGCGGGCAGGATGAGGAAACCGCGGGGCGGTCAGCACAACGCTGGCCGTCCCGATGTTCTCTATAAGGGGTGGTGACAGTGGCAAGCCTTCAGACCGAGTTCGATTTCACGCTGCCGCGAGGCTACGTGGATGCGAACGGCACGGTCCACCGGGCCGGCCGTATGCGGCTCGCCACAGCACTCGACGAGATCACGCCTTTGCGGGACCCCCGCGTGCGCCAGAACCAGGCCTATCTCATCATCATCCTTCTGGCCAATGTCATCACCCGTCTCGGTGACCTGGACTATGTGAGCACCTTCGAGATTGAGAAGCTCTTCACGAGTGACCTCGCCTTCTTGCAACGCCTCTACCGGCAGGTGAACGAACGGGGGACATCTCTCATAACGGTCCAATGTCCGGAATGTTCGACGGAAGTAGAGGTCGACATCGCCAGCCTGGGGGGATCGCTGGCTACCCCCTCGAACGACTCTACGAGGAGGTAGCCTATCTCGCCTATCACTTCCATTGGGACGCCGACACGATTCTCACCCTGGAGCACGCCGAGCGCCGCAAGTGGGTCGAACAGGTGGCCTCCATCAACCGCAAACTGAACGATGGAGCCGAAAGGCGATAGTCGATGACGCAACCACAGCCGGGGACGCCCGTCGATCCCTACCTCAGTTTTCGTTTCGCCGTCGAGATCGATGGCATCGAGTACGCGCGCTTCACAGAGTGCTCACCGCCCAAAGTCGAGACAGAAATCTTCTCGTACGCCGAGGGCGGCCTGAACGACTACGAACACAAGCTCCCCGGCCGGACGAAGCTCAGCAACTTCACGCTGAAGCGGGGCATGACCGACAACTCTGCTCTCTGGGACTGGTACAACCGATTCCTAACGAAGAAAGACAAGTCGATCGAGCTCAAGCAGGTCTCAATCATCCAGTACGATGCCACCGGTGGTCAGGCCTACAAGTGGGACCTTTCCGGGGCCTTCCCCGTCCGCTGGGAGGGACCAACATTCAACGCCGGAAATTCGAGCGTGAGCGTCGAAACGCTTGAGGTGGCATTCGCCAGCATGTCGGTGGTCAAGGGCAGCCTGATCTAGGAGCAAGAAACCAAGATGCCGTTCGGATGGAAGATTCGCAGGAAAGCTCCCGGCACGGGGGGCGAGGCGCCGGCCCCGGTATCGGAGAGCGCGCCGCTGCCTGTGATTCTCGCCAACACGTCGCCACCGGCTGATGCGGCCGCGGTCCAGCGCACACCAGAGCCGTCGCAGGTGCAGCGGCGAGCCGAACAGCGCCCGACCCCCGCGGAGCCCGCCAGCCCCGCCGACGCAGCTTTTAGCCGGCAACTTCAGGGCGAGCTACGGGCCGACGCAGACGGCCGTGCCAGCGGCATCCTCGGCCGGGATGGCGGATTCGCCAACACCGCTGTCTTCGCGAGCGAGACCCAGCGCCTGGGTGAACAGGTCCGTGGCCACGACATCTTTGACGAGGTGTCGCGTGCGGTGGACGCGCCGCCGACATTGACGGACCCCTACTTTGCCGACTCACTTTCCAGCCTGATGAGCTTCAGCGACCCGCTCGCTATCATCGACGGGCGCAAGACGGACACTATCCTCGGCGCCCGGGTGTCCCGCAAGGAGGAGCTGCCGAGCGCCATTTCCGAACTCTGGGCGATGCGACAGGCGGGCACTTTGGGATCGAGCGGCTCGCGCGCCACGGGGCCGGAGACGAGCCAGGCTCGGCGCCCACCGGCGCCACCCTCGGACGCCAGCCCGCCGGAAGCCGCGCGCTACCGCGTCGCATCGAACCAGGAGCCAGTGATCAGGCGCCTGGCGGATTCGGTGAGTCATGAGTCGCGCGGCGCGCCGGGTGTGCCGAGTCCGTTGCCCATCGTGGCGCGATCCACCCAGGTGGGTACGCCCCCAACCACCCCCGCTGCTGCGGCCGCATCCCCGGCACCGCAGCTTGCACGCGACGAGCCGCTGCCGCCATCGTCGGCGGGCGCGGGGACAGTGGTGGCGCGGGAGACCTTTCGCGCGCGTCCCGCACCGGCGACTGAGGTAGCGCGAAGCGTCGAGGCAGGGTCGGCACCACCCCCGCCGCCCATGGCGGACGTGATAGGAACGCCGGCTGCCGAACGACCTTTTGCGGAACCCACGCCTCTCGCTGTGCCGCAAGCAGCGGCTGGCCAGGCCGTGCAGGATCGGCTTCCGCAGCAGTCACCGACTGTTGGCGCCACCAGCGCAACGCCGCTCCCGGCACTCGATCTGCCGATGGCGTCCCAACCCCTGCCTTCCGCGGAAGGGCCACGTTCGGTCGTCTCACGCCGCGTCGACGCCGAAACGACTTCGGCCGCGCCCGGCGCACCGCCAGCCGTCCAGCCTGCCTCAACAGGGGGAGTGCTTCCCGCTGTACCTCAATCGCCGGCCGGCGAAGGCGTGCAGGACCCACTGCCACCGCAGTCACCGCCGCATGTAAGGGCCACAACGGCAACGCCACTTCCGCCCCTGGACCTGCCCATCGCATCCCAAGCCTCACCGTCCCCGGGAGAGCCAGACTCGGTCGTCTCACGCACGGTCGAGACAGAAACAGCCACCAGCCCGGCTGCGCCCGTGGCCGCTCGCCCGGCACCGGCTGCAGAAGCCCCTGAGTCATCACCTGCAGTGCAGCCCGGCGAGCGCACCGCCAGCGACACAGCGGCAGTACAGCCCCCATCGAGCACTACTGCGACGCAGCACGTCGCGCGGGTTGCCGCCGAGAGTGAGCCTGCGATCGCTGGCACCGCATCGGACCTCACGTTTCGCGATGCCAAACCGGCGAGTCACGGAGACTCCGCGCCTCCGGCGGGTTTCGGCAACCAGCCAGCGTCTTCCGGCGAACCCACTCCCCTTGAAAGAACCCCGTCCGGCGGTCCTCGGCCAACCACGGCCGAGATTTCGACGTCCAGCCCACCCCCGGCCGGCGCGATTGCCCGCCATGCTGCACCTGCCGCGAGCGCAATACCTGCAGCAGGTGACACGAATGACGCAACATCGTCTATACCGCATGTCCTGCTCCCGGGTGCGGAAGCGGACGGTGCAACGGTGGTCCCGTTTAACGGCCCTGCGGCCGCCTTGCCAGCGAGCGAAGGTGCCATCGCACCCGAAACCTTCGTGTTTCGCTCTCTCGACACAGAGGGCGGAGCGCGCGATGCGAGCACGACCGAAGCAACCGGGAGCCGCGGCGATGCAACGGGACAGTCGCGGGCGACGGGACAGCCGGGGGCCACGGAACCGCCGCAGGCGCGAGCGACACTGCCGTCGACCCACGAAACACCCACGGACGACGCCGGGAACCGGGATCGTGGCGCGGAGATGGTCCTGCGGGCGCCGAGTGAGCCCGCCGTAGCCCCAACTACCCCGTCCATCGCTCCATCCCAGACGGCCGCCCCTGCCGGCCCGCCCGATTCGATTGATAGCACTGCGCCTTCCCATCAGAACTACGCCGCAGCGGAAACGGGCGAGGCCTCCACGGCGTTACGGCGACAGGTCGACGCTCGGCCCGGCGACGTGACTCTGCCGCCGGAGCTTCCACTCGGACCTACGACCGTCCCCAACACCGCCGTGGCGAGGCAGACCACAACGCCTGCCGGGCCGGTGAGTCCCGAGGCCGAAGCCCCATCCGCACCGCCCGTAAGCGGACAACGCGCCGCGCTCCACGACGCCGGGGGATCTGCGTCCGGCGCCATGCTCGGCCAGCCCTCGTCCGCCACCGGTGCTGCTACTCCGGGCGTAGAGCCAACCGGACGCGAAGATTTGTCTGTGCCTCCACCAGGTGCGTCGGATGGCTCGGGGCCGATTGCGCGCCTCGCCGAAATGCACGACGCCCCCGGCAGCAGCGACCGTCCGACGGCGGTGTATGAGCCCAGCAGCGACGGTAGCGCAGCGTACGCGTCGATCGAGATGAATCTCGCGGCCGACGCCGGAGGCGCTGACCCCACATCCGGCGGATCGGCTCCGCAAGCGCGCAGCGGTGCCGCGGAGGAAGCGTCTACGAGCCCCGAGACCAGACCATCAGCAACGCTGACGGGGGAGGGTGTGCTCCCATCGGGCACGGCACCCGAAGCGGTGATGCGCGTCGTCGCCGAAGCACCCGCGAGCCCGGCCCGAAGCGAAGCTTCGCTTGACCTGCATTCGGCCCCCGGGCCGATCACCGGGGAATCACGCGGGACAGCGCCTGCACCAGCCACGGGCGCCTCCTCGTCCGCGACGGGATCGGGCAGGCGCGCAGACCAGGTGATGGATGCCGCGCCCGGCCCACGCGATCTGCCGCTCCAGCGCAGCGTGGGGGCGGGGGGGTCCGCGGGGCAATCGCTTCCAGGGGCCGGAACGGCGCGGGTCGT
>Ga0307372_10006576_pt1 | contig 16918 bp, 11 predicted proteins | sample OX1MG_FD_202533 | JGI IMG/M metagenome (GOLD analysis project Ga0307372, IMG submission 202533) | Soil microbial communities from Risofladan, Vaasa, Finland - OX-1 | ecosystem: Environmental > Terrestrial > Soil > Coastal area > Acid sulfate soil | place: Finland: Risofladan, Vaasa | collected... | reverse complement strand
GGATCGACTTCCGGGTGGTCGAGGCCGCCCATGACCTGTACGCGAACAAGTTCGAGGCGTTCCGCCGGGTAGTGCTGCCGTTGTCACTGCCCGGCGTGTTCGCCGGAGTGCTGCTGAACTTCGTCCCTGCCGCATCGGACTACGTCAACGCGCAGGTGCTCGGCGGCCCGAACAACACCATGATCGGAAACATCATCCAGGACCAGTACCTGTACAACACGGACTACCCGATGGGAGCGGCGCTGTCCTTCACCCTGATGGCGTTCCTGCTGATCGGAATCTTCGCGTACGCCAGGGCGCTGGGTACCGAGAACGTGCTTGAGGCAGCGGCGGCATGAGCACCTCAGTCCTGACCCCGGCCAGCAGCGGACTGCGCGTTCCCGAGCAGCCCGCCCGGCGCAGGCGGCCGAAGGTCCGGTTCGGCGACCGGCTGCTGCACGTCTACACCTGGCTGCTGATCGGCTGGCTGGCCCTGCCGATCGCCGCGGTCGCACTCTTCAGCTTCAACAACCCCAAGGGCCGGCTCAACATCCTCTGGGTCGGTTTCACGCTCAAATGGTGGGGCCCGAAGCTTTTCGAGTACCCGGACCTGACGCGGGCCATGTGGAACTCGATCACTATCGGCGTGATCGCCACCGTGGCGTCGACGGTACTCGGCACGCTGATCGGCCTGGCGCTGGGCAAGCACAAGTTCCGCGGCCAGAACGTCACCAACCTGCTCCAGTTCGCCGCGATCTCGGCGCCGGAGATCGTGCTCGGCTCCTCGTTGCTCACGTTCTTCCTGACGCTTGGGGTCCAGCCCGGATACCCGACGATCGTGATCGCGCACATCGCGTTCTGCCTGTCCTTCGTCGCGGTGACGGTGCGCGCCCGCGCGCTTACCCTCGACCCGTTCATTGAGGAGGCCGCGCGCGACCTCGGGGCCGGGCCGTGGGCCACGTTCCGGCTGGTGACGTTGCCGCTGATCTGGCCGGGCGTGATGTCGGGCGCGCTGCTGGCGTTCGCGCTGTCAATCGACGACTTCATCACGACGAACTTCGTGGCCGGCTCGGTGCAGACCTATCCGCTCTATATCTGGGGAGCCAGCCGCGAGGGACTCCCGCCGCAGGTGAACGTGATGGGCACGATCATCTTCATGTTCGGTGCCGGGCTGGCCATCTTCAACTCGGTCCGGGCCCGCCGCGCCAGGGCGTGATCCGATGCTGCCCGGACGCGTCCGCCAGCCGTCGTCGCTGGCGGACACCAGGCCGGTGCCGTACTGGCTGGACCAGCCCGCGGCGCCGCCGCCGCTGCCGCCGCTGACCGGTGCGCAGCAGTGCGACCTCGCCGTCATCGGCGGCGGGTACAGCGGGCTGTGGACCGCGCTGCTGGCCAAGGAGCGTGATCCGGGCAGGGACGTCGTCCTGGTCGAAGGGCGGAAGATCGCCTGGGGCGGTTCCGGCCGCAACGGCGGTTTCTGCTCGGCGAGCATCACACACGGGCTGAGCAACGGGCTTGACCGCTTTCCCGACGAGATGCGGACACTGGAGCGGCTCGGCCGGGAGAACCTGGACCAGATCGAGCTGGCCGTCGCCAGGTACGGCATCGACTGCGACTTCGCCAGGACCGGCGAACTCGCGGTCGCGACCGAGCAGTGGCAGCTTGACGGCCTCGCCCAGACCGCCGCCGCCGCGGCCAAGCTGGGCGCCAGGGTCCGGCTGCTGGACGCGGCTCAGGTCCGGGCCGAGCTGAACTCGCCCACCTACCTCGGCGGCTTGTGGGACACCGACGGCTGCGCGACGGTGGACCCGGCGCGGCTGGCGTGGGGCCTGCGCCGGGCGTGCCTGGCCGCCGGAGTGCGGATCTACGAGCACACCCCGGTGACGGCCATCGAGAACGGGCCGGGCCGGCTGACCTTGGCGACGCCGCGGGGGACTGTGCACGCGAATCAGCTAGCCCTGGCCGCCGGGGCGTTCGCGCCGCTGCTGCGCCGGCTGCGGCATTTCGTGGTCCCGGTCTACGACTACGTGCTGATGACCAAGCCGCTGACCCGGGTCCAGCTCGACGCCCTCGGCTGGCGGAACCGGCAGGGAGTCGGCGATTCGGCGAACCAGTTCCACTACTACCGGCTGACCTCGGACAACCGGATCCTGTGGGGCGGTTACGACGCCGTCTACTACTACGGCGGCAAGATCGCGGCCAGCCTGGACCAGCGCCCGCGGACATTCGCTACCCTCGCCAGGCATTTCTACGAGACGTTCCCGCGGCTAGACGGGCTGGAGTTCAGCCACTCCTGGGGCGGGGTCATCGACACGTCCTCGCGGTTCTGCGCGTTCTTCGGCACGGCACGTTCAGGCCGGCTGGCGTACGCGGCCGGCTATACCGGCCTCGGCGTGGGAGCGTCCAGGTTCGGCGCGAACGTGATGCTTGACTTGCTCTCTGGTGAGCCCACCGAGCGGACCAGGCTGCGGATGGTACGCAGCAAGCCGCTGCCGTTCCCGCCGGAACCAGTTCGCGCCGCAGGCATCGGCCTGACCCGCTGGTCGCTGGCACAAGCCGATCGCAACGACGGACGCCGGAACCTGTGGCTGCGCGGGCTGGACAGCATCGGCCTCGGCTTCGACTCCTGAGCCGGGGGGCGCTGCGGTCACAAACGCAGCGCAATCGCCGGATTTCCTGGTTATTACTGCCATGGGTTCGCCTGCTGAGATAGCTTTGGCCGCCAGTAATTGACGTTCCACGCTCACTCGATCGCGTGAAACAAGGAGATGACGGCTAATGAGACGCCCGATGAAATGGTTGTTCCTGGAAACATCCGCAGCGGGCGTGCTGATCCTGGCTACGTGCGCGCTGCCCGCATCGGTCGCGCCCGCGGCGCTGGCGGCGACGTTGCCGCCGGTAGCGACCACCTCGCTGGACGGCGCGAACCTGATCAGCTACGCCAACAGCGACTTCGAGGCCGGGGTCGCGGACTGGGTATCCATCTCGAACGCGACCCTCAGCCAGGACACCTCGCACGCCTACCTGCATAAGGACTCGCTGCTCGACACGATCACGGCGGCCGGCACCAGCCAGTTCAAGCTCGGTGCGAGTGCCGGCCGGATTCAGGTGACCGCCGGAGCGAAGTACCGGGTCTGGGGGTATGTGAAGGCACCGGCCGTCACCGGACGGACGTTCACCTGGGCGACGGGCTTCTTCGACTCGACCGCCACCTGGATCGGCTGGGTGTCTTCCGGCACCACCACGCTCGGCTCTTCTGGCGGCTGGCAGTACGTGACCGGGACGATCACTGCCCCGGCCAACGCCAGCTACGCCTACGGCTCACCCAGGGTCAGCTATGCGAACGCCGCGGCAGGCGAACTGATGCGGCTGGACGAGGTGCACGTCGAGCCGCTCCGCGCCGCGACGCTGGTCGGGGCGCATGGTGACGCCAACACCGCCGCCGCCTTCGTCAACGCGAACTCCGCGATCGGGCCGCTGCGGTCGGACAAGGTCTTCTATTCCACAACGCTGCCGACCTCGTTCAGCGGTTCGATCTGCGACGGACTGCCCGCCGGCGTGGTGTGCGAGATCTCCTACAAGACGATGACCACGAACGTCTCGTCGTTCGTCAGCAGCATCCCGGCGGATCGCCCGGTGATCCTGACTTACTACCAGGAACCAGAAGACAACACGTTCAGCTACAACGGCCTGACCGGCGGCGCGGCTTACGTAGCCGAGTTCGAGAACCAGTCCGACCTGATCCGCTCGGCCGCGGCTGACGCACCCAACGTCTTCGTGGCCTTCAACGGAGGCTCCTACCAGTATCAGGACGGAAAGAACGGTGCGAACTGCTCGTTCGTCCCGCCGGTCGGGTACGTGGATATGTATCTTCTCGATCATTACGAGAACCCAGCAAACGGCCAGAATGTGGCCAGCCAGACCGGTGGTCTCGGCGAGGAGTGGACTAACTGGATGAATTGCGTGGGGTCGTCGCAGAAGCCGATGGGCTTCGGTGAGTACGGCAGCAATGGCGAGCAGTACGGCTTCAATCCGAATGACGCGACCACCTACGAGGCGATCCAGGCCGACGACGCTTACCTCAAGAGCTTTACCAGCCAGCCCATCTTCATGTGGGACTACTGGTATGACGCGACCCTGACTGAGGGTGGCTACGCGTTCACCGAGGGAGGCAGCCCGGACGGCACCCAGGCAGTCAGCGCCTGGCACGCCGTCGAAGCCGGTAACTGACCCGGCCGACCTTGACAGGCCGGGGCCAGCCGCTGATCTGGGCGACGTTGCTGTGGACTGTGCCGGCGTCGCTGCTGGTGTCCGTCTTCCTGGTCATCGTGCAGCTCGCGGTGAACGTGCACGGGGACGAGACAGGCAAGTCAATCGGCCCGGTCTTGCTGCTCTACATCGCGACTCCGGTGGTGTTGCCGTTCGCCGTCGCCGCGGGATACTTCATCGCCCGGGTGTGGACCGCGGCGGCGTGGCTGTCCGCGGCCCGGCCGGCCGGCCGGATGACTACCTCGCGCGAGGCCTTCGCTACGGTGCGCGGCCTGTGCCGGCGAGCCGCGCTCGCGTATGCCGCCGGGACCGCGGTGCTGGCTGGCCTGCTCCTGGCGGGCTCGGTGCTGTTCGGCAGCCAGAGCCACGGCAGCCAGACTTTCCAGGCGATCGTGATCGCCGCGGGTCCGACCGGAGTGCTTGCCCCGACCGCGCTGGCCGCCGTGGCGGCGCTTCGCCGGCCCGGTGCCGCGCTGATCGAGGTTGGCCGGCCACCTGGGGGCCGGCTGGTACTCGTCAGGATCGTGGTGCTTGCCGTTGGCGCGATCCTGTGGCTGATGCTGACGATCCTGGCAGCGGGCGGTGCCGCGACCTGGCCCGTCTGGGTCACTTGGGCCGAATTCGTCACTGTGTCGCTGCTCCCGACGATCGTGCTTGCCGCGGCATTCATTCTGCTGGGCCGCCGGAACGCGGCCGCCGTGGCGGCCGAGCGCACCGTTCCCGCCTGGCCTGCCGCGGCGGCCCGCGTACAGTCGGCCGGCCGCGCGAGGTCCGGCCGGGTCGTCAAACTGATCCTGCTGGCCTGCACGGCCGTGTGCTACGCGGCGGCAGTCGGGTGGGCGGTTTCCCCGGTCCTGCTGTCCTCGCTCGGCAGCAAAATCGTAGGAGCCCTGTTCGTCAGCACTGCCTTCGTGCCTGCGGCCGCGCTCCTGATCGGCGCGGCTGCTGACCGGCCGCCGGCAGGCTAGCGGGACAAGCGGCGCGCATGTCACACGGCGCTGTGGCGTGCCGACGGCGGTGGCAAGGTGTCCGCGTCCAGTCCAGCTGGCCTCCTGCTCCGCGACGCGTCGGGGGTGCTGACCGTGATCGCGTTCACCATCGACAGCGCTAGGATCACCGCGTTCGACGTGATCAGGAACCCGGACAAGCTGGCGCGAGTCCAGGCGGACGCTGGTCAAGGCTGAGCGGGCGCTGGCCCAACTGCAGGTGGACGCTGGTCAAGGCTGAGCAGTGCGACGTGCAGGGCGATGCGGGAGTCCGCCGACTCCATGCTCACGCCGAGTAGCTGCTCGATCCGGCGGAGGCGTTCGTAGAGCGTCGGCCGGGCCAGCCGGGCTTGCTGGGCGGCCTCGGCCTTGTTGCCTCCGGCCTGGAGGTAGCTGGCGAGCACCCGGATCAGGCCGGTGCCAGCCGCCTCGTCCTGCCGCAGCAGCGGGCCGAGTTCTCGTTCGGTGAAGGCCTGTACCCTCGGGTCGTCCCGCAACTGGTAGAGCAGCCCGCGCAGTCGCAGGTCGCCGATCCGGACGAACGGCTGGTCCGCGCCGGACGCCGCAGCGGCTCCGGACGCGTCGTCCGCATCGCGCAGAGCGCGGGGAACCTCGGCCAGGCTGTGGGCCAGCGGCCCGACCCCGAGCGGCCCGACCCCGAGCGGCCCGACCCCGAGCGACCCGAGCGGCGCGGCGCGGGTCCGCGCGGCGATGCTGGTCAGCACGGCATCCGGATCGATCTCCGGCGGCAGTGCCAGCAGCACGGCGACGCGCTCCCCGTCGAGAGCCGCCGTGATGGCAGGCACGGCCGCGTCCTGGCAGGCAGCCGCTACCAGATCGGCGACGACACCCGCCCGCGCACGGTCGGCCCGCGCACGGTCGGCCTCCGGCAGCCGGAGTATCACGGGAAGCAACCGGTGACCGGCGACCGGCAAGCCCAGCGCGGCGAGCCGCGAACCGAGATCGACGGGGTCGGCGTAGCCGCCGCCCGCCAGGACGGTGAGTATGCCGCGATGCGCTACGCGCAGCGGGCTCTCCGGCTGGCCGCCGGTGAGCCTGGCCAGGGCCAGGGTCGTCGCGGCCCGTTCGGCGAGTACCGAATCGGCGGGTTTGGGCGGTCCTGGCAGCACGAAGATGAGCCGCCCCCAGTCGACCGCGCGTGCGCCCACCATCGCTACCAGCCAGCCGGAGGCGCGATCGTATCCGGTACGCTCCGGCACCCTGACCGCACGGGACCGGACCGCGAAGCCGGCCAGCAGCGACTCCGGTTCCTGGCCCGTGCCAGCGCAGGCAAGCACCTGGTGCGCCAGGTCTTCCAGGATGACCGGCGCCTGCGCCAGGGCGCTGGCCTGGCGGACGATGTCATCCTGACTGGCGCCGCCGACAGCTAGGTCGGTGAACACCTGGTTCAGCCGCTCGGCGGCGCGCAGCGCGGCCACCTGTGCCGCCAGAATCCGGGAGTGCACCGCTTCGGTGACCGCGATGAACTGGGTCTCGCGCTCCAGCACGATCAGCGGCAGCTGGTGGGCGGTCGCGGCGGTTATCAGGGCGCGCGGCAGTTCGCGCAGATACCGGGAGCCTAGTTCGACCGCGAGCGCGCTGACCCCCGCGGATGCCAGCCCGCCGACGTAACGCGCGAGCCCGGCCGGGTCTGGCGGCAGGGCGATCCCCGTGGACAGCACGAACTCACCGCCCTTGAGCAGGTGTTCCGCCGCTGCCAGCTCGATGACGTGTACCCATCGGACAGGCGTGTCCAGCCGGTCAGCGCCGGCGAGGACCTGAGGGGCACCGCGCCTGACCGCGTCGAGCGCGAGGACATCCGCGACAGTGGGCAGCACAGCAGATCACCTCCAGATGATGGCCGGGCCGGTCGGGCTACGTTTCGTCAAGTTATCCGACTTGATTTTACGTACTGTAATTTGGCTGCGGGGTCGGCGGCGGGGGAGACTGGCAACGGGGAATCTGGACCGACAGGCGGGGCACGCCCGCGGCGCGGCACGGAAGGCGAGCGATGCAGCAGCCAAGCAAGCACCTCACGCACTGGATCGGCGGCAAGCCGTGGACTGGCGCCGAGCCCGGCCAGCGCGGGAATATCTACAACCCTGCTACCGGTCAGGTCGCCGGCACCGTGGACTTCGCCACCTCGGCCGAGGTCGACGCGGCCGTGCGGGCCGCGGCTGCGGCGCTTCCTGCCTGGCGCGAGACCTCGCTGGTGAAGCGGGCATCGGTCATGTTCGCCTTCCGCGAGCTCGTCAGGCAGCATCAGGGCGAGCTGGCCGCGCTGATCAGCGCCGAGCACGGCAAGGTCACCTCGGACGCGGCCGGTGAGGTGGCGCGCGGCCTGGAGGTCGTGGAGTTTGCCTGCGGCATCCCGCATCTGCTGAAGGGCGCATTCTCCGAGAACGTCTCGACCAGCGTGGACGCCTACTCGATCCGCCAGCCGCTCGGGGTCGTGGCCGGAATCACCCCGTTCAACTTCCCTGCCATGGTCCCGATGTGGATGTTCCCGATCGCGCTGGCGGCGGGCAACACGTTCGTGCTCAAGCCGTCGGAGAAGGACCCCTCAGCCTCGGTCAGGCTCGCCGAGCTGCTCGCGCAGGCGGGCCTGCCCGACGGCGTGTTCAACGTCGTGCACGGCGGCAAGGACGCAGTCGACGCGCTGCTCACCCATCCGCGGGTCCGGGCCGTCAGCTTCGTCGGATCGACCCCGGTGGCCCGGTACGTTTCTGAGGTAGGAACCGCCGCGGGCAAGCGGGTCCAGGCGCTCGGCGGTGCGAAGAACCACATGGTCGTGCTGCCCGACGCCGATCTCGACCTGGCCGCCGACGCGGCCGTTTCGGCCGGCTTCGGCTCGGCTGGTGAGCGCTGCATGGCGATCTCGGTGCTCGTCGCGGTCGACCCGGTCGGTGACGAACTCCTCGCCAAGATCAGGGAGCGGGTCGCCAAGCTCAAGGTCGGTCCCGGAAACCAGCCAGAGTCGGAGATGGGCCCCCTGGTGACGAAAGCGCACCGGGACAAGGTCGCGTCCTACCTGGACTCGGGCGTGGCCGACGGCGCGACGCTGGTGGTCGACGGCCGGCAGCACCCGGTGACCGGCGGCGCCGCCGACGGTTTCTGGCTCGGCCCGAGCGTGCTCGACCAGGTGAAGCCGGGCATGAGCTGCTACACCGACGAGATCTTCGGGCCGGTACTGAACGTAGTCAGGGCCGACTCGTACGAGCAGGCCCTGGAGATCGTCAACGGCAACCCCTACGGCAACGGCACTGCCATCTTCACGAACGACGGGGGAGCGGCGCGGCGGTTCACCCACGAGGTCGAGGTCGGAATGGTGGGCATCAACGTGCCGATACCTGTCCCGATGGCCTTTTACTCCTTCGGCGGCTGGAAAGCATCGCTATTTGGCGACACCCACGTGCACGGTACCGAAGGCGTGCACTTCTACACCAGGGGCAAGGCGGTCACCTCGCGCTGGCTCGACCCGAGCCACGGCGGCGTGAACCTCGGTTTCCCCGTCAACAGCTGACCTGGGTCAACAGCTGACCTGGCCGAAGGAGAACGAGATGACGCCCGAGATCACGCCCGATCCTGCCCGCGGCGCGGCCGTGTACGCCGCCGACCGCGCGCATGTCTTCCACTCCTGGTCGGCGCAGCGGGCGCTCGAACCGCTCGTCGTCGCCGGCGGGCAGGGCTGTTACGTCTGGGACTACGACGGCAATCGCTACCTGGACTTCTCCAGCCAGCTGGTCAACACCAACATCGGGCACCAGCACCCGAAGGTCGTCGCCGCGATCGCGGAGCAGGCGGCCCGGCTGACGACGATCGCGCCGCAGCACGCCAACGAGGCGCGCGGTCAGGCCGCGGAGCGGCTGACCGAGCTCGCGCCGGACGGCTTCAGCAAGGTGTTCTTCACCAACGGCGGCGCCGACGCGAACGAGAACGCGATCCGGATGGCCAGGCTGCACACCGGCCGGGACAAGGTACTCAGCTTCTACCGTTCCTACCACGGCAACACCGGAGCGGCGATCACCTCGACCGGCGACCCGCGGCGCTGGCCGAACGAGTACTCCACCGGCCACGTGCACTTCTTCGGCCCGTACCTGTACCGGTCATCGTTCTGGGCCTCCTCGGAGGCGCAGGAGAGCCAGCGTGCCCTGGAGCACCTGGAGCAGGTGATCGCGTTCGAAGGGCCGAACTCGATCGCGGCCATCCTGATCGAGACGATCGTCGGCACCGCCGGCGTGCTGGTGCCGCCGCCCGGCTACCTGGCCGGCGTGCGCGCGCTGTGCGACAAGTACGGCATCGTCTGGATCGCCGACGAGGTGATGTGCGGCTTCGGAAGGGCGGGCAGCTGGTTCGCGTTCGAGCCGCATGGCGTGGTCCCTGACCTGATCACCTTCGCCAAGGGCTCCAACTCCGGCTACGTGCCCGCTGGCGGGGTCCTCATCTCCGATCCGATCGCCGCGACCTTCGGCGAGCGCGTGTTCCCCGGCGGCCTCACCTACTCCGGTCACCCGCTGGCCTGCGCTTCTATCGTGGCGACCATCGACGCCATGCGGGAGGAAGGCATCGTGGGCAATGCCGCCAGGATCGGAACGCAGACCCTCGCCCCTGGCCTGGCTGACCTGGCGCAGCGTCATCCGGTGATCGGCGAGGTGCGCGGGCTCGGGGTGTTCTGGGCGCTCGACCTGGTGTCGAACCGGGAGACCAGGGCGCCGCTGGCGCCCTACGGCGGGTCCTCGGAGGCGATGGCCACTCTCGGGGCCCGCGCCAGGGCGCGCGGCCTGCTGACGTTCACCAACTTCAACAGGCTGCACGTCGTCCCGCCGTGCACCATCACGGACACCGAGGCCAAGGAGGGCCTGGCCATCCTGGACGAGGTGCTGACCGAGGTTGACGCGTACTACGAGGGCTGACCCGAGAGCGCGTCCAAGCGACGGCATCAGGGCTACGGAGCTAGCTGACGTCCCAGTGCGGCGGGCGGTCGCCGCGGAGCCGCTCGTCGTCATCGGTTGTCGGCCGCTCACCCCAGCCGACGTCGGTGTCTTCCTGGCTCTGGCTCGGCAGTAGCGGCAGATCTTCCGTGGCGGGCTCGCTGCCGCGGCGCGGCTCATTCGGCACACCAGGTGGCACGACAGTAATCCTTCCGGCTGATCCGCCTAACAGTACCGCCTGCCAGCCTGGCTTCAGAGCGTCAGGCTCCAGAGCGAGGCGCTAGCCGGTCACGGAGTCCAGGGCCGGCAAGTAGGCGTACTTCTGGCCCGAGGCGTTCGGGTGGTAGGAGTCGCTGAGGTTGAGCCAGTCGACCGAGATGATGTAGCTATTCCAGTCGCAGATCTGGTGGCCGGCGAAGTAGGGGACCACGTCGACGAAGGTGTCGTTGGCCCGGGCTGCGGCGTCCTGGATCTGGGTGTCCAGCACGGCGGCACCCTGGTTCAGGTAGGTCCGGTCGGTGGTGCTGAGCCCGATGCAGACCGAGGACAGACTCAGGTCATAGAACTGCGGGTAGTCCAAGACGACCACTTTGGCGTTGGGTGCCCTGGACTTGATGGCCGACAGGGTGTTGTCGAGTTCGCCAGGCAGCGTGGTGATGGCCTCGTTCTCGGCGGTCTGGACCGCGCTCACGCACTGGCTGGTGGCGCCGAGTACGCAGGTCGTCATCACGTTGGCGAAGCCCACGTCGTTGCCACCGATGGTGATCGTGACCAGCGTCGTGCTCGCGCTGAGCGGGCCGAGCTGGCTGTTGAGCACATCAGTGGTGGTGGCTCCGGCGCAGGTTTCGTTGGTGAAAGTGCCGCCGTGGCTGTCGTACCAGAGCACCGGGTAGGCGTTCGAGCTCTCCAGACAGGAACCGTCGGAGTAGTTGCCGGCACCGTCGCCGGAGGAGTATGAGTCGCCCAGCGCGACGTAGTTAATGGTGCCGCTGGCGTTCGCGGCGCCGGCGGCGGTAAAGACACTGATGCCTGCCAGGGCGCTGGCCGCCGCGATGGCGGTCAGCCGGTGACTCCGGAGTCGGGGCATGGGGGGGCTCCTAAGGGTTCGGAGGCGCACACTTATCTACTCAGAAGTAACAAGCAACGGCGCATCCGTCAATTAGCCAATTTGGCCAGATCATGGAGTTCCCGGCAGGCTACGCACTCCGGGCAACCGGCACGGCGCCGAAGCTGTCGTACCGGGTCGGAGGGTTACAGGGTCGCGAAGGCGCCTTCCAGGATCCCCAGGCCCTCGTCCAGCAACTCGGCGCTGATCACCAGCGGCGGCAGGAAACGCAGTACGTTGCCGAAGGTGCCGCAGGTGAGCACGATCAGGCCGGCCGCATGGCAGGCCTTGGCGACCTTGGCTGTAGCGGCCGCGTCCGGTTCGGTCGTGCCGGGCCTGACCAGTTCGATGGCGATCATCGCGCCGCGGCCCCTGACGTCGCCGATGACCGGATACTTTTCGGCTAGTGCCCGCAGCCTCGGCAGCATCGTGTCACTGATCCGGCGGGCGGCGGCAGGCAGGTCTTCCTTGGTCATGGTCTCGATCGAGCCGAGCGCGGCGGCGCACGCTACCGGGTTCCCCCCGTAAGTTCCGCCCAGACCGCCCGCGTGTACCGAGTCCATGATCTCGGCCCGGCCGGTCACCGCGGCAAGCGGCAAGCCCCCTGCGATCCCCTTGGCGGTGGTCACCAGGTCCGGCACGACCCCTTCGTGCTCACAGGCGAACCAGGCGCCGGTGCGGCAGAAGCCCGACTGGATCTCGTCGGCGATGAACACGATGCCGTGCTCCCCGCAGTACTCGGCGAGACCCGGCAGGAAGCCTTCGGGCGGCACGATGAAGCCGCCCTCGCCCTGAATGGGCTCGATCACCACAGCCGCGACCCGGTTCTCGCCGACCTGGGCGTGGATGAGGTCCTTCACGACGTCGAGTGCCTCGGCAGCGCACTTCTCCGGTCCGCCAGGCCAGCGGAACGGGTACGCCATCGGAGCGCGGTAGACCTCGCCGGCGAACGGGCCGAAGCCGTCCTTGTATGGCATGTTCTTGGCGGTCATCGCCATCGTCAGATTGGTGCGGCCGTGGTAGGCGTGGTCGAACACGACTACGGCCTGCCGCCCGGTGTAGTGCCTGGCGATCTTGACCGCGTTCTCCACCGCCTCGGCACCTGAGTTGAACAGGGCCGACCGCTTGTCGTGGCTGCCAGGCGTCAGCCGGTTGAGCTCCTCGCACACCTCCACGTACCCCTCGTAGGGCACCACCATGAAACAGGTGTGGGTGAAGTGCGCTACCTGTTCGGTGACGCGGCTGACTACCAGTTCCGCGCTGTTCCCGATCGAGGTAACCGCGATGCCGGAGCCGAAGTCGATCAGCGAGTTGCCGTCGGCGTCGATCAGCACGCCGCCGCCGGCCGCGGTCACGAACACCGGCAGGACGTGACTGAGTCCTCTGGCAACGCTGCGCTGCCGCCGCTCGAGCAGCTCGCGAGAGGCCGGGCCGGGAATCTCGGTGACCAGGTGCCGCTGCTGAGCCAGGGCCGGGCCGCCGACGGTGGAGTGCAGGTTCATAGCCAGAGGATAGACCGGGTACACAGTCCGATGTCGGGCGGGCGGCGATCGGCTGCGATGCCGCGGTGATGCGCCGCGATGCTGGGCTGGTGATGCTGCCGCGATACGGCGCGGCGCTGCGGCGCTGCGGCGATGCGGCGCGGTCCGCGCTGAGCCGCCGTCGGGACTTCCGATTGGCGGGCCGCTGCTCAACCGGCGCTTAACGAACTGTAGCTGAACTCTTGCGACAGGAATTCCCATGAGCATCCCTCGTCGCTGTGGAGTCTGTAGTATCTGGTTGATCGAATTCGATGGGCAGATGGGGACATATCGCCCCACCGAAGAGTTCATGGTGACTTGGTAACGCTTGCACTGCCTGAGACGCGGTACATGATGCGGGATCTGGTCACCCCGGATGTCGAGGAGCCCTCATGCGAACACATGACTGGTTTCGGTCGCACAGCTTTCACTACCGGCAGTTCGGAAACGCCCGGGAACTTGGGCGGATTAAGCGCGAACGCGAAGTTTCAGTCTCACTAATCCTTCCTACCCGCAATGTCGCGGAGACGATAGCATCAGTACTCGACGAAGTCGAGAATTTGCGTCGCCCGAATAGCCGGCTTATCGATCAGGTAATAGTCATCGACGCCGATTCGACTGACGGTACCGTCGAGATCGCGCAACGTTACGACGTCGAAGTGTATTCGGAAAACGTACTGATGCCCGAGTACGGCCGGGCGCAGGGCAAAGGCGACGCGATGTGGCGCGGCCTGTCCGTCGCTAGCGGCGATATCATCGCCTTCGCCGATACCGACACCGGCAACTTCTGCCGGCAGCTCGTCACCGGGGTCGTCGGCTGCCTGGTAGCCAGGCCAGACATCCAGTTCGTGAAGGCCGCGTACCGGCGGCCCTTCACCCAGGCGACGGTTTCGGTGCCTGACGGTGGCGGACGGGTGACGGAGCTGACCGCAAAGCCAGCGCTCAACCTGCTCTTTCCTGAGCTGGCCGGCTTCGTCCAGCCGCTGGCCGGTGAGTTCGGCGGGACACGAGACCTGATGTACTCGGTTCCCTTCTTCAGCGGCTACGCCGTCGAGGTCGGGATGCTCATCGACGTGCTCGACAGGTGCGGCCTGTCGGCTATGGCACAGGTCGACGCCGGCATGCGGAAGAACCGGCACCAGGATCTCGGAAACCTCAGCCGGATGGGCTACGCGGTGCTGCGTGCCGTGCTCGTCCGGGCGATGCAACGTCGCCTGGGCGTCGGCGCCGGCTTGTCCGCCGACTCCTGGACCGAGACCGAGGCAGGATCGTATCTGCACGCGGTCGCGGCCGCCCGTGGCGTGCAACTCGACGAATACGCCGAGATGCTGATCGAGCGTCCGCCGATGCGGGTGGCGCTGGGCATCGAAGATGCGGTGGAGGCCGTGCTGGACGGTGCCGTACTGGACGGTGCCGTGCTGGGGGATGGCGTGCTGGGGGATGGCGTGCTCGGGGATGGCGTGCTCGGGGATGGCGTGCTGACGGAAGGCACGCTGGGCGACGCCAGGATGGGGGAGACGGCAGCCAGCGAGTCGGTGGTTACCGCATGAGCTGACGTGCGGCAGCCTCGATCATTTCCTCGGACAGCAGGACGGTGCTCGCCGCCGGGCCGAGTGGCACGAAGCTGTCCTCGCTGGTGACGCGGGCCGTCGGTCCGGTGAAGCCGGAGTCGACCAGCGCGCTGATGACTGCCTGGCTGACGCCGCCGCTTCGCCTGGTCTCGTCCGCGACGAGGACCGCTCCAGTGACCGACGCATCGCGGAGCAGGTCGTCGACCGGCAGCGGCGCGAGCCAGCGCAGGTCGAGTACCCGGCAGCCAATGCCCTGCTCCGACAGCCTGGCCGCGACCCGCAGGCTCATCCGCAGTCCGTTGCCGAAGGTGACGATCGTCAGGTCCGTGCCGTCGCCGTAGCTGCGGGCACGGCCGACGGGCACATGGCCAAGCGGCCACAGCCACGGCGGATCGTAGGGCGCGAGCCAGCCGTCGTCACCTGGCGCGTGCAGGTCGCGCTCGTGGTAGAGCGCGATGGGCTCGAGGAACGCGCAGACGCTTCCGTCCTCGCGCGCGCTGGCCAGGCAAGTCCGCAGCATGGCTGCCGCGTCGTCGGGCCTGGCCGGGCAAGCGACGATCAGTCCGGGGATGTCGAGCAGGGCCGCCACGGCGTTGTCGTTGTGGAAGTGCCCGCCGAATCCTTTCTGGTAGGCGAGGCCGGCGATGCGGACGACCATGGGGTTGCGGTACTGAGCCTGCGAGAAGAACGAGAGTGTCGCGGCCTCGCCCCGGATCTGGTCGGCGGCGTTGTGCAGATAGGCCAGGTACTGGATTTCCGGTACCGGCAGCAGCCCGGCGAGGCCAGCACCTAGCGCCAGGCCGAGGATGGACTGCTCGTCGAGCAGCGAGTCGAAGACCCGTCCCGCACCGAAAGCGCTGAGCAGCCCTCTGGTGACGCCGTACACGCCGCCCTTGCGGGCCACATCCTCGCCGAAGACCACCATGTGCCCGCAGGCGGCGAGTTCGTCGGCCAGCGTACGGTTGATCGCCTGTGCCAAGGTCATCGGGCCCTCGTCTTCTGGCAGCCGGCGGCCGAAAGCACGTTGCCGCCGAAGCGGGTTGGCCGGCCCGATCGCCTTGGCTACGGCGGCGGGCCGGCGCGGCGCCAGCGGCGCCATGACCTGGGCGGCCGAGGTGAGCGTCGGCGAGCCTTCGACTCGGGCGGCGAGGTCGAGCACCTGGTCGCGTGATTGCTCGTACCGGCGCAGTATCTCCTCGGCAGTGAGCACCCCGGAGGTGACGAGCAGCCTGGCCGTGCCGAGCAGCGGGTCGCGCGCGACGTCGGCGGCCAGCTCGGCGGGCGAGCGATACGCCGACTCCACGTCCGAGCCGGCGTGCCCGCCGATCCGCACGGTAGAGATGTGCAGAATCGCCGGACGCCGGTGCCGGCGCACATAGCCGGCGACATCCGCCGCCGCGTCATAGACCTCGGCCGGATCGGCGCCGTCCGCGTGCAGGTAGCGCAGGCCGGGCCGGTTCGCCAGGGTGGCCCGGACCCAGCCAGGGGGCGTCCGGACGCTGATGCCGATGCCGTTGTCCTCGCAGACCAGCAGCATCGGCAACGGCAGCCCCTGGTAGGCGCAGTACGCGGCGGTATTGATGGCCCCCGCGGCGGTGGAGTGGTTGACGGACGCGTCGCCGACGCTGGCGAGCACGATCGAGTCGGCTGGCCAGGGCGTCGCTACGCGCAGGCGCCCGGCCCTCGGGAGCGCGAACGCCAGGCCGACGGCTCGCGGCAGGTGCGAGGCGATCGTCGACGTCTGCGGGATGACGTTCAGCTGCCGGTGACCGAAAACCTTGTGCCGGCCACCAGAGATCGGCTCGGCTGCCGACGCCATCATGCCCAGCAGCATGTCCTCGATACCGGCCGCATACCGCCCGGCCTGCCGGGCCCGCAGCAGGTAGAAGGCACCCGAGCGGTAGTGCAGCAGTGCCGGGTCGGTGAGCCGCAGGGCGGCAGCGACAGCGGCATTGCTCTCGTGACCGGACGAGCCGATCGTGTAGTAACCGCTGTCGCGGCCGCGCAGCCACCGGCCGGCCTCGTCGATATGGCGGCTGGCAAGCTGCGCGTCGAACAGGTCCAGGCACCGCGCCACGGTGAGACTGCTGCCAGGGCGTACCGGCCGCAAGTCGTGCACCGGCTGAAAGTCGCGCGGCTGGGCCGGCTGCACTGCCGCAGGCGTGCCGAGCGCGCGGATGGCCTCGACGAGCGGCCGGTCGGTTCGGTTGTCCTGCTGTCCGGTCTCCATGGACCTACGCGCCTGGCCATTCGCCGGTAAGCGGGATCATGTGCGGTGGTCCGAATCGCAGCGTCGCGCTCCGGCGTCCTGACCGGCCGAGCCCGTAGAGATGGAACGTCCCATAGCGGGGATTGTAGAAGCCGAGGCTGTCGGTGCCGTCGCCGCTCCAGCCCCCGACGAGGGGGACCAGTCCCTTCGGGCTTACGCGCGGCGGACGGCGGTCCGGCACGAGTGTCGAGAACTCCCTTACGGTCCTGAACGCATAAAACTTGATATCAGTGATATAAGCCGGCACTTTTCTGTGGCGTGCGATTCCATGCGACACTCGGGACATCG
>Ga0307372_10006575_pt1 | contig 16920 bp, 8 predicted proteins | sample OX1MG_FD_202533 | JGI IMG/M metagenome (GOLD analysis project Ga0307372, IMG submission 202533) | Soil microbial communities from Risofladan, Vaasa, Finland - OX-1 | ecosystem: Environmental > Terrestrial > Soil > Coastal area > Acid sulfate soil | place: Finland: Risofladan, Vaasa | collected... | reverse complement strand
TTATTCCGCTGATATCCGCTCCAGGTGTAGTCCGAACGAATAAACTCATTGATCGCACTCCAGGCATCCGCATACGCTTTCGATTGACCGCCTGAATCCAGGGACCGCGCCGCAACCTGGCGCCAATAGAAACCCGAAACATCCTGCCTGTTCAAGCCGGAGATAAAGCCGTTCACAATATACAAATCAGGGTATCCATCATGATCAAAGTCCCATGAATCGCTGCCCCAATTCCATCCTCCGACGCGGGTTCCCGATCCTTCCGAAACATCGCGGAATTTTCCAGAACTTCCTTCGTTGTGAAGCAGGGTGTTGCCCATTCCATCCTGCCAGTAAACCTGGCGGACCTCTTCGGGGGCGAACGGCATGAACTCGGGCTGTTTGGTAACTCGCCTTCCGGCAACTTCCCACATGTTTACGACGTAGATATCATCAAAGCCATCGTTGTCGTAGTCCAGCCAGGTCATGCTCATGCCTTCGCCGGGATCCTCTACGCCGGCTTCCTTGCTCACATCGGTAAACGTTCCGTTCCCGTCATTCCGGTAAAGCACCTTGCGGCCGAAGTCGTTCACAACATAAAGATCAGGCCAGCCGTCGTGGTTGTAATCATTCCACCCGCAGTCAAAGCTGAACCGGTTGTTGCTGACATCCAAGCCCGAAGGGATGGTGACATCCTCAAAGACATGGTCGCCATGGTTCTTCAGCAGAAAATTGGGCGGGCCGTTTTGCGCGTCATAATACGGCTTGGGAAATTCGTATTCGCTCAGCCCCTGATAGAAGCTGTAAGTGCAGAAGTAGACATCGAGCAAGCCATCGCGATCGTAGTCTGCCACGGCCGTACCGGTAAATGTGCCCTGCGGCGGCCGTGCAAAATGAAATGCATCCGGCTTCAACTCAAAAGTGCCGTTGCCCCGGTTGATAAACAAAAGCGGCCCACTGGTACGCACCACGATCAAATCCTGACGGCCGGTGTTATTCAGGTCGGCGAAAATCGCACTCGATGTTCCATCGAGCAACCCGACGCCCGCCTTTTCGGTTACGTCCACAAAGGTACCGTCGCCCAGATTGCGGTAGAGACGGTTCGGCAGGCCGGCCGGCTGGCACACATAAAGATCGTCGAGTCCGTCGCCGTCGAAGTCGCCCACACTGATTCCGTTGTTGCCATAGATATCAATGCCGCTGGCTCCGTCCAATATGGTTCGCCAGTGGTCAACCCCATACCGCATTTGTTCCCGATAAGAACTATCCCTTGCAAAGGCCTCGGACCCCAAATCCACAAAGCCCCGGCCTGTAAGCCGGCTGCGCAACTCCGTGCTGGCCGACCAGCCCAAAACCAGCCATCCGCGGGCTGGATCCCTTTGCCAGGACAATTCCCATTCGCCCGTCCGCTGCTCGCGGCGGGTTCCCTCAAGTTCACCGAGCAGGTTGTAATGAATCTGCGTCTCAAGCTGCAAAGGCGAAGTGCCGGAGATCTTGATCCGATCAACCTGCAGGTCGGCGATCTCGATCTTCCTGAAAGTAGCAAGATATTCACTCAGACTACTCACAAATGCATGGCCGCTCACATGTTCGGAACGCGGGAAGAGAATCCGCTCCGACTCCACCGGCGGCTTTGCCCTGAGAGGCTTGACTGCGGCGCGGTTCAGCAGGGAGCCGTTCAGATCCTCCGAAAGCACCGCTTGCACTGCTCGCAGATCCCTGGATTGAGAACAAATGGAATCCCGCCAGGAATTCAGCAACAGCTCAAGTTCCACAGCGTATTTTTCAGCGACGAATTGGTCCGATCCAGGATTTATCTGTTGCAGAAACGCGTCGATGAATGGCGCGTATCCCGACCCCGTATGAACCAGGCACGGAGATGAGGAAGCCCGCGGGACGGCGAACGAGGGCAATCCTTGAAATCGGGACGCCCAAAATGCTCCCGCGAGACTCGTGGTCTTGATAAAGCGGCGGCGCGAGAAATACACTCTTCCTCCCTCACTACGAACAGACAAACCCAGGGTTCTGCGTCATTTCAGCGCGGCAATCGCCAAAGTTTATCACGAAGCCGGATAGGGGAGAGCGGCGGCGGCAACTGCTTCGCCTCCACGGCGATTCCTTCGGGATAAGATGATGCGCGCAAACGGCCACGATCCCGCTGGAGATAGCAGATTGTGCCGGCGCATACCGGTTGGCCCCAGCCAGGACCTCCGTGACATCTGATCCCCTTCTCGCGTACATGCGATCTCAACTCCAGTTCTCAATTCATGGATCGCGGACGCCAGTTTTTCACAATGGGTTCGTCCACCTGAAGGATTTGATCTCCGCCTACGTTGTGCAGCGTTTGCACGATGCCGCTCGGCCAGTGGATCTCGACGGTGTCTGCCGTGGCGCTCGCGCCTAACCCAAAGTGAGGCCGCGGATCGCTTGAGGACAGGTAGCCGCTGGATGTAGTAACCGTCACCCACTGCGGCCCGCTTGCGGTCACCACTTTGACCACTGCCCCAATTCCATCCCGATTGCTTTCATGGCCAACCAACTTCAGCGTTAGCCAGTGATTGTGGGTCGGAGTTTCGTTCAGAAGGACGTGAGCCGGTCCGCCGTTTGTGGTAACCACCGCATCGATACGCCCGTCGTTGTTGATATCACCGATGGCCATTCCTCGAGACGCCCACCTCTCGTGAAAGATTGCTCCGGATTCTGATGAAACGTCCACGAAGCCTTTGCCCGTGTTCCGGATCAACATCATCGGCTCGCGGTAATAGATCTGCGGGAAACTCTTGTGCACGGTATCGAGATCGTGCCCTTGCGCGATCAATACATCTTTCCATCCGTCGTTGTCGTAATCGAGAAAGCGCATACTCATCCCGGAGTGCAGGAAGGACATGGCGCCAATGCCCGAACTCTGGGTGACGCAATCAAAAGTCCCGTCACGATTGTTGTGATACAGCGAGTAAGTCTGATAAGCGAGATCAGTGACCATCAAATCCGGGTAGCCGTCATTGTCGTAGTCGGCAAAGTCGGTTCCCATCCCCGCAAACGTCTTTCCGTCGGCATTTACGGCCACACCGGCTTCCAAGGCTACCTCTTCGAAGGTGCCGTCAGGCTTTTGGTGAAAGAGAAATTCCGGCATCGAGTCGTTGGCGATATACAAATCAATGCGTCCGTCGCGGTCGTAGTCGCCAATGGCTATTCCCAGCGCTTTGGCCGGTTTGTCCAGTCCAAGCTTATGTGAAACCTCGGTGAAATGGCCATTGCCGTCGTTGTGATATACGAGCATGGAAATAGGCGCAAAATCGTCGGGATGGCAGTAGCCGCGATTGTCCGCAGGTCCGCACCACATGTCGTCCCAGTCCCATGTAACGTAACGCAGCACTACCAGGTCCAGCAGGCCATCGTTGTCCAAATCGACCCAAGCCGCGCTCGACGAATACCCACTTCCACCCACTCCGGCGCTGGCCGTCACATCCGTGAAGGTGCAGTTGCCGTTATTGTGGTAGAGATGATTCCCGCCGTAAGAAGCGACAAACAAGTCCTCATAGCCGTCGTTATCGTAGTCGCCCGCGGCCACACCCATACCGTAGCCGAAGCCCTCCAGGCCGGATTTCTCTGTAATATCTTCAAAAGTGCCGTCGGGTTTCTGATGGTACAGTCTGTTCCAGTACTCGGGACCTGTCTTCTGAGGGATGGTTCCCTTTGGCGTTGGATCTGAAAAGGGCGCGCCGTTCACCATGTAAATGTCTAACCGCCCATCACTGTCGCAATCGAACAGCCCAACGCCTGAGCCCATTGTCTCGAGCAGATACTTTCGAGAAGTGTGAGGCGCCTGATGCAGGAAGTGAATACCAGCGGATGCCGTGACGTCTTTGAATTCACCCGGTATGACTGCGTTGGGCATTCCCGCCGTCTGGGGAGTCTGCGGCACAAGATATGCGTGTACTGCCAGGATTGAAGCCAAAAATAACGTCCCGCTCAACCACCATCCTGCACTTCGTCGCCACACCGGTTCTTACTCCGTAGCTAGCTGTATTTTTTTTGATCCGCTGTCTCCAACCCGCTTCGTTCCTGTCTCTTTCCTTACTGCACAATATAACTTTTGAAGAACCGCGAAAGAATTCGCCCAATCCTATGAAATGCGCGAACAATCAAATCAACATCGCGCGGCGAGCGTAATCATGAGTGACCCGCAGGATAGCAGAATTGGCCTTGAAGTGGTAGAGCCGGAAAGGGGATCCTGAGCGATTCAGAGGCCGGACAAGGGGCCACTGATCTGGAACCCAACAACAGAAAACGACAAGTATCTCAATCGATTGAGGATGAGGCGCACGATCTGCGCAAGCTGAAAAATATAGCCTTCGGCGCTCCTCTCAAGCGTGATTGCTGGCAGCGCCGTTCCGATTCTATACGGAAAATCGAGCCGCAAAAGGGCAGGGACTTTTCATGCTGTGAGATCCCTGTTCAGCGTGAGCTTTCATCACTTCTTCACGGGAATCGATCCGGTTTCAGGACGCCGAGACCAACGCAACTACCGATACGGCGGGTGGCGCCACGTTCCGGCGGCCCAGGATGCTGCGCCAGTCCACCGCTTGCAGGCGTGAAATCACTCCGGCAGTTATAAATTGGATATCGGCACGCGCGGTCGGATTGATCCTGAGACGATGCAGCCGGGCCATTCATTCGCATACACTAGCTTGTGCTGAGGTTTCTCGGGTTGCAAACGCTCTGCCGCGCCGGAGAAAGAGTCGAGGAAGAATGCTGAGAAAGATGCGGATAAGCTTTGGCGGCTGTTTATTGCTGGCCTTTTTTGCCGTGAGCGCTGCGATCGCGGGGCCGGTGACGCATTACGATGCGGAAGCGGTGCGGCTGAACAATCGCGGCGTTGCGCTCATGGGTCAGCAGTTTACGGAGCGCGCAGAACAGACCTTCGCCGAAGCGTTCAAGAAGGATCCAAAGCTGGCGCAGGCGGCCATTAACGAAGGCATCGCGCTGCTTACGCTGCAGAAACTGAGCGCGGCAAAGCAGGCGCTTCAGAAGGCGATTGCCCTCGACCCGGACAGCGCGCAGGCCTGGTACAACCTGGGCCTTGCGCAACGTGCATCGAATGAACTGGAGCCGGCGCTGGCCAGCTTTCAACATGCGGCGGCGATCGACTCGCGGGATGCGGACTCGCTCTACTTCGAAGGCGCCTGCTACGAACAACTGAAGCAATTCGATCAAGCGATCGCGGTCTTCGAAAAGGTGATCAAGATCGATCCCCTTCACGCGTCGGCCGAGTTCGGCCTGGCGCGGTCGCTGCAGCGCACGGGCCGCACGGCGGAGGCAAAGGAGCACTTCAATCGCTTTCTGCATCTGACGAGCACCAAGATCGGCGCGCCGATCGGAGTGTCCTACGGGGAGCAGGGACATTATTCTACCGCGACAACTGTCGAAGAGCCGGAGACGATCCAGCGGAAGATGATTCCGGTACGGCTTGTAGAAGAGCCGATGCTCTCCGGAAATGCCACGTCCGGTTTCACGGCCACCGGCGGCGCCTGCATGATGGACACGACCGGCTCGGGAAAGATGGACCTTGTGCTGATGCAGTCCGGCGCGCAGGCCATTCGGGTACTGCATCCTCGCAGCAACGGGAGCTTTGAAGAGCTTGACGCGCAGGCCATGGGGCTGAAAGCCGCGGGCCGCGCCGAGGCCTGCGCCGTGGGAGATTATAACGGCGACGGTCTGAACGATTTGGCGGTGGCGCTGGACAATGGGGTACTGCTCTTCCGCAACCTGGGGCACGGGAAGTTCAAGGACGTGACGGCTGAGTCTGGCCTGGCGCCGCGTAATGTTCCGTCCGGGATTACGTTTATTGACTACGACCACGACGGCGATCTGGATCTGCTGCTGACCGGCGCGCCCCAAAAGGCCGGTGGCGAGTCGAACGTTCTTTGGCGCAACAATGGCAACGGAACGTTTACCGAGCAGACCGCCGAGAAAGGATTGGGTGGAAGCGGAAAGACGGCAGCGGCGATTCTCACGGACTTCAACAACGATCGCGCCGTCGATATCGCGATGACCGGCGCTGGAGCTGCGCCGGTATTGTATGTGAATCCGCGCGAAGGGAAGTATCCCACGCAGCCGCTCTATGAGAACCAGACGCTGCCGCCTACGGTGGGCATTGCCGTGCTCGATTACAACAAGGATGGCTGGATGGATATTGCCGTAACTCACGACGGCGCGCCGGGACTCACATTGTGGCGCAATGCCGCGGGTCCGGATCATCTAAGCCGGCGCTTTGAGCGGGTATCGCTGCCTTTGCATGGCGCGGTGCGCGGGTGGGGCCTTACGCCTATCGATATCGACAACGATGGCTGGATTGATCTGGCGGCGATTGTGGAAACGAAGACCGGGCCGCAGATACGTGTGTTCCGCAATCGTGGCGACGGCACGTTTGAGGATGTGAGCAGCGCACTGGGGCTCGGTAAGTTGAAGCTGCGCGCGCCCCGCGGACTGATTGCGGCCGATGTGGACGGCGACGGCGCAACGGATCTGATCGTAACGCAGCGAGACGCTCCGCCCGTGCTGCTGCGCAACGTGGGCGCGAACAAGAACCACTTTGTGCGTCTTGACTTGACCGGCTTCGCGGACAACAAGACGGCATTGGGCGTGAAGGTGGAGGTGTTTGCAAACGGCCTCTGGCAAAAATGGGAGCTGCCCGGATCTTCGGGCTACCAGACGCAGGCGCCGCCGCAGATTCTTGTCGGGCTGGGGAATGCGCCGGGCATCGACCTGCTTCGCATTCTGTGGCCCACCGGCGTATTGCAGGACGAGATCGATCTGCCGCACACGGAAACGATCGCGATGAAGGAAGCGGACCGGCGCGGCAGCTCCTGCCCGGTGCTGTTTGTGTGGAACGGGCACGAGTACAAGTTCGTGACGGACGTGATTGGCGCCGCCGTGGTCGGGCACTGGTTTACGCCGACACGGCGCAACACGCCTCGCCCCAGCGAGTGGATCAAGATCGACGGCGCCGATGTGACCCCGGTGAACGGCAAGGTGAGCGTGCGCTTTATGGAGCCGATGGAAGAGGTGAACTACATCGACCAGTTGAGGATGATTGCGGTCGATCACCCTGAGGACGTGGAAGTCAATCCTGACGAGCGCTTCCTCGACAACCCGCCGTTTGCTTCGGGGCGCGTGGTGGCTAGCGCGGGCGCGCGGCTGCCGGTGGGCGCGTGGGATGGCGAGGGCCGCGACGTGCTCGGCCTGCTGAGCCGCCCAGATCACAAGTTTGCGAGCGGATTCACGGTCCTTCCCTACGACGGATTCGCCAACATGCACGCGCTCACGCTCGATCTGGGCGCAATCAAGCCAAACGCTCCGCTGCGATTGCTCATGACCGGCTATGTGAACTACTTCAGCGCGACCTCGCTCTATGCGGCGTGGCAGGCAGGGTTGAAGGAGATTCCGCCATATGTTGAAGCGGAGTTGCCCGATGGCAGGTGGCAGCGGATTCCCGGCAGCGCGGGTTTCCCTGCCGGCTTGGAGCGCACGATCGTAGTTGACCTGACGGGGAAGCTGCCCGCCGGCACGCGGCGCATCCGGCTGATGACGAATCTGCAGGTTTACTGGGATCAGGTGCTGATCGACCAAAGCGCAAACGCCACGGCGCGCACAACGGAGGTTCCGCTTGCTACAGCCACGCTGCGCTTCCGCGGCTATCCGAAGGAGATTGATGGCGCAAGCCCCGGCGACCTGGACTACAACTACAATCTCGTGAGCCTGGCTGGGCCGTTCCAGCGCGAGCGTGGCAGCTACACGCGTTTCGGCGACGTGACCCCTCTGGTGAAAGGTGTCGATGATCGCTACGCCATCTTCGGCAGCGGCGAAGAGATTGCGGCCGAGTTCGACACGACGAAACTGCCGGCGCTTCCTCCGCACTGGAAGCGCGATTACTTCTTCTACGCAAATGGATACGTGAAGGACATGGACTGGTGGGATGCTTCGCCGTTTACGGTCGCGCAATTGCCATTCCACAAGATGACTGCCTATCCGTATCCCGCTAGTGAGAAGTTTCCGGCGAGCGCCGCGGCGCTAGCGTATCGTCTGAATTGGAATGATCGATTCGTCACTGGTGTACCTGTGCAGTTGCACCGGTTCGACTATCAATGGATTCCTTCAACTCCGCGAGATGATCTTGCGCCCGGCACGCAGAAGTGAGCGGCCGGGCCCGCAAGTGAACGCGGCGCGCAGAAAGCGGCGCTTCGGCGTTGCAAAGCTGGATGACAGCGACGGCCGAGCGCTATACTTCATCGCAATTCGACAACGGGAGGCAACAACGATGCCAAGGCAGTCAATCGCGAGCGTTGTGGCCGGCGGAATGCTGGCCCTGGTAATGGCAGCCGCACCCATAGCACTGCAGGCGCAGGGAAACATCACGGTTCTGAAACCGGCAGCGATGGAAAGGCTGATGCCGGCAACGGTCTTCTATCGCGGCAAGACGGCGACAACGGAGCTGCGCAACTCGGGCGGGGTGAAATTCAGCGACGGGTACTATGTTCTGGCGAGCCTTGTGGATACCTCCGGCTACTCAAGTGCGGTCGCGAACAAATATCAGGCCTATTTCATTACCGAGGTTCCGATTCATGTCGGCGGAATGAGACTGGGCGCCGGCGCCTACGGTATTGGTTTCATCGCGGGCAACAAGTTCGTAGTAACCGACGTGGGCGGGCACGATGTGCTTACGGCCGACTCCGCGACCGACAACAGCATCAAACGTCCCATGCCTCTGCAGATCATCGCTGAGACAGGCGGGCGGTTCCGGCTCTATGCCGGCCGCAGATATGTTGTCCTTAGCCGATAGAACCGGAAGCGGGTGGAGGCGAGTTTCGTGGATTTGCAATTTCTGGGGCAGACAGATGCTTTGACTTCGGAAGCTCGTTGCCATTCCGGGCGGGATCGAATCCTGGGGTTAAGCGCATGACCGGGGCCGGCGCAGGCATTGTGTTCGCTCCAGCCGTAGAGCAGCTGAAGCTTTTGCGCAGCCGGCAGCTTTCCGTCGCGGAGCTGGCCGAAGCTCATATCAGGCAGATCGAGCGGCTGAATCCGGCATTGAACGCGTTTGCGGACTTCGACGCGGAGCGCGTGCGCGCGCAGGCGCGGCAACTCGACGCGGCCCAGGAACCGCGCGGCGCTTTGCACGGCTTGCCGGTTACAGTCAAGTCGTCGATTGCAACCGCGGGTTACCGCTGCGAGATGGGCAGCCTGCTGCACAAGGGCGAGATTCCGGATCAGGATGCGGTCGTGGTGGGGCGATTGCGCGCGGCGGGAGCGCTGATCCTGGGAACGACCAATTGCCCGGAATTCCTGATGGCTTACGAAACGGCGAACCTGCTGCACGGGCAAACGCGCAATCCATGGGATCTGGATCGTTCACCGGGCGGTTCGAGCGGGGGCGAGTCGGCGGCCATTGCGGCGGGGATGTCCGCGGCGGGATTGGGCAGTGACAGCGGCGGATCGGTGCGGGTTCCCGCGCACTTTACCGGCATCTGCTCACTCAAGCCGACGCCGGGACGGTTTCCGGGGCGCGGCCATCTGCCGCCCTGTGTGGGACCATTCTCGATTCTTGGTGCGATTGGTCCGATGGCGCGCACGATGGGAGACGTCGCATTGCTGTTTCGCACCTTGGGCGGGCAGGATCCGCTCGATCCCATCAGTCCACCGTTGCCGCTGCGTGAACCCAGCCTCCACGACCTGCGCAGCAATCCGATTGGCTATTTTGAGGACGATGGGCTGGTTCCTGTGACGCCCGAGACCCGGGCAGCGGTGCGGGCCGCCGTGGAGGCATTGCGCGAAGCGAAATTCCGGGTCGAGCCTTTTCGGCCGAAGACGCTGGAGAAGCTGCGGCGCCTTTGGTGGAAATTCTTTGTGCAGTGTGGAGCGATGTTCTACGCGCCGGAGATCCGCGGCAGGCGGGAGCAACTGAGTCCCATCTTCAAAGAGTTTCTCGGCATCGCGGAATCAGTGCCGCCTCTCACGGCGACGGAGTTGCTAAACGGCTGGGCCGAGGCGGATCTGCTTCGCTCGAAGACTCTCGCCGAGATGAGCGCTTTTCCCGTTCTGCTTTGCCCGGTGGCCAGCGTTCCCGCGTTTCGTCACGATGAACGCAGTTGGACGATCGAAGGCCGCGCGGTCAGGTATCTCGACGCAGTGCGGCACACGCAGTGGTTCAACGCGCTGGCCGCGCCCGCCGCGGTGGTTCCGGTGGGCCGCTCGCCGGAAGGCTTGCCGATCGGCGTCCAGATTGTGGCGAGGCCCTTCGAGGATGAGACGGCCCTGGGTGTCGCTGCTGTGGTGGATGAGGCGTTCGGATACCGCGCGCCCGCAATGGCGAAAGCCTGATATCGCCTCTTCGATCCCGTCCATCCCCGGCACAGACTGTTCTCCGCGCAAAAGTGTGATGAACAATAAACGTAACCGCACATCTCCACCTTTCGATGGAGGCGCGGCGGCAATGATCCGGCTACTATTGCTTTTCCCCAATTTGGAGGTCCCCAGATTGGAGATAGTATTTTGCGCGAAAGTTGGCGAGATCGTTTTGCCGGGGCCCACGACGCACTAAAGAACCCGCAACGGCAACAGACGATCGTTCCGGTGCTGGACCTCCGTATCGGCGGCGATGAGTTCGTCACCATGGCTGGGCCGTGCTCGGTTGAGACCGAGCGCGAGCTTTTGGCCACGGCTCATCACGTTCGCCGCTGCGGCGCGCGCATTCTGCGCGGGGGCGCCTTCAAGCCGCGCAGCTCTCCCTATTCCTTTCAGGGCCATGGCCTGGCGGCGCTGAAGATGCTCGCCCGCGCCCGCCAGGAGTGCGGACTGGCCATCGTGACCGAGGTCATGTCGGAGTGCGATGTGCCCATGGTGGCCGAGTACGCCGATATCCTCCAGATCGGCGCGCGCAGCATGGAAAATTATTCGCTGCTGGAGGCCGCGGCGCACAGTGGCCGTCCCATTCTTTTGAAGCGAGGCATGGCGGCCACGATTGCCGATCTGCTTCGTTCGGCCCAGTTGATTCTGGATGAGGGCAATCCGCACGTGATCCTCTGCGAGCGCGGCATCCGCACCTTTGAGCCAGCAATGCGCAACACGCTTGATGCGGCAGCGATTGCGCTGCTCAAGCAGATTTCGCATTTGCCAGTGGTTGCCGATCCAAGCCACGCGGCCGGGCGCCGCGAGTTGGTTCCCGCGCTCGCGCGTATTGCGGTGGCAGCGGGAGCCGATGGCCTGCTGGTGGAAGTGCATCCCAACCCGGACAGGGCCTGGAGTGACGGCGAACAGTCGTTGGACTTCGCCGGATTCGACGAAATGATGGTTTCGCTCGATCCTTACTTGGCGCTGCGCTCGCTGGCAGTTGGCGAACCGGCTGGCGCGCGATTGATGGAGGCTATTGGATGAGGCTTCGGGCCAGGGCCTTTATGGTTGCCGTCTGCGCTGTGCTGCTGACGCCGCTGTGCGCGTTCGTTCCCCATGCCACAGACGAAGCCGGAGCAGATTTTATCGTGACCGCCGCGCCCGTTTACGTGCCACTGGCGGAACTGCACGGCCGGGAGCGATTTCCCCGTGGAGCGCAATTGCTGCTGGTGCGCGACGGCAAGGCTGCGCCGCTGGTAGCCGGTTTCGCGGCCACGGCGGACGCCGATGTCTCCTTCGATGCGAAGACGGTGCTGTTCGCGGGTAAGAGGGCGGCGGGCGATCCGTGGCAGATTTGGGAACTGACACTGAAGGATGGCTCGGTGCGCAAGGTGATTGACACCACAAGCGATGCCGAGCGGCCGTTTTATCTGCCCGGCGGCCGGATGGTCTGGGCAGAGCGCACTGCGAACGGATTCCGGATCGAGTCAGCCGAAGACGGCCATCCGCCGAAAGTTCCATTCCTGAACCCGACCGCCGGTCCGGGCGTGCTGGCGATCACCTATACGCGGACGAACGCCTTCCCCACGGATATTCTTGCCGATGGCCGCATTCTTTTCGAGTCAGGATTTCCGCTGGGAGAAGGCTCAATTCCGGAGTTGTATCTGGTTTCTGCCGATGGATCGGGCGTGGAATCGTACCGCTGCGACCACGGCCGCGCCCGCTGGGGTGGTACGCAACTGGCTTCGGGTGACGTGGTATTTACTCACGGGGCTTCGCTGGCGCGGTTTACCTCGCCGTTGGCACACGAGGAACCCGTGGTTGCGCCTCATGCCGAGTATGCGGGCGGGATTGCAGAGACGGACTCCGGCGCATGGCTGGTGAGCGCGCGCACCTCCGGCGAAGCGCGTTATGGGATCCATTTGTGGAAGCCGGGAACCGCGTCCATGCACACCGTGCTGGCGGAGCGCGGCGAAAATCTCGTCGAGCCGGTGCTGGTTGCGCCGCGCGTTCCGCCTAGGCGGTTTCCGTCGGCGCTGCACCCCTGGAACTACGCCAATCTGCTGGCTCTCGACTCGCGGCTTTCACGCGAAGGAAACCTGGCCAGGACGCCTGCATCGGTGCGGCTGGAGATGCAGAACGAAAACGGCCGCGCGGTTTCGACGGGCACTGCGCCGGTTGCGCCGGATGGATCGTTTTTCGTGAAGGTCCCGGCGGACAGGCCGATTCGCTTTTTGCTGCTGGATAAAAAGGGCATGGTTCTGCGGCAGCAGCACGGCTGGTTCTGGATTCGCGCCGGGGAGCAGCGCATCTGCGTGGGCTGCCATACGGGTCCGGAGCGCTCGTCGGACAATCGCGTGCCAGCCTTGCTGCAGCGTACCACGACGCCGGTCGATCTGACCGGCGCCGCTCTCCAAGCCTCGATGCCGAAAGGATCGCCGGGAGGCACTTCGAGATGATGATTCGCTCTTTTCTTTTCTTCTTTAGCGCCGTCTCGTTTGCCGCAGCGCAAAGCGCCGTGCCGCCATCGCCTCGGCCATTGCTGGACGCCGGGCAGGCACTGACCCAGCCCGTCATCCGCTTTGAAGATGCGACGGAACAGTCCGGAATCCATTTCACGCATAGCTTTGGTTCGGCCAAGCTGGGATCGCTGCTTGAAGGCACCGGCGGCGGCTGCTTGTGGTTCGATTACAACAACTCCGGCCGGCCCTCTCTTTATGTGGTCAGCGGGCGCCCGCTTGCGGACTCCATGCATCCCTATCCGCTCAAGGTCAAGCCAGATCCCCCGCCGCACAACCATCTCTACCGCAATGACGGCAATGGACATTTCACAGACGTGACCGAGCAGGCGGGCCTGGATCCGGATATGTACGGCATCGCAGTTACCGCGGCCGACTACGACAATGACGGCAACGAAGACCTGCTGGCGACCGGCTATGGCAAGGTGGTTCTCTACCACAACGACGGCAACGGCCACTTTACCGATGTGACTGCCAAGGCCGGCATCAAGGTAAACGGCTGGGCCATCAGCTCTACCTGGCTCGACTATGACAGGGACGGCTGTGTCGATCTCTTCGTTGGCCGGTATGTGAAGTTCGATCCCAAGTACCGCGCCTTCTACGCCGCGGACAACTATCCCGGGCCGCTCGATTATGCGGGCGAAACCAATATGTTGTTTCATAACAACTGCAACGGCACCTTTACCGATGTGTCGGACAAGTCGGGTATCAGCGCATACATCGGCCGCACCATGGGCGTGACCGCGGCAGACTTCGACAACGACGGATGGGACGATATCTACGTCACCAACGACAGCACCCAGAACTTCCTCTTCCACAACAAGCACGATGGAACCTTTGAGGAGATCGCCAACGATACGGGGTCGGCCTTTGGGCAGAATGGTGAGGCGACATCTTCGATGGGGCCGGTGGCCGCGGACTTCTGGAACCGGGGAGTGTTGGATCTGTGGGTGACTGACGGAAGCTACAACCGCTTCCTGCGGAACCTTGGCGCTCCCGAGCTTGGGTCATCCTCGACCGGATGGAAAGGCTTCGAGGATGTCACCGCGGCCGCCGGCATCTCCCAGACCGACGCGCAATACGTGAGTTGGGGCAGCGGCGTCTACGACTTCGACAACGACGGGCTGCTGGACATTCTGGTCTTTCACGGCGGCCTGATCCACATGATCCCGCAGGAGCATACCGTGTTTCGCGGACTGGGCGACGGAAAGTTCGCCGATGTCTCCCGTCAGGCCGGGCCCGTGCTGAGTACGCGGACTGTGGCGCGCGGCGCGTGCTTTGCCGATTACGACAACGACGGCAAGGTCGATGCCTATGTGGTGAATCTTGGCGCAGAGGGAACGCTGCTCCACAACGTCTCCACCAATGCCGGCCACTGGGTTGAAATCAAGCTCATCGGCACCAAGAGCAATCGCGACGGCATTGGCGCGCGGATTGAGGTCTTTGCGGGAGGAAAGCGCCAGACCGCGGAGCGGGTGGCAAGTTCCGGCTATCTCTCAGAGAACGACGGCCGCGTGCATTTCGGCCTGGGCGCGGCAACCACCATCGACAAACTGATTGTGCGTTGGCCCAGCGGAACTGTGCAGACGCTAGGGACGCAGCCGGTCGATCGCGTCCTCGCGGTGGAGGAGCCGAAGTGAGCCGTCCGATGCGAAGCCGCTTGCGAACCTGTTTGACCGCGACTGTCTGCGCGCTGACCACCGCGCTGATGGGCGTTTCTCTGTGGGCCGGCGGGGGCGCCCAGGCAGCTACAAAGAAGGATACCGGGCCAGTTCTGGACTACGCCTCTCCGGTGGAACTGCTGTTTTCGCCCGACGGCGCGCGGCTCTATGTGCTCTGCGAGCAAAGCGGCGAGGTGCGGGTGCTGAATGCCGCCACGTATGCGCCGATGAAGACCATCGCTGTTGGTCATGTACCGCGCGGCTTCTCGCTCTCCGCCGATGGCGCCCGCCTTTTCGTAGCCAACTCATGGGACGACACAATCTCGGTGATCGACACGCATGCGCTGAAGGTGGTGGCGACATGGCCGGTGGGAATGGAGCCATCGAGTGTGGTTGAGGGGCGCGCGGGCAAGTACCTGTTCGTGGCCAATCGGATCAGCAACGATGTGGCCGTGCTCAATGCCCGAACCGGCGCCGAAGTAAAGCGGCTGGTGGCCGGACGCGGCGCAAGCTACATGACGCTCTCACCCGATGGACAGCGGATTTACGTCACTCATGTCTATCCAAATCCCACGCCTTACGGCACGCCGCCGGAGTCGGAAATCACTGTCATCGATACGCGAACAGCGGAAGTCGTCGATCGCATGCCCTTGCAAAGCATTGCCGGAGTCTTTCATGTTGCGGCTTCCAGGGATGGCCGGCTGGGAGTGGCGGCCGAGCTGCACCCCAAAAACCTCGTTCCGCTCACAGCGGTGGAGCACGGTTGGGTCTTTGAAGACACGCTTACCCTCTTCGGCGCCGACGTGGGCAATAAAACGGTCGAAGTCCCACTCGATGATCTCGACAGCTATGCTGTGCGCCCCTTTGGCGTGGCGATTACCCCGGACAACTCGCGCCTCTATGTCAGCAGCGGTGGCTCGGAGCTTGTGTCTGTAATCGATATTCCGCGGCTCTTGCGCTATATCCGTACCCATCGCCCGCCCTTCGCATACAATCTCGCCGCCACTGGCAATTACGTGGTCAAGCGCCTTTCGGTAGGCCACGACCCGCGTGGCGTGGCAGTCAGTCCGGATGGCCGTCGGCTGCTGGTCGCCAATCGCCTCGATGACACCATCAGTGTCTTTGACACGCACACCAACGACCTCGTCTCGACCATTCGTCTGGCCGGTTCAACACAATTGTGGTCGCTGAACATGGCTCTGAAGGTTTTCTCTGAGGTGAGCAACACCCCTGAGGGACGGAAACGGTGCGCGGACTGCCACATCGACGCGCACCATCGTAACGCTCGAAAGATGAATTTGAGCACGATGAAGGAAGTCCTGGCCCTGCGCCGCGGCGAACAGACCTTTTACACCGCGCAGTACTCCTTCCATGGCGGCATCGGCTGCGCCAACTGCCACATCGACTCCACCTTCGACGGTCTGAACTGGGACTTGGAGCCGGACGGCCTGGGCCGCAATATCCTCGACAATCGCCTGCTCGAAGACATCAAGGATACTGCGCCCTTCAAGTGGAATGGCGGCAATCCCAACCTGCCCACCGAGTGCGGACCGCGCACGGAAAAGTACTTTTGGCGGTCGGAGAATTACGACGATCGCACGCTCGCGGATCTGACCGCTTACGTCAACAGCCTGCCGGCGCGGCCCAATCGCTGGCGTCTGCCCGGCGGCCTCACTCCGGCGGAGGAGCGCGGCAAGGCGATCTTTGAGCGCTCGGTGGATAACTTCGGCAAGCCCATCCCGCTCACGAATCGCTGCTCCTATTGCCACAGCGGGCCCCTGGGAACCGACCGGAAGAAATTTGATGTAGGAACCAAGGGACCGAACGACGATTCGGGACTCTTCGACACGCCGCAATTAGTCAACATCGCGCTCACGGCGCCATACCTGCATGACGGCTCGGCAGCCACGCTTGAGGAGATCTGGACCATCCATAACCCGCATGACCAGCACGGCCGCACCAACGACCTGACAAAAGACGAACTGAACGACCTGATCGAGTATCTGAGGACCCGATGAAAGGGGGGCGATGATCAAGCTCGCAATCAACAAGCTCTGGATTGCTGCGGCGTTTGCTGCCGTGGGAACGCTGGCGATTGCCGCTCCAGCCAAGCCGCCCAGGATGCCGCATTACCGCTTTGTGAACTACACCACCGCCAACGGCCTGCCCGACAACCATGTCTACTCCGTGCTGGTGGATGGAAAGCGCATCTGGGCGGGCACGGACAACGGACTGGGCCTCTATGAAAACGGCAAGTGGAAGACCTATACCACCAAGGATGGGCTGGCGCAGCAGGCAGTGCTTTCATTGGCGCTCGACAAGCGGACCGGCGACGTGTGGGCAGGCACCATGGGCGGCCTGAGCCGCATCTC
>Ga0307372_10006572_pt1 | contig 16923 bp, 14 predicted proteins | sample OX1MG_FD_202533 | JGI IMG/M metagenome (GOLD analysis project Ga0307372, IMG submission 202533) | Soil microbial communities from Risofladan, Vaasa, Finland - OX-1 | ecosystem: Environmental > Terrestrial > Soil > Coastal area > Acid sulfate soil | place: Finland: Risofladan, Vaasa | collected... | reverse complement strand
CGCGAACGAGCTGTCCGCGCGGCCGTACCGCGTCACAGGCCGCGTGACGTCGTGGTTCGAGAGCACCCACGTCGCGGCCGCATCGACGGGCGCGTGCGCGGCGAGCGCGGAGTCGATCGACTGGCGCATCCGGTCCGCCTCCCACGGGCAACCGAGGAAGTCGAAGTTGAACGCCGTGTGCAGCTCGTCTGGACGGAGATAGCGCGCGAAGCGGTCCGCGTCCGGCAGCCAGATCTCGCCGACGAGCACGCGTGGCTCGTCGTAACTGTCCGCGATCGCTCGCCAACGTCGATAGATCTCGTGCAGGTCGTCGCGGTCGGTGAACGGGTGCTCGCCGGGGCCGGGGTGCGGCCGCTCCTCTGCGAGCTCGGGGTCCTTGACGAGCAATGCCGCGGAATCGATGCGGACGCCGGCAGCGCCGCGGTCGAACCAGAAGCGGAGCACGTCCTCGTGCTCGGCCCACACGTCTGGGTGCGTCCAGTTCAGATCCGGCTGCTCGGGCGCGAACAGGTGGAGGTACCACTCGCCGTCGCCGTCCGCGCGGGTCCACGCCGACCCGCCGAAGATGGACTGCCATCCGTTCGGCGGCGAGCTCCCGTCCGCGCCCGACCCGGGCCGGAACCAAAAACGTTGTCGCTCGGGCGACCCCGGGGTCGCCGCGATTGCAGCCTCGAACCACGGGTGCCGGTTCGACACGTGGTTCGGGACGATGTCGACGATCGTGCGGATGCCGAGCGCGCGCGCTTCGGCGATCAGCAGCTCAGCTTCCGCGAGCGTCCCGAAGGCCGGGTCGATCGAGCGGTAGTCGGTGATGTCGTACCCGCTGTCCGCCATCGGCGACGGGTACCAGGGGCTGAACCAGAGCGCGTCGACGCCGAGGTCGCGCAGATAAGGAAGCCGGTCGCGGACGCCGGCGAGATCGCCGACCCCGTCACCGTTCGCGTCGGCGAAGCTCCGGACGTAGACCTGGTAGACGACCGCGTCGCGCCACCACTGGGCAGCGCGACTGCTCGTCCGGCCCTCGACCGCTGCCTCGCGGACTTCCACGCGGCGAGCATGGCACACTTAACAATTGATTGCAAGATTCGATGTGAATCTTGCAAATTTCTTGCAAGAACGCTAGGGCTGGCCGCTCGCCGTCCTCAGGGCGGTGACCGGCGCGACCGAGCCGGTGGACGCGCGCACGACGAGCTCCGGCTCGAACAGGAGCTCCTCGGTCGAGACCGGCGCGCCCCCGATCTGGTTCATGAGCGTGGCGACGGCGCTCCGCCCCATCGCCTCGATCGGTTGACGGACGGTTGTGAGCGGCGGGTCGGTGCAGCTCATGAGCGCCGAGTCGTCGAAGCCGATGACGGAGACGTCGTCAGGCACCTCACGGCCCTCGCGCCGTACGGCGCGGACGACGCCAAGCGCGATGATGTCGCTTGCGCAGATGACGCCCGTGGCGCCCTTCCGCAGCAGCCGGCGGCCCGCCGCCTGCCCACTCTCCATCGAGAACGTGCAGCGCTCGACGAGATCGGCGGCGCCGCCGAGCTCCTCGAACGCCGCCAGCTTGCGGGACGAAGGCACGTGGTCCGCCGGCCCGAGCACCATGCCGATGCGCTCGTGGCCGAGGGAGCGCAGGTGCGTGAACGCCTGCTCCACCGCGCTCCGGTCGTCGGTGGAGATGCGCGGGAAGCCGAGGTCGTCGTACGCGGCGTTGACGAGGACGACCGGGAGCCCGCGCTCGCGGAGGCGGATGTAGTGCTCGTGGTCGGCGGCCGCCTGCGCGTACTCGCCGCCGGAGAAGATCACGCCCGAGACCTGGTGCTCGAGGAGCATGTCCACGTAGTCCGCCTCGGAGATGCCCGCCGAGGTGCGCGTGCAGAGCACGGGCGTGAAGCCGCGCTTCGCGAGCGTGTCGGCCACAACCTCGGCAAATGCAGGGAAAATCGGGTTCTGGAGCTCGGGGAGGACGAGCCCAACGAGCCGGGCGCGCTCGCCGCGGAGCTGCGTCGGCCGCTCGTAGCCGAGGACGTCGAGCGCGGTGAGGACGAGCTCCTGGGTGGCCTTCGCCACCCCGGGCTTCTGGTTGAGCACGCGACTGACCGTCGCCTCGCTCACGCCTGCGTACTTCGCGACTTCGGCCAAGCGTCGCGCCATGGCTTTCAGGTTATCGCAAGAACCTGACAGCCTCGGGGCTAAGGAGTCGTCCACCTGGGTATGTGGAGCTCGGTGAGGGTCGCGGTGATCGCGCATGCGGGCAAGTCGCTCGGCGGAGGCCTGCCGGCGCTTCGGCGCGCGCTCGCGGCGCAGGATGTGACCGACCCGCTGTGGTTCGAAGTGGCGAAGAGCCGAAAAGCGCCCGCTCAGGCCCGTCGTGCATTGGCCGAGGGCGCAAAGCTCGTCTTTGCATGGGGCGGCGACGGGACGGTTCAACGCTGCGTCGACGTGCTGGCAGGCTCGGAGGCGAGCCTCGCGGTCCTGCCGGCCGGCACCGCCAACCTCTTTGCGACGCACTTCGGCATTCCGAAGGACATCGAGGAAGCCGTCGCGATTGGATTGCACGGAGCTCGAAAGACCCTCGATGTTGGCCGGTTCCGCGGTGAGCGGTTCGCGCTCATGGCCGGCGTCGGCTTCGACGCGATGATGATTCGCGGCGCAGACGGCGGCCTGAAGAACAGAATCGGCCGCGTCGCCTACATCTGGACTGCATCTCAGGCCCTCCGCGCGAAGCCCTTTCGCGCCAAGATCAAAGTCGACCGCGTCGACTGGTACCAAGGCAAAGCGAGTTGCATCCTCGTCGGCAACGTGTCCGAGCTGCTCGGAGGGATCGAGGCCTTCGAGGACGCACATCCCGACGACGGGCTGCTCGAGGTTGGTGTCGTAAATGCCGACGGCGTGCTCCAGTGGGGCCGCACGCTCGCGCACGCCGCCTTTGGCACCGCCGGCAACTCCCCGTTCGTCCGAGAGACCAAGGGGCGCTCCGTCAAGGTCGCCCTGAATCGAAGGGTGCTCTACGAGCTGGACGGCGGCGACAGGACGAAGGTGAAGACGTTCAAGGTTCGCGTCGAACCCCGGGCGCTCACCCTGTGCGTCCCCGACGACGCCGCGTTTTCGACGTCGTCGATTCGGTGAAGAGATCGTCGTGGGAAAACGCTACGAGCGGGCTCGCCGTGCGCTGACGGTAACTCGGATCGCACGACGAGGCGGCGTTGTCCGCGTTCTCGCTGAGATCGGCGTTGTCGGGAATCGCGAGGCGACGCGCGAGCAGGCCCGGAGATTCCGCCACGCGTTGGAGGAGCTCGGTACCACCTACATCAAGCTGGGCCAGCTTCTGTCCTCGCGGCCCGATCTGCTCCCCGACGTCTACATCGACGAGCTCGGCCACCTCGTGGACGAGGTGGCCCCGGTGCCGTTCGCGGAAATCGACGCAGTCATCCGCGCCGACCTTGGTGACGACGTCTTCGTCGGGATCGACCCGGAGCCTCTCGCTACCGCCTCGATCGCGCAGACGCATCGAGCGCTGACCGCGGACGGCCTGGAGGTCGTGATCAAGGTGCGCAGACCGGGCATCGTCGAGCAAGTGGAGCTCGACCTTTCCGTGCTTCAGGCGACCGCCGGTCTGCTCGAGAATCACTCGTCGACCGCGGAGTTGTTGCAAGTGGAGGCGCTCGTCGACGAACTCGATTCTCACCTGCGCCAGGAGCTCGATTTCACGGAGGAGGCGCACAACACCGAGTTGATCGCGGACCTGATCGAGAAGTACGACAAGCTCACTGTTCCCCGGGTGATTCACCCCTACGTCACCGAGCAGGTGATGGTCCTCGAATGGATCGACGGGCGCAAGATCGATGCCGATCACGGGCTCGAAGCTGAACGCGCCGCGGAGCTCGCGCGTCAGTTCTTCAGCGCCTACGTGCTTCAGGTGGTCGTGGAGGGCGTCTATCACGCGGACCCACATCCGGGGAACGTGCTGCTGACCGAGGATGACCGACTCGCGCTGCTCGACTTCGGGCTGCTCGGGAGGATCGACGAAAACACCAGGAGTGGCCTGTCGTTGCTGCTGCTCGCGATGGCACAGAATCGCGCGGACGACGTCGCGGATCTCATCATCTCGCTCTCGCTCACCGGAGCGGAGGCGGATCAGCCAGGCTTCGTCCACGAGGTACGCCGCAAGCTGCCACGCTTCCACCATCGCCCGCTGTCGGGCATCCGCGTGGGCGAATCGCTCGCCGACCTGCAACGGATCGCGCTTGCGCACAGGATCGCGCTACCGACGAGCTTCGCACTTGTAGGCAAGACGCTCGCTCAAGCCGATGCCGTCGCACGGACACTGGATCCCACGATGGACCCGATGGATCTGCTCGAGAGCGAGTCGCTCGACGTGATGGTCACCGAAACGGAGCGCCGCCTCCAACCGAACCGTCTCTTCGCGGATCTGTATACCCAGCTCGACCCGCTGACGCGTGTTCCGCGCCAACTCGGGCACATCTTGAGCGAGCTCGAGCAGGGCTCGTTGAAGATGGGAGTCGTTCCGATGGGGCTCGGCGAATTGCAGGCCAACCTGCACTCGGTCGCAAACCGCATCGGCGCAGCCATCGTCGTCGGCGCCCTCTTGCTCGCTTCGGCCTTGCTCGCGCGAGTCCACCGATTCGAGTGGATCGCATTCTCCGGCTTCTGCCTCGCGGGCCTCGTTGGGCTCTACATGGTCTGGAAGGTCATCCGCTCGCCGGGCGAGCTGTAGGCGTTCTTCTGTCGTATCTCCGCGTGGCCGGCATTCGTTGAGCGAAGTGATGGCGATCGCGATGCTGACCTCGACCTTGGCGCTCGCTCTCATGGCGATGACACTCGTGCTGGTGCGGCACGGGCGACATCAAGGATGATCGATTGCTGAAGGCCTACCTCTTCGACCGACGCCAGGGCAAAAGCGTCGACGACTGGGCCAAGTCTCTCCAGGACCTGAACAAGAATCAGATCCTCTGGATCGACCTCAGGGAGCCCGACGACGACGAGGTGGCCGAGGTCTTCGACGCGCTTGGCCTACGCGATGCCGGCGGGTTGAGGCTCGGCGATCCGGATGGGAAGCCAGGGATTGAGCAGCACGAGGGACATCTGCGAGTGACGGCCGTTGCCGTCTCCGATGCAGAACGCGACCCCGCTCGTGAACGGATCGTCGTCGACTGTTTCCTCGGTTCGAACTGGGTCCTGACTGCGCACAGCGACGACATCGCTGCGCTCGACGACTTTCGAGGCGTCGCGGAAGGAATGGGCGAAATCGGCCTGCTCGATGCGCCCTCGTTTCTCACGACCCTCCTGGAGTGGGTCGTGACGAGCTACCTCCGCGCCTTCGACGAGATCGAAGAAACCCTCGACAAGTTCGACGTGGAGGCATTGGCGGAGCCGAGCAACGACCCGGAGAAAGAGCTCGCAGTACTCGGGGACGCTCGGCGTCGAGTGGGCCGCCTCCGACGGACGCTCGCGCCCCATCGAGAGGTATTCGCGGCGTTGAGTCACTCCGAGTTCGATCCGCTCTCCTCCGATGCATCCGCCGAGCGCTTCGTCGCGCTCACGGCGAGAGTCGACGCGGCGCTCGCCTCCGCACGCGACGTGAGAGACGGGATCGCGAGCTCGTTCGACGTGCTCATCGTCCGGACGGAGCACCGGACGAACGAGATCATGAAGGTCCTCACCCTCGCGTCGATCCTGCTGCTTCCCGGCGCACTCTTCGCCGGCCTGGCGGGGATGAACGTCAATTTCAATGCGCACACGTTCGTCCACTCGCCGCTGTTCTGGCTTGTGGTCACCGCGATCATCCTGATTGCATTGGCAACGCTCGCCCTCGCACGGCTACGACGGTGGATCTGATGGCGCGATTTCAGCTAACTCTCGCGTGCGCGAGCATGCGGGAATCTCACTCGATGGGTTGCCGGCGTTGGGACAGGTCCATCCGCTCGGAGGACCTCACTGCGCCAGTGTGCGTGAACGTCCCTCGGCGCTTGGCCAGGCGTCAGCGGCGGATTGATCCTCAGCAAGGAGTTCGCCCAGCCGTCCACCGCGTTGCTCACCCCGCCGATTGTGCCGCCACCTTCGATCCGGCACCGGAAGGTCGCGCGTGAATCATGCGCATCCTGCACAGGCCGTGGTCGATCTTGCTCGGGAGCGGGTGCCCAAGGCCCGATCCTGAATGTCGTGAGCGCCACCACGACAACATTTGCCGCGATCGTCATCGACCTGGTTCTGAGCTTGCCCTTTCACGACGGGGGTCGCAAGCGGTCACTTCGTGGCTTGCGCAAGCCAGCTGGCGCGTGAGCCGCTCTGCCAGTCGCGCTAGCCAAGCGCTAGCCAAGCGCAAGCCGCGCGAGCTCGATCGCGCCGAGCACACCGGCGCGATCGCCGAGCGCCGGCGCGACGATGTCCGGCAACTCGAAGTAGCCGGCGGCGAGCTCGGGGACACGCTGCTGGACCAGCTCGAGGAGTCCCGGCTCATTCATGACACCGCCGCCGAGGATGACCCGCTGCGGCGAGAGCGCGGAGATGACGTTGAGCACGCCGAGGGCGAGGTACTCGGCCTCGAGCTCCACCGAGGGCTTCGCGCGCGCCTTCATCGCCTCGCCCGAGGCGAGACCCTCGAAGCAGTCGCCGTGATACGGACACACTCCGGAAAACGGATCGCGCTCCCAATCGTGCGGAACGCGCATGTGCCCGAACTCCGGATGGGCCAGCCCGTGCAGCAGCCGGCCGTTTGCCATACCTCCGCCGCCGATGCCGGTGCCGACCGTGATGTAGACGAACGTCTCGAGCCCAACCGCCGCGCCCCAGCGGTGCTCGCCGAGCGCGGCCGCATTCACATCCGTGTCGAAGCCGACCGGCACGCCCAGCGCGGCGAACGCCGAAACGACGGCGGTGTTGCTCCACCCCGGCTTCGGCGTCGCAGTGATCTTGCCGCGCTGCAGGTCGACCGGCCCAAACGAACCGATGCCGACCGCGGCGAGATCGGCGCGTCCGACGAACTCGACCGCGCGTGCAAGCGTCTCCTCGGGGTCGCCGGTCGGAAAGACGACGGAGTCGACGACATCTTCGGGGCCGGTGCCAACGGCACAGACCCACTTCGTCCCGCCCGCCTCGATGCCGCCGAAGATCAGATCAGCCGGGCTTCTTCGTCGGCCGTCCGCTCGGCCGTCGGCAGCAGCTCGAGCCGCTCGTCCGGGATCGGCTCACCGCTCTCGATTGAAAGGCCGTACGTGCCGGCGGCGAGGCGCGCCTCCGCGCGCTCGACCGCTTCGAGCTGGCCGCGCAGGTCGTCGGAGAGGCCTTCGTCGAGCTCGTCCTCATAGGTGTCGGAGGCGAGGTTCGCCGGGTCCTCGTCGTCGAACTCCTCGGCGTCGTCCTGGTGGGCGAGCCGCTTGAGCGAACGCTCGATGCGGGCGCGCTCGGCGGCGAGCAACTCGCGTGCGTGGTCGATGTCCATGCCCGGACCCTACCGATCCACATCGAGCCGCGCCGCTTCGAGGTCGAGGTCTCGCTGCACGCGCTGGACGACGTTGTCGTCGACGATCCGGTCGTTCCGGAGGGCAAGGAGCGCCGCCTGCTCCGCGCTCAGGAGCTCACGCATCACGCGCTGGTAGGCCTGCGATTGCTCCTCGATCGCGCCGTCGTCCTCGTCGTCGAACCGGGCGCGGAAGCGCCTGGCGCGGAAGGTGAGCTGACCGCGAAGCCGCTCGGCGGTGTCCGGCCGGACGGAGCCGTCGGCGATCAGCTCGTCGAGCCGGGCGATCGCGGCTTCGGCCGCCTTGATGCGAGCCTTCGACTCCTCGCGCTCGGCGCCGCCGTCGTCGCTGATGTTCAGCACATGGATCAGCGCGGGCAGCGTCAGGCCCTGGAGCACGAGCGTCGCGACGATCACCGCGAACGTCAGGAACACGATCAGGCCGCGGTCGGGAAAGCCGATCGGGAGCGCGAGCGCCGCGATGAGCGAAACGGCGCCGCGAATGCCCGTCCACGAGATGAGCGCCGGGAACTGCCACGGCGGGTACGGGTCATGCTCGCGGATCGACCGGAAGAGAAACCGGGGCAGATACGCGAAGACCGGCACCCAGACGAGGCGCGTGACGATGACCGCCGCGCAGACGAGTACGGAGTACGCGGTGAGCTTCCCCGAGCTGATCCCGGACAGTGCGTCCACGATCGGCCGCAGCTGCAGACCGACGAGGACGAAGACGAGCGCGTTGACGAGGAAGACGAAGATCTCCCAGAAGGCGTCGCCCGAGAGTCGCGTTCGCTCGGTCGTCAGCTCGGGCGTGTACCAGCCCATGTAGACGCCGATCGTGACCGCGGCGAGGACGCCCGACACGCCGGCTGCGTCCGCGGGCAGATAGGCGAGGTAGCCGCTCAGCACCGCGATCGCCACCTCGATCGGCGGGTTGTCCAGCCGGCGGCGGATCTGCCGGACGACCCAGCCGACCGCGAGACCTATGGCGATGCCGCCGACGACGTTCAGCACGACGCGTCCCGACGTGTCGAGGAGCGAGAACGTCCCGCCGACGGCGGCCCCGATCGCCGCCTTGTACAGGACGAGCGCCGTCCCGTCGTTGACGAGGCTCTCTCCCTCGATGATCGAGACGATGCGACGCGGCGCTCCGAGCCGGCGCGTGATCTCCGTCGCCGCGAGCGCATCCGTTGGGGAGACGATTGCGCCGAGCGTGAACGCCACCGCCCACGACAGGTGCACCCACTCGTGTGCGACGACCCCGACGGTGGCCATCGTCGCTCCGACGAGGCCGAACGCGAGGAACGAGATCGGCCGCTTGTTCGCGCGCAGGTCGCGGAGCGACGTGAAGAACGCGCCCGAGTACAGGAGCGGCGGGAGCACGGCCACGAGCACGACCTCCGGCGGCAGGACGACGTGCGGCAGCCCGGGGACGAAGCCCATGGCGACGCCGCCGACGACGAGCAGGATCGGCAGCGGCACGCGCAGCGTCGGCGCGAGCACGAGCAACCCTCCGGCCGCCACGAGCAGGCCGAGGAGCTCGAGGTCCTGGTGCGCGCCGAAGTGCAAGCCAGGAGCCTGCCAGACTGGCCCGTGGCCATGATCGAGCACCCTCCCTCGGTCACCCTCGTCGTCACCGACGGCGACGATCTCGTTCTCGTCCGACAGCCGCGGCCCGGCGCCGGGAGCACCGTGCTGGAGCTTCCGGCCGGCAAGGTCGAACCGGGCGAGACGCTGCACGAGGCCGCCGACCGCGAGCTCGCCGAAGAGTGCGGGCTCGCCGTCGGCGAATGGACGGAGCTCGGCTCCTTCTGGGCGGCGCCCGCGTACTCGACGGAGCGGGTCACCGTGCTCGCGGGCGCTGCCTCCGCGACGGCGGAGGCCGAGGCCGACGAGGACGAGGAGATCGAGGTCGTCCGGCTGCCCGCGACCGAGGTGCTCGCGCGGCTCGAAGACGGAATCTCGATCGCCGCGTACGCCCTCTGGATGAGACACTACCGCTGATGGAGCTCGACCAGCCGTACGTCTGGATCACGACGCGCAAGCTCAAGCCCGGCATGCGCGAGGAGTTCAGCCGCTCGTGGCGACCGAGTGAGTTCCCGCCCGGGATGCTGCGCGCCTACGAGCTCACGTCGCCGGACGGGAACGAGGTCGTCGGCATCTCCATCTGGGAGTCGGCCGAGTCGCGCGACGAATACCGCAAGTCCGAGGTCGAGTCACAGCGGCGTCAGGCAATGGCGCCCTACGTGCTCGAGGAGCAATCCGGCTTCTACCTCGCGCGCGAGCTCAGGATGCCGAAGAGCAATTGACACTCTCGTACCACTGACGACGGAGTACCTAGTACCGGCCCCGCTCGTCCCGCATGGCACCGCCAAGGCCGGTACTTAGTACCCGCCTCAAAGTGTCACGGGGGTGTCACTACCTCGCGGAGCGGTTGAGCTCTGCGAGCCCACGCGCGACGCGGGCGGCGGCTCGGCCGAGCTCGGCCCCGGCTTCGGCGTCGCCGACGACGCTCGAGCTCAGGCGGTCGGCGGCGCGCAGCGCGAGCGCGACCACCTCATCGGCATACCTGGCGATCTCCTCCGGCACGCGCACGATCTCGGTGCGTGTCTCGTCGTTGCGATCGGCCATGAACGCCGTATAAGCAGCTGCGTCCTCGTCCGCGAGCCGGAGCAGGTCGGACACGAGCTCCTGCGCGCGCGCGGCATCCGCCTCGTTTCCGGCGTAGTGCGCCGCCAGCTGGGCGAGCGCGGCCGCCAAGGCCGCGGTCAGCGCGGTCGCTGCGCCGCTCGCGGGCGCCGGCGTCCGCTCGCCGATCGCGGCGAGAAGGTCAGCGACTCGCTGTTCGCTCAGCATGGCGGTAGAACGTTGCACGGATCGGCTCGAGCGGCGTGTTCCCACGGATCAGGTCGGCCGCTTTCTCGGCCACCATCATCACCGGCGCATAGATGTTCCCGTTGGGGACGAACGGAAAGACGGACGCGTCGACGACGCGCAGACCGTCGAACCCGTAGACGCGCATCGTCTGCGGATCGACGACGCTCCCCATCGCGCACGTGCACGAGGGATGGAGCGCGGTCTCCGCATCGCGCGCGACCCAGCCGAGGACCTCCTCGTCCGTCGCGACCGCCGGGCCGGGCGACGTCTCGCCGCCGTTGTACGGATCGAACGCCGGCTGGTCGAGGATGTTCCGCGCAACGCGGATCGCTTCCACCCACTCGCGCCGATCCTGGTCGGTCGAGAGATAGTTGAAACGCAGCGCCGGCTTCACGCGCGGATCGTCGCTGACGATCTTCACCGAGCCGCGCGCATCCGAGTACATCGGACCGACGTGCACCTGGTACCCGTGCGCCGCCGCCGGGGCCGAGCCGTCGTAGCGGATCGCGAGCGGCAGGAAATGGAACATGAGATTCGGGTACGCAACGTCGTCGTTCGAGCGGACGAAGCCGCCCGCTTCGAAGTGGTTCGACGCGCCCGGTCCGTCGCGGAAGAAGAGCCAGCGTGCACCGATGTACGGCCGCTTCCACTTCTTCAGCGCGGGCTGCATCGACACGGGCTGCGTCGACTCGTGCTGGACGTACACCTCGAGATGGTCTTGCAGGTTCTCGCCCACCGGTAGATCGTCCACGAGGCCGGAGAGCTGCAGCAGCTGCGGGGAGTTGATCGCCCCGCCGCACAGGATGACCTCGTTCGCGCGCACGACATTGCCGCCACTGATCTCGACGCCGACCGCGCGCTTCCCGTTGAAGAGGATTCCGCCCACGAAGGTGTTGCAGCGCACCTCGAGATTCGGCCGGTCCATGACCGGATGGAGATACGCACGCGCGGCGCTCAGCCGACGGCCGCGCTCGATCGTGCGGTCGAACGCCGCGAACCCTTCCTGCCGGTAGCCATTCACGTCCTTCGTCAGCTCGTACCCGGCCTGCTGCACCGCCTCGAAGAACGCGCCGAAGAGGGGCGACGTCGCCGGCCCGCGCTCGAGCACGATCGGCCCGTCGCCCCCGCGCCATTCGTCGGCGCCCGCGAGGCACATCTCCATCTTCTTGAAATACGGCAGGCAGTGCGCGTAGTCCCACTCCTCGATCCCCCAGCGCTCGTAGTCGAGCGGGTTGCCGCGCTGGAAGATCATCCCGTTGATCGAGCTCGATCCGCCGAGCACCTTGCCGCGCGCGTGATAGATGCGGCGGCCATTCATGTGCGGTTCCGGCTCCGACTCGTACATCCAGTCGTAGCGCGGATTGCCGATCGGGAACGCGAGCGCCGCGGGCATGTGGATGAACGGATCCCACAGGTGATCGGGGCGGCCGGCTTCGAGGACGAGCACGCGCGTCCCGGCGTCCTCGGTCAGCCGCGCCGCGAGCGCGCACCCCGCTGAGCCGCCGCCGACGATGACGTAGTCCCACGTCATTGCGAGATGACCACCGTCTGCAGCTCGCTGAACGCCTCCAGCGGCGACGAGCCGCCGACGCGGCCGATGCCGCTCGCGGTGCCGGCGCGGCCGCCGAAGGGCAGATGCGTCTCCCAGTAGTTGGACGACTCGTTGATGTTCAGCCAGCCGGTCTTCACCTCGTCCGCGTAGCGCAGCCCCTTCGCGAGGTCGCGCGTGAAGATCGCGGACAGCAGCCCGTACGGCGAGGCGTTCGCGAGCTCGATCGCCTGCTCGAGCGAGTCGATCGCGACGACGGGCGCGACCGGCCCGAACGTCTCCTCGGTCGCGACGAGCGCGTCGGCGGGCACACCGTCGAGGACGGTCGGCTGCCAGTACAGATCGGTGGGAAAGCCCGACGCGCGCGCGCCGCCGTGGACGACCTCCGCCCCGCGCTGCACCGCGTCGGCGACGTGCTCGTCCATCTTCGCGGCGACACCTTCGTTGTTCAGCGGCCCCATCGTCGTGCCGTCCGCGAGCGGGTCACCGAGGACGATCGTGCTCATGCGCTCCAAGAGCTTCGCGACGAACTCCTCGCGCACGTCGCGGTGGACGAGCAGGCGCTCGCCGGCGGTGCAGCTCTGGCCGGAGCAGAGGAAGCAGGCGGCGACGGTCGCCTCCGCGGCGAGGTCGAGGTAGGCGTCGTCGAGGACGACGACCGGCCCGTTGCCGCCCAGCTCGAGAATGGCCGCCTTGCCCGCCGCGGCTTCCGCGACGCGGCGGCCGGTCTCGGTCGAGCCGATGAAGCCGACGCCGTGCGTGCCCGGATTTCGCGCGATCTCGTCGCCGACGACGGAGCCAGGCCCGGTGACGAAGTTGAAGACGCCCGGCGGCAAGTCAGCCTCGGCGACACATTCGGCGAGCGCGATCCCGGCGACCGCTGTCGTCGACGCAGGCGTCCACACGATGGTGTTGCCCGCGGCGAGCGCAGGCGCGATCAGCTCCGCCGGCATCGTGTACGGCCAGTTCCACGGCGTGATGACGCCGATGACGCCGCGCGGCCGGCGCACGAGCAGCACGCGCTTCCCTGCCGACACCGAGTTCGCGAGCCGGCCCTCGAGCCGCTTCCCGTCCTCGGCAGCGTTGCGCCAGTACGCCACCAGCTCCTCCACCTCGTCGTGCGACTCGGCGAGCGGCTTGCCCTGGTCGAGCGTGAGCGCGTGCACGAGCGCGTCGCGCCGTTTCTCCACCTCGTCCGCGACGCGGTTCAGGAACGCCGCGCGGTCGAACGGGGAGAGCCGAGCCCACGCCGGCGCAGCCTCGTTCGCCGCGGCGATCGCACGCTGCGCGTCCCCGCGCCCGCCCTTCTGCACGACCCCGATCTTCTCGCCCGTCGCGGGCGACTCGGCCTCGAACGTCTCGCCGGAAAGGGCGACGGCCCACTCCCCGCGGATGAACATCAGTCGCCGAGCTCCGTGCGCCGCCGATCGACGTACGCCTTCAGCTCGGCCTCGAGCTCGGCGTCGATCGGCGGCTTCTCGTACTCCTCGAGCGTCTGCTTCCAGATGTCGGTCGCGCGCGTCGCCGTGTCGCGGCCGCCGTTGCGGTTCCAGCGCTCGTAGTTCTCCGTCGAGGACACAAGCGGCCGGTAGAAGCACTCGCGGAAGCGCTCGAGCGTGTGCGCGGCGCCGAGGAAGTGCCCGCCCTGCCCCACCTCTTCGTGCGCCGAGTACGCGAGCGTCTCCTCGTTGATCTCGAGCGGCTGGAACACGGCGTGCAGCATGCGCAGCGTCTCGACGTCGGTGACGAACTTCTCGTAGCAGGTGACGAGCGCCGACTCGAGCCAGCCCGCCGAGTGCATGACGAAGTTCGTGCCGGCGAGGAACGTCGGCCAGAGCGACATCATCGACTCGTAGCCCGCCTGCGCGTCCACGACCTGCGACGACGTCAGCGCGCCGCCGCCGCGGAACGGCAGGTTGTAGTGGCGCGCGATCTGGCCGGTGCAGAAGAGGCCGACCGCCGACTCGGGCGTCCCGAAGGCCGGCGAGCCCGACTGCATGTCGGTGTTCGAGAGGAACGAGCCGAAGACGACCGGGCAGCCGGGGCGGATCGTCTGCACGAGCGCGATGCCCGCGAGCGCCTCCGCAATCTGTTGCGCGAGCGTCGCCGCGACCGAGACGGGCGACATCGCGCCCATGAGCAGGAACGGCGTGACCACTGTTGCCTGCCCCGCCTTCGCGTACTCGATGAGCGCCGACAGCATGCGGTCGTCGTAGCGCAGCGGCGAGTTGACGTTGATGAGGGAGATGACCGCGGGCGTCTTCTCGAGCGAATCCCGTCCAAAGATCATCTCCGCCATTGCGATCGTGTCGCGCGCGTTCGGGCCGGACGTGACCGAGCCCATGAACGGCTTGTCCGACAGCGTCGTCAGCGCGAACACCATGTCGAGGTGACGCGAGTCGAGCGGCAGGTCGTTCGGCTCGCAGATCGTGCCGCCCGGCGAGTCGAGCTGCGGGAACGCCTGTGCGAGCTTGACGAAGTTCTGGAAGTCGTCGTAGGTCGCGTCGCGGCGCTCGAGGCCCTCGCGCACGAACGGGCAGCCGTAGACGGCGGAGAACACCATGTGCTTGCCGCCGATGTGCACGGTTCGCTCGGAGTTGCGCGCCTGCAGGTCGAACTCCGGCGGCGCCTTCGCCACCCGCTCGAGAATCCAGTCGGGATCGAACTTGACGAGCTCGCCCTCGACGTTCTGGCCCGCGGCCTTGAAGGTCTCGAGCGCCTCCTCGTACAGGAACTCGATCCCGAGCTCGCTGACGATGCGGCGCCAGCCGCGCTCGAGCTCTTGCAGCGCAAAGTCGTCGAGGATCTCGTACCGCGGCATCTCGTTGATCAGCACAGGAGCTTCTCCAGTTCTCGTTCGAGCCCGATGACACCAGTCTCTCGCACCTCGAGCGGCAGCTGCAGGAGTGCGGCTGCGTGCTCCGCGCCGGCATGCAGCTCCGCCGTCGGCTCCTGCGCGAGCCAGACGCAGCGCTCGTAGTTGCGGAAGTAGTCGTCGCGCAGCTCCGGGTGGCGGTCGAGACCGAGCCCGCGCCAGACGACGCGGTCGAAGCTGCGGACGAGGAAGTCGGTGAGGAAGTACGTCGCCGGCTCGTGCTCGGCGCCGTACACCTCGTAGCAGTGCGCGCCGACGAGCCGGTCGAAGCCGGCGAGGTCGGCGCCGCAGTGCGCGTACGCGACGACGACCTCGTCGCCGTTCGCGGCCTCCTCCACGGCCGCGCGGATCCGCTCCGGCCGGTTGTGGAGCTCCGGCGGCACCGGGCGCACGTCGACGTCCCAGCCGCGCCGTGCAGCGATCTGCTTCACGTGGATGGCGAGCGCGCCGCAGCTGACGACGACCTTCGTCATCCGGGGAACTTGAGCTGGTCGATGAACAGGTCGTTGAAGTCGGGGCGGCCGGAGAGCTCGACGTACTCGACCTCGTCAAGGATCGCGTTCGCGGCCGCGCGCTCCGTGACGGAGAGCGCAGCGATCTTCGCGCCCTCGCCGGCGACGTTCCCGGCCGAGACGATGCGCACGAGCGGCAGCTTCGGCACGAGGCCGATCTTCACCGCGCTCGCCGCGCTGAGATAGGAGCCGAACGACCCGCCGAGCAGCACCTGCGCGATCTCGTCCGGCTCGATGCCGAGGTCGCGGCAGAGGATGTTCCAACCGGTCGCGATCGACGCCTTCGCGAACTGGAGCTCGCGCACGTCGCGCTGCGAGAGGTAGACGTCGTCGGAGAGGTAGAAGACGTTCTCCTCGCCGATCTTCCCGAAGCGGTCCGACGTCTCGAGGATGAAGCGGCCCGAGTGGTCGAGCATGCCGGCGCCGACGAGCTCCGCGACCGCGTCGACGAGGCCGGAGCCGCACATGCCGACCGGCGCGACGTCGCCGATGACGGTCAGCTGCACCTCGCCGTCGACGATCTTCACGCCCTCGATGGCGCCGTCGGCGGCGCGCATGCCGCACTTGATCTGCGCCGCCTCGAACGCAGGCCCGGCGGGCGCCGCCGTCGCGAGCGTCTTGGCGGAGGAGCCGAGCACGATCTCCGAGTTCGTGCCGACGTCGATGAAGAGACGGACGCGGCGGTCGAGCGTGAGGCCCGTCGCGAGGATGCCGGCGACGATGTCGGGGCCGACGTACGCGCCGAGCGCAGGGAACGTGACCGCGGGCGCGCGGCGGTGGACGGCGACGCCGAAGTCGGCCGCGGTCGCATCCGGCATGCGCCGTGCGACGACTGTGAACGGCGCCATCGACAGCGGCTCCGGATCGATGCCGAGTGCGATCTGGATCATCGTCTGGTTGCCGGCGACGACGATCTCGTATACCTCGGCCGGATCGACGCCCGCCTCCTCGCACACCTCGTCGGTGAGCTGCTGAAGCGTCTCGTGCGCGTGCCGCTGCAAGCGTTCGAGCGCGTCGTCCTCCATCATGATCGCCGAGATCCGGGAGATGACATCTGCGCCGAACGGCTGCTGCGAGTTCAGGATCGACCGCACCGCCTTCGGCAGGCCCGTCTCGAGGTCGAGCAGCGTCGCGACGACGGTCGTCGTGCCGAGGTCGAAGGCGATCGCGTGGCGGCTCGCGCTCGTGTCGCCCTCCTCGACGTCGATGAGCACGTCGTCGGCGAGGACGGCGGTCACCTTCCAGTCCGCGCGGCGCAGCGTGCCGCCGAGCTCGCGCACGATGCCGAGCGGCACGCGCAGCTCGACGTCGTCCATCGCCGCGAGCAGGCGCTCGAGATCCGACTGCTGATCCTCGAGCGTCGACTCGATGAGCTCGACATAGCGCTTCTGCACAGCAGGCCGGAGGATGACGTGGCGCCCGACGCCGACGAGCGCAGCCTTCGGCCGCGTCTGCAGCGGCGGCACCTCGATCGTGAGGTCCTCGAGCGTGTTCGCGCGGCACGCGAGCCGCCAGCCGCTCTTCAGCTCCTCGATCGTGAACGCGCGCGGATCGACCGGGCTGATCGGCGCGTTCCCGGAGACGACCTTGACCTTGCACTTCTTGCACGTGCCGTGGCCGCCGCAGGTGGAGTCGATTGCGA
>Ga0307372_10006570_pt1 | contig 16926 bp, 17 predicted proteins | sample OX1MG_FD_202533 | JGI IMG/M metagenome (GOLD analysis project Ga0307372, IMG submission 202533) | Soil microbial communities from Risofladan, Vaasa, Finland - OX-1 | ecosystem: Environmental > Terrestrial > Soil > Coastal area > Acid sulfate soil | place: Finland: Risofladan, Vaasa | collected... | reverse complement strand
TTTGATATGCAGTTACATTACTTTGTATTTTATCTACCTCTTATCTCAAAAGTACCATTATTCCATAACTTGTTGAAAACAGGCACATTATGTTCTTGGTCAGACTGAAATTCAGGGTAGTTCAATTTGCATAAAATCTTGAAGCTTGAGTGACTCGATAAAGATGATTGCACAAGACTGCACAATTATGTGCAAACTGCACAAGACTGCACCCTTTTATCATACTTGTAATTTGCTTTCTTTTTCTTCTTTCATTATCATTTTCTTTTTTGTCTGATCTTCTGCATTGCCTTTGTTTTTTATCATTAGAGAACACTAGTTTTTAGCTTGTCATTTTCTGTTATATTTTTTATATTTGAATTCATTATAATCTTGTTTTATATTTATCAGAACCTTTTGATTCGTTTGATATATTCTCGATCTTCATTTTGCTTTCTTTTTTACAAACTTTCTTGATCAGTATTTTCTCGGTTATCATTTCTTCCACATTTGTAAAAGTCTTGAATTTCATCTTGCCCTCTTCATATTTTTCAATTGCACATAATTCTCCTGGCCATAATTCCTCCTTGCATTTTTTGCACACGTGCAGGTTATTTTTTGGATCATGACATATGCAAGAACATCGGTCTCCTTTCTTTTTGTATATAGTGCCATCTCCAAATACTAGTTCGTCTTTTGACGTTTTTGGCATTGGTGTTATATCTTGTCAAGTTAACAATAAGACTTGTGGACGTTTTGTTTATTCTGTGTAATTCTATACTTGGTTAAATCTTGTCAGAATTGCCAAGAACTCTAAAGTTTTAGAGTCACTCTAAGAAAAGCTCGAGTTCTTGAAATGATATACTAAATCACGATTTAATCTCATTGCTGTCTTAGAACAATTATTTGAATACAAAAAACGCATCTAATGAAATGATTTCTAATATGGCACTATGCCGTCCATAAGAGAATATAGTTGATAAGTTGAATTCTCCTTTGCTACTTTGTAATCCCAATTTACTGGATCATATTTTTCAAATAATACTTTTCGTGTAGTATGAATTTGTTTTTTCACTGATTCACCTATTACAATCCCATTTTCTTCTGCCATGCCTTGAATTTTGGCAGCAAAATTAATCGTTAATCCGATCAGATCTTTATGTTGTTTTGTAGTTATACTTCCTACTGTGCTAATTATTGCCTTGCCTGAATCTAACCCAATTCTGAATTGTAATGCTGGAAGACTCTTTTCTATTAACATAGGATTAATTGCACGTTCAATGATGAATTTCATACTTGCAGCACAATCTACCGCTGCATCTTCCATGCCAAGATAATTTGGTTCTGGAAAATAAGCAATGAGACCATCTCCAACATATTTTAACACATATCCATGATACGCAGCAACAATTAATGCCATTTCTTTGAGGAATAATTCAATTATTTTGGCATTATCAGGTGGAGATAATTCTTGACTCATGTGAGTAGAACCTTTTAGATCAATACAGAGTATGACAAAAGTCATTTCTTTAATAGGTAAAGCATTAAGGAATTCTTCCGATTTATCTTTAAATTCATAATCCAAGGATGAGCTTTCTAAGAAATTCTTTATTTTTGGAATTCTTTCTTCAATGTATTTCAGATTGCTATCTATGTTTGATTTGACCCAATAGATTCCTTTTCCTTTCATGTCTAAAATTATTTTATTATATACTTCTTCGGGAATTGTAATGTTCTCGAGTTTGTCACACAGATGATTTTTACCATTTATGATTTTCCAATCGTATCTTTCTGGATTTGGTGTCCATTTAATACGCATTCTATTTGTTTTTTTATCTAACCATTCTACTTCTTGTAGTAAATCTATTCTGTAAACATTATCATCGGAAGGCATGTGTTTCTTTTAGTAAAGTTTTGAAATAAGGTTTTATCCGTTATGGATATCTTCTTAAAAATTCAACACACCCACTACTTACACTCAAAACTTGATTCATTATTAAGACAAGTTGATAGATTTCCAATATTTTTTCATAATTCTCAACAATCTCAACAAATTCATATTCACTTACTTTTTTCTTATCCGTTTCTCTAGGTTCATTTACGAATGTCATTTTTTGTGTCGCTTCATCATAGTTAAGATTAGTATGACCAACTGCATTTCTTATAGTTGTATCCCACCCATGAAAATAAAACATCGGTAAGCCATTATCTTTGTAATAGTTATAGATTTCATGGACTTCAAAATGTACTAACGCGTTAGGATCAACTGATTCGCCCCTTCCTAATCTCTCCCAAGCGTAACAATCTTGTAAGCAAAAACGATAAATGCCATTTGTCAAACTGAGATATGCATAACTAATTCCAATGAGTTTATCCTCTTCGTCTTGGTAGCCACGAAGAATCGTATTTCGAAACTTATCGATGATTCTATAAGCCCTTCTTCTTTGTTCCCATCTATCTAATCTCGCGTTTGTTTGAAATGTTATTTGGGCTTCTCTAAGATTAGTACTCAAACTTCTTCTAACTGATCTCTGCAATTGCACAAGAATGTTTCTAGAATAAACACTACGTCTACTAAATTCAACATCAACAGAATCTTGTAGATCATGAAATTGCTGATTTAGAGTTGTTCCGTTAATGTGTGGAATTTCTCTTCGTATTTGTTGGATGATATTATTAGCAGTTATGGATGATGATCTCAGATTAAGACTATTAAGAAGTCTAGGCGAGGTTTGTAACCAATTAAAAAGAGTGTCATCAGGAATATTTTCAATACTCATTTTGCTTATCTCCTTTCGCATTGCGGTATAAGAAAAGGTAATCGTTCTGTGACGTGGATAGGATAACTTCTATAAGTCATTTAATATGTAAGAAAAATGCATTGTCTCAAAAACTAACTGCACAAGACCTTGAAAAAAAATTACATGCTGCAGCTGACATTCTAAGAAAATATCTTAATGCTGCTGAAAATTACAAGCTCGTTCTTCCTTTATTGTTTGTAAAGCGTTTAAATGATAATTTTATTGAAATAGCAGAAAAAATGAAAAAAGAAGGACTCGGTGAAAAAGAAGCCTATGAAAATAGGAGAAGACATACATTCTTTGTTCCAGAAAAAGCAAGATTTTCTAAATTAGAAGAGGCAGAATCTGATGTAGGAAATAAGATTAATGAAGTTTTCAGGGAAATAGAGAGAGCAAATCTAAAACTGGAAGGAATACTAGTAAATGCAGAATTTGCAAATACTGACAAATATACTGATGATGCTCTGAGAGAAATAATTAAAATTTTTACAAGCTTGAATCTTGGAGATTCAAATTTAGAAAACGAGGATGTTTTTGGAGATGCATATGAATATCTTCTTGAGGAATTTGCTGGGGAGACCAAGAAAAAAGGTGGACAATTCTATACTCCACGACAGGTGGTAAGATTGATGGTAAATCTTGTTGCTCCTAAACCAGGAATGAGAATCTGTGATCCTGCTTGTGGGTCTGGAGGTATGTTGATTCACTCAAGAAAATACATTGAAAAAAATTATCCAAATGAAGAGGTAACAAATCTAACCCTAGAAGGTCAAGAAACCAATCCAGACACCTTTGGCATCTGTAAAATGAATTTAGTTGTCCATGGAGTTACTTCATTTAATATTGAATTAGGCGACGTATTAAAAACACCAAAATTACTTGATGGTGGTAAACTCAAAACATATGATAAGGTGTTAGCAAATTTTCCATTTAGTGAGGACTGGAATAATACTAATGCAGCAAAAGATCCTTACAAGAGATTCGCATATGGTATTCCACCATCTAAGGACAAGGCAGATTTTGCATTTATTCAACATATGTTTTCATGTCTAAATGAAAAAGGAATGGCTGCAATTGTTGCTTCACAAGGTGTTCTATTCAGAGGTAATGAAGAGAAGAATATTCGTGAAAAAATGATTTTAGGTGATGAAAAAGAAGGACTTCAAGGAGATATTATAGAATCCATTATTGGATTGCCACCTGCGATATTTTATGGAACTCCAATTCCAGGCTGTATTCTCATTCTTAATAGAAATAAACTACCAGAAAGAAAAAATAAAATTCTATTTTATTATGCAGCTCATAAGGATGACTATCTGGAAAAACCGAATAGGAACATTCTGAGAGAAGAAGATATATCAAAGATAACATCTGCGTTTAGAAATTTTGAAGATATTGATGGACGATGTCATGTTGCAGATTTGGAAGAAATAAAAGAAAATGGATTTAATCTAAATGTTTCAAGATATGTAGATATTTCAGAACCTGAAGAAATAGTTGACATCGGAAAAACTATCAAGGAATTAACCAAAACCGAAGAAGAATGGAAAAATCTTGATGTTCAAGTCAAGAGAGATCTAAAAGAATTGGGGATTGATACGATTTAAATGAAAAAATCAGATTATAAGATTGTTTCATGGCATTATAGAAAAACAAAAGAAATACCAAAAAATTGGGATATGGTATCTCTTGGAAGACTTTGCAAGGTCCGAAAAGAAGGAGAGGTTAATTCTGATCTCTATGTTGGCTTGGAGAACATAGGACAAGGAAACAATCAATTAGAAACTGTTGAGAATGTTGCAGATTTTACAAGTACAAAGAATGTGTTTCTTAAAGGCGATGTCCTATATGGTAAACTTCGACCATTACTTAACAAAATCTGGTTAGCTGGAAAAGAAGGACATTGTTCAACAGATATTTTGCCATTAATTCCAAATGATAAAATTTTAGGCAGAATGTTGTTATTTGTTATATTAAACCATGATTTCTATTGGTATGCTGTTGGAATGTCTGCTGGAACAAAAATGCCTCGTGTTAACTGGTCGGATATGAAAAATTTCCTAGTTGCATTACCTCCTAAAGCGGAACAACAAAAAATTGCCCTAGCTCTCTCAAATGTTGATTCCCTTATAGGAGAAACACAAAAGAAAATAGAACAAACTCAAATCCTCAAGAAAGGATTAATGCAGAAGTTATTGGTGAAGGGAATTAATCATACCAAGTTTAAGAAAGTAAAACTGGGTTTAAGATTTATTGAAATAGAAATACCACAAGAATGGAAGATCGTAAAGTTAGGCGAATATCTTTTTGATGTAAAAGGAGGAGCTCCATTAGAGCCAGAAGATTTTACTCTTGATGGATTTCCTGTATTGCATAAAGGAGATATAAAATCTGATGATGTGATAGAGATTGGAAAGACTAATCCATTCTGTAGTAATGATTTTGCAAAAGATCATCAATCAAGTATTATTGATAATACCTATTTGGTGGTAACTTTGAGAGATCTTGTTCCATCAGGTCCTACAATTGGTCTAATAGCTCATTGCACGGGGGAATATCTTTTAGCTCAAGGTGCTTATGGATTTCATCACGATAAGTCTAAAATCGATTCTAGATTTCTCATACATCTTTCAAATTCTTATTTCTATAGGAAATATGTGAGAAGTATGTCGGTAGGTAGTACTCAAATTCATATTCGTACCCCCGAATTTTTGAATTTACAATTACCTATTCCGCCAATAGATGAACAACAAAAAATCTCTGTAATTTTGTCAAACTTGGATTATAAGATTAGAAAAGAACAGGAATTTAGAACTAATTTTGAAAATCTCAAAAAAGGATTAATGCAAAAACTTCTCACAGGACAGATACGAGTCAAAGTATGAATTTCAAGGTAGATACAGGTGAAGAAGGACAAAAATCAGAACTTCCTGCTTTGAAATTAATTCATGCATTAGGATACTCATACAAGACAAATTTTGAGATAAACAAGGAGCGACCAGACTACAGACAATCCCTTCTTTATGGAAGACTAAAAGAGGCATTAAAGAGGCTAAATGACCTCGATGATGAAGGAATAGAAGATGCGATACGCCAAATTCATGAAGATGCATTTCCTGCAAATTTAGACATTGTTGAAGCAAATGAGAGAGTAAGAATAAAGCTGGTTGGACTGTCAAGGGAAAGTGGGCTAGATCAGCCAGTAACTGTAAAGCAATATGGAAAGAATGGCCTAGAATATGTCCGTGTAAAGTTTTTTGATTTTGAAAACCCAGAAAATAATGATTTTCTTGTTACAAATCAATTTGAACTTCAAGGATACAAGACCAAAATCGAATCCGATATTGTAGTATTTGTCAATGGAATTCCTCTTGTCGAAATAGAATGTAAAAAACCATCATCACGAGATTATCTTAAAGAAGCATGGGATGACAATTTAGAAAAATATCAAAGGATAGGAATGGGATTTAGAAAATTATTCTATTATAATCATGTAATTATTGCAACAGCTGATGTAGCCTCAAAATATGGTACTATAGGTGCACTGCCTAATGCATATGCAAAATGGACTAGTCTTTACAACATGAAGATGGAAGAACTTGAAAAACTTGTAGGAAGAATACCTACACCACAAGATATTCTCCTTGCAGGTCTGTTACAAAAAAATTCTCTTCTAGATATGGTGAAGAATTTTGTAATTTATGAAGTAGAGAATAACAGAAGAATCAAAAAAGTTGCAAAACATCAACAGTATCGTGTTGTAACAGAATGTATTTCAAGAATCCAAACTGGAAAAACAACTCAAGAGAAGGGTGGAGTTGTTTGGCATACTCAAGGTTCTGGAAAGTCACTTTCAATGGTGTGGTTTGCAACACAATTACTTTTCAAAATGAAAAACCCCCCAATTCTATTAGTTACAGATCGAAGACAATTAGACCGACAAATTCATTCCACATTCCAAGCTTGTGGATTCCCATTTCCAATCAAGGCAAAAAGTAGGGAGCATCTTGCAGAGGAACTGCAAAATCCACAAGGTAAAACCATAATGACTACAATCCAAAAATTTGGCTCTCGTGAATCATTAGTTCTTTCAGATAAGCGTATTTTTGTTCTAATTGACGAGGCTCAGAGAACCCAATATGGCTGGACTGCTGAACATATGCGAGATGCACTTCCAAACGCTGTTTTCTTTGCCTTTTCGGGAACTCCAATAGATAAGAAAAATAAGAGTACCTTCAAGGTATTTGGCCCATTAATAGACAAGTATTCTTTCGAAGAATCCAAAATGGATGGCGCTACACTTCCTGTCATACATACTGGAAAAATGTCTAATCTTTTTGTTGAAGATGGAGAAAGTATAGATGTCATATTTGAAAGAATCTTCAAAGACTTGCCTAAAGAGAAAAAGGCCGAACTAAAAAGAAGATATGTTAGCAAGGAAGACATTGCAGAAGCTCCACATAGAATTAAAAAAATAGTTGAAGATCTAATTGTTCATTTCAATACGACAATTGCCATAAATAGATACAAGGGCATGATAGTGTGTTCATCAAGAGATGCGGCAGTAATTTACAAAAGAGAATTAGACAAGCAAGGTGGGCCAGCATCTAAAATCATCATGACATCAGAACCTGATGAGATAGGAAAAGATGGAACAAGTTGGAGAGGATATTATTTATCACAGGAAGAAAGAGAGCGACAATCAGAACAATTCAAAGATCCTGATGAGCCTACAAAACTTCTCATTGTTGTAGATATGTTACTGGTAGGATATGATGTTCCTGTTGTTCAAGTAATGTATCTTGATAAAAATCTCAAAGAGCATACATTACTGCAAGCCATGGCACGTGTCAATAGATTGTATGATGCAGCAAAAACATACGGCCTGATTGTAGATTATATCGGGGTTTCAAAGAATCTGAAAAAGGCTTTAGAAATATTTGAAAAAGAAGACATCCAAGGAGCATTTGATACTTTAGATCAAGAGCTTATCGAATTAGAAGCACGCCATCAAGTTATGAAAGATCTGATCGATGACTTGAAAGGCAAAGACAATTCGGACATAATTCTAAAATTCCAAACTGAAGATTCTCAAGTAGAATTAGAATCTGCCTTCAAAGGATTTGCAAAAGCCCTTGACCCTGTTTTACCTGGAAAGGAGGCTTCTAAATATAAAAAAGACTTTGATTTTGCCTGCTATGTAAGAGGTGTAGTAAGATCTAGATATCACGGAGACAAGCCAGATAACAGTGAATATAGTCATAAAATTCAGCAATTAATCGACGATTATGTGAAGTCCTCAGGGGTTACAGAAATCATGAATCCCAGAGAGATTACCTATGAGAATTTCCTTGCTAATGCTGGAAAACTCAAAAAAGATGCTGCAAAGACTGCACTTGTCAGAAGTAAAGCAATGCAGGTAATCAGAGAACTTGAACATACCAATCCTGGATATTATGGCAAACTCCGTGAAAAATTAGAAAAAATGATCATAGAAGAAAAGGAGAGGGTTCTTGATGATGCTGCATATTTTGACTTGTATGGTCAGATCTACACTCAGGCAATAGAAGGAAAAGAAATCACAGAAAGAGATAGCGGTATTAAAGATGAATACGAGAGAGTGTTGTTTTATCTCTTTGGTGGAAACATAGATGATGAAAAACTTGTTAGATCAATTTCAAGCACTATATCAAATATTGTCAAAAAAGAAACAAAGAAAATTGACTGGCAAGACAAGGATGAAATTACAAATAAAATATTCATTACTGCTTATGATAACTTACCTGAGAAACTATCAGAAGAAAAGAAGAAGGAATTATCTGATGAAGTCCTAAGATTGGCTGGTGTACATTTTGGTAAATAAAATACAATTTGGAAATTCTGTAATAGAATATTCTGTTATCAAAAGCCGAAGAAGAAAGACATCTCAGATCATGGTAGATGGGGAAGAAGTTATAGTACGAACACCTGCTACAAGGAAAAATTCTGAGATAAAAAAGATAGTTGAAAGCAAGGCTTCATGGATATTTAAAAAACAATTAGAATTCAAAAAAAGAACAGATGTGAATTTTATCCCAAAGAAATACACCAAAAAGTTCTTGCTAAAACAGGTTAATTCCTATGCTGGAAAAGTAGGAATTACTCCTAGTAAGGTCACTATCAAAAAGATGCGAACCAGATGGGGCAGTGCAACAAAAGATAATGTAATCAATCTAAATGAGCATCTCCTAAAGGCTCCCAAAGGTGCAATAGACTACGTAATCCTTCATGAGATATGTCATCTAAAGATTAGAAATCATTCTCGTAGATTCTGGGAATTGGTACAGAAATTCATGCCTAATTATGAAGAAAATAGAAAGTGGCTTGAAGTGAATAGTGCCAGAATTGTTGAATAAAAAATTTAATGCTTAGTATATTACCTGTAAAACGTGGTTGAGGAAAAGGCAGCCAAGAAAAAGAGAAAAGACTTTAGTATACAGGCAATTCTACAACGCCTTGTTGATGTCAAGCCAGTTTGTGTAAAATGCGGCAGGTCAGCCCGTCAAAGAGAATTAAACTTGCATCACAAAGACGGGGATTCAAGCAATGATGACTGGAGAAACATCGTGATTTATTGTAGGGCATGTCATAATGATGAACATAAAATTGTGCCAAAAAGCAGAAAAGTGTAAAAACATTCCTTGACGTTGGCAAACAGTAACAAAGTTACCTAAATTTCTTATATTAAACTCATGTGATGCCATGAATCAAAAGCGTACAATCTTTCAGGTAATCTCTGAACACTTGAAAGCAAAACCAATAACAGATGAAGACATCATCCAGCTAGAATTGAAGGCTAGACAAATGAGGTTGAAAGCAGACATTGAACAAAGCAAGGCAATCATACGAAAAGCAAAAGCTGAATCTGGTAACCGCTTCACTCTCTAAAGAACTCATCAAGAGATGTGTCTAGGATCCTAGTATTATCTCAAGTATTGATTCTAAAATAACCTGCATAATTTATCAAAGAAACACAACTGGCATCCATGACTACGAAAAAAGCAGTCCAAATCGTGGACATGTTCATAGAAAAGAAATCAAAACTCAAGGCAGACCTGCAAAGGCCTGAAAACAACTGGGGGCATGGAGTTGCAGCAGAGATGGTTGCAAGTGACATAGAACGCCTTACCCGTGAGGTGGACTGGCTTAACGTCCTGCGAAAAGAGATCGCCCCAGACTGTAAGCATCCAAAAGAGATGCACGACATATGTGAAGGCCAAAAATATTGCACGGGTTGCAATATGGACCTTTAGTCTGATTTTCTGATAATTTCATTAATCCAGTTCATTAAAATTGTATCACACTATTCCTTTGATTTGGTTATTGTTGATAATTTTCCCTGTAAATTTCATCTGGCAATTATCAATGGAGTATTCTCTCTGACTAAGCTGTTTAATTTTATTCCTATTTCCATGGAAAGTAGGGGTGGTACCGCATCTGCAACCTGTTGATATTGTTGATTTATGCTGCCAAAGAATCTGAATGAATCTGGGAATCCCTGAATTCTTGCGCATTCTCTTACTGAAAGTAATCTGTTTTGGCTAGGATGAATGAGCACAGTTTTTCTTGGGTGTGTTATAGTTGGGGATGGACTTTTCCATTTTATTCTTCTGTATATGTTACCGTGAATATTGTTCATTGCTTCTGGCGTGTACTTCCTTATTCTTCCACGAAGTTCATATCCTGCACAAAGGATATCCTTCGGAATCTTTCCTTCATTCCATGCTTTTTTGAGATTGTATCCCTGTGGTATGTATTGGAATCTTTTTTGCACAACAGGGTGTACGGAATGGACTACATGATTATACAAAATATCCTGTCTTGATCTTAGTAGCGATGCATAATTGCTGGATGGACGCATAGTGTAAGAAGATATCTCTTTTCCATGTTTTTCATTATTCAATTTAGGTAAATCAATAATTGCATCATGAACTGTTGGAACCTTTCTATCCTGCTGGATGGGCACAAGATCGCTTGAAGAAAATTTTCCCTTGGCAGCTATGATTATGATTCTCTCACGTGTCTGAGGGACTCCAAACTTGGAGACGTTTAGAAGAGTTGGACTTACAGAATATCCCATACGTTTCAGGGCATTAACAAATGGCGCAAAAACTTCTGTATTTCTCCTGAAACCCATTACATTTTCAGCTATGACAAATGATGGTTTCAATTCCCTTACAAATCTAAGATAATTAATCCAGTCTGGATGTCTTGCGATATTCTGCGTTTCTTTTACAATTTTCCATTGGGTGCTACCCCTGTTTGCCTTGGAAAATGGTCTACATGGAGGTCCTCCGCATATGGCATCAATTTTACTGTGACCTTTTTTCCTAATTACATCAAGAACAGATTCAGGTGTAACATTTTCAATTCTCTCTTTGAATACATGTGCTTGAGGAAAATTGTTCTCATAGGTTCTTGCTGCAGCATGATCGCATTCGATATTTGCAATAGGCTGAAAAGCCTCTGACATGGAAAGACCTTTTGATAATCCGCCAGCCCCTGAAAAGATATCTAGCAACAACATCGGTTTTCTATTTTGTCTCAACTATTCCCAGTATTGGTTATCAACTATATAAAACAAAATCCTGCCAAATATGTATAATTTAGGATGAAAATATTCAAGATGATTTTATACTTCAATAATTATCATATGACATGAATTTACAATCTCTTCTTGTCAACGAAGAAACTGAATCGATATACAAGAAGATCATGGATCTGAATGATTTGGTTTGGGAGAATAAAGCAGCTGATAGATTGGAAGGATGGTTAGGAAATTTCAAAAAGGAGGAAGAACAAAAGATTGCTCTTTATCTGTTATCCAAATTTACCTATTATAACGAATCTGAAATAAAATCACTTATGCGAACTTCCTACAAACTTCTTGAAAACAAAGTTTTTCTAGACTTGAAAGGAAAAATGAATTTAGATGATGAATATGTGGTTGAAAAAAACTGCTATTTCGTTGGAACTTGGGAAAACCCAGTGAAAAGTGGGGCTCATCTGTTATATCACTTTGCCAAAATAAACGGATTGCCCGAAGATCTCTTTAAGAATACTATAGACGATATTCCTAAAAGTGCAAAATATGTGATTTTTTTTGATGACATGGCTGGAAGTGGAAGGCAAGCTTCTTCATTCTGGTTTAATCGTGTAGTACGTGAGAGAAAATCCCTCGTTAATACCAAGTTTTACTATCTTGTTCTTGTTGCCAATGAAAAGGGAATATCCTATATCCTAAACAAAACTGGATTACCTGTTATACCATCTGTAGTTCTTGATCGCAGGTATGAAATATTTTCAAACAATTCAATTTATTTCACTAATGATAATTTTAAACGAAAAGCGGCAGCAATGTGTAAAAAATATGGAGAATCACTTCTTCCAGGAGATGGATTGGGATTTAATAATTCCCAACTTTTGATCGGTTTTCATCATAATGTTCCTGATAACACACTGCCAATAATTTGGTCTGAAGAAAATGAATGGAATCCGATATTCCCTAGAAATGAGGTGTTCGTTTGAAAGAGATATCTGGTAAACCATTTAGAAATCCATTCGAGGAAGTTAATGCTGTTAACCTTGATGATGATCAGATTCTGAAATATTGGGCATGTCCTGAGGGATTATTTGATAGTCCTACAGGAGGAATGGATCTTACCAGTTTGACTCCCATTTTCTTGTATGGTGCAAGAGGTACAGGAAAGACAACAGTATTGAAATTTCTCTCATTCGAACTACAAGAAAAAGATTTCATATCAAAACACAATTCAGATTCTCTTGAGGGTTTTATTTCAAGTGAAAGAGACTTTCTGGGAATATACTATAGACTGAACAGTTCTCAACTAAATGCATTTAATGATGGATCAACAAGTGTTGAATGCCTAGAAAAATTTAGGTTATTTATAGAATTAATTCTTGCCCAAAAATATATTTGGATGTTAGAAGAGCTTATATCTAAAAGAGCTGTCAAATTAGAAAATGAAAATGCATTGTGTAAAAATCTATGTGAAACTCTCTTTGGAAAAAATCTACCACATCTTGACAAAATAAAAAAAATTAGAAAACATTTAGCAAACATCCAATTTTCAATTGAAAAATCCATGGATAGCACTCAAGCTGCTGAATTTCCACTTTCAATTGATGATAGAATACCGATGGGTAGACTCTTATTTGAACTCCCTCGAGAATGCGGCGAATTTATTCCTGAAATTGCAAATAAAAAAATACTCTATCTTTTAGATGAATATGAAAATCTTGCTATAAATCAACAGATGTTACTTAACACATTCATAAAACAAAAACAATACAAAATTAGCTTCAAAATTGGTACCAGATTAAATGGTGTTAAAACACATAAAACTTTGGATGGGGAAGAATATCTGAAAGAATTTCACGATTTCCGATCTTTAGTATTTGAACACATTCTTCTATCTTCTGAGGAAGGATATCGTGATCTATTGTATAGAATAGCCCAAAAAAGACTAGAAAACAATGAACTCCTGAAAACCAGAGGTCTGACAGACATAAGAAAAATGCTTGGAACTACGCCAACTGCTGAAAAAGAGGCTAAACAAATTGTTATGGACAGTACAGACAAAGAAAGACATCTGTACCAAATAAAGAAAATTTTTGAAATTGAATATGGTGAAAAAGCAAAACATTATCTCGATCTTATACTGTGTCCAGGTTATCCGCTTATTGAAAAACTAAATGTACTTTTAGTAAAACGCAATTATCCTATAGAAAAAATTCATCAAATGATGACTTCATATCGTTCTAACAAAAAAAATTCTTACTATAGTCAATACAAAAATCTCTATGACAAGAATAAAATGGCATTACTTTTTCAACTTGTTTCGGATTATAGGCCCAGAAGGAAATTGTATGTGGGATTTGAAATGTATGCTGCTCTCTCCTCTGGAATAATAAGGAATTTTCTTGAATTGTGTCATGTAACCATGAAATATGCTATATTCAACAATAAAGAGTCGATTTTAGCTGGAGAGCAGATTTCTACACTGGATCAAAATGCTGCCGTTTATGAGCTATCAGAACGACTGTTCAAAGATACAAGATCAATTACAGATGATATGGGATTCAAAGTATCACGACTTGTAAATAATATTGGAACTATTCTACGAATTCTTCATAAAGATGAAAAAATTTCTGAACCTGAGCCAACTTACTTTTCCACTGAATATGATAATTTGGATGAAGACACCAAATCTGTTGTTGACGTTGCAGAAAAATGGTCCTTTTTCCAAAAAACAACTTCTATGAAACCTAAGGATCGGTTGCAGGCACATCTTGAGGATTTCTCGATAAATCGTATGTTATGTCCAAAATATGCCATTTCTTATCGCCGAAGAGGTAGAACAATCATTCAGCCATCCGATCTAAGACTATTGATATTTGGTAACCCTGAAGAACAAAAAACTACAAGAGAGAAGATCACAAAAATGAAGGAAATTAGACGTGATATTGTTAAAAACAAGCATCAACCCACATTAACCGATTTCATAGACAGTGATTAATTTTCATGCCTAATTCGTTTGAACTTCAAGAATACCTGAAAAAAAATACTTCAAGCTATGATATTCTCATAACTACGAAAAGTTATCAGGAAAGAACATTACGAGGAAAACAAATTCTGAAAACATATGGAACAAAAATAGGTAATATTATTTTTATTCAATTCGTAAATGCAGATCTAAAATCAAAAAAACCTACCTTTACAAAATCCTCAAATGAAGAGGTGGTTTTATGTGCTTACCAAAATGTCGGTGAAGGAATAAAATTAATTTCAGATGCCTTGAAGAAATTTAAGAAATCGGGAAAAACTCCTAGAATAATTATTGATATAACTGGTTTCATTGCACCATATCTTTTTCCTCTCTTAAAGGAACTTGTCAGGATAGAAAAAATAAATGAAATAGATGTTATATACACCGCTCCTCTTACTTATGAAAAGAAAAAAGACTCGTATCTGTTTTCTGAGGGCATCACATTTGTTCGTGAAATAAAGAATTTTTATGGTACGTCAAAAGCTATTGGTTTGCCACTGTTAGTCTCAATATTGGGCTTCGAAGGACATCGTTCTTTTGAAGTCTTAAACTCACAAGAACCTAAAAAAACAATCGCATTAAACGGGTTTCCACCTTATTCTCTAGAGTTTAAGGATACTAGTATTCTAGAAAATAAGGATTTGTTAAATCATTCTTCCTGTCTGCAAAATATAGTTCCTGTTGCAGCACATGATCCATTTCAAACTGAACGAACTCTTGATAAAATATATTCTGATTACAACGAAGAGTACGATGTAGTAATCTCTCCTTTGGGAACAAAACCTATGTCTCTTGGAGCATGTATATTTTGTATTAAACATGATAATGTACGAGTAGTCTATCCCTTTGCTACCAAATATTTGGAAGACAAAGTTCCTAAGAAATCAGGCAAAACATGGATCTATAAATTTACCAAAATATTGGGTTAAGTATACATTTACACTGATTCTTGAGGCATTTGAAACCGAAAATTAACCTAGAGCATTTTTGATATGCGTTCTACCACACTATTGGGTCTAGATTTTACATCATGCTCCCAAATTTCCAATATATTCCATCCATCGTTTTTCAATCTGGAAATGACATCACTTCTTCGTTTTCTGTTGGCTGTCATCTTCTTGTTCCAGAAGACTGTATTGGTTTTCGGTTTTTGGTAACATGACTTGCAGCCATGCCAGAAACAGCCGTCAATGAATACAGCTACTTTGTTTTTTTTGCTTGATATGTCGGGATTGCCAAAAATAGATTTGTCATGTATTCTATAGTGGATTCCCCGTGACCACAAAAGTCGCCTGATAGTAATTTCAGGTTTTGTGTTCTTCGATCTTATGGAAGACATTATCCTGCTCCTTGTTTCTTTAGAAAACTTGTCTGCCATTTGATTTAGATGGTATGATTTGATATTATAATCCAAGTCGTATCCTGAGAAAATTATGAACATCTTTTAGCTGGACTATTCTAAATGGCAACTTTAATCATAGAACAAGATTTATTCTAACTACATCTAATTCTCCTAATGGTCTTAGATCTTGCTTTACTGGGTGCAATTACGGGTACTCTTGCCATCGCAATTGCCTCTGTTAGTATGGGATTACAAGTAAGTAAGGCATGGAAAGAAAGATCAAAAATAAAATTTCAAATTCGTAAAGCCACATACGAAATTCCAAAAGAGGGATTTCCACATTATCTATTTCATGTCGTAGTACTAGCAAATAATCAAGGCAAAAGAAGTACTACAATTCATGGTGCTACCTTACACCTTCATGTAGGTATAGCATGGACTTGGAATAATAAACCAATAAGAACTAGCTCTGATAATTTTATCCAAGCAGACAGCAGCAGGGAATTAACTTTTACATTTCAATTTCCAGTTGATCAATTTGACACAACTGAAGGTGTACAGAGTGGATCAATAACCCTAGAACACACTCACAAAAAAGAAGAATTGAAAATACAATGGTTTGAATCAATGGAATAATAGATGCAAAAATCATGAATAGGATTTTAAGACATAGTGTGAGATCGGTCCGATATGGTAAATGGTCGTTTTCTTGTTGCAGGAGTAGGCTGTATTGGATTTAGTTTTATGTTATTTGCTGTGTTAAGATTTTCTTTAGAACAAATACAGAAGGCAACTTCTCCAGAAGGAATAGCATGGATGTATTTTATTCATATGATGAGTGCAGTAGTTGGTGTTATTTTGATTCTTATTGGCATTTTTAAAAAGAAATCCTCTATGTAACTTGCGAAAATTATAACCGCCTTTTAGCTGGCTTGTAATTGTTTATAGTATGTTGAATGAAATGAAACCAAAAATTTAACAATATGGTCCAGTATCATAACTAACATGAATGATGAAGCCATGAAAAATGAGAAAAATTCAGAGGTTTCAGACGCTGCAGTTAGTGGACCCCGTAGGGCCCATCTATCATAATGGATTAATGTTAGACCCATATTTCTGAAAAAGCATTAGTGATTACCTTTTTGGCATGTCAAACTCATCATTTAGGTTCAACAACATATCCCGGCCTATCTTT
>Ga0307372_10006569_pt1 | contig 16928 bp, 16 predicted proteins | sample OX1MG_FD_202533 | JGI IMG/M metagenome (GOLD analysis project Ga0307372, IMG submission 202533) | Soil microbial communities from Risofladan, Vaasa, Finland - OX-1 | ecosystem: Environmental > Terrestrial > Soil > Coastal area > Acid sulfate soil | place: Finland: Risofladan, Vaasa | collected... | reverse complement strand
GTCCAACTCTCGCAAGATAAATTCGGTGGGCCGTACAGGACTTGAACCTGTGACCCCTTGCGTGTCATGCAAGTGCGCTACCAGACTGCGCCAACGGCCCCGTGGAGTAACCACACTACCAGGCTGACGTCACGCGATTGCATCTGGCGTCGACCGACAAGTCGGATTTCGCTTAGGCCCGCGTGGCGCCTACGTACTTGGTAAAGACGACCACGTTGGATTCATAGCTCCCCGTCGAACGATCGAACGCCCCTCCGCAAGTCACGAGCTGAAGCTCTCGCGAGCGGTGATTGCCGTACACCAAGCGGTCGGGAAAGGCCGTCTTGGAGTACTCCACTACTTTCTCAACGCGAAAGTGCGTCACCGTTCCGTTGGCCAACGTGACGTTCACGAGATTGCCGGCTTGCAAATTCTTGAGATAGAAAAACACCCCGGGACCGGTGGTCGAGTCGACGTGAGCCAAGAGCACCGACGATCCGATCTGGCCCGGCGCCGGTCCTAATTTGTACCAACCCACCACGGTGGTCGTCTTAGGAACTTGCACTTGATGATTCGCCGTGAGTCCCAACTTCACGATCGACGCTCGCACACCGAGCGCTGGAATCGAGACCGTACGGGGACTGGAGACTCGAATAAGTGGCAGCACTCCAGCCATGGGGGGCGCCACGACTGCCTTGGTCGTCTTCACCATTGTCGTCTTGGTCGTGGTCGTGGTCGTTGAAAGCGCCGCGGGGGACGAACTGATGCGCATTCCCACGAACACCATCATCGCGACCACGGTCAAAACCGTGATCGCGATGATGTTGCGTCCACTCAAAGGAGAAGTTCGCTTAGCGGTGGCGTGTTTCGCCATTGCCACGACTCGGCGATGACGTCAAGCGATGGCGACGAAGCCCGTAGCCCGCGGCTCCTGCACCCAAGATGACGCTCAACGCACCGAGTCCCCAGGGGGCCAGGGGCGAAGATCCGCCGCCCGCGGTTCCGCCAAAGCCCGTTCCCGGCGCCCCGATCGGAATAATCGGCACCGTCGTGGTCGTGCTGGGCGGTGCGGTCGTCGTGGTCGTTGGCGCGATCGTCGTGGTCGTGGTCGTGGTCGTGGGCGCGATCGTCGTGGTCGTGGTTACGGGGGCGGCACACGTCGGAACGGTGATTTGGTTCCCGTCAAGGGTCACGGCGCCGTTACGCGCGAGCACCCGTCCTTGAACGTTGGCGCCCGTGGTGAGCGTGATCGAACTGAGCGCGATAATCGTGCCCACGAAGGTGCTGTTCGTTCCCAAGGTGGCCGATGAGGTGACCTGCCAGAAGACGTTGCACGCCTGAGCGCCATTTTCCAAAACGACCGAACTGGCCGACGCCGTGGTCAGGGCCGAGGGCGCTTGAATGATGAAGACCGAGGTGGAGTCACCGGCACCATTGAGTGTCAGGGTGCCCGTAACGCCGAGCGAAGACGGCGCCGCGTAGATACCTGCGGTCAGCGTTTGACCGCCGAGGTCGGCCGGAATAGCCGTTGCCGGAGTGCGCGTCGACGCGTCGACGTAGGCCGCGGTGAGATCGGTTTGCGCCGTCGCCGCATTCGCGTCCGTTATGTGTGGAGTACCCGAGCTCTGCGAGCCGGGCGGGAAGCCCGTCAATGCGGTACCGGGCGAAAGCCCGATGTCGCCGGCAATGACTGACGATCCCGTGTTGGTGATCGTCGTGCCGGCCAAGATGGCGTAGGAGGTCGCGGAGTTCAAGTTCACCGTGGCCGGGGCGGCGAACGCCGGACCCGCCGTAAAAGCAAACAGTGACGTTACTCCCGCCAACATGAGAGCGGATCCCAGCACGACGAATCCGTCGAGACGGCGGGTCCAAGAAATGTTCGTGGTGGATCTGGTGGACACGATGCCCCCCTTCCAAAAACCCGTGACTTAAGGACCGTAAACCACGGCCCATTAACGAGTTTCAGTTGCAACGCCACGCTAGTGACCAGTGAGAAATCGCAAGCACCCCATCACTCGCGCGCGTTGGGGCGAAAGATTCACCGCCGCGCCGGTTCGAGCAAGGTTCAAATCACCGGACTGACGAGGGAATAAACAAATTGACATCAGAAAGAACCCTAGGAAACGTAGTGGCAACTTTGATATTCCAGCGCGCCAAAACTTCCCCCGCTCGTTCTCGGTAGCTGGTCCATCGGGGATTCGGCGAACGTTTGAGATTCAGTGAAAGTGGTCAATTAGTGCGAAATCTTCAACACCACTTTTACGAGTCGACGGACCACCACGCGAGGGAGCAGTCGAACACCCACGACGCCGAGGCGATTAAACACCCCCGGGACGATGAGGGTCTTGCCCGATTTCATCGCGGCGTAGCCTTCCGAAGCGACTTCGGAGGCTGAGGGCATCTTCACCATCGCGACCTTGGACGACGACAGGCCCGCGACGCTTTGAAATTCCGTGTCGGTGACGCCCGGACAAAGTGCGGTCACCGTCACGCCGCTGCCTCGTAGCTCCTCTGAAAGTGACTCCGAAAACGACAGGACGAAGGCCTTGGTCGCAAAGTACGTCGCCATAAAGGGACCAGCTTGGAAGGCCGCCGTCGAGGCGACGTTGAGCACTCGCCCAAAGCGACGTTGCACCATGCCTGGCAGGTAAGCGCGAGTCAGTTCCACCACCGCGCGAACATTGAGGTCAACCATCTCGAGTTGACGTGGTCCGTCAGATTCGACGAAGGCGCCCGAGTCGCCGAAGCCGGCATTGTTCACCAGCAGATCAACGTCGGGTACCCGGGCCACCAGGCGCGACACCGCTTCGGGGGTGCTCAGGTCCATCGCGATCACGGTCGCCCCGCCAATCTCGTCGGCCAGGGCGTTCAAGGACGATTCACGTCGGGCCACCAAGATCAGATCGTGGCCGTCGGCGCGCAGCAACTTCGCCAACTCTCGACCGATCCCGCTCGAGGCTCCGGTTACCAGCGCTGTACTCATCTTCACCTCCAAATTGAATCTAACGGTACCTTTCCTCGGCGAAAACGGAGCCGCGGAGTGCCCGGTCGGACACACGAACCGGTTTGTCTACAAAGAGTTCTCCTCCCTGATAAGAACGGAGCGTGGCGGCCAGGACGACCTTGAGAGTTACGTCTTGAGTCGCCCTGCGCGGTGGTCAGCGCGAGCCTTCAAGAATCAGGGCATCGCCTTCGCACTCGTCGGAGTCGTGGGGGCCATGGCCGTCACGATTCACCCGTTCTTCCGCGCGATTGCTCCCGTGGCGCGCCATCGTCAAATCGCTGTCTCGCAGGCCTTTGTCCTCGTGGGAATGGGGAAGTACGTCATCGGTTGGAAGAAGGGCCGCCGGATCGAACCCTGAGGCCGGTGCGCTGCGCCCATGTCGCCGACCTCAGCGCTTCGCGAAGGCAAGTCGAGCGCACCGCGCCAGGTCCACTTCGAGGCGGCGTCCGGATTCGAACCGGAGTACGGGGCTTTGCAGGCCCCTGCCTAACCACTCGGCCACGCCGCCAGAACCGACCATCCTAGTGCGCCGCCCTGATCCACTGGCGTGGGAGGAGATCGCCACGAAGGCGTAATTCTTCACTTCGTCGTAACGAGGTGCCCGATTTTGACGATTCCTCCCCCGTTAACCTTGACGACGTGCGAAGCGTGTCTCGAGTGCTTTCGGGTGTGGTGATGACAGCCACGCTGAGCGTGGTTCCGGCGGTCAGTTCTCACGCCGTCGCGACGATTCGCGTAAGTCCAACAGTGCCCGCGGCACTCGCGACCAACATGCCGCTGCTTCGCCTGCACTTCAGCTCCTCCACGAAAGCGTCGGCCCTTCCCTCGCTGGTCATTCGCCCACGTCTCGCCACCAAATGGCAGCAGATCGGTCCCAATGACGTTCAGGCCGTCGCCACGGGCCCGCTGGCACCGGCGATCAGCTACCGTATCGAGGCTCCGACCGCGGTGCGCTGCGCCCGACGATGCGTGTTCACCTCAGTAAAGGTGCACCTGGCGAGCGTTCCCACCAACGTTTGGTGGGAAGAACAACTCCTCGCTCAATTGCACTATCTTCCCTTGACGTTCACACCCACCTCGCCCACGGCGCCCAGCGCGCAGCAGGTGCCGGGCACGTTCTCGTGGAACTATCCCGATCTACCCAGTGCGCTGATGGCCGAGTGGGAAGTGGGAACGGACAACGTGATCGTCCACGGAGCGCTCATGAGTTTTCAAAGTACGCACTCACTGCCAACGACCGGCGTAGCGGACAGCGCGACATGGGCGAAACTCGTCGCCGACGCGAACGCCACGAAAGTGAGCACCGCACCCTATGACTACGTCGAGGTGTCGATGGCCGCGCCCGAGACGCTCACGCTCTACGTCGCGGGCAAGGCAACGTTTCACACGTTGGTGAACACCGGCATCTCCGTCGCCCCCACGGCGACTGGCACGTACCCGGTCTACCTGCGCTACACCACCCAAACCATGTCCGGGACGAACCCCGACGGATCGCACTACGCAGACCCGGGAATTCCTTGGGTCAGTTACTTCAATGGTGGCGACGCTTTGCACGGTTTCCTTCGCTCCACCTACGGCTGGCCGCAGAGCTTGGGGTGCGTCGAGATGACCTACGCCGCCGCCAAGACGATCTGGCCCTTCACGCCCATCGGCACCCTGGTCACGGTTCACTCGTAGATTCCGGCCCAAAGGCGTGACTGCCACGCTGTTTCGCGACGTCGATACCCCCTTCAGTGAGGTCACGGGCGTTCGACACCGCGCTGGAGCCAAATCGCTGACGGACTTCGTCAATCGCGTCACGCAGCGCTTCGTTGTTGACCTGGTGTGCCCGCGAACGCTCGATCGCCGCCACGCGGTGGTCGTTGGACTCACCCGCTAAGCCGAAACTCAGCTGGAGTTGGTTGTCGTCTCGCTCTCGAAGTCCCGAAACGTGCAATCCCAAAAGTCTCACCGCCAAGGGAAGATCAATGGACGCGAGCAGCGCCTCGCCGACAGCCGCGATCGCGGCCTCGTCGTCGACGCCAAAGGCCAGTGTCTGGGAGCGAGAAACGCTCGTGAGGTCGTCGAAACGAACGATCATCGTGATCGTTCGTGCCACTTGGGCCTGGGCTCGCAGCGCCCTCGCGACGACGGCCGCGTGACGCTCGGCCATGGAGGTCAGCTCGTCACGCGTCTGAAGCGATACTGCGAAGGTCTGATCGTGGCCGATTGACTTGTTGACGCGGTCACTCACGACTTCACGAGGGTCCTCACCCTGGGCGTACGCGGCCAGCATCGTGCCCAGGGAACTCCCAAATCGCCGAACCAGGTCGTTCTCGCTGACCCGGGCCAAATCGCGAACGAAACGCAGGCCGAGTTGATCCAACTTGGCGGCTGTGGCGGGTCCGACCCCCCACAGCGCGCGAACCTCGAGTTCTTCGAGCCAGAGTGCTTCGAGCTCCGGCGAAACCCACAAAACACCGGGCCCCTCAACAAGCTGGCCGTTTTCCACGCGAGGCTTGGCGCGCCGCGACGCCAGCTTGGCAAAGAGTTTGTTGCGTCCAAGGCCAATCCCGCATCGTAACTTGAGCTCGTCGGAGACCCGTTGACGAAGTCGCTGGGTGGCTTCGAGCGGGTTCACGTTCAAAAGTCGCAGCGAACGTAAGTCACAAAAGACCTCGTCGAGCCCGATGGCCTCGACCTCGGGGGTGAGGTCACGCACCAATTCTTGAAATCGTCGCGAGTATTCCTCGTAGCGATCGAATCGCCCCGGCAAGATGATCAAACTCGGGCAGAGTCGTTTCGCGGCCACGCTCGGCATGGCGCTTCGCACACCGTATCGACGGGCCTCGTAACTCGCCGACGCGATGACGCCACGCGCTCCGGCGCCGCCCACGGCCACCGGCTTTGCTCGAAGCGTGGGATCATCGAGCACTTCCACCGACGCGAAGAACGCGTCAAGGTCGACGTGGGCGATCGGCGCTTCGAGAACGCTCGGGGCGCTAGAAGCCGAGTTCGACACTGCGGTAGGCCTCGCCGTAGGCGACGCCGACCGGGCGCCCGGCCTGCTCGGCGCGGTCGTAGACGATCGTACGAATCACTTCAGCGTCGCCGGCGAGTTGCGACACGTGGGTGAGCACCGCCTTCACTTTGGTGTCGATCGTGCGCGTGACGTCAAAGACGACGTCGGGCTCGTGCGTCCCACTCAAGAGCAGGCGCTCGACGCGGTGGGCCGGACCAGCCTCGGGAAAGTAGAGGGGCATGGCCGACGCCGGGGCGACCGCGTCGAGCAACGCCCAACCGGTTTCGCGATGGTCGCGATGGTTGACGTACACGCCGCCGAAGAACGTCGCCGTTGGATCAGGTCCGAGCACCACTTCTGGCCGCAAACGGCGAATCTCGCCTACCAGAGCAGCTCGCAGCGCCTCGTCGTTGGTCACCGATCCGTCGGCGTACTCGAGGCAGATCGCGCTGCGAGCGCCGAGGAGGTCAGCCGCCGTGGCGAGCTCATCTCGGCGCGTGTCACGAAGCGAACTGGCGTCAGGGGTCGGCGCGTGCGATCCCTTGGCCCCGTCACAGATCACGACGAGGTGCACGTCGCAGCCCTCGCTGGCCCACTGAGCGAGAACGCCGCCCGCGGCGACGTCCGCGTCGTCGGGGTGCGCGTAGACGGCCAACGCGGTGGCGGGCGTAAGTCGAAGGACGCGCACGACTAGCCCCGATGCTTGGGAGCAGTCGTCTTGACCAGCATGCCAATCTCGCGCGCGAAATCGTCAGTGCCCTCGAATCCCTTGTACACCGAAGCAAAACGCACGTACGCCACTTCGTCGAGGTCGCGAAGAGCGTCAAGGGTGGCAACGCCGACCTCTTCACTCGTCACGTCACGTGCGTAGAGCCGCATCGCCTCTTCCACTTTGACCACGATGAGCTCGAGTACCTCTTCATCCACTGGCCGGTTCTTGGCCGCGGCGCGAACGCCCGCGAGTATCTTCGCGCGGTCAAAGGGCTCACGCTCACCCGATCGCTTCACCACGACGAGCGCGGCCTCTTCAATTCGTTCATAGGTCGTGAAGCGCTGCCCGCAGGCCGCACACTCACGCCGACGTCGAATCGCGACGCCGTCTTCGGCCAGGCGCGAATCGACGACCCGATCGTCGTCCGCCGTGCAAAAGGGACAACGCATGACCTCACGATACACCGAAAAGCCCCAATTTTTCAGGGAATGAGGACGTGCTCACCCGCGACGACCACCGACGAGCCGACTTCGGCGACGAGCGCCGCTCGCGCCCGTGCGGCGTCGAGGGGATTGATCTGTTGAGCGATGGAGCTCAGCGTGTCGCCGGGCTGGACGACGTAGGTCGTACCTGGTGCCAAGAGGCCGCTCGTCGCGAGATCGGTAGGTAGCCCGGTGTCGGTCACGCCGCCAAACGATGTTCCGGGCAACGCGAGAACGCCAATCGAGAGCGCCAACGCGATTCCCGCGAAGGTGCGCCGGCGCCGACGAATCATCCGGGCCCGGGCCCGGCGGCGCTGGCTCAGCGTTCGAACGACGCGAACCTGATCACGCTCGCCCACGAGGAGCAACGACGCTTCGCGAGGCTCGAGCACCCATTCGGTCTCTTCAATTTCGACTGCGGCCATCTCCGACACTCCTTAGACGAACACCTGTTCGTAAGTCTAGAGCGAACAAGTGTTCGTTACAAGAGGAGTTGCCGTAATGTTTGACTTTCTAAAATACCTGTTGAAGGAGTAGTTCACGCCCCAGGCGACCAAAACGCGTCCAGTCTTCGCGCCTCGAATGAACCGGCCGGCGAAGGAGATCGCGCGCCTCGCCCACGTCACGGGCCAACCGAATGCGGTATCGGCGCACGAGGTCCGCGCACTCTCTGGTCAGGTCCATTGACGGGTGATCGTTGGAGTCCGTCACCTGCCCGTCGGTGATCCACACCAGGGCCTCGTGGCGCTTCGCCTGCTCGATCGCCCAGCGCAGCACTGGTCCATCCACGCCGTTGCCGACGTTACCCTTCGGCGGATCGGCTTCAACGCGTCCGTTTTGCGCGAGAAGCCAGGCGTTGGGAGCGTGCGAGAGATCACCGGGGCGATGACTGTAGCCAATCACCAATGCCTGAGGGGCGGTTCTCAAAAGGTCGACGAGGTCATCACTCGCAAGGTCCATCGAACCCGACTGATCGATCACCACGACTCCACCACCGGAACGAACGTGACGGGCGAACATTCGCCGCTGCGGATCAGAGGCCACTCGCCCGGGATAGCGCAGTGACGTCCCCGTGATCGAAGGACGCCACACGCGCGTCGGCCCGCGTCGATGCGTGCGTCGAAGCTCACCGTGGGCCAGGACGAGAGGCGCGAAGCGTCCACTCGGCGCGCGTCTCCCCCCGGGCTCGAGCGATCGTCGAAACGTCCGAAGGCTTTGCGCGTCCAGCGGCGCTTGGGCGCTCATGGCCCTCGTCAACAAGCGCGCCACCACCATCGTGCTGCGCGCGTATCCGACCGGGACCCCCTCAACAATTGCCGTGTCACCTAGAACACTCAGGGGAAGAGTTTCGAGGTTTCGATGTACGTGCTTGCGTATCGCGCGCAGCCCCATGCTCCACTCGGGTCGGCTTTTTCGCACGCCCGCCAGAAACTCGCGTTCGGCCCCGGTGCCGAGCACGGCCACCAAGAAACAGATCGCTTCGGGCCAGTCGCCGCGCTCGCCGACTAGCCGACCACCGGCGCGTTCACTTCCGTCGTGTAAGAGGGTCGTATCGAAACCCAGGCGATTCGCCAAGGTATTGACACGCGCCTCCTCAGCGCACTCGAGCGCCCTTGGCGTCACCTCGTCCAGCGCGTGAAGAAAGTGCTCCAGATGCGGACTCACTCGGGCATGTAGTAATTCATGGGCACGCACGACGCGCGCCCTCTCGTTGGCGTCGAGGGGGACTTCCAATACGCGACGAGAGAGGTCACACGACGCGCCACCGCGCTGGGTCGTGCCCGCCTTCAGCGACCACGCCCGCACCGGATCGAGGTCCAATCGGCCCGCGAGCAACTCGGGAAAGACGTTTCCAGCGATCACGTCATGGCCCCGATGCGCAGCGCGTCGAGCACCGCCTCCCCCGCCGCGCCAAAGACCAGTCGGGCGGCGTGGTCTGGACCGTAGTGAGCGCGCAGGTCGTCAAAGGCGTAGAAACTTCGCAGCGAGGCTCGCCGACCCGCCGGACCGCTCGAGCCTCGCCGCGCGGGTTCACGGAGGTCGAGACTGAGCCGATCAAGGGCCTCCTGAGGCGGACGGTCCACGCGGATACGAATCGCGAACCGGTCGAGCAAGGATGGGGCGATTTCATCGAGCGATTCAACGTTCGAGGTGATCACGACTGAAAATCGCGGCCCGGGCGTCACCCATTCGAGCGTTTCAGGATTTCGCCAGCGCGCCGATTCACGCGAGTCGGTCACCGCGAGTAGCGTCGCCAGCGCGTCTCCGGAGGCGCGATCCACCTCGTCGAGCACCAGGCGGCAACCAACGCCGTCAAAGCCCCGCCAAGCGCGAATCGCCGGCCCTTCGCGCCAGGTGAAGTGTCCCTCGCGCTCGGGCATCCAAGAGCCAGTGATCTCACCTGCCGTCAGGTCCTCGGTACAGATGAGACGCTCCGAGGTGTGCTCCACGCCTCCGTACAGGGCCGCGTGGGTCTTGCCGGTTCCCGGTGGTCCGTAGAGCAAGACACGATCGACACCGGCCACGAGTACATTGTTCAAGTCGCCCCAGCAGTCCTGTTCAGCATTCATTTCGATCTCCGCGACCTCGTTCGTTTGGAGACCCAACGGTCGCCACCACGGCGATCTCTCTACGGTGCGGGTGCTTGTCGAGAACGCGATTCTTCATTTGACCGAGCGACCGCTTCACAGAGCTAGGGGGTGCCTCGGCTTTCTTTGACGACTTAGCAGAGGTTTCAACATTCAAGTCCAGGTCCCGGGGACGGCGCCTCCTTGAAGTCGCCCCTAATCGACGCAGCGCGTTCTCAAGGGTTCAAAATACGCTGTCGAGTTCAACTCTCTACGGATTCGCCCAGATAGACAGCTCGAACGCGCTCGTCATGCAGAAGATTCTCCGCGGCGTCACCGAAGACGATACGTCCATTTTCCATAACGTATCCTCGATCAGCAAGACGAAGCGCTTGCGCGGCGTTCTGCTCAACAACGAGCACCGTCGTGCCGCTGTTGCGAATTTCACCAATGATTCGAAAGATGGTGTCGACAATCATCGGAGCGAGGCCCATTGACGGTTCATCCAGCAAGAGCAATCTTGGCTGGGCCATCAACGCTCGGGCTATGGCGAGCATTTGTTGTTCGCCGCCGGAAAGATTCGCGCCGATTTGCTTGCGACGATCCTTGAGAATTGGAAACGCGTCGTACATTCGTTCCATATCCTCTGCGTAGCTGCCGGTACGTTTGAACGCGCCCATCTCAAGATTCTCTTCAACGGTCATTTGGGGAAAGATTCGTCGACCTTCCGGTACGTGGCTTATCCCCATGGCACTGAAATCGTGTGCTTTCACCTGGGTGATGTCTTTGCCCTCAAAGTGGATCGAACCACTACTGGGGGCGTGAAGTCCCGAGAGCATTCGAAGAGTCGTCGTTTTGCCAGCGCCATTGGCGCCAAGCAATGTAACGATTTCTCCCTCGTTGATGTGAAAAGAGATTGCGTGTATCGCGGTGATGGCGCCGTAGCGAACGGTGGCCTCTTTGACTTCAAGCATCATGAGGCTGATTTCTCACTTTCGTCGTCAGTTGAACCCAGATACGCATCGATAACCGCAGGATTGGCTCGAATCGCCTCGGGAGAACCTTCAGCGATGACGCTTCCGAAATTCAAAACGTAAAGGCGTTCAGCCAAAGCCATAACTAATTTCATGTCATGCTCAATCAGCAGGATTGAAACGCCCATTTCGTCGCGAACCCTGCGAATGAGGTCAGTGAGTTGCAACTTTTCCGATGGGTTCGTTCCGGCGGCTGGTTCGTCCAACAGGAGTACTTGTGGATCCGTCGCCAAACCCCGAGCTATTTCAAGACGCCGACGATCACCGTAGGACAACGAAGATGAAATGACATTGGCCTTGTCGTAAAGACCGACAAATTTAAGCAGTTCTTCGGTCCGTTGATCAGATTGATGCTCGCCGCGTCGTGTTCGAGGGCCCTTCACCATCGCGCCAACGACACCGATACCGCGATGCGATTCGGCTCCAATCTTCACGTTCTCAAAGGTCGTCAGCGCGCTGAACATTCTTGAAGCTTGGAACGTTCGCGCCACGCCAGCCGAAGCTACCCGATGCGCCTTCTTTCCGATAATGGATCTCGACTTACCGTCACGTCCCGTAAATGAGATAGTTCCCTCTTGGGGTTGGTACACGCCCGTCAGTGAATTGAATAGAGACGTCTTTCCCGCACCGTTGGGGCCGATCACTGCCAATATTTCACCGCGATTTTGATGAAGACTCACGTTATTCAAGGACACGACACCACCAAAACGCAGCGTCACCTCCTCAACGTTAAAGATCAGGTCACTCACAACGTGTCCCCCGTCAAAACTTCGTCCATGTGACCCTCGCCCGCCTCGGAAAGTTTGATTTCCCTCTTACGACGCTTCGAGGGAATGAGGCCAACGGGACGAAAGATCATCATCACGATGAGCAAAGCGCCAAGGTACATATAAAGGTCAGCTGGCTGATAACCCTGCGGCGGAGTGTGAAGCAGGTAACTATAGGCAACTTGAATAATGATCGCGCCCACGACGACTCCGAAGATCGAGCCCATTCCGCCAAAAATCACCAGGACCAAGATGTTGATCGACGATTGCAACGTGAAGCTTGACGGGAAAATACTGTTCGACTGGCTCGCGGTGACCACGCCCGCAAAACCTGCGGTGGAGGCACCGATGGCAAAAGCCATCACCTTATACTTCAACGGATTTATACCAACTGACTCTGCGGCCACTTCGTCTTCGCGAATCGCCGTCCAGGCACGACCAATTCGTGAATGTTCAAGAAGGGTAAAGGCAATAAGGAAAATCACGAGGAAGACGAGTAGCAAGTAGTAATAAGGAACCGGTTTAAGAGACCAGACGTAGTGCAGCGGCCCGAGATGAAGAACGGGGTGAGGAATCGGTCCCGAGCCCTGTGAGCCACCCGTGATCCCATACAGATTGTTCGCAAAAATGGTGACGATTTCGCCAAATCCCAGCGTCACGATTGCGAGGTAGTCCCCGCGAAGGCGCAGGGTAGGTGCCCCCAGCAAAATGCCGGCGATCATCACAATGAGGATCGCCACCGGAATGGCGACAAACGGGTCATAGTGCCCGTGAAAGGGCGCTGGCATCGGCAGGGATCCCGTCATCCACGCCGTGGTGTACGCGCCAATGGCGTAAAACGCAACGTAGCCAAGGTCCAAGAGACCGGCAAAGCCAACCACAACGTTGAGGCCCGTCGCGAGGAGAACGAACACGCCAATCTGTTCGGTCATCGCCGAATGCCAGAACGCGTCATTCACGATTCGCGGAAGCAGCAGCGCAACGGCCAACGCCGCGGCCATGAATCCCCAGCGCACCGGCTTACGCTGCGTAATTGAACGCGGCACCGCCAGCAGTTTGGACGTCGTGGCGCGCACCGCCACTCCTTTAGCCAGCCACGAAGACCACAAAACGAAAAGAACAACGGCGAGTGTAAAGAAGACGATCCAGCGTTGCGTTCGAAACAATCCATAGAACGAAGAATCTTCAAAATACGATCCCTGAAATCCTGAAGTCGGCGCCTCAGTGCTGCCGGGAGGACCAGTCATCAGAGCAACGAGTTCGACAACAAGAAAACTGATCGCGAAGCGCCGCACGTGCGGATTGCGGTAGAGCGACTGAATCATGCTGCCCTACCGAGTCGCTCACCAAGAATGCCGGTGGGGCGGAAAAGCAACACGGCGACGAGAATGCCAAAGGCAACGACGTCTATATAAGCAGCCTGGACGAAGACGACCGAAAGACTCTCGACGATACCGAGCAAGAGGCCACCAATCATCGCCCCACGCAAGTTACCAATGCCGCCGAGCACCGCAGCGGTGAACGCTTTGAGTGCCGGGACAAATCCCATCGTGTAGACCACGCCGGTGCCTAGGCCGAACAGAAATCCCGCGGCCCCGCCGAGCGCGCCGCCGACAATAAAGGTCAACGCGATTGTTCGGTCAATATTGACACCCATCAGCGATGCCGTTTCCGCGTCTTGAGCAACCGCACGGATGCTGCGCCCTAGTTTCGTTTTGGCTACCACGCGGTCGAGTGCAGTGAGCATTACGACCCCAGAAATGAAAATCACCACGTAGTAGAGCTGCACCACGGCACCGAAGATGTGAAACACGGGGTGGTTGATATATGGCTGCGGCATCGAGATCGAGTACCGACCGAACTCCTTGCCAGCGAGGTTGAAGAGAAAATAGGATGCGCCAATGGCGCTGATGAGATAGGCCAGCGCGGGCGCGTGTCGCCGTCGCAACGTTCTGTACGCGACGCGTTCGACCAAGGTTGCGACGAGTGCGCCCGTCGTGCCTCCCACCACAATTCCAATAACAATCAAGAAGACCGTGGAGGCGCCGTTGGGCACTGAACTGCCGATCAACGCCTTCATTACGAAGTAGCCAGCAAAACCCCCCGACATAAAGATCTCGGAATGCGCAAAGTTAATCAGTCGCAGAACGCCATAAACCAGTGTGTACCCCACCGCGATCATCCCGTAAAGGAATCCATTGGCAACGCCTCCGACAAAGAGGCTCCAGAACTCTAAGCGAAACGTCGCAAAGTGACCCGACAAGTAGTGACCGAAGGCGCCCAAACTCTCCCCATTTCAATTGCCACGAGTGTAATCAAACCCAAGAGACCGGGAGCTTGTGGCTCCCGGTCTCTTGAGTCTTTACATCGGAGTTGGCTATTCGAGGCCCAACTGAACGATCGTGCCGTTCGTGACCTTGTTAACGAAGATCGCCGAACCGGCAATGTTGCCGTCCTTTTGGAACTTCACCAATTTGGTCATGCCCTTCCAGGCGAGCTTGTGCAATTCCGAGATAATTCCCGCACGAGTCACCTTCTTGAGGTGCTTCATCGCGTTAATAATCGCGTTCGTCGCGTCAAAGGACTCCGGAGCGTACGTCGCGTTCGCGGCACTGAAGTGCGCCAACGCGTGGTACTTGGCGTTGAACGACTTGTTCGTCGACGTGGCGCAAGCGCAGGTCAACAAAGCGCCGTTCGCGGCCGAAGCAGGCGTCGTGCCTTGGATGAGAGCCGGTGACAGCGAACCATCACCTGACATCACGGTGCCCGAGTAACCCGCGGAGCTCAACGCACCGAGGAACAGGCCGAGGTCGCAGTAGTAACCGCCGTAGAACAATGCCTTGGCATTGCTCGCGACGGCCTGAGTCGCGGCAGCGGAGTACTCCGTCGCCGAAGCCGTGCCGTTTTGGCACTGCGACGTGCCGGGGACCGTTGCCGTCGTCACGGTGGCGCCGTCACTCGTGGCTTGGGACGCGACCGCGCTGGCGAGGCCGGCGCCGTACGAGGTTCCGTCATTGACGACGTAAACCGAGTTCATCTTCAACTTCTTGACCAAGTAGTCAGCGTCGGCCGGACCTTGAACGCCATCGTCGGCCACTACGCGGAAGAAGTTGTTCCAACCGCTCGTGGCGAGACTAACGCGCGTCGCCGAAGGACTCACGGTCGCGACGTGCGCGGCCTTGTAGAACGGCTCGGCGGCTGCCGTGGCACCCGAGAATGCGGGACCAACGATCGCAACCAATTTCTTGTTCGCCACTGCCGCCTGCGCCTGGGTGGGCGAAATAGTCGGGTCACCTTGGTCATCGTAAGTTTTGAGAACCAACTTGAAAGGCAACTTATTCGAAGCATTGGCTTCGTTAATTGCTAGTTGCACGGCGAACACCATGTTCAAGCCGAGTTGCTGGTTGCCACCCGAAAGGGGACCTTCATAACCGATGGTGTACGTGGGCTTCGCCGAAGCACCCGATGCTGAAGCAATACCGATAGCCGGTACCGCCATCAACAGCAGGGCACTCGAAGCCACCGCAGCCACCGTCTTGTTCAAACGAAGCTTCATTTAGCTCGTCCTTCCTCAACTGTGATTCAAACTCGCCCACAAAATTCCACTAAATGACAGATAAGAGCCCGATAAGTGGCTTCGTGAGGACTAGACCGATTTGGTCATTGCAGCAGAGTAGCAGCGCAGAAATCGATAAAAATGTCGGGGGACGCAATAAAAAGCGAACAGGTGTTTGATAAAACCCATGATCAGCGATAATCTACGAACAACTGTTCGATACGGAGGAAAATCATGGTTGAAGTACTCACCCCCATGCGACGCCAGATTCTTGAGTACATCGTGACCTGTCAGCGTGAACGAAGCTTCCCGCCCACCATTCGAGAGATCGGTGAACACGTCGGTCTGTCGTCATCGGCCACGGTGGCCAATCACATCAAGGTCCTCAAGGACGCGGGCTACATCGCCAAGAACGCGCAGCAACCTCGGACGCTCACCGTTCGCCTTGACCACCATCCCGCAGTGTCACGCGACTCCGTTCGTGCCGTGCCCTTCGTCGGCGACGTCGCTGCGGGCACGGGGGTGCTCGCGAGTGAGAGCACTTTTGACACCATGGACCTCCCCGAGGAGTTCGCGGGCCGCGGTGAGAGTTTCGTTTTGAAGGTCCGTGGCGATTCGATGGTGGACGTCGCCATCCTTTCGGGGGACTACGTCGTCGCTCAGCGCCAAACGACCGCCAATACCGGTGACATCGTCGTGGCGGGAATTCCCGGCGATGAGGCCACCATCAAGCGATATTTTCCCCAAGGTGCGCGCGTGGTTCTCAAACCCGAGAATCAAACGATGGAACCCATGGAATTCAACGCGGAGGACGTGACCATCTTCGGCAAAGTGATCTCGGTGCTACGCCGCTACTAGGGAATCATCCCAGCCACTAGGAGAGTGCTCACTTGGACTCACGCTCAGTGGTGAAGCGACACTTCAGGCGACCACGTCGACTCTTACCCGTACTTGGCAGCGCCGACTCCAACTGAGTCGTCACTCGCTAGGTCAGCCAAGCCTCAAGCACTCGCGCGAAGTCGTCGAGTTCGGCGCCGGTCACGAACTCTTCGCTTCGATGCGCGAGCAGCGGGTCGCCAGCGCCGAAGTTCGTGGCGGGCACCCCTCTCTCCATAAAGGTCCCCACGTCGGTCCAGCCCACTTTTCCTCGAGCACTCTCTCCCGTCAGCGCAACGAGACGCTGGAGGCGTTCGTCGTGCAGTGACGGCGCAGCCGGCGGCGCGAAATCGACGACATTGAAGTCGTCGCCCTCCACGAGGAGTCCCTCGAACAGGCGGCGAAGCGCCGCCTCGGCCGAGGACGCGTCGCGGTCGGGCGCCACTCGGTGATTCAGCACCACCTGGGCTTCGTCGGGGACGACGTTGGCCGCCACTCCCCCCGAAATACCGACGACTTGGAGCTGCTCGACGTAGGCGACCCCGTCAAGGACACACGTACGAGGTTGGTACTGGGCGACGCGTTCGATGAGCGTCCCCGCACGGTGGATGGCGTTGACCCCGGTGAAGGGGCGCGCCGTGTGAGCGCGGCGTCCTCGAAGCGTGATCTCCACTCGCATCGATCCCTGACAGCCCGCCTCGACCACCCCGCCCGTTGGTTCGGCGACGAGCGCGAGATCGCCCGCCAATAAGTCGGGTCGAAGCTCGAAGACCTCGCTCAGGCCCGACTCGGAGCGAGATATCTCCTCTCGGGCGTAAAAGACCCAGGTGAGTTCGACCGAACGAGCCTTCGGACTCCGGGCGAGTTCGAGCATGACGGCCAGCGAACCCTTCATGTCACAGGCCCCCACCCCAAAGAGAACGTTGTCGCGGACGTGAGCCGAACTCGAG
>Ga0307372_10006567_pt1 | contig 16931 bp, 15 predicted proteins | sample OX1MG_FD_202533 | JGI IMG/M metagenome (GOLD analysis project Ga0307372, IMG submission 202533) | Soil microbial communities from Risofladan, Vaasa, Finland - OX-1 | ecosystem: Environmental > Terrestrial > Soil > Coastal area > Acid sulfate soil | place: Finland: Risofladan, Vaasa | collected... | reverse complement strand
TTCGATGGGAAGGTCGCGCTCGTCACGGGCGCAGGTCGTGGAATCGGTGCAGCGACCGCGCAGCTCTTTGCCAAGGAAGGCGCCAAAGTCGCCGTCTCGGACCTGGACGAGGGTCCGGCCAAAGAGGTCGCTGGGCCAATCGGCGGGCTGGCAATCGCCTGCAACGTCAGTGATCGAGCGCAGGTCGAGAGGATGGTCGAGCGGACAATCCAAGAGCTCGGCCGGCTGGACATTCTCGTCACATGCGCCGGCATCATCCGCGACAACCTGCTGTTCAAGATGACCGACGACGATTGGGACGCCGTCATCGACACGCACCTGAAGGGAACCTTCCTATGCGCGCAGGCAGTACAGAAACAGATGGTCGATAAGAAATACGGAAAGATGGTGTTTCTTTCCTCCACCTCAGCTCTGGGCAACCGCGGCCAGGCCAACTACTCGGCGGCGAAGATGGGCCTACAGGGCATGGCGCGCACACTTGCGATCGAGCTGGGTCCGTTCAACGTGAACGTCAACACTGTCGCGCCGGGATTCGTCGAGACGCGGATGACGAGAGCGACCGCCGACCGCATGGGCGTCGACTACGAGGCGTTCAAGCTCGGCGCGGCGTCGCAGATACCGCTGCGACGGGTGGGCCAGCCGCAGGACATCGCTAACGTCATCGCCTTTCTGTGCAGCGACGAGTCAGCCTTTGTGTCCGGACAGAACATTTACGTACGAGGCGGTCCCTAAGCGAGGAGCGCTTCTGCCGCTTTCGCGATTCGCGTCACCAGCTCGCCGGCGGGAACTATGTCGTGGATGAGTCCCGCCGACTCGCCCGCGATCACAAAGTCGCCAGCCGCCAGCGCCGCCTCCAGCGATGGCCGAATCTGGTCCGCGGCCAAAGTCCAGTCCTGCTGTCTTTGCGCCCACCTGTCCAGCAGCGGATTTCGGATCGCGCGCAGCAGCGCTCCCGGCCAACGCAGGCCCATGACATCGTCGAAAAATTTGCTGGCCACGGTCTGGCTGCCCATGGCGTTGAGGATCGCGTCCTTCGAGTGGCCGCGGCCGCTTGCCTCCGGCGTGGCCAAAAAGCGCGTTCCGATCAGCGCTCCCTGCGCGCCAAGAAGCATGACGGCAGCGAGCCCCCGGCCATCGGCGATCCCGCCCGCGGCCAGCACCGGCACGCCGTTGACGACGTCGACAACCTGCGGCACCAAGGGCAGCGTGGACATCGCGCCGACGTGACCGCCGGCCTCCGCTCCCTGCGCCACGATGACGTCAGCACCACCCGAAGCGGCACGTCCTGCTTCTTCCGGGGTGTTGACCTGATGGATCACCTTCATGCCGGCGTCGTGAGCACGGCGAACAATTTCGTCGGCTCTCCCCCAGGCGAGTGCGAGGACTGGGACTCGCAGCTCGAGGGTGACTTCGATCGCGTCGGGGTCGAGCTGCGAGACGACATGGTTGACGCCGAACGGGCGCGAGGTGAGCTCCCGCACCTTCAAGATCTCGTCGCGTAACGCGTCGGCTTCGCGGAAAAGGCCGCCGATGATCCCGAGGCCGCCGGCGTTGCTGACCGCCGCCACCAGCTCAGGCGTGGTGTGGGTGCTCATACCCGCCTGAAGGATCGGAACCTGGATCTCAAGCAAATCGCACACCGGCGTATGGAGAGTGCCCATCTCGGTCGAGGGCAGCTTATCCCGACCAACCTTGGGGTGGCGGCTCCCCCGCTCTGCAAGGATTTTGCAAGAGCAGCACCTTTCTGCCGTTCAATACCGTGTGAGCAAGCCGGTGCTAGGCCCTAGAACGCCCAGGAAGGCCGTTTTACTGGGGCGAACTGTAGTTCGCCCGGGGGCCTTTTGGGGCCTTTCGGCTCGTATTCAGGCTGAGTTCACGGCCGTCGTCCTCCCCAGCCGTTTACAGGTCACCAACCCAGGGGTTTTAGGGTTGACGGGCTTGGCGGGGGTCTGCTAGGGTGACCGGCGTCTTGGGGGATCCGTCCGACGTGGGCGGGTTTACATCGTTTTAGGGGTACGTATTGAAAATCCATCGTTATTTAACCCATGCTGTCGTGCTCGCAGTAGCGGTCGCGATCTCTGGGTACGCATCGCTGGATCGTCAATATCAGTCCTCTTTCACGGCCAGCCTCGGGGCAGTCAACGCTGAGGCGACAGTCAACGGCGAGGGTGGGACCGTAGGCGACGTCTCACTCGGCCGGTACAGCACGATCATCAAGCCGATGGCCATCCCGCTGTCGGCGCCGATCAGTCATTCACCGTTCACGTACACCGTCGCCGCCGGCGAGACCCTTAAGGACATCGCCAAGAAGTTCAACGTCACTGTCGCCGAAATTCGCTGGTCGAATACGAACTTGATCTCCAGCGATGTGGTCGCCACTGGCGACGAGGTCGTGATCCCCCCGGTTCCCGGCATCGTCGTCACCACCAAGGCGACCGATACGCTCGGCAAGCTCGCTTTCAAGTTCCAATCAGACGCTCAGACCATCCTCGACTTCAATCGGCTTCGCAGCCCGGTGCTGACAGCGGGCATGGTCCTGGTCATCCCCGGCGGCGTCGGCGGCGCATTCCCCGCGCCTCCAGCCGTCTGGCAGAGCCTGGTTCAGACAGGCACCGGTAGTGGCGGCGGCTATCACCCGATCATCCTCGGCTGCTGCCTTGGCCCATACCCGGCCACAGGCTTCCCTCCCGGTTGGTGCACCTACTATGTGGCCACCAAGCGGAATGTGACCTGGCGTGGCGACGCGGGGTTCTGGTACCAGAACGCCTCAGCCCAGGGGTACCCGGTCGGGCCGAAGCCCAAGGTCGGCGCGATCATGGTCACCTGGGAGAGCTATCTCGGTCACGTCGCGTATGTCGAGGCGGTGAACAAGGACGGCTCGTGGACAGTGTCTGAGATGAACTTCGTCGCGTTCGGCGTGATCGACGAGCGCACCATTAAGCCCGGGCAGCTGGGCAGCGCATTGGTCGGGTTTATCTACTAGGCGCCACTCGCGGCGTTTGCCGGCTGTGCCGGCCGATTGGCCCACTCGTCTTCCATTGCCTGCGTGTCCGGTCTGACCGAACGCAGCCCGGTCGCGGCGAGGATCGCGGCCAGGATGAGCAGGGTCGGTGAGGTGATCAACAGGGCCGCCTGAATGCTGCCTAGCCGATCCGCCAGGAAGCCGACGTCGAAGGTGGAGTGCGAGTCACCGAATACGTGAGCGACGAAAAGCAGCATGGTCACGCAGCTGGCCCGCAACGCCGGCGACACCACGTTCTGCGCCACGGCGGTGAATGGTCCGGCGTTCAGGTAGAGGGCGATCACTGTGATCAGAAAGGCCGGAACGAAGACTGGAATCGGTCCGATATTCAGCGGTGCCACCAGCGAGATGACGATGAAGATGGCGCCGACCAGGAAGCCCACGATCCCGACCTGCAGATAGGCGGCCGGGTTCTTTTTCGCGAGGCGATCGGCGATCCATCCGCCCGCGAGCGTGCCGATCAGGCCGCCGAACACCAGGACGATGCCGGCGAACAGCCCGGCCTGGCTCACCGAGAGATCAAATCGGCGGACCAGGAGGGTGGGTAGCCAGAAGGCGTTGGAGGCAAGGACGAAATAGAGGGCGGTTTGCGACAGGATGGTGGCGCGAAGCGTGGGGATGCGCATCAGGTTCAAGAAGGTCCGCATATTGGCGTCTCGCGTCTGCGGGACGGCAGGGCCGCGCTCTTCGACGCTGCCACGCAGCGGTTCTCTCAATCCGAAGGCGAGAAGCGCGAACAGGATTCCGGGGATCGCCGCGAAGAAAAAGGCGTTGCGCCAGCCGAACTTGTCGGCGATGTAACCGCCGCCGGCAAAACCGACGGCGATGCCGATCGTGCTGCCAACGCCCCATATCGACATCACGCGGCCGCGCTGGACCTTCGGAAAATAGTCCGAAAGCAGCGAGGTACCAGCCGGGTAGTAGCTGGCCTCACCGATGCCAAGAATCGCCCGGCTCAGGAAGAGCTGGAAGAAGTTGCGCGCAAAGCCTGTGAAGAGGGTGGCGAGGCTCCAGATCGTGACCCCGATCCCGACCACGGTCCGGCGGACGCCACGGTCTGCCCAGTACCCGAACGGCAGGGCGGAGAGCGCGTAGACGATCAGAAACGCGGAGGCGAGGAATCCGATTGCGGCGTTGCTGAGGCCGAACTCCTTTTGGATGAGGGGTGCGGCCACCGCAGCCACGTATCGGTCCATGTAATTGAGGAAGTTGATTCCGACCATGACCAGAAGGACATATCGGCCGTAGCCTCGCGCCACGGGGGAAATTATGCCCTTGGGTGCACCAACTACTGCTTCAGGTGGGAGTCGCGCTCAGCGGGGGTTGGGGCATCTTGTTGCGCGTGTCGCGGCGGCTCTAGCGGGTACGATAGCCGTCGCGCATCCAACTGGTTGGCGGCATGTGTTGCTGGGTCGGCTGGGCATTGGCGAGCTCAAGTGGCTGTAAACCACCCGCGAAAGCTGTGGGGGTTCAAATCCCTCCCGGCCCACTCCCAACCAACCGCCACCGGGCGGTTCGCTACGGATGAGGTCGATCGATGACGCCACGTCCGCCCCTCCCGAGCTCGGCCATGAACCGTGGGCTCGCCACGGCCAGCCCGGAGCCTGTTACCCGTCTACGCACCCGATCCTCACCGCGTTCCTGGCCTGCTGGAATTACGAAGAGCTATGGCACGGCGAGAACCTCGTCGGCGGGCGCGACCTCCACCACATACCGCCCGCGGTCAGCTTCACCGCGCTGGGCTGCGCAGATCGCTACTTACCGGCGAAACCGCGGGCGGCGGTGTAAGGAATGCAACCCGGTCAGCGGGAGCGGCTCTTGTCCTCCTGAAGGATGTTGCCGCCATCGACGACGAGCGACTGACCGGTGATGTAGGACGCATCCGGCGAAGCCAGGAAGGCCACCGACGCCGCCACTTCGTAAGGGGTGCCCGCGCGGCCGATCGGCGTGTTGAGCGACGCAGTGTGCTCAAACTCCGACGACGACGACGTCGCAATCCATCCCGGTGCGACCCCATTGACGGTGATGCCGCTCGCCGCGGTCTCGAGCGCCACGGCCCGCATCATGCCGTCCATGCCGGCCTTGGCAGCGCTGTAGGCGGCGGTGCCCGGGTAGCTGACGAGCGGGCCGGTAACCGAGGAAACGTTGACGATCCGGCCGTACTTCCTCTGCTCCATCCCTGGCAGCACAGCGCGCGTCATCAGGAATGCGGTGTTGAGTGTGATCTCGATCTGCCGCTGCCAATCCGCGTATGCGGTTCGCTGAACAATGGTCTCCTCTACCGGCCGGCCGGTCTGCGACATCCCCGCGTTGTTCACGAGCACATCTATGCGCCCCCACTGTCTTAGCACCGACTCGACGAGCTTTTGCACAGCGCCTTCGTCGGTGAGGTCCGCGACAAATGCAGAGACCGTCGCGCCGCTGGGGTCGAGCTCGCGGGCGCGATCGTGAATGCGACCCGTGGTCGATGCGATGGCGACCTTGAAGCCTGCCGAGTGAAGGCGGCGCGCGATCGCAAAACCGATCCCGGCTTCGCTGCCGGCTCCCGTTACCACCGCGACCTGCTCGTTCACCCGCGTCGGTATTATCGGCGCGCTAAACGGCCAGCTTCTTGACGCTGACCCCCCGGTCCAGCAGAGCCGACATCACCCGCGACGACTCCGCAGGGTCGCCGCTCGTCCAGAAGTGCTCCCTTGCCGTAGCCGGATGCTTCGCAGCAAGACCACGCTCTGAAAGGACGCGCGCGAGTTGGCGCGCGACCGCGGCGCCCGTATCGACGATGGTGACCCCATCGCCAGCAATCTCGGCGATCAGCGGCCGTAAGAACACGTAGTGCGTCGAGCCAAGCACTATCGTGTCGGCGCCCTGCTCGAGCAAGGGCCGCACGTAGCTCTCGACCAGACGTCGTAAGGCAGGGCTATCGAGATCCGCCGCTTCGACGTGCTCGACCAGGCCGGGCGCAGGCACGCTAATCACGCGCACGCTCCTCCCGAAGCGGTCGAGCAGCGATGCCATCCGGTCGGAGGCGCCCATCGTGGTCGTGACGATTGCGCCGACGACGCCTGACTTCGTCGCCGCGGCCGCCGGCTTGATACCGGGCTCGATCGCGATGACCGGCATCGTCAGCGTGGCACGAAGTGCCTCCGCCGAGCCGGCGGTGCCCGTGTTCGAGCCGATCACAATCGCTTTGACTCCCTGCCCAACGAGGAAGCCCGCAATCTCGAGGCCGCGCACGCGGATGTACTCCGCCGGCTTGTCGCCCCAGGGGGCGTTGGCGGAGTCGGCAACGCAATCGATGGACTCATCAGGCAAGGCCGCGCGGATCTCATGTAGCACTGAGAGGCCGCCCATGCCCGAGTCGAAGATGCCGACGGGCGCGATGCTCACGACCACAAAGAGTAGGTGCCCGCAACCCTCGGCAATCAACCGGCCCGCTACTTTGTCAAGATCTAGGTCGTGCGCAAGCTGATCTATTCGATGATGATGTCGCTCGACGGCTTCATCGAGAGGCCTCCTCTCGGAGGCGGGCGCAATGACCCCAACCTTCTCGACTGGGTGATCATCGACGAAGAGCTCCATTCATTCGCCAACGAAGAGGCGCGCGAAGCCGGAGCATTCCTGTACGGCCGGCGGCTGTACCAGAACATGGCCGCTTTCTGGCCGACCGCGGACAGGCTTCCCGACACGCCAGGCTACGTTGTCGATTTCGCCCGCATCTGGAAGCCGAAGCCCAAGATCGTTTTCTCCAGGACGTTGGACAACGTCGAATGGAACAGCCGCCTCGTCAGCGGAAACGTCGCAGAGGAGGTCGTAAGGCTGAAGGCCGAAGTCGGCGGCTACCTCACGGTGGGCGGCGCCAGGCTGGCAACAACGCTGATCGACCTCGACCTCATCGACGAGTACCGGCTAATCGTGCACCCCGTGGTCATCGGCGGGGGGACGCCGTTGTTTCCCCCGGTCCGCCACGACATCAAGATGCGCTTGCTCGAGACTAGGACGTTCAGCTCAGGCGTCGTCTTCCTGCGCTATGAAGCAGAACGTGGGCTGCTAAACCGGCCCGAAGACCCGCCGGCCGAGAAGCAGCGATCGGCGCGGACCTCCGAGCCCAGGCGCTGACGGATTGACCGCACCACGGCCCGGGGTCGGAGCCGGGCTCGAGTGGGTCGCCGGCGCGCGAACCTGGTCGAACGCCTGGCCCGAGTTTGGATCAACCATAAGCGCCGACTCGTCGACCGCCTCGAACGCACTGGCGGGAACGGTTTTGAGCTGGCTGATCATGGCCGGGTAGGGCCCTGCATTCCAGCCCGCGTCCATGGTGCCCTGGAAGAACCAGTTAGATCCGTTGTCGGCCACGATCAGGCCGTAGTGCTTCATCGCCGTCAGCACGACTTGCGCCTCGTGCCCAAACCCTGAAATCGAAAAGCTCGCCTTTAGGCGAAAGCGCGCTCCCATCGGTGGCAGGTTCGGATTGCTCGCCGACCCCGCTTGGTGGCGCGCGGGCCACAGGTAGCTCGTATCGCTTTGCTGGACCGTGAATCGGAGGGCGTGGGTGACGAGCCCCGCCTGGACCTCGTCAAGCCGGACCAATCCCGGAAAGATGGGCAGGCCGGCGGCATCGGCTGACGTCCAGCCGGCCGGCCGCAGCTGGTTGGAGCCCAGGTCGAATATCGCCCCTGACCAGGCCGTCTGGGGGCCGTTGTAGTTGGTGCCGCCTGTTTCGTAGAGCTTGCAGGTGTCCTGGTCGATGGTCAGCAGGTGGCTGTCGGTTGGGTCTTCGACCTTGAGGTCGCTGCCAGACGGGTACGGGCCTTGAGGCTGAGGGCTGGCCACCGCCGGGTCGCTCTCATCCCAGTACTGGAAGGTGAAATTGGCGGTCGAATGGCTGCTATGAACCACGTTGAACGGGATCCCGTATGGAGGCCCGCCGAAGTCAGGATGCAGGTTGGTGGTCGAGGCCTGGGCCGATGCCAGCCACGCGGCGCTGTGTGAGTTGACCGGCAGCGTCGAGATATCCGCGTTCCAGATGTTGTTGGTAGGGAAGACGTGGCAGGTCGTGTTCGGAACCACGGCTGCGGCCACTGGTCCGGCTCGACCCGCCGGGACGAGGGCTGCGACCAGAGCCAAACCGATCCCGATCGCTCCGTGGGAAAGGTGCTGCATTTGCACAGGTGACGACGCCTGGAACGGCGCGATTCTTGCCCTAGACGGGAGCCGGCTGCGGCGCTGATCGCTCCATCGCGGCTATCTCCCACAACATTCCGGGGCGGCTGACCGACCGTTCGAGGCCGCGCGACTCGGCCGTCGCCCAGATCTGGGCCACCGGGTGCAGGAACAGGCGGAACTGGCGCCGAGTCAGGGCCATGCCGGCGTTTGCCGTCCAGATCACTGCCCTCGTCCACCATCGTTCCTTCGGAAAGCTCATGACCAGGGTGCGAAGCGCGTGCTCTGCTGCCGCGCCTTCGAGGCGAGGCAGGTCCGGATAGCAGCACACAACCCGGTTCATCACGACGATGTCGGCGCCGGCGACCTGGGCGCCGGCATCGACGAAGTCCATCACCCTGCGCTCGACCCGATCCTCCAGCCCGGCCTCGCGCAGGAGCTCGGCGGCGCTCGCCTCGTAGGTGGGGGTTAGCTCCACGCTGACGGCGCGGCTTGCGCCAGCCTTCAAAAGCTCGATCTGGATCGCGCCGATGCCGCCCCCGATCTCCAGCAAGGTCAAACCTTCGACCCCGCGCTCCTTCAGCAGGTCGACGATCCGGCGCGAGGTGGCGTCCAGGCCTTTGCGGCGGTAATCGCGCGCCTGCGCCCGCGCGCCGCGCTCGCTGAAGATCTGCCGGTAACCCCTCGGCGTGCAGCAGTCGCCCATCGGACAGAGTATTGCGCCGAGCTAGGATGGCTGCTCTGGCTACTCGACTTGCCCTGCCGATCGTCTCCGAGCTAAGTCTGCGGCGAGCCGCCGCGCCGTCGACCGATCGCTGGCGCGATGCGGCGGTCGCGGCTCGACACCAGACAGAGCTTGGCGTCAGCTTTCGATCTCCGCAGGTCGACGCGCTCGGCCTCGATGCGCGGACGACGTTGGAACAGATCCTCACCTACCCGTTCACGCTGATCCGCTTGGGCGCCTATTGGAATCGCATTGAGCTCGCGACCGGTGAGCTCGATCCGAGCGAGCTCGATTGGCAAGTCGACATGGCGGAGAAGGCGGGCAAACGGATAGTCCTCTGCGTCGGCCCGTTGAAAACCTTCGGCTACCCCGAGTTCTTCGTCCCTGCCCATCACCTCGAAGCGCCTTTGCGAGAGGGCACTCTCGTGAGGCCGGAAACGCATCAGGCGCTTCTCGCCGCGGCGCTTGCCTTTGTCACTCGAATCATCGAGCGCTACAGGGGCAGGCCCGCGATCGTCGCCTGGCAGGTCGAGCACGAGGCCGTCGACCCCCTTGGCGTTGAGCACTCGTGGCGTTTGTCCGCCGACTTCGTCAAGACGGAGGTCGAAGCGGTCAGGAAGACCGATCCGACCAGGCCGATTCTGATGAACGGCTTTCTGCCCACGTCGACGCCCGTGCGGCTGCAGCAGTGGTGGAGCACAAGGGACCAGGGCGACTCGCTCTCGGTTGCGCAGCGACTCGCCGACGTGGTGGGCATCGATTATTACCCGTGCCACGCCCTGCTGAGCCTGGGCGCCACCACGCTCTACCTCCATGGCGAGGACGCCAGGGGAAATCAGCGAAGGCGGCGGGACCTGTTCGCCTGGGCTCGCAGTCATGGAAAGCGGTTGATGATCTCCGAGGGGCAAGCCGAGCCGTGGGAGGCGGTGACGGTGCCGCCGAGCCCAGCAGGCCGCTCGATGTACAGCTGTACGCCCGAGCTGGTCATCGAGAACTACACCCGATGCATCGGCTGGGCTCGAGAAGCTGCCTTCGAGTTGGACGCCTACATCTTTTGGGGCGCCGAGTACTGGATCACCCGCCAGCGCGCGGGCGATTCGCGCTACCTGGACGCAGTCGCCCGCATCCTCACTGAGTCGTGACGCAAGTCAGATCACCTCGTACCGGACGGGCACCATCCGCATGGAAGTCCGCGGCGGCCGGCTGTACTTGCGCTTCTGTCGGGCCGGTAGTTTGAACGACTCGTCGCGCGGCACGTCGCTGTACGGGATCTGCTTGAGGAAGTGCGTGATCAGGTTCAGATGCGCCGCGCGTCTGTTGTCCGTCTCGACGACGTGCCACGGCGCTTCTTTGATATCGCTGAACTTGAACATCTTGTCCTTGGCCTCGGAATAGTCGACCCAACGCGCGCGAGCCTGCAGGTCCATCAGGCTCAGCTTCCATCGCTTGCTCGGGTCCTTGATGCGCGCCCTGAACCGGCGCTCCTGCTCATCGTCGCTCACTGACAGCCAGTACTTGATGAGGATGGTGCCGGACCTCACGAGCATCCGCTCGAACTCGGGGCACGCACGCTTGAATTCCTTGTACTCCTCGTCGGTGCAGAAGCCCATGACGCGTTCGACGCCCGCACGGTTGTACCAGCTCCGATCGAACAGGACCATCTCGCCGGCCGCTGGCAGGTGTTCCACGTACCGCTGGAAGTACCACTGTGTTCGCTCTCTCTCCGTCGGGGCGGTAAGGGCCACGACCCGGCAGAAGCGAGGGTTGAGCAGCGCCGTCATACGTTTGATTACGCCGCCCTTGCCGGCGGTGTCCCGACCCTCGAATACCACCACCACGCGTAGGTTGTGGTGGCGGATCCAATCCTCGAGCTTCACAAGCTCGACCTGGAGCCGTCGAAGCTCCTTCTCGTACTTCTTCTTCTCGAGCTGTTTCGGCGACCGGGCGTGCTTTGTAGGTTTTGCCGGGCCGTTCTTCTTGTCAGCCATATCGGAGCGCCAGTAGGCTAACCCGCAGCGGCGCCAAAAGTAACTGTTCGCATTAGCACAGCGCGAGTAGGCAGATGATTGGATAGGGAGAGGACGGGAGTGAAGGCGCTGAGGTGGCATGGCACGAGCTGGATGACTGTCGATAAGGTTCCCGATCCTCAGCCGGACGTGCCGACGTGGTTCCAGGCGTTGGGCAAGACGTCGGTGCCGTTGGCGATGCCCGGCCGCGGATAAGAGCCATGGCAGCCGGCTCGTACGTGGTTGCAATCGACGTGGGCAGCTCATCGGTCAGGGCCATCCTCCACGACCTCGAGGCCCGCCCGGTTCCAGGTGCTGAAGTCCATATCCCTCATGTGGCGCGCGTCCTTCCAGACGGGACGGCAGAGGTCGACGCCGACGGACTGATGGCGCTGGTCTCGCGAGCGGTCGGCGAGGTTCTCGAGCTCGCTGGCGAGAGCAACGCCACGCGGATAGTCGCCGTCGGCCTGTCCACGTTCTGGCACGGGCTCGTCGGCGTCGACGCTGCGGCGCAGGCCCTTACACCTGTCTATCTCTGGTCCGACAGCCGCAGCGCCGAGGCCACAACGAAGCTGCACAAGCGTCTGGATGCCGAGCAGATCCGGCAGCGCACGGGTTGTCCGATCCACCCGAGCTACTGGCCGTCCAAGCTGGCGTGGCTCAAGACGGTCCAGCCCGGCCTCTGGAAAAAGGATGTGCGCTGGCTCAGCGTCGGCGACCTCCTCTACTGGAGGCTCTTCGGCAGGCTCGGCACGAGCCTTTCGATGGCTTCGGCCACCGGCCTGTTCCGGCTCGACGATTGCGTTTGGGACGCAGAGCTGCTCAGGGAGCTGGACATCACTCCAAGCGACCTCCCGCCGATCGGCCGGATGGAGCAAGGCCTGGCGAGTACGTACGCTCGGCGGTGGCCCGCGCTGGCCGGCGTGCCCTGGCTGCTCGCTGTCGGCGACGGAGCGCTGGCGAATCTCGGCAGTGGATGCATCACGCCCGACCGCCGCTCCTTGACCATCGGCACCTCGGGCGCGATGCGTCTTATGCACCGGCCTCCCCGCGGCAAGCTGCCGCCTGGTCTCTGGTGCTACCGCCTCGACGCGGACAGGCTCCTCACCGGTGGCGCGCTGAGCAACGGCGGCAACCTGCACGCCTGGCTGCTGCAGACGCTACGGCTGGATCGCGGCGGCCTCGAGGCCAGGTTGCAGCGAATGGAGCCCACAGCCCACGGTCTGACCTTTCTCCCGCACCTGGCCGGCGAGAGAAGCCTCGGCTACGCGCCCCACGCATTTGGCGCGATCTCGGGTCTGACGTCGGCGACGCAGCCCGAGGACATCGCGCGGGCAGGCCTCGAGGCGGTGGCGATCGAGTGCTCGCGGATCAACCGACGGCTGGACGAGGTCGCTCCCGGCACATCACGCCTGGTCGCAAGCGGCGCCGCCATCCTGAGTTCGCCCGCCTGGATGCAGATGATGGCGGACGCGATCGGGCGGGCGGTGGGCGCCGGAGGCCCAAAAGAAGCGTCAAGCCGCGGCGCGGCGATATTCGCGCTGGAAGCGCTGGGCCTGGCCAGGGCCCAGGACTTGGACCCGGGAGAGGGACGCAGCTTCGAGCCGAATCCGATCGCGACCACGGCTTACAGCCGGGCCGAACGGCGCCAAGAGGCTCTGTACGCGGCGCTTATTGGATGAAGCGTCCTCCCGCTTGCCGGATAGGTGGACCGAAGGGGCTAGAGGGGTGGAACTAGCAATTACCCCACGGACCAATGCTCAACACGTGAGCGAAGCCAAGCCACCCTAGATCCCCGCCGACATGAACCGCTTTCAACAAGCAGCTGATCGCCGACTTCAGGGCGACCCGTCAGCTTGTGCTGGCTCTCGAGGTAGGGCACCGTCTTGGCCAGCTCGTCGCGCTCCTCAGGTTTCGCGGTCGTAGCGCGGACTTCGAACGTGTCGGGGCCAACCTCCACCGTGGCTTCGGGATGGCTCAGCAGGTTGTGGTACCAGGCCGGGGCCCTGGAAGCACCGTTGTTCGAGGCGATGACGACGTAGCGGTCGCCGTGCCGCCCATAGCCGAGCACCGCAGTGCGGGGCTGTCCAGAACGGGCGCCCTTGCTCGTGAGGAGCAGGATGCCACGGCCGGCCATCTGGCCGGTCATCTGACCTCGGCTCGACAGCTGCCGCTGGTAGTGCTAGACCCGGTCTAGGGCTGCTATTCGCCCTCGGCCTGGCGGACCCGCTGGCTCAGCACCTGCATGAGGCGGAACGCCACCTCTGGGTGCTCGGCCAGGAACGACTTGAAGCCCCACTCGGGGATCGTCTGCAGCGACACCGTCGTGTCAGCCTTCACCGTCGCACTGCGGCCGGCGTGATCGAGCAGCGCCATCTCGCCAAAGGAATCGCCAGGCCCGAGCTGGCGCTTCTTGCCATTGACAGTGGTCACCGTCACGGTGCCGTCCGTGATGATCATGAAACCGACTCCGCCATCTCCCCTGACCACTATCTCGTGGCCGGCAGGGTGCTGAACCGCCTTCAGCTGGCGCTCGATCTTCTTGATCTCCCCGTCAGGCAAGTCTTGGAACAGCTTGGTCGATTTGATGTCGGTCATGTCCCAGATACTATGCGGCCTGGAGCGAATCTGTAACGTAAAAAGCGGACGTGGCCAAGACACCGAATCGCACCAAACGCACCAAGCCGGCCGCGGCCGCCGCCACCGGTCAGGACGGCGACGAGCGCCAGGCGCCATGGCGAACGCTCATCTCATCGGTCCATCCCAACCCGACCGTAAAGATCAATTACGGGGCCACATTCATGGTCACCGACCAGTACTGCTCGGTGCCGCTCGAAGCAGGCGAGCGCGGCCTGTACTCTGCTGACACACGCTTTGTCTCCCGTCACGAGCTGAGGCTCAACGGCCGTCGCCCGGAATCTGTCGCCTCGGTGCGGCTCTCATACCGGCACGCGCGCTGGCATCTCATTGCGGACGACGTCGCCGGAGCCGCGGGCGACATGCGTGGGGCGCGCGTGGCGGTCACCGTCGACAGGTTGCTCAGCTCCAACCGCCTCCACGAGGACCTCGTTCTGCACACGTACGGACGCACGTCGCTCACCCTGCTGCTCGAGATCGCCCTCGAAAGTGACTTCGCGGACCTGTTCGAGGTGCGCTTCAAGCAATGGCAGCGACGCGCCGACTTGAACACGATGTGGCTGAGCCCCAACCGGCTTGAGGCTAACTACAGGCACGACGACTTCGTCAGGCGCTGCGTGGTCCGTACGCTCACGGACAAGGCCGGCGTCAGCTACGCGAACGGATCACTGCGCTTCCCGGTTGAGCTCACTCCGGGCGTGGATTGGCGGGTTTGCCTGCAGTACGACCTCCTCACGAGCGACGGTCCGCTGCCCGAGGTGGCCAGGCGCTGCGAGTTCGAGGTCGAGGGCCAGGACGAGCCGCAGGTCCAGGCCCGCAGCTGGCAGGGCTCCGTCACCCGGGTCAAGCCTGCCGACATCCGTCTCGAGTTCGCTTATGAGAGGGCCATTGAGGACCTCGCCGCGCTGCGCCTGCATGACCTCGGCGACACATCCGACCACTGGATGCCTGCGGCCGGGCTGCCCTGGTTCATGGCGCTGTTCGGCCGCGATTCGCTGATTGCCTCGATGCAGGCGATCATCGCCGACTCATCGGTGGCCAGCGGAACATTGGCGAGCCTGGCGAAATGGCAGGCCGATGCTGACGACCCGGTTCGCGATATGGAGCCGGGCAAGATCCCGCATGAGCTTCGTGTTGGCGAGTGGGCTCATTTCGGCCTTGTGCCGCACCGCCCGTACTACGGGACGGCGGACGCCACTCCTCTCTACCTGCTGCTCCTCGCGGAGCACCATCGCTGGCTCGGCGACGCGGCGGCGCTCGCGCCCTTCAAGCGCGTGGCTGAAGGCTGCCTGGACTGGATCGATCATCACGGTGATCGCGACGGGGATGGATTCCAGGAGTACGCACCGCGGTCGCCGAAGGGCTACCGAAACCAGGCCTGGCGCGACGCGCACGATGGGGTGCTCGACGAGGCGGGTGTTTTTCCCGAGCTCCCGATCGGCACGTGCGAGATGCAGGCATATGTTTATGGGGCCAAGGTACAGATGGCGCCGCTGTTCGAGGCATGGGGAGACGGCGAGCGCGCCTCGCGTCTGAGGTCTGAGGCCGTGGCCCTCAAGACGAGCTTCCAGGAAAAGTTCTGGCTTGAAGCCAAAGGCGAGCTTGCTTTCTGCATCGACGGTAAGAAGCGCGCGGTCGGCACGGTGACCTCGAACCCAGGTCAATGCCTGTGGATGGGCATCCTCGACCCCCAGCGCGGCCGTCTGGCCGGCGAGCGCCTGCTTCAGCGCGATATGTTCAGCGGTTGGGGCCTGCGCACGTTGTCCGAACAACACCCGTCGTATGACCCGCATTCGTATCAGTGCGGGTCTGTCTGGCCGCACGACACGGTGATTGCCGCGGCGGGGCTTCGCCGCTACGGCATGAACGAGCACGCCTGGCGCCTGCTCGACGGCCTGCTGGCCGCTGTTATGTGCTTCGAGGACATCCAGATGCCCGAGCTCTTCTCGGGGCTGCCGCGAGAAGAGCTCGGCGTTCCCGTCCCGTATCGCATGGCCAACGTACCCCAGGCCTGGGCGGCGGGCGCGGTCGTGCAGATGGTTCGCATCCTCCTGGGCCTGGAGCCTGACATGCCGTCAGGCCGGCTGTACGTCAACCCGGCCCTGCCGCCGTGGTGCCCGAACCTCACCATCGAGGACCTGCAGGTGGGTCCATACCGTTTCGGACTCAGCGTCAAGAGGGCCGCAGACGGCTCGTGCACCGTCGAATCCGACACCCCGGCAGGTCTGGAGGTGGTCAATGGCACACCCCCTTGGGCGGCCCTGTAAGAGGGCCGGGAGTCCTGTGCCTAGGGTAGGCACGACCTCCTGGGAAGTTCCAACCAAATGAAACCCCGCCGCATAGCCATGATCGTCAGTCCCTGGTATCCCGTTCCTCCCGTGGGTTACGGGGGAATCGAGCTCATGGCTTACAACTTGGCGCGGGAGCTGCGGGCCAGGGGCCATGAGGTGGCCGTGATCGGCCAGCAGGGGTCGAAAGGGTCTTTTGAGACGATCGCGGTGGCTCCTCATAGCTGGACGCCCCAGCTAGGGACGCGAGACCAGCAGGCCCGGGAGTGCCTGTTCCTCGATCGTGCCTACCACGTCGTGCGCCGCAGGGCGTTCGACGTCGTCCACGACCACTCGGGGCTACCCGGCATCCTGGTCGCGGCCACCAGCGGGCTGGACACCCCGGTCGTCGCCACGCTCCATGGCTCCCTGACTGAGGCCGAGGGAGACTTCCTGAGAGAGGTCGACAGCCGGGTTCATCTTGTCGCCATAAGCCGCTCGCAGCAGGCTCAGGTGGCGGGCGTCAAGTGGCGCCGGGTGGTGCACAACGCAGTCGACCCCGCGGAGTATCACCCCCTCGGCCCCGAGGAGAAAGGGGACTACCTCTTGCAGCTGGCGCGGATCAGCCCAAGCAAGGGCCAGCACATTGCCATCGAGGTGGCGCGGCGGGTGGGAACGCGGTTGGTTCTGGCGGGCAAGGTCGACCCAGACTCCCAGGCTTATTTCGACAAGGAGATCAGGCCCCATATCGGTGCGCTCGTGAAGTGGCACGAGAACGTGGTGGGCGTCGAGAAGGCGCGGTTGCTCGCCAAGGCGAGGGCGATGATCTTCCCGATCCAGTGGGAGGAGCCGTTCGGCCTCGCCATGGTAGAGGCGATGGTGAGCGGAACTCCGGTCATCGCGATGGCGCGCGGCGCGGCGAGCGAGATAGTCGAGCCGGGGGTCACCGGCTGGCTGGCGGAAGACACCGACGGCCTGGTCGAGGCATACGGCCGCATCGGCGAGATCGACCTACGGCGGTGCGTGAAGCGTGCGACAGAAAGGTTTGGCCCAAAACAAATGGCAAACGGCTACCTGTCGGTGTACGAAAGAGCAATCCAGAAGTCGCACCACCG
>Ga0307372_10006566_pt1 | contig 16940 bp, 11 predicted proteins | sample OX1MG_FD_202533 | JGI IMG/M metagenome (GOLD analysis project Ga0307372, IMG submission 202533) | Soil microbial communities from Risofladan, Vaasa, Finland - OX-1 | ecosystem: Environmental > Terrestrial > Soil > Coastal area > Acid sulfate soil | place: Finland: Risofladan, Vaasa | collected... | reverse complement strand
GGGTGCGGGACAGGAATGTAGGTGACTGGCCGGTAACCTGCGCTGGCCTGGATTGTCTGAGTGCGCGCCGTTGTCAGATGCGGGCTCAGGCCGCTCCGGACTGGTCGGGCTGCTGCTGCCAGATCTGGTCCCAGCGGCCGCTGGCTTGCTGGCAGCGCAGGGTGAGGATGCCGGTCGCGCCGGGTTCGGACCAGTGCATGCCGGAGAGTTTGAGGCGCTGCCCGATGACCGATTTGCAGCCGGCTTCCACGGCGCCGGAGCCGACGAACAGGCCGTGGGAGCGGAAGTGCTTGTAGCGCATCCGGGGGGCGTTGGTCTCGAAGTAGCCCAGGGCCGTTTCCAGTGCCCCGGCTTTGGTCCCGGCCAGGGGGAAGACGCGGGCGGCGGCTGAGATGGCTGCGATGTCGCCGGCGTCGAGTTCGCTGATCCGTTCGGCGAGCCAGTCCTCGTGGCCGCTGCCGAGCATGAAGGCGAGCAGTTTGCCGAGGTCGTGGAGGTGCTCGCGGGCGTGGTAGAGGTCTACGATCTGGGTGGCCTCGGGGAAGTGCTGGCTGGCCAGGTTCCAGATCCAGTGCGCGCCGTCGCCGAGGACTGTCAGCTGGCGGGCGTGGCCGGCGCCGCGGCGCCGGGCCTCGGCGGCCATCAGGACCCCGAATCCGGCGGCGGGCGCGAAGGTGGCCAGGTAGCTGGAGGAGCCCGGGTCGCGGACGGGGTACCCGTCCTCATCGACGGCCGTCTGGGTGAAAGCGCAGGCCAGTTTCACCTCGCGGGTGCGGGCCTTGCCGTCCTCGCCCTTGCCGGGGCGGCCTTCGGTCTCGGCTGTCATCATCGGGACGCCGGTGCCGTCGATGGCGATATACAGCTTGTCCGGCAGGACGGCGGGCGGGAGCGGGACCAGCGTGCGGGCGGCGATCGCGGCAGCTTCGGCTTCGATGACGGCGGCGGCTGCCCTGCCGTCGGCTTCGGCGTGCCGGCCCAGCCGCCTGCCGGTCAGCGTGATCCCGGCCAGCTCGCCGACCAGGCGGGCGCCGGGGGTGAACGGCACCGCCTCGCCGGCCCGGGCCGCCATCTTCCGCAGCCCGGGTGACATGGTCTGCCCGGCCGTGCCCAGCTCGGCGTCCCGGGGCGCCAGGCCGTGCCCGCACTGCCCGCAGTGATACCAGGCGCGGCGGACGGTGACCGGGCCGAGCACCGTGTCGGTGGTCTTGTCCCGGTAGGACACGAACTCCGCCCGGTGCCCGGCCTCACAATCGGTCCTCGGGCCCCGGTACCCGGGATCGGCGGCCAGCAGCCGCTCCAGCATTCCGCCGCCGAGCCTGGTCAGCGCGGTGCGGATCGCCAGTTCCACGGCCTCCAGGCCGGCGCCGGCCGCCAGCGAGCCGGCCGTGGCAGCGGCCAGCCGCCCTATCTCGGCGGCGGCTTCCGCGGCGAGCGCCTCGCAGAGCCCCCTTTTTCCCCCTCTGGCGCAGGGGGACGGCCCGCCGGCGAGACCGGCGGGCGGGCATCGCAGATCGCCTCGCTCACCTCGGTCACCTGCTCCACCAGCGCCCGGAACCGCTCGTACTCAGCCACCTCACGCTCAGCCTTCTCCAGCTCCGGCCCGGGCCGCAGGTGCACGTTCACCGTCTTGCCGCCAGCCCATCTCGTCAGGTTGTGCTGCGGCCCGTGACCACGCTGACCCGGCTGGGCGCACCGGCAGTTCGGCTTGCCGCACTTACGCCACACCGCGTTCAGCGCACCGCGGCGGAAATCACCGACCCGGCTGAGGGCGGCATACAAGCCAGCACGCCGTGCCTCCAGCTCGGCCAGGCCAGGGTCATCATCGGGCACCGGAATCCGCCTCCCCAAATCTGAGTCTGAACCTGACTCAGACTAAGGGCGCAAGCAGGCATCATCAAGGATCCCTACATTCGTGTCTCACACCCCATGGCCAGCCGGGCCGGATCGGCTCCGCGCCGGAATGCGGCGGTCGTCGCGCTGGTTCACCCCTACTGACAAACCCTCGAACGTTGGAGATCGCAGTGTCACTGCCACCGCTGGTTGAGCCTGCCGCTGACCTGAGTGTCGACGAGGTCAAGCGTTACTCGCGGCACCTGATCATCCCGGAGATCGGCATGGCCGGTCAGAAGCGGCTCAAGAACGCCAAGGTGCTCTGCGTGGGCGCGGGCGGCCTTGGCTCGCCGGCCCTGCTCTACCTGGCCGCGGCGGGCGTGGGCACTCTCGGCATCGTCGAGTTCGACGTGGTCGACGAATCCAACCTGCAGCGCCAGATCATCCACGGCCAGTCCGATGTCGGCCGCTCCAAGGCGCAGTCGGCGCGTGACAGCATCCGGGAGATCAACCCCCTGGTCAACGTGGTGCTGCACGAAGAGCCGCTGGACAACGACAACGCGCTGGAGATCTTCGCCCAGTACGATCTGATCGTCGACGGGACCGACAACTTCGCCACCCGTTACCTGGTCAATGACGCCTGCGTGCTGCTGGGCAAGCCCTACGTCTGGGGCTCCATTTACCGCTTCGACGGGCAGGCCAGCGTGTTCTGGTCCGAGTACGGCCCCTGCTACCGGTGCCTGTACCCGGAGCCCCCGCCGCCGGGCATGGTCCCCTCCTGCGCGGAAGGCGGCGTGCTGGGTGTCCTGTGCGCCTCCATCGGGTCGATCCAGGTCAACGAGGCGATCAAGGTCATCACCGGGGTCGGCGAGGCGCTGGCTGGACGGCTGATGATCTACGACGCCCTGGAGATGAGCTACCGCACGGTGCGGGTCAGGAAGGACCCCGAGTGCGCGATCTGCGGGAAGAACCCGACGATCACCGGGCTGATCGACTACGACGCCTTCTGCGGTGCGGTCTCGGCTGACGCCCAGCAGGCCGCCGCGGACTCGACCATCTCCGCCGCCGAGCTGAAGAGCATGCTCGACCGCGAAGACGACATCTTCCTGATCGACGTCCGGGAGCCGAACGAGTATGAGATCGTCTCCATCCCCGGCGCGACGCTGATCCCCAAGGACCGGTTCCTTTCGGGCACGGCACTGGAGGGGCTGCCGCAGGACAAGCGGATCGTGCTGCACTGCAAGAGCGGCGCGCGCAGCGCCGAGGTCCTGGCGGTGGTCAAGAACGCGGGCTTCGCCGACGCGGTCCATGTCGGCGGCGGAGTACTGGCCTGGGTGAACCAGGTCGACCCGTCACTGCCCACCTACTAGGACCACCTCTGGTGACCGGGCTGGCCCCGTCAGGTGATCAGCAGACGCGGGACTAGCCCGCATGGGCAGAGCAGGCCGTACGATTCCGGTGTGGTAATGCAGCCGGGACCTGCCGACGATGACGGGTCTTTGGCTGCGCCGTCGGCCCCGGGCCGGAACTGGCGGCGCACGGCCCTGCTGACGGCGCTGGCGCTGGGCCTGTGCGGGCTGGCCGTCGCGGCGGCCGGCTTGGCCAGCCAGGTCCTGCCGCGCCGGTTCACGGCCGCCCAGCAGCGCCAGATCGAGGCGTGGGAGATAGCCAGGCGCTGGCGTGCGCTCCCGGAGGGCGCGATCTTCCCGGCCGCCGTGCGGTACCAACTGCCCGGCTATGTCCTCGACGGCAGCCGGGGCCTGTCGCTGCGGGCTCGCCGGCTCGGTGTCAGCACAGCGGTCAGCTGCGCCAGGGGAACCGGCCCGACGGCTGCCCGGGTTCTCGACCGCCATGGCTGCGCGGCGGTGCTGAGAGCGACTTATGCCGACTCGACCGGGAGCCTGGTCGCGACGGTCGGCGTGGCCGTGCTACCCGACAGCGCCGGCGCAGCGGCGGCCGGACGCAAGCTGTCGACCCCGACGCCGGGCGACCAGGTGGGCACGGTGCGCTCGGCGGCGGTCGCCGGGACCGTCGCGTCGCGCTTCCACGACAAGCAGCGGCAGCTGTCCTGGGGGACGCACACCGGCCCGTACCTGATCCTGACCACGGTCGGATATGCCGACGGCCGACCGCGGGTCCGGGTCTCCGCCGACTCCTACCTCTCGGCGGAGATGAACGCCCTGGACGTGGGGCTGACCGACGCGGTCGCCGGCGTGCTCGGCAAGCCTCCACCGGCGCCCGTCTGCCCCGGTGCGCCAGGATGCTGAGGGCCGCGGGGATGCTGAGGGCCGCGGGGATGCTGAGGGCCGCGGGGAGCCGGTCGCGGGCCGTGGCGGCGTTCGCGTCCTCGGGGCTCGCGCTGGCCATGTCGTCGGCCCTGATCGTCAGCACCGCGTCCCCCGCCCGGGCCGACACCGTGCGCGCCGCCGAGCAATGGGTGCTGGACGCGGTCAATGCGCCCGCCGCCTGGCAGGTCAGCCGCGGAGCGGGCGTCACGGTCGCGGTGATCGACAGCGGCGTCAACGGGAATGTCCCGGACCTGCAAGGCTCCGTACGCTCCGGTCCCGACCTGACGGGCGTGCACACCTCGCCCGACAATCCGTCCTGGGGCATGCACGGCACCTGGATGGCCTCGCTGATCGCCGGGCATGGTCATAACGGCGGCGGGAGCGGGGTCACCGGCGTGGCCCCGCAGTCGACGATCCTGTCGATCCGCGTCATTACCGACAAGCTGGACCCCGGCTACGCCGCCTACGAGCGGCAGCCACTGAGCCGGGGCCAGCAGGAGCTCGCGCAGGCCATCACCTATGCGGTCAGCCACGGCGCCGGGGTCATCAGCATGTCCCTGGGCTACGGCGCGCCGAGCCGCCCGGTCCGCGCGGCCCTGCAGGACGCTTTCGCCCACAACATCGTCGTCGTCGCGTCATCGGGCAACTCGGGCGATGCCGCCGAGGCGGCCGGGAAGGGCAGCGCCCCCTACTCGTTCCCGGCCGTCTATCCGGGGGTACTCGGCGTCTCGGCTGTGGGCCCGGACAGTCAGCCCGCCTCGTTCTCCAGCGACAACCTGTCCGTCGAGGTCGCGGCGCCGGGCGTCAACGTCCCGGCGGAGGGCAGGGACTCGCAGTACTGGCTGGTCAGCGGGACGAGCCCGGCATGTGCCCTCACCGCGGGCGTAGCGGCGCTGATCAGGTCGAAGTACCCCGCGCTGCCGGGCGCCGAGGTGGCCGATGCCATCACCACCTCCGCGTGGCACCGCCCGCCAGGCGGTTACGACCAGCAGGTCGGATTCGGCACCGTCGATGCGGTCGCCGCCCTCGCCGCCGCCGGGCGGCTCGCGCGGCAGGGACAGCCCAGCCAGACCGTGTCCGCCGCCAGTCACTTCGGCGGCGGTCCGCCGGCCATCCCGGCCCCTCCGGTGCAGCCGCGCGGCGCGCTGGCCCTGTTCCTCTACTGCCTGCTCGGGGCCGTGTGCGCGGGCCTGGTGGGGGTCGCGGCTACCCGGCTGGTCGCGCTGCGGCAGTCGCTGGCCGCATCAGGCGCCGGACGCCCCGGCCCGCCGAGGCAGGCGCCTCCGACCCCGGGCTGGGGGCTGCTGAACCGCGACGAGGATGACATCGACCCGGGTCCCGCGCCCAGCCATGACCTGCCTGGCGGCGACCTGCCCGGCGGCGGCCTGCCCGGCGGCGGCCTGCCCGGCGGCGGCCTGCCCGGCGGCGGCCTGCCCGGCGGCGGCCTGCCCGGCCGCGGCCTGCCCGGCGGCGACCTGCCCGGCGGCGACCTGCCCGGCCGCGGCTTGCAGTCAGGGACCGCCCGCTTCCCCTGGCAGTCGCAGTCGGTCGGACGCCACGCCGCCCCGTCCGACCGGGGGGGCGGAGCGGAGGGTCCCCGGTGAGCTCGGGCCCGGAGGTCAGCGAGTTCGCCGCGCGCGTGCTGGACGTAGTGGAAATCATCCCGCCGGGCCAGGTCATGTCCTACGGGGACGTCGCCGAGTACCTGGGTGAGGCCGGCCCCCGGCAGGTCGGCCGGGCGATGGCCCTGTGGGGCGGCGGAGTGGCCTGGTGGCGGGTGGTGCACGCGGACGGGTCCCTGCTGGTCGGCCATGAGCGAGCCGCGCTCGCCCGGTACCGCGACGAGGGCACCCCGCTGCGGCTGGCCGCCGATGGCAGCCCGGCGGGTATCGACATGCGTCGCGCTCGCTGGGCGGGCTGAGGGCAGACCGGCCAAACGGCCGCAGAGTGTCGGCATCCTCTGCTGGAATGCCAACCGAGATGGAACGTACAGTGCTCGCCTACCGCCTGGTGCGCACGCCGGCCCCGGCCTGGCGTCCGCCCGTACTGGACGACGCCCAGCGCCAGGTCGTCGAGCACGCGGGCGGCCCGCTGCTGGTGCTGGCCGGGCCGGGGACGGGCAAGACGACGGCGATCGTCGAGGCGGTCGTGGACCGGATCGCCAGGCGCGGCATCGATCCCGGCCGGCTGCTGGTGCTCACCTTCAGCCGCAAGGCGGCGCAGGAACTGCGGGAGCGCATTGCGCTGCGGCTGGGCCGCACGACCAGGCGGCCGCTGGCGCTGACCTTTCATAGTTACGCCTACGCCCTGGTGCGCCGGGAATTCGTGCTGGCCGGCGATGAGCCGCCCACCCTGCTGTCTGGTCCAGAGCAGCTGCTGGAGGTGCGCAGGCTGCTGCGCGGCGAGGCCGCCGATGGCGGCCGGAACTGGCCGCAGCGGCTGCGCCCGGCCCTGGCGACCAGGGGGTTCGCGGGCGAGTTGCGCGATTTCCTGCTCCGCGCCGCCGAGCGCGGCCTGGACGGGCGCGGGCTGGCCGACCTCGGCCGCCGGCGCGGCCGCGATGACTGGATATCGGCTGGCCGGTTCCTGGACGCCTACGCCGCCCGGTTCGACCTCGCGCCCGTGCCCGCCTACGACTACTCGGAGATCGTCCGGATCGCCGGCGGCCTGCTGCGCCGCAAGGCCGTCCGGGCCAGGGAACGGGAAGCCTACGACGCGATCCTGGTGGACGAGTACCAGGACACCGACCCGGCCCAGGAGGAGATGCTGCGGCAGCTGGCCGGCGATGGCCGCGAGCTCATCGCCGTGGGCGACCCCGACCAGTCGATCTACGCCTTCCGCGGCGCCGACGTGGAGGCGATCAGGCGGTTCCCCGAGCGGTTCCGGGCGCCGGACGGCAGGCCCGCCGAGGTGATCGCGCTGCGCACCTGCCGGCGTAGCGGCCCGGTGCTGCTGGCCGCCTCCCGGCGGGTCGCGGCGCGGATGCCGACTGCCCTGGCCCGGCAGGAGCGGGGGAGCCGGGGTGGTGAGCGGGGTGGTGAGCGGGGCGGCCATCGCGAGCTGGTCCCCGTCCCGGCCGCCGTGCCCGGCGAGGTACGGATCCTGACGGCCGCCAGCGCCAGCCAGGAGGCCGCGCTGATCGCCGACACGCTGCGCCGCGCGCACCTGATCGACGGGCTGCCCTGGTCGTCGATGGCGGTCCTGGTGCGCTCGGCCGCCCGCCAGGTGCCGGTCCTGCAGCGCGCGCTGGCCTCGGCTGGCGTGCCGGTCGCCGTCGCCGGGGATGAGCTGCCGCTCACCGCCGAGCCGGGTACCCGGCCGCTGCTGGCGCTGCTCGCCTGCGCGCTGCGACCGGGCGCGCTCACCGAGGAATCCGCCGCCGAGCTGCTGACCGGGCCGCTCGGCGGCACCGACGCGCTCGGGCTGCGGCGGCTGCGACGGGTGCTGCGCGCCGCGTCTCAGGCCTCGGGGCAGCCGCCGTTCGCTGAGCCGCTCGCCGCCGCGCTCCGGGACCCGCGTGAGCTCATCCCGGCCGGCTGGCCGGCTGGCTGGGAGGCGCCCGGCGGACCCGGCGGCGACGCCGGGACGGAACTGAACGCCAGGCCCGGCTCGCCCGCCGGGCCCGCGCGGCCCGGCGGTCCGGTGATCCCGGTGATCCCGGTGATCCCGGCGCTGGCCGCCGCGCGGCGGGTGACGTCGCTCCTGGCCCTGGCCCGCGACGCCGCGCGGGAGGGCACCCCGCACGACGTGCTGTGGGCGGTCTGGGACGCGTCCGGGCTGGCCGCACAGTGGCAGGAGGCCAGTGTCGCCGGCGGCATGCACGGCGCTGCGGCCGACGCCGACCTGGACGCCGTGGTCGCGCTCTTCGACGCCGCCGCGCGCTTCTCGGCCCGGCTTCCGCACGGCTCGGCCCGGCTGTTCCTGGACAGCCTGGTCGGCCAGGAGATCGCCGGCGAGACGCTGGCCGAGCATGCGCCGCGGGGCGATGCCGTGGCGGTGCTGACCGCGCACCGGTCCAAGGGGCTGGAATGGGACCTCGTGGTCGTCGCCGGGGTGCAGGAGGGCTCCTGGCCGGATATCCGCCAGCGAGGCTCGCTGCTGGGCATGGACGAGCTGGTCGAGATCACCGCCGGCCGGCTGGATGAGCACGCCGCGGGGGCCGACGCCGCCGCGGCCGCGCTCGCCTCCAAGCTGCTGGACGAGGAGCGCAGGCTCTTTTACGTCGCGGTGACCCGGGCGCGCCGGGAGCTGGTGGTCACGGCCGTCGGCGGCGCGGACAGCGAGGAGCGACCCTCCCGGTTCCTGGGCGAGCTGGCCGGGGACTCCATCGGGATCGAGCAGGTGGCCGCTACCGGCCGGCAGTGGCTCTCGCTGCCGGTCCTCACCGCGAGCCTGCGCCGGGCGGCGGCCGACGGCGGGCTGCCCGGCCACGTGCGCCGGGCGGCAGCGGCCCAGCTGGCCAGGCTCGCGGCCGCCGGCGTTCCCGGAGCGGCGCCCCGGCAGTGGTATGCCCTGACGGAGCTGAGCAGCGCCGGCCTGCCGATTCCCGGCGAGGTCAGACTCTCCCCGTCGAGGGTGGAGACCTTCACCAAGTGCGGGCTGCGCTGGCTGCTGGAGGCGGCTGTCGGCGTCGGCTCGCCCGCCGTGGCCCGTGACTTCGGCATCGTGATCCACGCGGCGGCCGCGCTGGCCGCGCAGGGAGCGCAGGACGGCGACATCGCTAAGCGCATCGATGAAATGTGGCAGCACCTCGATTTCGGCAGCCCCTGGTACAGCGCCAAGCAGCGTGAGCAGGCCGAGCGCATGGTGGCCAAGTTCCTCGCATGGCACCGGGCCAACCCGCGGGAACTGGTCGCCGTCGAGCAGGCGCTGGCGGTCCGGGCCGGGCAGGTGACCATTACCGGGCAGGTCGACCGGCTGGAGCGCGATGCCGACGGCACGGCGATCGTGGTTGACCTGAAGACCGGCAGCGCCCGGCCGGCCGACGACGACCTGGATCGCAACCCCCAGCTCGGCGTCTACCAGCTGGCGGTCCTGCTGGGCGCCTTCGAGAAGCTGGGCCTGACCGATCCGGGTGGCGCGGAGCTCGTCCAGGTCGGGAGGGCTGGCCTGTCGGCCGGCGTCCGGGTGCAGCGCCAGCGCGGGCTGTCCAGCGACCCGGAGCCTGGCTGGGCGCTCGAGCTCGTGGAAACGGTCGCGGCCGGGATGGCCGGGCCGGTGTTCCAGGCGACGGCCAACCCCGGCTGCCGGGTCTGCCCCGTTGCCGCCTGCTGCCCGGTCCATGAGCGCGGCGCGCAGGTGACCCCGTGACCCCAGAGCCGTCCGCCCGTCCGCCCGCGCCGCGTTATAGCCCCGCGCAGCTCGCGCGCCTGCTCGGCGCCGCACCGCCGACGGCGGAGCAGGCGGCCGTTATCAGCGCGCCGCTGGCCCCGATGGCCGTGATCGCCGGCGCCGGCTCGGGCAAGAGCGAGACCATGGCGGCCCGGCTGGTCTGGCTCGTCGCTAACCAGCTGGTCCGGCCCGAGCGGGTGCTCGGACTGACCTTCACCCGGAAGGCCGCCGCCGAGCTGGGCGAGCGGGTGCGCGCCCGGCTGGAGGGGCTGCACCGCGCGGGCCTGGCCGGGCCCGGCACCGACGAGCAGCCCGGCGAGCCGACGGTGTCGACCTACCACGCCTACGCCGGCCGCCTGGTCGCCGACCACGCGCTGCGGGACGGCCTGGAGCCGTCGATGCGCCTGGTCACCCCGGCCGTCTCCTGGCAGATCGCCGCCCTGGTCGTGGCCGCCTACGACGGTCCCATGGATGCCGTCGGCTGGTCCCCGGCCGCGGCGACCGCGGCGGTCATCGACCTGGCCGGCGAGCTCGCCGAGCACCTGCGCGTCGCCGACGACGTGGTCGCCGCCGGCCGGTGGCTGGATCGCCGCCTGGCTGAGCTGCCCGGCCGGGTTCCCGCCCTCGCCCTCAAGGTCGTGCGCTGCCAGCGCACTCGCGAGCAGCTGCTCCCGCTCGTGGCCGCTTATCACGCCGCCAAGACCGTCCGTGAGGTCATCGACTACGGCGACCAGATGGCGATCGCCGCGCGAATCGCTGGCCGGCATCCCGAGGTGGGCGCGGGGGAGCGCGGTCGTTATCAGGTAGTACTGCTCGACGAGTATCAGGACACCAGCCATGCGCAGCTCGTGCTGCTCCGCTCGCTGTTCGGCGGCGGCCACCCGGTCACGGCGGTGGGCGACCCCTGCCAGTCCATCTACGGGTGGCGCGGCGCGAGCGCGGGGAACTTGCGCCGGTTCAGCGCGGACTTTCCCGTCGCGCAGGATCGGCCGGCCCCGGTGCTGCTGCTGTCCACCAGCTTCCGCAACACCGGCCGGGTGCTGGCCGCGGCCGGTGCCATCCAGGCCGGACTGCGCGCGGCGGCGCCGGAGGTGCCCCTCCTGGTCGCCCCGCCCGGCCGCGCGGACCGGGGCCGGGTGGTCTGCGCGCTGCTGGAATCCTCGGCGGCCGAGGCCGCCTGGATAGCCGGCCAGATCAGCGGCCTGCTGAGCCTGGACCCCGGTATCGCGCCGGACGGCGGCCCGTGGCCGGACGGCAGGCAGGACGCCGTTCGTCCCTCCGACATCGCGGTGCTGTGCCGTAAGCGCGCCCAGTTCCCGGGGCTGCGCGCGGCGCTGGAAGCGCGCGGCATCCCGGTGGAGGTGGTCGGCCTCGGCGGGCTGCTGACCGTCCCCGAGGTCGCCGACATTGTCGCCACCCTGCGGGTGCTGCACGATCCGACGGCCTCCGACGCGCTCGCCCGCCTGCTGACCTCGCCGCGCTGGCGGATCGGCCCGGCCGACCTGGTCGCGCTGGGCCGCCGGGCCCGGGCCCTGGCCAGCCAGGCCAGCGGCGGCGGGGAACCTGGTGCCAGCGGCGGCCTGCTGGCCCAGGCGGTGACCGACCTGACCAAGGAAATGGGCAGCCTCGTGGAGGCCCTCGATGACCTGGACGGCCCGGCTGCCTACTCAGCGGCCGGGCACGCCCGCCTGGCCGCGCTGGCGAGCGAGCTGCGGGTGCTGCGAACGCATGTGGCCAGGCCGCTGCCCGACCTGGTTTCCGAGGTCGAGCGGACCCTCTGCCTCGACATCGAGGTGGCCTCCCGGCCGGGCGCGGACCCGGCGAGCGCGCGGGCCGACCTGGACGCCTTCACCGACGCCGCGGCCGCGTTCGCCGGAGACCGGGAGGAGTCCACGCTCGGCGCGTTCCTGGCCTACCTGCGGGCCGCCGAGGAAGAGGAGTTCGGCCTGGAGGGCGGCCGGGTCGGCGAGAGCGACTCGGTGAAGCTCGCGACCGTGCACGCCAGCAAGGGCCTGCAGTGGCCGGCGGTCATCGTGCCCGGCCTGGCCGGCGGCACGGCGTCGCGCATCTTCCCGGCCAGGCCCAAAATCGCGACGCGATGGACGGAGAACCCCCGCCTGCTGCCGTTCAGCCTGCGCGGCGACGCGGCTGACCTGCCGGCGCTGGCCGGCCTGGCGGCTAGCGACCTGGCTATCTTCACGCAGGCCTGCACCGACCGGGAGCTCGCGGAGGAGCGCCGCCTGGCCTACGTGGCCGCGACCAGGGCCGCGTTCTGGCTGGGGTGCACGGGTTACTGGTGGGGCGCCGGCGTGTCCCGGCTCGGCCCGTCGGAGTTCCTGGAGGAGGTCCGCGCCGAGTGTGAGGCCGGCCAGGGAGTCGTCGACGTGTGGGAGCCCGAGCCCGAGCCCGACGCCACCAATCCGGCCCTGGCCGAGCCCGCCACCGCGGCCTGGCCGGCCGCGCAGGCGGCCGGCGCGCGCTACGACGCTGTCCGCGCGGCCGCCGGCCTGGTCACCCGCGCCATGACCGACCTGGAGCGCCGCAAGCAGCGCCCCGAGCGCCCGGAGCCGGAGCCGGTGCCGGTGCCGGAGCCGGAGCCGGAGCACGGTGCCGTCCGGGACCCCCATCAGGAGCTGATGGACTCGTGGGCCAGCGAGGCCGACCTGCTGCTCGCCGAGCGGGCCCGCCGCCGGGCCGGAGGCCACGCCCAGGTCGCGCTGCCCCGGCAGATTCCGGTGTCGGCCCTGGTGACCGTCGCGAGAGACCCGGCCGAGCTGGCCCAGCAGGTACGCCGGCCGATGCCGCGCCCGCCCGCACCGCACGCCCTGCGCGGCACCGAGTTCCACCGCTGGCTGGAGGGGCGTTTCGGCCAGCCGCAGCTGATCGACGCCGACGAGCTGCCGGGCGCCGCGGACGATCCGGGGGGCGCCGGCCCGGACGCGGACCTGGCCGACCTCAAGTCGGCCTTCGAGGCCAGCGAATGGGCGGACAGGCAGCCGGCCGAGGTCGAGGTGCCGTTCGAGTCGCTGATCGGTGACCGGCTGGTCCGCGGCCGCATCGACGCCGTGTTCGCCGATGCCCCCGATGGCCGGTTCGACGTCGTGGACTGGAAGACCGGCCGGCCGCCGGCCTCGGCCGCCGAGCGTCGCGCGGTCGCGGTCCAGCTCGCGGCCTACCGGCTCGCCTGGGCGGCCCTGGCCGGGGTGCCGGTCGCGGACGTGCGCGCGGCGTTCTACTACGTGCGCGGTGACCTGACCGTCCGGCCCGCCGACCTGCTGGACGAGGTCGGCCTGGCCGCGCTGATTGACGCCATCCCGATCGCCGGCGCGGCCGCCGGTCATCGGGACGGCTGATCCGCCGGGCTCGTTCTGGCGAGGGGATGTGAAGGGAGAGACATGTCGCGAGCGGAGCCGATGCAGGGAACCGAGCTGGCCCGGCAGGTCGCCGCCGACACGGCCAGCCGCGCGGCGCGGTTCACCGAGCAGGCGGGGCGCCCCGCCGTGCCTGGCGACGGTGCTGGTCGGCGACGACCCGGCCTCGGTCACCTACGTGCGGATGAAGCAGAACCGGTCCCGGCAGGGGCGCCTGGCGGCGTCGGGCCGATGACGATCGCGGTACTGCTCGCGCAGACGGTGGATGCCGCCGTGGCGCAGGCGGCGTCCTGAGGAGTCACGCCGTCACGCGCCGGGCGGAGGGCCGGGGCTCGCCCGCGTCAGGAGCCGAGGTGCTGCTCCAGGGCCTCCACCTTGGACTGGAGCGCGCTGGTCACCCCAGGCCGGAAGTCGGCCTTCAGCGTCACGCTCACTCGCGGGGCGCGCGCGGCCACCGCGTCCACGGCCCCCTTGACGACGGCCATGACCTCGTCCCAGGTTGATATGTAATTTGCTACTATTTAGCCATGCTGAACGGCACAGATCAGACAGCCAAGCCCTACGACATCTACGCCAGAGTCAGCCGAGTCAAGAGCAAGAAGAAGAACGAGCCGTCCACGGGCGGGCAGGTCGCGATCTGCCGCCTGAGGCTCGCCGACCTTGACCTGCCGGAGGGCAAGGTTCTGGTTGATCCGGGGCGTTCGGCATGGGACCCGACTGTCCGGCGTCCGGCGTGGGACGAGCTGATGGACCGGCTTGAGCGCGGCGTGTCCGGCGGGTTCATTGTGTTCGACCTGGAGCGGTTCACCCGGCAGCCGAAGGACGGCGAGCGGATGATCGAGCTGGCCGCCCGCGGCCTGGGCGTGCTGGACAGCGAGAGCGAGTACGACCTGCGGACCCCGAACGGCAAGAAGGCGTTCCGCGACGCGATCAACGCCGCCGCCTACTACTCCGACCGCCTGTCCAGCAGAGCCCGGCGCGGCAAGCGGCTCAAGGCACTGTCGGGGGAGCCGAACACCACAACCCGTCCATTCGGCTTCGAAGACGATTTCGTGACCGTGCGCGAAGCCGAAGCCGAGATCATCCGGGAACTGACGAGGCGGTTCTTGGCGGGAGAAACGCAGCACGCGCTGGTACGTGACCTCAACGCACGCGGCGTCCTCAGCAGCAAGGGCAAGCCTTGGACTGTCAGATCCCTGCAACTTCTTCTGCTCAGAGAGCGCAACTGCGGGAGAATCCTCTACACCGACACGGAAACAAACGTTAAGTCCATTGCCGGGCATCTGCCGGGGAAGCCGATCATTACCGAAGACGACTTCGACCGGGTATGCGCGATATACGCCGCGCGCCGGGGCAGCGAGGCGCCCTCGGAGATCTACCTGTGCACGGGGATAGCCTTCTGCGGCCGTCCGGACTGTGGCAAACCGCTCACAGGTCACCCAGTAGACGCTCTGAAGCGGTACGAGGACGGTTCGGTACGCCGGGAATACAGGTGCGGCCCGTCTTCTAGCGGCAAGGGCTGTGCCAAGATCAGCGTTGATCAGCGTGGCTTGGATGAGGCGGCCGGAGCCATCGCTGTGGAGATTCTGTCTGACTCTCGCCATGCCGAGGCGATCGAATCCGTCACCCGGGAACTTGAGAGCGAAGCCGCGCGGCTGGACCTGGCCATCGCCGAGGCTGAACGTGTCGCAGAAGCGCTGGCTGACCGCCTTGGGCGCGGAGAACTCACTCTCTCGCGCTATGACATCGCCAATCGGCCACTGGATGAGCGCATAGCCAAGCTCAAGGCCGAACGCGAAGCGCTGGGCGACACAGCTCCAGGCGCTTCACGGCAGCCAAGCCGGGAGCACTGGCAAAAGCGGTGGGACGAAGCCGACACGGCGGAAAAACGCGAGCTGTTGAAAATGGCCTTGCGCGGCCGACGCCTCGTCGTCGACCCGGCTAGCCTTAAGCGCGCTGAGCGGTCTGATGTCACCCGTCGGCTCAGGATCGTCTCAGCGGAAGGCGAAGACCTGCCAGACACGACGATGACGATCGCTGACGTGATCGCGGCCCGTGCCGCACATGGCGGGCTGGTGTCCACCCCTAGCGCTCCGGACACCAGATGGTCGAAGCGCCGGACTTTCACCGAGGAGTACAAGAACCGCATCCTTGATGAGTACGAGAACGCGGGACCGGGAGAGCGTGGTGCTCTGCTGCGCAGGGAGGGCCTGCACTACACGAATATCTCCTCTTGGCGCCGCAAGAGGGTCGGGTAGACCGTGGCCGCCGAACTTGTTCGCTCAGACCGCCCGATTGATATCTACGCCCGTGTCAGTCAGCTCAAGCGCAACGAGAAGCGCGAACCGTCGACCGACGGCCAGGTGTCGGTATGCCGGGTCCGCCTTGCAGACCTCGGTCTTGCGGAGGGCAAGGTTCTGGTTGACCCCGGGCGCTCGGCGTGGAACCCAGCTATCGAGCGTCCGGGGTGGGACGAGCTGATGGAGCGACTGGAGGGCGGCGTGTCTGGCGGTTTCATCGTGTTCGACCTAGAGCGGTTCACCCGGCAGCCGAAGGACGGCGAGCGGATGATCGGGGCGGCCGCTCGCGGCCTTCTGGTGCTGGATAGCGAGAGCGAGTATGACCTGCGGACCCCGAATGGGAAGAAGGCGTTTCGCGATGCGATCAACGCCGCCGCCTACTACTCCGATCGCCTGTCAACCCGGAGCGCCTGCGGGAAGAAGCTCAAGGCGATGGCGGGCGAGCCGAACGGCTCGGCGCGGCCATTCGGCTTCGAGGACGACCGCGTCACCCAGCGCGAGAACGAGGCCGCCGTCCTGCGGGAACTGACCGCCCGTTTTCTGGCGGGCGAACTGCAAGACGCGCTGGTCGCGGACCTGAACGCGCGGGGGATTCCCACGGCTCAGGGCAGGCCGTGGACGCGCCCGGCGCTAAAGACGCTGCTCACCCGCCAGCGGAACTGCGGCAGGATCATCTACACCGACCCCGCGTCGGGCCTGACGTCCGTCGTTGGCCGCCTGCCAGGCGCTCCGATCGTTTCCGAGGAAGACTTCGACCGGGCAACCGCGATCTACGCCGCACGCCGGAGAGGACGCCCGAGTTCACCGCACTACCTCTGCTCGTCCTTCGCCGTCTGCGGGCAGCCCGGCTGCGGCCATATCCTCCACGGTCGGCCCCGCAACGGCCTCAAGCCGTACTCGGATGGATCGGTAAGCCGTTCGTACTGGTGCAACCCCACTTCGGGAGGGTGCGGAAAGACCGAAGTGGATCAGCGGGCACTGGATTCAGCGGCACGCGCGCTCGTGGTTGAGATCTTGTCGGACACGCGCAACACCGACGAGATCGAGCACGCCGCCTACGAGGCAGCCAGCGAAGCCGTCCAACTAGACATCAAGATCGCTGAAGCTGAGGCGGTGGCGGAAGCTCTCACCGATCGCCTAGGACGAGGCGAGATCACCCTCGCCCGCTACGACCTGGTCATCAAGCCAGTCGATGAACGCATCGCTAGCCTCCGGGCCGAACGCGCCGCAGTCCCCGATCCCGGCCCCGTCCCTGCAGCACAGCAGTCACTGGGAAGAAGCCGTGCGCAGTGGCGGCAGCGGTGGGACACCGCCGACTACAAGGGAAAGCGAGACCTGCTCAAGATGGCGCTGCGGGGCAAGCACCTGGTGATACAGCCAGCCCAACGGGGCAGGGGCAGCGCCGACCAGGCCGACATCGTGCGCCGCATCACGATCGAGGAGCGCCGCATTTCCGCCTAGACAGGCCAGTAATCGTTTCGTTTCGTTTATTCGTTACGTCACCAGATACGAAAACGAAAGGCCCGAGATCACGGGACACCACGATCACGGGAGGGCCGATGACCAGCAAGAAGACCACCACGGCCGGCGGCACCACGGCGCGGCCGACGTGCGGTTACCCCGGATGTGACCAGCTCGCCGCCCCGGCCGAGAAGCCCGGACGACCGCCAGAGTACTGCGCCGGACGGGGCCACACCCGTGCATCGGCCTGGAAGGAACGCCAGCGGCTGAACGCCGAGAAGAACGGCACCACGATCAGCACGGCCGATGACGCCAGCTCACCACCCACATCACCAGCAACGGCCACGAGCCCCCGGCGG
>Ga0307372_10006564_pt1 | contig 16946 bp, 18 predicted proteins | sample OX1MG_FD_202533 | JGI IMG/M metagenome (GOLD analysis project Ga0307372, IMG submission 202533) | Soil microbial communities from Risofladan, Vaasa, Finland - OX-1 | ecosystem: Environmental > Terrestrial > Soil > Coastal area > Acid sulfate soil | place: Finland: Risofladan, Vaasa | collected... | reverse complement strand
GCCCCCGGATGAATGGATGGCAACGTTCGCCGGCAGGCCGATCCAGAGACGCATCCCGCCCTCAGCGCAATTCCGGGAAGTCCTCTTCCCAGAATTCGTATTCGCCGCGCTGGCCAGCCTGGCGCTGCGCCGCCTCGTTGCCGCGCAATTCGACGCGGCGGATCTTGCCCGAGATCGTCTTCGGCAATTCCGCGAATTCGAGCCGGCGGACGCGCTTGAACGGCGCCAGATGGGTGCGGACGTGGCGAAAGATGTCGAGCGCGGTATCGCGGGTCGGCATGTGGTTGCCGGCGAGCGCGACAAACGCCTTGGGCACCGCGAGGCGCAGCGGGTCGGGCGACGGCACGATTGCCGCCTCGGCCACGGCCGGGTGCTCGATCAGCGCGCTTTCCAGCTCGAACGGGCTAATCCGGTAGTCCGAGGCTTTGAACAAATCGTCGGCGCGCCCGACATAGGTGAAGACCCCGTCGGCGTCGCGCAGCGCGACGTCGCCGGTGCGATAGGCGGCACCCGCAAGCGACAGAATCGCGCCGTCGTCGCCCTGGTACCCCTGCATCAGCCCGAGCGGCGGCGGGTCGAGCGACAGGCAGATTTCCGCCTCGTCCTGCGCCGCGCCGTCGGCGTCGAGCAAGTGCACCCGATAGCCCGGGGCCGGCTGCCCGACCGAGCCCGGCTTGATCGCCTGGCCGGGGAAATTGCCGAGTTGCAGCGTCGTCTCGGTCTGGCCGTAGCCGTCGCGGATCGTCAGCCCCCAGGCGTCGCGTACCCGCCCGATGATCTCGGGGTTGAGCGGCTCGCCGGCGCCGACCACCTCCTTCAGCGCGACCTTCCAGCTTTTCAGGTTTTCCTGGATCAGCATGCGCCACACGGTCGGCGGCGCGCAGAAGGTCGACACGCCGCAGCGTGCGATCGTGTCGAGGAGCACGCGTGCGTTGAACCGCGGCTGGTTCAGCATGAACACGCCGGCGCCGGCGTTCCACGGCGCGAAAAAGCAGCTCCACGCGTGCTTGGCCCAGCCCGGCGAGGAGATGTTGAGGTGGATGTCGCCCGGCTCGACGCCGAGCCAGTACATCGTCGATAAATGGCCGACCGGGTAGCTCTGGTGGCTGTGCAATACCAGCTTGGGCTTCGCCGTCGTTCCCGAGGTGAAATACAAGAGCAGCGGGTCGCTGGCGCGGGTTTCGCCGTCGGGCGCGAAATCGGGCAGCGCGTCGTAGGCGTCTTCGTAGCGCTGCCAGCCTGCTGCCGCGCCGCCGACCGCGATCCGCGTGTAATCGCCCGGCAGCTCGGCGAATTTCGCCGCATTGCCCGCATCGGTAACGACGTGGCGCACGCGGCCGCGCGCGAAACGGTCGTCGAGGTCGTCGTGCGACAGCAGGGTCGTCGCCGGGATGATGACTGCGCCGAGCTTTATCGCCGCCAGCATCACCTCCCACAGCGGCACGACATTGCCGAGCATCAGCAACATGCGATCGCCGCGCCTGATGCCGAGCGCGCGCAGGTAATTGGCAACCCGGTTCGAGCGCGCGGCGATCTCGGCGAAGGAGAGCCGGCTTTCGCCGCCGCCTTCGTTGACGATCCACAGCGCGGTCGCGCGGTTGGCGCGCGCCATCGGGTCGAAATAGTCAAGCGCCCAGTTGAACCGGTCGAGCACCGGCCAGCGGAAATCACGATACGCGGTCGCGTAATCGGTGCGGTGGGCGAGCAGGAAATCGCGCACTTTGATGAATTCGGCTGCCGACATGACGCGCCTCCCGGCGGTTTCTCGGCTATGCTTGATCAAGCGCGCGGCGCTGTCGAGGATTCAGCGAAGACGGATGGAGGATCGCATGGGTCGAGGTTTCGCTGCCCTCGCCGGCTTCCTGGCTCTGGCCGGCACCGGCATCATCCCCTCCGTCGCCTGGGCGCAGGACGCACTCGCTGCGGCCGAGGCCAGCAACATGCAGATCATCGGCCGCAGCGAACTCAACGGCGTCGGCAAGGGCGGCGAAGGGATGGCGCTGCATCAATATCCGGACGGAAAACGGGTGCTGTTTCTCGCCCACGAATCGGCGCCGATGTGCTTCAGCGTGATCGACGTGACCCGGCCGGAAAGCCCCGCGGTGATCGCCCAGATCCCGGTCGAGGCCGATTTCCTGCGCTGCAATTCGCTCGGCCTTTCCGGCACCACGCTGATCATTGCGCACCAGACCACCAAGCCCGGCGAGCGCTACGCCGGCATCGACATCTACGACGTCGCCGACCCGGCCCACCCGCAGAAGCTGTCGCATTTCGACACGTCGGGGCCGCACTCGCGCGGCGTCCATTATTTGTGGTTCACCGACGGGCACTACGCCTATCTGTCGACCGGCGCGCGCGATTTCACCCCGCGCAACCCGAAGGACGACCAGTTCCTGATGATTGTCGACGTGTCGAACCCGCGCCAGCCGCACGAGGTCGGCCGCTGGTGGCTGCCCGGCACGCGGGTCGGCGACGCTGCCGAGCCGCCACCGCGGGTCGAGGCCCCCGACAGCGGCATACGCCTGCACACGCCGACGGTGCCCGCCGATCGGCCGAACCGCCTTTACGCCGGGTGGATCGACGGCGGCTGGCTGATCCTCGATATCAGTGACAGGACGCATCCGAAGGCGATTGCGCGCCGCTCGTGGCAATCGCTCGACGAAGGGTTCGCTCATACCGTCGTTGCGATCCCGTCGCGCGGCATCGCAATCCAGACCGAGGAGGCGATCGGCAACAAGTGCAGCGACTGGCCCAAGCGCAACTGGGTGTGGGACATCGCCGACGAGCATCACCCGTTCCCGCTTGCATCGCTGCCGCCGGCGCACGACCAGGCGGCGCTGTGCCAGGCCGGCGGGCGGTTCGGTTCGCACAACATCAACATGAACCGGCCAAGCCCGAACGAGATGACGCTGAAAAACACGGTCGTCGGCAGCTATTTCGACGGCGGGGTGCGCGCCTATTCGATCGCCGACCCAGCGCGGCCGGTCGAGATCGGCTACGTGATCCCCAAGGCGCCGCCGGGCAACGCGACCCACACGATCCAAATCAACGACGTCTATGTCGACGAGCACGGGCTGATCTATGCCGACGACCGGCTGACCGGCGGCCTCTACATCATCCGCTACACCGGCTCGGTGCCGCTCAACTGATGGTCGACCACGAACTGCTTGCCCCCTATCTCGACCGGATCGGCTGTCCCGCGCCGGCCGCGCCCGACCTTGCCGGGTTGCGCGCGATCGTCGCCGCCCACGCCGCCAGCGTTCCGTTCGAGAACATCGACGTACTGCTCGGGCGCGGGGCGCGGCTCGACCTGCCGGCCCTCGCCGGCAAACTCGTCGCCGGGCGGCGCGGCGGCTATTGCTTCGAGCAAAACACATTGCTGATGGCTGCGCTGCGCGCGCTCGGCTTCACGGTCGAGGGGCTGGCGGCGCGCGTCGTCTGGCTGCGCCCAGTGGGCACGATCGGCCCGCGCACTCACATGCTGCTGCGGGTCGCACTGCCCGACAGCGCCTATCTCGTCGACGTCGGCTTTGGCGGGCTGACGCTGACCGCGCCGCTGCGCTTTGCGCCGCACGACGCGCAGGAGACCCCGCACGAGCCGCACCGCCTGATCCCGTGCGGTGGCGACGCGCTGGAATTGCAGGCCCGGTTCGACGGCGCGTGGACGCCGCTCTATCGCCTGACGCCCGAGCCGCAACACCCGATCGACTACGAGGTCGCCAACTGGTTCACCGCGACCCACCCCGACGGGCTTTTCACCAACAACCTGATGTGCGCCCGTCCCGACCCCGATTGCCGCTATGCGCTGCTCAACACGCGCCTGACAATCCGCCGCCGCGGCGCCCCCGCCGAGCGCCGCGAATTGCGCGACGCCGGCGAATTGGCCGAGATGCTGGCCCGGTACTTCCACCTCGACCTGCCACCCGGGGATGTCGCACTGGTCTGGGCCAAGATCGCAGCGCGCCAGCCGCTCTGACCCCCGCCGCTCTGACCCCCGCCGCTCTGACCCCCGCCGCTCTGACCATGGCGGCCGTCGGGCCAGCCGTGCTATTGGTTGGATCCGCGAATTCGAGGAGGTTTACGATGATCCATCACCTGTCGATCGCCGCCCGCGAGCCGCAGCGCGTCGCCGACACGCTGGCCGAAATGATGGGCGGCAGGGCGGTGCGGTTTCCACCCAACCCCGGCAGCTTTTTCGCGCTGCAACTCGACGATCACGGCTCGGGCGTTGAGGTTTACCCGGCCGGCACCGTGCTCGAACCGGGCGGCGAGATCGGCGCCGGGTTTGCCAAGACCGGGCCGACGGACGGCTATCGCTCGACCCATTTCGCGCTGAGCGTCAAGACAGATGCAAAGACGGTCGAGCAGATTGCCAAGCGCGAAGGCTGGAACTGCTATGTCTGCAATCGCGGCCCGTTCCACGTCATCGAGGTGTGGATCGAGAACGAATCGATGGTCGAGATCCTGCCGCCCGAATTTGCCGCCGAGTACGTCGCCTTCACCCGGCCGGACAAGGTGCTGACCTCGATGGCCAACGCACCGGCGCAGCACGCACGGCAGCGCGCCTAGTCTAGCCGCGCCGCGGGCTCCCGCGCTGTCCTCAACCGGCGGCCAGCGAGTACCTCTGGTCGGCGGCGAGGCACGCGGCTTCGGGCAGGCCCAGTTCCTTCTTAACCATATTCGTGCCGAGCACCATCGCGACCATCTTATACTGCGCGTGGCGGCGGCTCATGCCTTCGCGGCCCATGCCGCAATCCGACGAGACGATCACCCGCTCCGGCGGCAAGTGCTTCAGCGCCTCGCGGATGATGTCGCCTACTTGGTCGGGCCGCTCGATCTGCAGCGTGTGGTGGTCGATGACCCCGACCACGACCTTCTTGTCGGTGACGATCCTGCCGATCGCTTCGAGGTCGCCGGTGCCTGACGAACAGGTCTCGAAGGTCAGCGCATCGGCATCGACCTGGTTCAGCGCCTCCAGCGTCGGCTGATAGCTCTGCACGTCGCGGAAGATGCGCTGCTGGGCCGGGTTTCCCCAGCAGGTATGACACCACACCTCGGTCTTGCCCCTGAGCCCCTTGACCGTGTTGTTGAAGATTTTGACCAGTTCGGGGATTTCCAACCGGCCGAATGGCTTGCCGCGCGCCGGCACCATGTGGATTTGCGGCTCCTCCATCTGGATCACCGGGCAGCCGGCATCGGCGAGCGCGTTAAGCTCCTGGTTGATCGCCTCGCTGAACGCCCAGACGCGCTCGACCGGGTCCTTGTAGTAGTCGTCCTCGACCGCCGCCGCCAAGAGCTCGGGCATGATCGTGCCGAACTTGACCGGACGCGGAGTCAGGCGCTGCGCCACCTTCCACATCGAGGAATATTGCAGGTTCCCGGGGCCGAGCGGCCCGACGATGCGCGGCACGACCCGCGCTTCGAGCTGGTCGTGCAGGATCTGCCCGCGGGGCACCGCGGCAAGGTTGACCTTGGGTACCGCCAACGCGACCTCGCGCGAAAATCCGGCCATGTGGGTCAACGGATAGCTCTGCCAGCTCCACCCGCCGATCTCCTCGTCGTAATGCGCGTCGCCGTCGGTGCAGATATCGAGCCCGGCGACTTCCTGGGCGCGCAGATGCGTCGACACCGCGTCTTCGTACTGCTCGCGCCAGCGTGCGTTGACCATCGACTCGAGAAAGCTCTTCGAGCCGATCTGCGCGGTGTGCCACGCCGGGCGCGGCAGCGAGCCGATGATCGAGGTCGGCAGCACCACGTTGGCTGAGGCTTTGTGCATGGTCTTCGCTCCTTCAAGCGGCCGCGCCGCGACACCCTCACCCGTCCATCGCTGCGCGATGGCCACCCTCTCCCGCTTGCGGGAGAGGGTGGGACCCGCGGCGTAGCCGTGGGAGGGTGAGGGTCAACCGCCCCGGCGCCGTAGAAAAGCGAGCGTCGCCTCGGCCGCCTCTGCGGCATGGGTCGCGGCGACGTGGTACGAGTTGCCGGGAAACACCACCAGCTCCGAGCCGGGAATCTGCTCCTGCCACGCGCGCATCGCGGCGACCGGGCCGAGCCCGCTTTCCTCGGTGGTGACGACCAGGGTCGGGCACTTGATCTTCGGGATGTCCGAACGGATGTCGGCGATCGCGATCGTCGGCATAAAGCCGAGCTGCGTCGAGAGCGCGGTATGCGCCATGTACTTGACCCAGAAGTCGAAGCCCTCCTTCGGAAAGGCGCTGCCGAGCCGGTTGGCCATGTTCTGCCGGGCCCAGAATTCGACGCCGTGGTCCTCGAACATCTTGACCGTCGCCGCCACGTTCTTCACCGACTCCTCGCGGTAGGGCGGCGGCGAGCCGACCACGGTCAGGGTCTTGACCCGCTCCGGCCGGCGCGCGGCAAAGGCGCGGGCGACCGTGCCGCCGATCTTGGCGCCGACCAGGTGAAAGCGATCGACCTGCACATGGTCCATCACCAGGCAGAAATCCTCGATCAGCCGGTCGAGCGTCCACGGAAACTCGCGCGGCATCGCCGATGACTGGCCAAAGCCGCGCATGTCGGGCCGCACCACACGGTAATGAGGCGACAGCTTGGGAACCCACCGCCACCAGGCGAGCCCGCTTTCGGCGTTGCCGTGCAGCAGCAGCACGGTTTCCGGCTGCGTCCACGGGTCGGTGAAATCATCGACCTCGTAGTGCATCTCGCAATCCGGCGACGGGCGGAATGTCGGCATCGCGGCTTCCTCCGGACGGTGCTTTGACATCAACGCATCAAGCGGCCTATTTATGCGTTATGCGTACCACCCTGACAATCGATCCCGATGTCGCGGTTCAGCTGGAAAACCTGCGGAAGGATCGTGCCGTGAGCCTGAAGCGCCTCGTAAACGAGGCGCTTCGCCGCGGTCTGAAGGAACTCGTCGCCGAGCCGCAACGGAAGCCTTTCCGTACCAAAACCTTCAATGCCGGCCCGCCGCTGATCGACAATATCGACAACATCGCACAAGTCCTTGCCCTCATCGAGGGTGAGTCGTTCGGGTGATGCTGATCGACGCGAACCTATTGATCTACGCGTCGATCGAGGGATTTGACCAGCACGCGCGGGCCCGGGATTGGCTCGACGAGCAGCTCTCCGCAGACCGCGGGGTCGGACTGCCGTGGGAAAGCCTCATGGGGTTCCTGCGGGTCGTAACCAATCCGCGGGCGCTGACGCGGCCCCTGTCGATCGCGAACGCCTGGAACCAAGTAGTCGCCTGGCTCGATCAGCGCTGTGTGTGGATTCCCGCGCCGACCGAACGCCATCCCGAGATACTGGGGGGATTGATCGCCGCAACCGGAGCTCGCGGAAACCTCGTCCATGACGCCCACTTGGCCTCGATCGCGATCGGGCATGGGCTGAGCCTGTGTTCAGCCAATCGCGATTTCGCGCGCTTTCCAGGCTTGCGCTGGGAAAACCCAATCGCTGGTTAGGTGGCGGCGAGCTTGCCGACGCCTTCGATCACCGTGTCCCAATCGTCGACCTCGCGGTCCTGCGGGTGGATCATGATGTGCTGCACGCCGGCCGCGGCATAGGCGGCGACGCGGTCGCGGGCGAGCCCCAGATCCTTGCCGTCCCAGTGATAGCGCACTGAGATCGTGAACCCGGGCTCGGGCCGGTCGCGGCGCAGGCGCTTGACGACCTCGGCGGCCTGCTCGGGGGTGACCTGGCTGCCGTGCCAGCCGTCGCCGATCTTGACCGTGCGGCGGTGCGCTGCCTCGCTGCGGCTGCCGTGCCACATCGGGATCGGGCTGACCGGATGCGGCAGCATCGTCATGTCCTTGATCACCGACGGAATGACTTTGGCATCGAAGGTGACGGGGTCTTGCGACCACACCGCCTTCATCATCGCGATGCCTTCGTCCATCCGCTTGCCGCGCTCGTGAAACGGGCTGCCGAGCGCGGCGAATTCCGGCTCCAGCCAGCCGACCCCGACCCCGCAGATCAGCCGGCCGCCCGACAGGTTGTGCAGCGTCGACAATTCCTTGGCCAGCGGCAGCGGGTGCCGCATCGGCAGCACCAGCACGCTGGTGCCGAGCCGCACCCGCTCGGTGACCGCGGCGACCCAGGTCAGTGTCAGCACCGGGTCGTAGAACAGCGGCGAGCGCGGAAACTGCGCGCGCGGCACGATGATGTGCTCGCTGACCCACACGTCGCTGAGGCCCAGCGCCTCGGCGCGCTGCGCGTGACGCTTGATCAGCACCGGCGTTGCCTGGCTGCCGGCGTGCGGCAGGTGTATCCCGATCTCCATCGCTTATTCCTTCCCCTGAGGCCTCGCTCCACTAAGATGCCCGGAACCGGGCGGCACGGCAAAGGGGAGGAAGCGATGCGGTTCACAGACAAGGTCGCGCTGATCACCGCCGTCGCCAGCGGGATCGGCCGCGCCACCGCCGACATCATGGCGCGCGAGGGCGCGATCGTCGTTGGCGTCGACAGCAACGCCGAGCGGCTGGAGGCGGCGATGGCGGCGCTGCGCGACACCGGCGGCCGTGCACACGGTCGGGTGTGCGACGCGCTCGACGAGGCGCAGGTCGATGCGACGGTCGCCTCGGTCGCCGCCGATTTCGGCCGCATCGACATCCTCGTCAACGCGGTCGGCGGCAGCACGGTCATTGCCAAATCCGGTGCGACGGTCGATGAATTGAGTTTTGCCGACTGGCAAAAGCTGATCGATTTCAACCTGTCGGGCACGTTTCTCTTCACCCACGCCGTCGTGCCGGTGATGCAGAAGCAGCGCGGCGGAAAGATCGTCAACCTGTCGTCGATCGCCGGGCGCGGGCGCAGCGTTTCGTCGTCCGCCGCCTATGCCGCCGCCAAGGGCGGGATCATCGCCTTCACCAAGAAATTGTCCTATGAGCTCGGCCCCTACGGCATCAACATCAACGCGATCGCCCCGAGCGTCACGCTGACCGAACGTATTCTCCCGCATTGGGAGCGGCGCAGCCAGGAGGCGAAGGCCGCCGAGATCGACAAGACCCCGATGCGCCGAGTCGCCGAGGCGGTCGACCAGGCCAAGGTGATCTGCTTTCTCGCCTCGGGCGACGCCGATTTCGTCACCGGCGTCACGATTGACGTGACCGGCGGTGGCTCATAACGGAGAACACGAATGGCGACCTACGTATTGCTGCATGGCTCGTATCAGGGTGGCTGGATCTGGAAGGACGTGGCGACCCGGCTGCGCGCCGCAGGCCAAGCGGTTTATGCCCCGACGCTCGACGGCTGTGCCGAGCGCAAAAACCAGGTGCGCGCCGGGATCACCACCGAGACCCATGCCGATGAGATCGCCCAGTTGCTGTTTTACGAAGACCTCAACGATGTAGTGCTGGTCGGCACCAGCTCGGGCGGCATGGTCGCCTGCCGCACCGCCGAGCTGGCACGCGAGCGAATCGGCCGGCTCATTTTCGTCGATGCGCTGGCGCTGTTCGCCGGCGAAAAGATACGCGACATCGTCATCCGCTCGACCGCAACCGCCGGAGCCGGCGGGTTGACCGCCGGGCCATCGCGTGAGGACGCCGCCAACCGCCTGTTCGCCGATCTCGACGAGCGGACCCGCGCCTGGGCGCTTGACCGCTATACCCAGCACCCGATCGGCATCTACGACCAGCCGGTGCGGCTCGATTCGTTCTGGTCATTGCCCTGGAAAGCGAGCGTGATCTGGTGCCGGGGGGCGCAAAACCCCGGCGAAGCGCACCAGCGCCGCACCGCCGAGCGGCTCAAGGCGGATTGGGCCGAACTCGACACCGGCCACTATCCGATGCTGAGCATGCCGGCCGAGCTGACCACGCTGCTGATCAAGGGGTGACCCTCGCCCAGCAGCCGCTTCATGCCTGGCCCACCCTCTTCCTCATGCGGAAGGGGGTGCTGAGCACCGCAAGGCGCGAGGCGGGTAAGGGTCGGCCGGGCCGGCATCAGTTGGTAACGTCACCAGTTGGTGATGTCCTGGTTCTCGCCGGTGCCGCCGGGCGCGTTGTCGGCGCCGAGAGTATAGAGGTCGTAATCGCCGTGCTGGCCGGGGACTCGATAGTGGTAGGGCTGGCCCCACGGGTCCTTGGGCACCGCCCTCTGTTTGATGTAGGGACCCTCCCAACCGGCAATCCCGGGCGGTTTGATGACCAGCGCTTCGATCCCTTCCTGCTGGGTCGGGTAGCGCCCGACATCGAGGCGGAACAGGTCGAGCGCCTCCTCGATGTTGTGGATGTCGACGCGCGCGGTATCGGTCTTGGCCCGGTCGAAATACTTCATCACCTGCGGCGCGACGAGCCCGACCAGCAGCCCGAGAATCGCCAGCACGACGAGCAGTTCGAGCAGCGTGAAGCCGGCGGCGGGATGCCGGCGGAAATGCGGGTGTGTCATCGTGGCAGAGCGGCTCCCCCAGTGGCGCACTTTGCCCGAGCGGGGCGTGGGCCGCAACGCCCGCCGCGCGCAGAAGTGGAGCGCCGCCGGGCTGCCACATTTCGGTTCTACGCGGTGCGGCGCTGTGGCGCTGTTGCCGAGGCGCCGGCCCCGCCGGTACAAAGGCGACACTATGTCGGCACCGCCGCGTGGGGCTCTGGCCGATCGGGGATAGCCGCATGATCGACGAGATCGGGCATTTTGCGCTGGTGCTCGCGCTATGCGTTTCGGCGCTGCAGGCGACGCTGCCGCTGATTGGGGCGGCACGCAACGACAGCGCGCTGATCGCGATGGCCCGGCCCGCGGCGCTGGTGCAATTCCTGTTTATCGGGATCGCGTTTTTCGCGCTGATGCACGCCTACGCGGTGTCGGACTTCTCGCTGCTCAACGTCGCGACCAATTCCAGCGTCAACAAGCCGATGTTGTTCAAGCTGGCCGGCGTGTGGAGCAACCACGAAGGTTCGATGCTGCTGTGGGTGTTCATGCTGGGCCTGTTCGGCGCGGCGGTGGCCGCCTTCAGCCGCAACCTGCCGCCGGCGCTGCGGGCGCGGGTGCTCGCGGTGCAGGCGATGATCGGGTTCGGTTTTCTGCTGTTCATCCTGTTGACCTCGAACCCGTTCCTGCGGCTGTTGCCGGCCCCGATCGACGGCAACGGGCTCAACCCGATCCTGCAGGACCGCGGCCTCGCGTTTCACCCGCCGATGCTCTACACCGGCTATGTTGGGTTCTCGATCTCGTTCTGCTTTGCGATCGCCGCCCTGCTCGAGGGCCGGGTCGACCCGGCCTGGGCGCGCTGGGTGCGGCCGTGGACGCTGGCGGCGTGGTGCGCGCTGACCGTCGGCATCGCGATGGGCAGCTGGTGGGCCTATTACACGCTCGGCTGGGGCGGCTGGTGGTATTGGGACCCGGTCGAGAACGCCTCGTTCATGCCGTGGCTGGCGGGCACCGCGCTGCTCCATTCGGCGATCGTCGTCGAGAAGCGCGAGACGCTGAAAAGCTGGACGGTCCTGCTGGCGATCGTGACGTTTTCGCTGAGCCTTGTCGGCACCTTCCTGGTGCGCTCGGGCGTGCTGACCTCGGTGCATGCCTTCGCCTCCGACCCGCGCCGCGGCGTCTTTATCCTGCTGCTGCTCGGCGTCTATACTGGCGGCGCGCTGCTGCTCTACGCGGTGCGTGCGCCAAAGCTGGTGTCGGGCGGGCTCTTCTCGCCGATCTCGCGCGAGGGGGCGCTGCTGCTCAACAACCTGCTGCTGGCGAGCGCCGCGGCGACGGTGTTTCTCGGCACGCTCTATCCGCTGTTTCTCGACGTGCTGACCCACGAGAAGGTGTCGGTCGGACCGCCTTATTACAACATGACCTTCGCCCCGATCATGGTGCCGCTGCTGGCGGCGATGGCGGTCGGGCCGATGCTGCCGTGGAAGCGCGGCGACCTGTGGGCGGCGCTGGCGCGGCTCAAGATCGCCTTTATCGCCACCGCGGCGGCGGCGGTCGCGACCCTGGCGATCGCCGGCGTCAAATCGCTGTGGCCGGCCTGCGGGCTGGCGCTGGCGGCGTGGCTCTTTACCGGCACGATGATCGAATTGTGCGAGCGGCTGCGCCTGTTCAGCGAGCCGCTCGGCACGGTGTTCCGGCGGGCAGTGCGGCTGCCGCGCGCCTCGTGGGGCATGACCTTTGCCCATGCCGGCATGGCTGTCGTGCTCACCGGCATCACCGGCTCGACGGCGTGGACCCAGCAGCAGGTGGTTTCGGCACGGATCGGCGATTCGTTCCATCTCGCCGGCTATACCCTGGTGCTCGACGGGGTCAGGGATGTGCGCGGCCCCGATTTTACCGCGATGCAAGCCGACATCCGCCTGCTGCGCGACGGGACGCTGATCCGCGAGATGCACCCCGAAAAACGCTTTTACCGCGTCGAGGACGGCACCGCGACCGGGGTGGCGATCCGCACCAATCTGCTCGCTGACGTCTATGTCGTGATCGGCGATACCAACGGCAAAGGCAGCTATACGCTGCGGCTATACTACAACACGCTGGTGCCGTTGATCTGGCTCGGCGCGCTGGTAATGGCATTTGGCGGGCTGGTGTCGCTGACCGACCGGCGCTTGCGGATTGGTGCCCCGTCGCGCCGCCGCGCACTGGTGCCGCCCGCCGCGCAGGCAGCCGAATAATGCGGCTGCGCTGGGCGTATCTCGTCCCGGTTACGGTGTTCGGCCTGATCTCGGCCGCGTTCTACTTCGGGCTGGGCATCGACACGATGGTGCTGCCGTCGCCGTTGATCAACGAGCCCGCGCCGCAATTCGCGCTGCCGCCGCTGGGCGGCAAGGGTCAGGGGTTTTCCTCGGCCGACCTCAAGGGCCAGGTGAGCCTGGTCAACGCGTTCGCCTCGTGGTGCGTGCCGTGCCGCGCGGAACAACCGGCGCTCAACGCGCTCGCGCGGATGAAACGGTTGCCGATCTACGGCATCGACTACAAGGACAAGACCGACGCCGCGCAGGCCTGGATCGGCGAACTGGGCAACCCCTATACGAGGATCGGCGCCGACAGCGGCCAGGTCGCGATCGACTGGGGCATTTACGGAGTCCCCGAGACCTTCCTGATCGATAAGACCGGGCGGGTCCGCTACAAGCATGTTGGGCCGCTAACCATGGCAGACGTCGAAAATACCCTCCTGCCGCTGATCGCCCGGCTCGAAAGATGAAACGGCTCGCCCTTGTCGCCGCGCTGTTTCTGCTGGCGCTTTCGGCCGTGCCGGCTCGGGCGGTGCAGCCCGACGAAATGCTGGCCAACAAGGTGCTTGAAGCCCGCGCCGAGAAGGTAGGCCGCGAATTGCGCTGCCTTGTCTGCCGCAACGAGTCGATCGAGGCTTCGGATGCCGGCCTGGCGCACGACCTCCGCCTGCTGATCCGCAGGCGCATCCTCGCCGGCGACAGCGACGCCCAGGTGATCGCCTATGTCCGGTCACGCTATGGCGATTTCGTGCTGCTGAAGCCACCGTTCGAGCTCAGCACCGTGCTGCTGTGGGGAGGGCCGCTGCTGCTTGTGCTGCTGGGCGCCATCGGGGTACGGCGGTTTTATCGCAACCAGCCCGAGGCCACGGCGACGCCGCCGTTGACCGAGGACGAGCGGCAGCAGCTCAGCGCGCTGCTGAAAGGCGGAGCCGAATCGTGAGCATGGGATTTGCGGTCACGCTGCTCGGCCTGACATTGCTGACGATGGCGGTGCTGCTGGTGCCGCTGCTGCTGCGCCAGCGATCGGCCGGATCGAGCACGGCCTATAACCTGTCGGTCTATCGCGACCAGCTCATCGAGGTCGATCGCGACCTCACGCGCGGGCTGGTCAGCGCCGAGCAGGCCGAGGCCACCCGCGCCGAGATCGGCCGTCGCATCCTGGCGCTCAACGCCGACCCGGCAGCGCCGGCCCGCTCGTCGCGCGGGCTGCTGGTGCTGGCGGCGGGATCGGTGCTGCTGCTGCCGGTCGCGGCGTGGACGATCTACGGGCAACTCGGTTCGCCGTCGGTCGCCGACGAGCCGATTGCCGAACGCCGCGCCGCCGAGGCAGCGAACCCGGGGGGCGCGCCGCATCTCGACATGCCGCATGCGGTCGAACAGCTCACATCGCATCTGAAGGACCACCCGCAAGACCTGACCGGCTGGGTGCTGCTTGGCCGCACCGACATGGATCTCGGCCGCTATACCGACGCGGTCGAGGCCTATCGTCATGCCGTCAAACTGTCGAACCAGCGCTCCGACATCGTCGGCGACCTGGCCGAGGCGCAGGTGCTGGCGGCGGCCGGCACCGTCACCCCGGAAGCCAAGGCGGCGTTCGAGCTTGGGCTGAAGGACCCCGACACCGCGCCGCGCTCGCGCTATTACCTCGCCCTCTACAAGTTCCAGCACGGTGATCCGCACGGCGCGCTGCAAGACTGGGTCGACCTCGAAGCCGATTCTCCGAAGAACGCCGAATGGCTTCCGTTCCTGCAACGGCGCATCGACCAGACCGCGAAGCAACTCGGGCTCGACCCGGCGACGTTGAAGACCTCTTCCGGCAAGCCGCGCCCGGCGCCGGGCCCTGCCCCGACCACCGCTGAGGCCCAGCCCTCCGCGCCGGCCCAGCCCGCCGCGCCAGCCGAGCCGGCAGCATCGGCCGAGACGACGAATCCTCCCTCGAGCGCCGAGGTCGCCGCGGTCGAGCAGGCGACCCGCGGCGCCACGCCCGAGCAGCGCGAGGCGATGATCCGCGGCATGGTCGCCAACCTTGCCGCAAAGCTGCAGCAGAACCCCACCGACCTCGAAGGCTGGATCCGGCTCGGGCGCTCGTACATGGTGCTTGGCGAACCGGTAAAGGCCGCCGATGCATTTTCCCACGCGATGAAACTGCAGCCCAACGACCCGTCGCTGAAGGCGGCCTATGACCAGGCGCAGGCACAGGCTGCCGCCAAGGGCAAATAGCCGGAAGCTACCGCGCGTCGACGGCGCAGGTGGCGCCGAGCGAGCGAATCGTGTCGCACAGCGCCGCCGCTTCGGGATCGGCGCCATCGCGGACCGGCGGGAGCATCGGCTGCGCCGGCGCCGGCAGGCTCGCCAAGAGCGCGATCGCCCGGATCAGCCCGTTGTCGAGGCGAACCTGCCAGATCCGATCGCGCGGCACCGAATGCCGCTCGCGCCGCTGCAATTCGGCGATCTGCGCCACGCACGAGCCCCATTGCGGCGGCGCGTCGCGGGCGCCGACCCAATCCTCGACCTCGCGGCCGGTCAGCGCGCGCACATAGAGCCGCGTTTCCAGCGGCAGCCCGCCGCCCGCGTGCAGCCATTTCGCGATCCGCGCCGCGCCGGCGTTGTACGCGGCCGCGGCGAGGCCGAGATTTCCGAAGCGGCGGTCGAGATCGGCGAGCAGGCGCGCCGCCTCGGGGATCGCCGATGCCGGATCGCGCGGGTCGGCGAGGCCGCGCGACGCGGCGGTCTCGGGCATGAACTGGGCGATGCCCTCGGCCCCGGCGGGGCTGGTAACCGCGCTCTGGAACCGGCTTTCGATCCAGATCAGCCGCGTCAGCAGGTCGACCGGCAGGCGGTTTGCCGTAGCGGCGGCCTCGATCAGCCGGCAGGTCGCCGGCACGTCGGCGGCGCGGGCCGGCCCCGCGCCGATCACCGCGAGCAGCGCCGCGGCGGCGAGCGCCCGGCGCAGCCCCGTCATCCGAGGCGGTAGAACCGGCTCGCCGTGCCCGAGAACAGCGCGGCCTTCTCGGCCGCCGAGCACCCCGCGGCGATGCGCTTGAACGCGTTCCACAGCGGCGCATAGGCGCAACTGCCCTTGTCGACCGGGAAATTGCTCTCGAACATCGCGCGCTCAACGCCGAACGCGGCGATGCAGGTCTCGATATAGGGCCGCCACGCCGCGGCGAGCTGCTCGGAATCCGGCGGCGCATCGAGCAGGTGCACATCGAACCCGAACATCCGCATGCCAAGCCCGCCGAGCTTGATGTGCACGTTGGGGCAACCCGCGAGTTCACGGATCTTGCCGCTCCACTCGGCGAACACCTCGTCGCGCAGCCCGACATAAGGGCCGAGCCCGATCGCGCCGCCGACATGGTCGAGCACGATCGGCGTCTCGGGGAATGCACGCGCCAGGTCGATCAGCTCACCGAGCTGGGTGTGGTACATCCACGCGTCGAAGCCGAGGCCGAGCGGCGCCAGCTTGGCAAACCCTTCGCGTACCCGCTTGTCCATCAACAGGCCAGCGGGCCGCAGCATCGGTGAGCCCCAGGCCGCCTGCTGCGGGTGCGTCGCGGTGATGAAGCGGATGCCGCGAAACCGCCCGCCGCCGGCCGCAATCTCGGCCTCCAGCACCTTTTCGACCGCGGCGCCGAGCGTCAGATCGGCGGTGCCGACAATGCCGGCGCAGACCCGGGTCTTGCCGTAGCCGCCGCTCGCCGCCATCGCCGCGACGCCATTGGCGAACTCGACCTCGCCGACCGGGCGCATCGCCTCAGGCCCGTCGGCGCGGTACATCGACAGCCATTCGAGGTACACGGTCGCGGTGATGTTGTGCCCGCTATTGGTGTCGGCGAGCAGATCGGGCAGCAGGTAGCGGCCGGTCTCGGGCCGCTCGACCAGATGGTGGTGCGGATCGACGATCGGCAGGTCGGGCTCGATTATCGGCTCGCTGCGCGAGGCGAGCCAGTCGTGGCGGATCGCCAGATGCGCGGTCGGCGCGAGCGGCGGTGATGCGGTCGCCATGATCTCCTCCTCAGTCGTTGGCGCGGCGCAGCGCCTCGCACACCGCTTCCGTCACCTGCTTCGTCGTCGCCCGACCGCCGAGGTCGGGCGTGTGCAGCGCCGGGTCGGCGGTAACCCGCTCGATCGCGCGCATCAGCCGCCCAGCCGACGGCTTTTCGCCGAGGTGGTCGAGCATCATCACGCAAGTCCAGAATGTGCCGATCGGGTTGGCGATGCCCTTGCCGGTGATGTCGAAGGCCGAGCCGTGAATCGGCTCGAACATCGACGGCGCGGTGCGCTCCGGGTTTAGGTTGGCGGTCGGCGCGATGCCGA
>Ga0307372_10006562_pt1 | contig 16949 bp, 20 predicted proteins | sample OX1MG_FD_202533 | JGI IMG/M metagenome (GOLD analysis project Ga0307372, IMG submission 202533) | Soil microbial communities from Risofladan, Vaasa, Finland - OX-1 | ecosystem: Environmental > Terrestrial > Soil > Coastal area > Acid sulfate soil | place: Finland: Risofladan, Vaasa | collected... | reverse complement strand
TCTGAATAGCTGCCGTAATGATGTGATTGACTTTCTCAATGAGGGATTTGGCGGTACCCGTTTGCTCGACCTCTTGCATAATCCGCAAAGGCGCGGTCGAAAACTTCGTCAGCAACGCCGTCAGCAACGCCGAAAAATCTGAGTCTTCAAGAGCGAATTTCAGCGGATTCAGACTGCTACGATTTTGCGAAATTTGGACGATAGAAAGTGCTGGCGAATTGTAAATATGGGCATGACACGCAAGGGGTCACAGGTTCAAGTCCTGTACGGCCCACTAAATTCCCTGATTATGCCTACTTTCTCTAACAAAAATTCGAACTAAAACTGCGTCGCGTGGCGTCCGTCAGCAACGCCGTTAGCAACGCTCGGGAAAGTGTCAGCGACCCGTCAGCAACGCGTTCGCTCAAAGAAGGCCCAAAATTCCCTTTGAGCCGACTGGGGTTTCGATCTCAGCGCCCTGAGACCTATTCGATTCCGCCGAGTTGACCCTTTGGTCGCTTCTTCTCGGCGCTCGAGGTAGGTCGTTCGTCGGTTACGGGTAGGGAAAGACAGCTTCAATACGAGGTCCGCTGCTCGACCAAAAGACTTTGTAGGGGTGACGTCCCGGTACCGCCAGCCGAAAACGAATGCCATCCTTCGTGGTCAAGGCGCTCGAAAGTGACTGAGCCTTATCGGGGTGGTCGAGGATGAACTCGCAAAGGACACAGACGTCGTTGTAGAGATCCGAGTCTGACACCTCGATCTCATCGAGTTGCTCGTTGGCGATCTCGGAGTAACCCGAGACGTTACTCACTTCGAACGGCGAGCACGTTGAACGGTTTTTGAAGCCGCAGCGCGTGACAAGAGCTCTTGAAGTTCGGGGGTCTCGTCATATTCAAGTTGGGCTTCAGTCACCACACGAGCGGGCTGGAGGAGAATGCTGCCATCCTCATTTTCTCTAACCACAAAACGCTGGCTCGGATGGCCTGTTAAGACCACACGGCTCCGATCGTCAGTCTCTATGACCGTCATCATTCCTCCAAGTTCCGGGCCCAATGATATCCCATTTTCCCACAGTGGGCACGAAATTTGCCACGGAAGTGACGGACAGGGGGGGGCATTGGTGAGCGTTGCGCACAGCCTTGTTGTACTTGCAGCACACAATCGATGTTGCACACCTTAAACAACTTCGGCGTAATTACATGGAGGAAGTTCCGCAACGGTTTCGCTGAGGGGGGATAATGGCGAGATTCTCGAGGTTCGACCGACGGAGATATAGACAATTGTCCCCCCGCGGTCACCCAGTTTCTGATCGCGATTCAATCGTCGGACTTTGAGAGAGGAAGAGCCGACAATTTTCGAAGCCAAATTTAGCTTGAGACCATCACTATTCACTGATACTATGTACTGGTAGTAAGCAACAATGAGTAGTGAGACGAGGTATGCCGTGGGTAAGCAGATGACGGAAATGCTCAAGGGCACACTCGAGGGCATCGTCCTCGCGGTCTTGTCGGTGCGGCCCGCGTATGGCTACGAAATTACGGCACGTTTGCGCGAGCAAGGCTTTTCCGACATCGCCGAAGGCACCGTCTACGCGCTGCTCATCAGGATTGAACAGCGCGGCCTCGTCGGCGTAGAGAAGATCCTGTCCGAGATGGGACCGCCGCGCAAGGTCTATTCCCTCAACGCAAAGGGACGAGAGTATCTCGAAGAGTTTTGGAAGACGTGGAGCTTCCTCGCGGTACAACTCGAACAGCTTTATGAAGAAGGGAAATAGACATGGCCAAAAAATGGATTGGGAAAGTGGTGGGTCCGCTCGAGCAAAAGAAGCACTACCGGCAGTACAAGGAGCGCACCCGACGACTTCCCGCAAAATATCGCACGGCGCTCGAGGCTCTGGAGCGGTATCTGATGCACGTCGGTCCGGGAGGGGACGGCGCTGACGCGATGTCGATGTACGAGGATCTCCTCGACCTGTTCGAGCAAAGCGCGGCGAAGGGAACTCCGATTCGTGAGATCGTCGGAGAGGATCCCGTGGAGTTCCTTAAGGCGTTCGTTCAAAACTACCCGGACGGGCAATGGAGAATTCGAGAGCGCGAACGTTTGATCAACGCCATCGATCGCGTCGCGGGCAACGAACAGTCATGAAAGAAAGGGCAATATTCCAGATGACAGCCGATCAGGTGCAGGGGTTGGCGATCCACGTACAGGGCCTGGAGAAGTCGTACAAGCAGTTGAGGGTGTTGCGCGGCGTGGACTTCGACGTTGCGCGGGGGAGCATCTTCGCGCTGCTCGGATCGAACGGGGCGGGCAAGACGACGGTCGTTAAGATCCTCTCCACCCTGCTCAAGGCCGACGCGGGGACCGCCAGCGTCAACGGCTTCGATGTCGCTACGCAGGCCGCGAACGTTCGCGAATCCATCAGCCTCACGGGGCAGTTCGCGGCCGTCGACGAAATCCTGAGTGGGCGCGAAAACCTCGTGCTGGTCGCCAGATTGCGGAGTCTTCGGGACTCAGACAAGATTGCGGACGACTTGCTCGATCGTTTCTCGCTGACTGACGCTGCTGCAAGGAAGGTATCGACGTACTCGGGTGGGATGCGTCGGCGCCTCGACATCGCGATGAGCCTGATCGGGGATCCACAAGTCATCTTCCTCGACGAGCCGACTACGGGACTCGATCCCCAAGCACGTTTGGAAGTGTGGCAGACGATCAAGGATCTCTCCGGGTACGGCACGACGGTGCTGCTAACGACGCAGAATCTCGACGAGGCCGAACTGCTCGCCGACAGGATCGCGATACTTCACGAGGGTCGAATAATCGTTAACGGCACCCTGGCCGAGTTAAAGAAACTGCTCCCGCCTGCCAAGATCGAACACGTCGAGAAGCAGCCCACCCTCGAGGACATCTTCTTTGCTCTCGTCGGTGACGACGTCGAGGACAGCGGGGTGGCCACGGGCGTGGGGTCCGCATCTATGAGTGAGGAACAATGATGACGAATCATCTCTTTGGCAATACCGTTGTTCTGCTGGGACGGTCCCTGCGTCACATCACCCGCAGCATCGACACCATCATCACCACGACGATCATGCCGATCGCCTTCTTATTGCTGTTCGTCTACGTGTTCGGCGGCGCGATCAAGTCAGGGTCAGCCTCGTACGTGAACTACCTGCTGCCCGGCATTCTACTCATCACGGTTGCTTCGGGCATCTCCTACACCGCCTTTCGGCTCTTCTTGGATATGAAGAGCGGCATCTTCGAGCGTTTCCAGTCCATGCCGATCGCGCGGTCGTCCGTGCTGTGGGCGCACGTACTTACCTCGCTGGTCGCCAATCTGTTCTCGCTCGTGGTCGTGGTGCTCGTCGCTCTGCTCATGGGCTTTCGCTCGGGGGCGGGACTGTTGGCGTGGCTCGCAGTCGCCGGCATCTTGATCCTGTTCACTCTGGCGTTGACGTGGATTGCCATCACCGCCGGTCTCTCCGCCAAGTCGACGGATGGAGTGGGCGCGTTCTCCTACCCGCTCATCTTCCTGCCGTTCATCAGTTCTGCATTCGTTCCTACAAACACCATGCCTGGCCCGGTGCGTGCATTCGCCGAGCACCAGCCTGTGACGTCCATCGTTCAGGCGATCCGTAATCTGTTTACCCAGCAGCCGGTCCGTGCCAACATCTGGATCGCCCTTGTCTGGTGCGTCGGCATCCTCATCGTCGCGTACTTCTTCGCCATGATCACTTACCGCCGAAGGATCTCTTAGAAAAGAGTCGAGTGGAGGTCCAGCCTCGTGAGAATATGGAAATACGAAGCATGAGACGAGGTCTGCGACATGCAGTTGACGTGGATGACGCTAATTGCACAAGCGAATTTCTAATATCCTCATCTTCCCGCTGGTAAGCCGCGACTGATGGGATCCACGAGGATGAACGTTCAGAATGGGCGGGCCGCCTGAGTCTTGATCCCGGCACCTTGAGAGTTTTCCAGAACGCCCGGGGACGCCCATCTTGGTCCAGAAGCATGAAGTCCACCAAGGGAAGTCCTGTCACGTTAACTTCATCGCTTGTCCCGGACCGAATTGAGTTCAAGTCGCTCTTCAGCTTCGAGGAGTTGAGGGCGATGAGTTCGAGCGGCAGTTGGGGGAGCGATAGAAGTTATTTGGCTCTGATTCTTCGATTCAAGGTCGCCAATTGGTCTGCGCCGCCCATGTCTCGGCAACTGCAATCACCAGGTCCACGACCGGGTCCTTCACGTCGGCGTAGATGCCGGTACTTTCTGAGATTTCAGCGAGAGAAGATTTAAAGGTGCCATAGGCGGGGACTGCGTCAGGGTGCGCCAGAAACCAATCTCGAAAGAGCAAGGCGAGACGTTCGTTAGGAGAGTCGATTCGCCTGACGTGAAGGTTGACTGCACTCGACGAGTCGGCGCGTCGAACCCACAGTCGTTTGGTCCAATCGGCGGGGTCGTCGCTTCGCCCCGCGGGTACATGGTCCGCCTCATATGGAGAGCGCTCGAATCCGAGAGATCGCAGTGGGCCGTCGAACGAACACGAGGCCTGCCCGAGATCGACGACGCTGACTTGGAGATCGAGAACATCCTTCGCAGGCATCAATGGAATTGCCGTACTTCCGATGTGCTCAATCCGGTGTGCCATCTCGCCGAGGTCGGCTCGCAGGGTCGCGATGAGTTCTGCCGCCTCGTTCGCCCAGTCCGAGCGAAAGGTAACCCTCACGGGCTTGAGTAGCGCCATCTTCCTATTCTGCCCCATCGGATTTCGCTTGAGGTGTGAATGACCGTGCCAGTCTTACCCAGCCTCTTGTCGGCTTCAGCCTCGGCAACGAGTGCATTTAAGACCTGCTGTGCTTGGCGTTTCGTTCCCCGAACATTTCGGCTCATTTGATGTCGACGCCCCGTAAGTGGATCCTGATCGCCTTCAAATCTGGCTTGCCAGATAACTGGACACTTCTCGCGAAGTGTCCCACCCAATAATCCTGCATCCAGAAAACTGGCGCGCAAAAGAGGACTGGCCTGACAACCATTGTCTCCTTGTAAATACCGGTGGCCCGCCCGGGTCTCGATCCCGGCACCTTGGGATTAAAGCCACTTTCAATCTGATGCGTGGTATCGATCTCGTTGCGCAAGTCGATTGATTTAAAGGAATCGTGTTGTCGTCTGTCGGTCTCGTCGCGTGGTGTTACGGAAATATGAGGACTAAACGGGTGCCTGTTTGGTTCGCCGCGAAGATCCGGGGTTCGGTACCAAAGATCGGCCTGGTGACAGCCGTCTCAGAGGAATTCTCCCCAACTCTCTAGGCCCGATTCAGAGTGAGTGCGAAACAACTGTGGACGCGGACGACCACGGCGTAGAGAGACACGAGCGCGAGGGGTAGTTTCATCACCACGTAGAGCCGGGCTCGCCATTTCGTGTCACAAGCTTCGTTCTTTGCGATCGGTCACGACAGACGGTGCCGAATCCACCAAAGGCACACGAGCGCAAGCGCGAGTGCGGCACCGAAATAGATCGCCGTTTCGTACCACTGCATTGTCCAATAGTGACTGGACGGCTGGTAGGCCACACGCACGTGATAGTTCGCACCGACTCGCGAGAAGCATTCTTGGAGAAGTGTGTTTGTCGCGGCGGACGGTTTTAAGCCACCGAGTCCTGTCGGTTGACCTCCGCCTCCAGACTGTGACACGAGTCGATGACAGGAGTTCGTGACGACCTGAGAACTGAGCGTCTGATGGTCGCGGTTGACGATCTGCAACGAAGTAATCCATGCGTTGTGAAGAGTCGGGGTATTCGGAAAGAGCGAAAAGGGACCGCCATTCGCGCTTCCAAATCCCGCAGTGTTCTGATTCAGCGGGAGATTCACCACGTTTACCGGCACGAGCCGCGGTCGCACGACATGATTGAACGCAAGTCTGACACCGACAAAAACAACCAAAGTCGACGCCATTGCCGGCAGCATTTTACGAATGACGACGCCCGAAGTAACGCCCAGCGCGAAGGCAAAGATGGCGTAGGCGATTGGTACCACGTCTCGCAGGTCGAACGACCCGTAGGCGTTCATGGCGGCGGCGTCGATGCGACTGGACCACCACGTGACCAGCAAACTCAAAAGGCCCGCGAACATGGCGCTCGCCAAACCGACGACGATCAGTTTGGTGGTGATCCAGCGAGTTCGCGTGATGCTCTGGGTCCACATCAAGCGGTAGGTACCGCTTTCGAGTTCTCGGGTAACGAGCGGTGCCCCCCAAAAAATTCCAACGATGCCGGGAATGACGAGAACGAGAATCCCCAACCACGTGTGTAGGAGCCGGTCGTTATGGGCAAACGCCGATTTGACGCCCGCGCAGTCGCCGAGCGCCTTGCATCCGGCGATCTCAGTGTCGTAGAGATTAAAGAGGTGAGGACCCGTGATGGCGACGGCAACAAGTACGACCGCGATCACAACGAGCGCGACGATGGTCTGCCCGCGAAGTTGTCGCCAAGCGACGCGGATCATGATGCGGCTTCTATCGATGTCGCTCTCTGAACGTCAGTGTCGGACTGTCGCATGTAGGCGAGTACGAGATCTTCAAGCGTGACTGCTTCTACCTGGAATGTCGGGTCGACGATAGGGACATCGCTCTGAACCACGAACGTACTCACGGTACCTTCGTGGTTTTCTTCGATGACGCGAGCGTGATTAGGAATCGTGACGGATCCTCGATGACCAGTGAGGCGCCAATGTGACGTCAACAGATCCTCGATGTCACCCGCCGCCCGCACGCGCGAGGATACGAGCACCGCAACGTAGTTGCAGACACGTTCAAGGTCGGCGATGAGATGCGAGGAGAGAATCACCGTTACGCCATGTTGCAGGACGGTACTCGTGAGATCCGACAAGAAGTCTCGACGAGCCATCGGATCGAGACTTGCGACGGGTTCGTCGAGTACGAGGAGTTCCGGTCGTTTCGCAATCGCCACGGTGAGCGCGAGTTGGGCACGTTGGCCGCCCGAAAGAGACCCGACGACTTGATCGGGCGCGAGACCGAGACGGGCGATCCGCTGGTCTGCTACCTCGTTGTTCCACGCGGGGTTTAACAAGGCTCCAAAACGTAGGTGATCGGCGACCGTAAGATTGGAGAAGATTGGAGTGTCTTGTGCGACGAAGCCCACCTTCGCGAGCTGCTCGGGTCTCTCCGCAGGCCGTCCGCCCAGTACTTCGACCGTCCCGGTTGTCGGACGAATGAGTCCGACGGCGAGATGCAACAATGTCGTCTTGCCCGCTCCGTTGGGGCCGACCAGCCCGACCACCTTGCCCGCCGGAATGGCGAGCGTGCAGTTGGAAAGCGCCCACCGTCGTCCGTAGCGCTTTCCGAGCTCTTTTGTTTGCAGGACTGCCGTCATATGTCACGACGCTTAGTGCTGAATACGCAATTGGTGTTGGTCACTGGTTGCCTCTTTCCTTGATTGGCAATCAAGATAAGTAAAAATCCGTCGGTTGGCGGTGCCAACGCAGTGTCAATGGTCGACACCGCGTTGACACCAAACAAGTGACCATTGCCTGGCATTGTTGAGGTCGAGGCGCAAGGTCCATTGGGGATGGGGTCGCCCCCACAGCTGCGTGCGAACGGAGAACGATGAGAGTGTTGGTCGTAGAAGATTTCGAAGTGATGGCGAGATCGATCGCGGTGGGACTTCGCAGAGAAGGTATGGCCGTTGATGTCGTCCTCAACGGCAACGACGCGATGGAACACGTCAACGCCACGCGATACGACGTCGTGGTGTTGGATCGAGACATTCCGGGACTTCACGGTGACGAAGTGTGTCGCCGGATGTCGAATGACGGTCGTGAGAGCCGAGTGCTGATGTTGACCGCGGCCAGCACGGTCAAGGACCGAGTGGAGGGTCTTGGAGTGGGGGCCGACGACTACTTGGCGAAGCCATTCGACTTTGTGGAGTTGGTAGCACGCATTCGAGCACTCGGGCGTCGATCCACTGTGCCCGTACGACCGCTGCTGGAGTGTGGCGACGTTTCCCTGGACAGCAATCGTCGCGTTGCGCACCGAGGTGGTCGCCGTTTAGAACTGAGCGCCAAGGAGTTCACGGTGCTCGAGTGCTTGCTCGCTTCACGCGGCAGGGTCGTGTCGTCTGAGGAACTACTCGAACGCGGTTGGGACGAGTTCGTGGACCCTTTCACGACGGCTGTTAAGACGATGATTCGTCGGTTGCGAGTGAAGCTTGGGGACCCATCAATTATTCACACTGCTCGTGAGGGTGGCTACTGGATCGGAGAACTTTAATGCCGTTACGCGAGAGGTTCGGTTCGCTATTTGCTCTTCGGCGGCACCCTCTACGAGTGCAGCTCACGGCGCTCTATGCCGGTCTCATGGTGGCATTGGTGGCAGCGGTACTTGGCATCTCGGGGGTTCTCATCGTGCGACGTGTGAAAGGCAACCTTGACGGTCGAGTGAAAACGACATCTCCCGTCAGCGGATTCTTCGCAACCCACCACTTCGACGCCGGCCCAGCGCTGGTGGGTCTTGTCGCAGTGCTCGTCGCGCTCGTACTGGCATGGTGGATTGCGGGGCGATTCTTGCGTCCGCTTCGCGCCATGAACGAGGCGGCTCGGGAGATCTCGGCAACCAACCTGCATCGGCGCCTCGCACTCGCAGGTCCCAACGACGAGCTCAGCGAACTTGGGGGTACACTCGACGACCTTTTTGGCCGACTCGAAGCCTCGTTCGAATCGCAGCGCCACTTCGTGGCAAATGCTTCACACGAGTTGCGAACTCCTCTCGCAGCCCAACGAACGCTCTTGCAAGTGGCTCTCGCCGATCCCGATGCGGATTCCGCTGAATTGCGAGCGGTGTGCGTAGAAGCACTCCAGCTCGGTGAGGCGCAAGAGCGCCTTGTCACCGCCTTGCTCACATTGGCCACGAGTGAGCGGGGTGTCGAGCGTTGGGAGCCCATTGGACTCGGCGACGTCGCTGAACGGGTTGCGATTACGAAAACGCGAGAGATCGAGGAACGACGCATCGTCGTGGAGGCTTCGTTACTCGAAGCGGAAATAAGAGGCGACTTTGCCCTAATCGAGATTCTGATATCCAATCTGATGGACAACGCGATTCGCCACAATTATTCCGGAGGTCGAGTACTGATGTCGACGAGCATGGATGTGGGCCACCCGACATTCTCGATCGAAAACACTGGTGTCGTGATTCCTAAGGGAGAGATCGATCGTCTCTTCGAGACGTTTCAAAGAATCGAATCCGAACGAATCGGAAACCCCGACGGTCACGGGATCGGACTTGGTATCGCTAGAGCAGTAGCTGAGGCTCATGGCGCTGAGATGAGCGTACGTGCGCGGCCAGAGGGCGGCCTCGTTGTTGCGGTTCACTTTCCTTCGACAGTCGACGGCACCTAGCCGCTCGCGATTCCACTTATTCACCGTGCGAAGAAGTGAATCGCGACTGGTTTTGACGGTCAAAGGCGTTCGCAACGTGACGCTCATCGGATCTCCCACCGGTTCCGAATGTTGAGAGGAAGTTGGAGATGATCTGTATTTCCGTGAATCCGTCGCCATCCAAGCGACGACACAATCGCTCGCGGTGCGAAGTTCGTAAGTACTCTCTCGAACGTTAGAGAGAACCACAGATGATTCGCATTCGCGCTCTCTCGATCAACGGCGACTTGAAGAGTTGGATAATCCCAACCCGGAAAGACTAACTCAGCACGCATCTTCGTGAACCTCTTGACGCTCGATCCCCACTCCTTTGTCGGGGGCGGTTCGTCGCCTGAACATGCAGACGCACGTATTGACTCCGAATTTCACCGCGCCGGGCGTGTCAGTTTTAGAAGGATCCCGTGATCGTCGAGCTGACGCCGTTCGAGACACTTGAAACGGACCAGATATCGCCACTGCTCGCGTGCGTCTTAAGGTTTGACGTAAAGACCGCCGTCGCGGTGCCTCCACTGTTGGCAGCGATTGTGTCGCCACCGTCCAAAGAGTAGGTGTAACTCACGTCTTCTCCCGATGCCGACTCGGAATCGGAGAAGTCCTTCTTCGTGAAGCTGAACTTCTCACTGTCGTAGGTGATCGTCTCGCCAGAACTCGGATTCACTTCAATGGTCACGGTCAACGCGCTAATTGCATCTGAGTTCGACACCGTCATGACTTCTGTGCCCCTTTTTTCGGAAGAGGTGTATGCGCCTGTCGCGCTCATCCCATTCGATGCCGGAATCGTGGTCGTGGTCGTGGTGGTGGTAGAGGTCCGCGGCATCGTTGTCGAAGTCGGCGCGGAGGTCGTGGTCGACGACGACGTGCCGCCCGCGCTGGCGCACGCGTTCGGAGTCCCGTACTGGACCGCGTCGCGCCGATCGGCGCTGCGATCATTACGTTTCCTGAATCGAGCGTTATCGCGAAATATGGGCTTGTCGGGAAGGATTGCAGGTAGGGGTTCGTAGTACTCGTCAGAATTTGTGGCGTCACCGGCGGCGTTCCGCCCGTTTGGGTGTCGTGCGCCCGAACGGCCGTATCCACGGTGGTTGTGTCGGCATTGCAGGCAGCGACCGCGCTCTCTGCTTTTGTTCACCGGTTCGCCGAGTGCCGACGTGAAACATGCGTTCGGTGACGTTGGCAATCCAACTGTGCCTCTCATGATTACCTCAATGATCTCGCCTACCCGAGCAAACCCAGCAAGATCTGTTCGAATGACCATCCAATTTTTCGGTGCCCAAGTGATTTGGTCGACCCCGGCAGTTTTGACCCATCTCACATCGACAGCGCATGAGTCGCGCGACCTCACTTGCATCGCCTCTCATTTACGGATAATCTACAACCATATGGTTGTAGATTATCCGTTGGCGGAGGAGAGCGTTGATCAGATCTTTCACGCCTTGGCAGACCGGACTCGACGCGACATTCTCAGACGCGTTATTCAAGGCGGCGAGTCGGTATCAGTTCTCTCACATCATTACGAGATGAGTTTCGCCGCTGTGCAGAAGCATGTCGCCGTGCTCGAACGAGCGGACCTCGTCACAAAAGAGCGACGCGGTCGTGAGCAGATCGTGCGCACAAACAAAGAGACATTGCTTAGGACGACGATGCTCCTCGACGCATTCGAGCAGCTTTGGGTTCAACGAGTGGGCCGAATTAGTGAAGTCCTCTCAACCACAGAAGGGAATGAGAGTTGAGTAAACGTATTGAGTCGACTCATGTCTCACTTGGTGGAGAGGTCGGGTCGCCACAATGGTCATTTCCATACGTCACTGAAGAGCATTTCGAGTACGCCAAGCGGTTGCTCTATGGAGCGGACTCCCTGTTGTTCGGGCGGCTGACATACGAAGGTTTGTCGGCGGGACAGAGACGGGTGTCCCGAGACCCGCTCAGATCCGGAATGCGTTAATGCACTCGAGAATATCTGCAACTCACGTCGATGGAGAGGACGTCATCTCGACGCACAACCCTTCGCTGACTGCTCTCGCGCCCCTCGTCGGACGATGGCGAATGGAGCTCTCTGGCGGAATCTTTGAATCATCGGGGTACGGATCTGCAGAGTTCGATTGGATCGAAGGCGATGCCGCCTTCGTGATGCGCCAAGGGTTTGCGGCGGTCTGGATCGTCGGTCGCGATGAGACGGAAGTCAACTACCGGGTTCACTATGCCGACGATCGGGAAGTTTCACGACACTATGAGATGGCCTTGGTTGGGCGCGACTGGCAGATGTGGCGGATCACTCCGGAGTCCTCGCAGCGATTTGAAGCAGCTATCGAATCCGATGGGCAAAGCATTCGTGGAGCGTGGAAGAAGTCGTCCGATTTCGGCGTTACATGGGAGCACGACTTCAATATCGACTACTCCCGCATATCGAGTTGAAGAACACGAAAGTGCCTTCAACTACCTGTCGATTCCCCATATTCGTATTCGTTTCCAACCCATAGACAGGAGGTACATCATGAGTAAAGTAATCGCAGGTTTCTCAATGTCACTGGACGGTTTTGTGGCTGATCTCGATGACAGCCCGGATGCCGTCTTCAAGTGGTATTCGGCGGGTGGCCCTGTCTCTGAAGTAATGGTCGGCGGCAAAGCGGTCAACTTGTCGCGCGAAGGCGCTGAGTACATCGAGGAAGGTGGACGGGGCGCGGGCGTGCTCGTGACCGCGCGACACACTTTTGATCTTGCGCACGCTTGGGGCGGCAAGCATCCAATGGACGTGCCGATGGTCGTCTTGACCCACAGTGCTCCTAAAGAATGGGTAGATCGCGAGGGTTCGCCGTTTACTTTCATCACGGAGGGAGGAGTCCCTAGGGCTATCGACGTGGCTCGGGAAATCGCAGGCGACAAGGATGTCGTCGTCGGTGCTCCCAGCGTTACTCAAACGTGCCTGCAACTCGGGCTGCTCGATGCCATTCAAATTGATCTTGTCCCTGTGGTGCTGGGGGCTGGGATCCGACTCTTCGATCATTTGACGAAGCCAATTGAACTCCTGGTTACGGAAGCAACGGGGAACCCACACGTGACCCACATCACCTACAACGTCATCACGTGAGCAAGTTCATCTGGGTACGTTGCGGGTTACCCGCAGTGCCTGCTGTTCCGCTCCGCACCAAGGTTGGTCGCGCTCGATAATCACCGAACCGACCTGTCGCAAACCGACCGACAACCGATCGTTCCCCGGCCGAGGAGGCTGTGCACCGCCGCGGCATTCGAGGAGAGCATGGAGGACTACGACCTCAACGACGAAGCCGGCGCGACCGCCTTCAAGGAGGAACTGCAGCAGTTCTTCGCCGGACTGTCACCCGACCGCTTCCCGCACCTGGTGGATATGGCGGGCCCGCTCGGCACCGGCGATCGTGACGAGCGATTCGAGTTCGGCCTTGACCTGCTGGTGAGGGGTATTGCCTCTACGGCGGCGTCCCAACTTCACGCGCTCAACCCTGCACTCATGCAGTCGCGCACCCGTGTGCCCGGAGAGCGCGGCCGTACCATTCCCACGCGTCGATGATGTCACTCGGTGCTTGACTCGGTTCCCAGCCATTGATGATGCCAACGAGCGTCCAATACCGGCCGACACGGCGGTTGGTGAATGCCTCGATCCGGTCGGCGACGGTGGTCCGGTTTTCAGGTGGCGCAGGGCTGAGAGCCTCGAGGCGTTGCACGATCGTGAGCGCCTCGGCTGAGCCAGGGTCGACTCCGGACCGCATGGCGGGACCGGCAAGTTCGCCCACCGCTTTTCCGACTTCGAACTGAGCGACGTCCGGTTCGGGCCCTTCGGCGCGTGCCCGCTGCGCCATACCGCGGCTGGTCTCGATGAAGTCTTGATCACTGAGCAGTTGGGCGAGTTCCACCCAGGCTGCGAGTTGGTTGGGTGTCGGGTCGTCCGGTAACTCGGGCGCACCCATGCGCAACTTATCTGCGACGGCATTCGGATCGTCCCCAAATACGGCATCAAGATAGTCGTCGACGATGCGCTGGCGCTCAATCGCGGTGAGGTTGGCGAGGTCGGTCATAAGGTCAAGCTCCTGATGATTAGTTGACTGGATGAAGACGCGCAGCACCGCCTTCTGAAAGTGCAGTAGGCGGATCTGCGCGTCGAGAGCGCGAGCGTGCTCGGCGGCGACGTCAATCAGCGACGCCTCTGAGTTGAGCACTCGCTTGACGTCGTCGAGACCAACACCCAGCTCACGCAGCGCGCGAATGAGCCGTGCCCGCGCCACAGCGTCGGGACCGAACACGCGGTAACCGGCCGTTGTGCGCCCCGTCACGGGCAGCAGCCCCTCGTCGGCGTAGAAGCGCAATGTGCGCACTGACAACTTCGTGCTCTTTGCCAGTTGCCCGATCAACATGACATCCATTATCGGGTCTCCACCAAGTGGAGAGTCAAATCAGTTTCTCCCAACGTCTATCGCGAGTGCGGTCGCTTTCTATGCAAAAGAAAGGATGACTACAGTTCCGACCAGTCTGCGAGAACAGATTCGAAATTTTGCCTCGAGAAAGCTTTCAATCAGTAGGTTGCGATATCGGCCATTGATGAGCAGCTTAGGGCGGGACTGATCGAACTGGTTTCGAGCGGGCAGATCGAGAGATCCTCGAACATTCTGTACGCTCACCTTGGGGTCAACCTGCCCTCAATGCATACAGCGCACTCTTCGCCAACTGACGCTTCTCAGCAAAGAGTTACGCGTCGATAGGGCGCATCTCCGACTCGCTGATCTGTTAGTCATTGCAAACTATCTATAGCGTTTGACAGACCGGTGTAGTCGCCGATGCTGTGGTACCGGCGGCGCACCCGACGTGGCAACAACGACTCGTAGAAAGATTGTCTCAAGGAGCCGGAGAAGTCAATGTTGGAGTGCCGCAGCAAGACGCTCACCATGTTCGACGGCGAACCCACCAGATCAAGGCCGCGCATAACACGAGCGCGAACGCGATGAAACTCACGGTCTCGTACCACTGAAACGACCAATAATGACTTGCTGGTTGGAGGGTAAAGACCTGTCGATACTGCTCGATACATTTTTGAAAAACTGCCTCGGCCGCACGGAGCCTTGCCTTGATGGCCGCTGGGCTCGGACGAGGAGAACCAGGCTGCACTCGAATTCCACTTACCAACTTGCAAGCGATGTTCGTGACAGAATTTCCAGCGCCATTGAATGTTCTACTTGAGATTACCCAGGACCCAACGTTTGAAGTGAGAGTCATGGGATAGGAGAAGACGGTGCCCCGTCCGGGTCCGAACGACGCCGAATAGTGCTTTGAGATCACGAGGGCAGTCGCAAAGTGCGGACGCACCAAGTTAATGAAAGCTATTCGCACGGCGACGAACGCAACGAGCGTGGTAGCCATTGCGGGCACGGCACGACGGATCAGCACGCCCGCGCCTAGTCCAAGCATGAATGCGAACGCGGCGTATCCGATGGGTACGATGTCGCGCTCGTCAAAGTTCGCGAAGGTGTTCATGCTGACTCGGTCCATCGGACTGGCCCACCACGTGACCATAAGACTGAGGAGGCCCGCGAAGAGAATTCCGAAAAGACCGACGACGCTGATTTTGGCGGCGAGCCAGCGTGTACGCGAGACGCTTTGAGTCCACACCAAGCGATAGGTGCCGGTTTCGAACTCTCGAGCGACGAGCGGCGCGCCCCAAAAGACCCCCACGATGCCAGGCGCAACGACAACTAATATCCCAAGCCAAGTACGCAATGTGCTGTTGCTGTGAAGGAAGGCAGCGGCGGCGGTCCCGCAGTCTTTTTGAGACTTGCATGTGGAGATCATCGTGTCGTAGACGTGAACCAGATGCGGACCCGTGATCGCAAGAGCGATCGCGATGATGGCCAAAGCACCGAACGCGATGGCGGCCTGTGCACGGAACTGAAGCCAAGCAAAGCGGATCACGAGACCTCCCTCAACGTGGACAGCGGTTGGTGTTCGACGTCTCGGGCGTTTTTCATATAAGCGAGCACGAGGTCGTCCACGGTTACCGCCGCGATCTTCCACGCTGGATCGTGGATCGGCTGGGTGGTGCGGATCAGGAACGTGCTTTGTTTGTCGGTGTGACTTTCTTCGATGACGTGTTGGTTCGAAGGAAGGTCCCTCGCGTCGCGGCGGGGTCCTGAGATGCGCCAATGCGACTCCAATAGATTCTCAACGTCGCCGGATAACTGAACTTTCGACGCTGCAAGCACGATGAGATAGTCACACACTCGTTCGAGGTCAGCGACGAGGTGTGAGGAGAGTACGACCGTCACGTCACGTTCTTCAACGACCTCCATAAGCGTCTGGAGGAATTCGCGACTCGCGAGCGGGTCCAGACTGGCAACCGGTTCGTCGAGCAGTAGCAGTTCGGGCCTTTTCGCTAGAGCGAGAGTTAAGGCAAGTTGGGCACGTTGTCCGCCTGAGAGCGAGCCAGCGCGTTGACGCCGGTCAAGGCCAAGATCATCGATTCTCTGGTCGGCAAATTTTGAGTCCCAATTGGGATTGAGCCAGGCACCCATCTGGAGGTGTTTGACAATCGATAGCCTCGCGTAGGTTGGCGTGTCCTGGGCGACGAAACCAATTCGCCCGAGTTGACTCGGGTTTTCTGCGGGACGTCCGCCGAGAACATCAATCGTGCCCGTCGTCGGAGATAGAAGACCCACGGCGAGTTGCAGAAGTGTGGTCTTGCCCGCACCGTTTGGACCGACGAGTCCGACGACTTTTGACTTTGGGATTGAAAGTGTGCAGTGACGAAGCGCCCACTTGTGACCATACTGTTTTCCGAGCTCGTTGGTCTTAAGAACGTTGGTCACGCGACACCTTCAACAAACATGTTCCGCTCGGCTGTTCGATAGATGGCTTCGATGTCATCGGGACCGAGGCCGGCCGCGCTCGCGTCGCGCAACCACTTGATCATCGAATTTAGAAAGCGAGTCTGTGTCGCCGGGTCCGTGCGAGGAAGCGACTTGACGACGAACGTACCTTGACCCGGACGAGCCTTTACAAGGCCCTCTCGTTCCAAGTCTCGGTACGCCTTGTGCACCGTGTTGGGGTTAATTGCGAGCTTCGCGACAGTTTGAAGTGCCGTTGGCAATTGATCGCCGGGTTCGAGCAGGCCGAGTTGAAGGGCCTGGTGCACCTGCTGGACGAGTTGGAGATAAGTGGCCACTCCCGAGGTGGAATCTAGTTGAAACTCGATCATTAGTACCCTTCTACTAAGAGATTAGTGGAAGGGTACCACAGGCTGGAGGGAAGCAGGTTTGGGCCTCCACACGTTCTCCGCATCCGGGATCTATCAACCTTGCTTATGCGTTGAGGGATGCTCTTCTAAATGGTGGAGTCACCTAAATGAGGGCGTCGGAAACCGAGAGCATTACGAAGAATTCTTTTACAGTTGGTCTCGCTCGAAGAATCTCTCATTCTGGATTGAAACGCGGCGTCATCCGGGGTCGGAGCCATCTTTGGCTATCGCACGGACCGCGTCATCTCGCTCATCACCGTGCTCGCCGCGCACCGT
>Ga0307372_10006560_pt1 | contig 16951 bp, 19 predicted proteins | sample OX1MG_FD_202533 | JGI IMG/M metagenome (GOLD analysis project Ga0307372, IMG submission 202533) | Soil microbial communities from Risofladan, Vaasa, Finland - OX-1 | ecosystem: Environmental > Terrestrial > Soil > Coastal area > Acid sulfate soil | place: Finland: Risofladan, Vaasa | collected... | reverse complement strand
TGATCTTGCGGATGGTGCTGTTGCTGGCATCCGCTACATAGACATTGCCGGCGCTGTCGGTGACGACGCCGGTTGGCTCATTGAAACGGGTCGCCGCGCCCGTGCCATCGGCGCTGCCCGTCACACCGACCGTACCGGCCAGGGTGCTGACGACGCCCGCCGGCGTGATCTTGCGGATGGTGCTGTTTGTGGTGTCCGTCACATAGACATTGCCGGCGCTGTCGGTGGCGACGCCCTGTGGAAAATTGAAACGGGCTGCCGCGCCCGTGCCGTCGGTGCTGCCCGATGTACCGGGCGACCCGGCCAGGGTGGTAACCACCCCCGTCGGCGTGATCTTGCGGATGGCGTTGTTTGTGGTGTCCGCTACATAGACATTGTCGGCACTGTCGGTGGCGACGCCGGTTGGATGATTGAAACGGGCCGCCGCGCCCGTACCGTCGGCGCTGCCCGCAACACCGACCGTACCGGCTAGGGTGCTGACGACGCTCGCCGGGGTGATCTTGCGGATGATGTTGTTTGTGGTGTCCGTCACATAGACATTGCCGGCGCTGTCGGTGGCGACGCCGAATGGATGATTGAAACGGGCCGCTGCGCCCGTGCCGTCGGCGCTGCCCGCACCACCGGCGTTGCCCGCAAACAATGACAAGCTAGGGGTGGAAAAAACGGAAGGGGTGCTACTGTCCCCGCCACAGTCCGCGATTCTCATTGCACGCTCTCCGTCATCGCGGAACACCCGCGCGGCGCCTATCCTACAGCACTTTCGTCGTCGCTTCCGTGGGTCGCTTCTTCCAATGACTCATGAGCCTGGAGGAGGCCGCGTGATTCCAACGGCAGATGCGCCTGAGCAGTCATTATTGGAGAATGATCGTGACTCTCAGTGTGGCGATAGTGGACCTCTACAGCCGCAAGGTACTCTCCTGGCGGGTATCGAACACGATGACACCAGACTTCTGCGTCGAGGCGCTGCAGGAGGCTCTGGAGCGGCACGGAAAACTTGCGATTTTCAACACCGACCCAGGTTCGCAATTCACCAGCAATGACTGGATTGATACCCTGACGGATGCCCAGGTGCACATCAGCATGGACGGCAAGGGTCGCTGGATCGACAACAGTTTTTATCGAACGGCTGTGGCGCAGCGTGAAGTACGAGAACCTCTCTCTGCGTGCGTACCGGGACGGAGAGGAACTGAGAAAGGGATTGCGGGAATACTTTGAGTTTTACAACGCCGAGCGAGTTCACCCGGCATTGGGCTCCCAGACGCCGGACGAGCTGTACTACGGTTGCGCTATGCTCAAGCGTGCGGCGTGATCAAGATGACCGAACCGATCCAGACAGCATCAACATCAGCCGCTCAGACAGATCCACTTATCCCAGCAATGAAGTCTTTCCGAAGAACCGGGACCACCCCTGACAAGCCTGTGCGTCTGCGGTATCTGACCGGAACGCAGGACTTCGATAACGCTTGTGAGGAATGGGTTACCAACTCCCCAGCCTTCAAGAAGGTCGATCAGACCTACGATCTCGAGGTCGAAGAAACGTTCATGCGCCGTCTGCCGCCGCGCTCCCGCGGCGACTACGGACTACGGGCAGTATCTGGAGCAGTTCCGACGATGTCACTGCGAGCGTAGCGCGGCAACCCGGTTGGTGAATCACTGTGCGCGTGCCGGATCAGCAGGCCTGTGCCATAGACAGTATGACTTTCGCCAAGGCGAGCGCTGATCCCCGCGAGGCCATAGACGCGGGTTAGCGAATCGCCAGAGCCGCATGAGTGTGCAGAAGCTACGCTCAATTGTTTGGAATCCATCGCGGAGGTCAGCATGAGCAACGATAGCACCATCCATGTCGGGCTGGATGTGCAATAGGAGTCGATCATGGTGGCGTACTCAATCGGCTTGGGCAAGGTGCAAAGTTTGGGTAATATTGGCGTTCTGCAGCGCGACATCGATCAGCTGTGCACGCGGATGCAGAGCAAGGGTTCGCACGTGTCGTTCGTCTACGAGGCCGGGCCCTGCGGTTATGGCCTGTACCGGTATCTGACCAAGAAGGATTTTGCCTGCAGGGTGTGTGCCCCTTACTGATTCCGCGCAAGCCGGGCGATCGAGTCAAGACCGATCGGCGCGATGCGATCAAGTGGGTCAAGGCCTTGCGCATGAACGACCTGACACGCGTGCATGTGCCTGATGTCCAGGACGAGGCGCTGCGCGATCTGGTACGTGCATGGGGTGCGGCCAAACAGGATCTGCGGCAGGCCCGGCAACGCCTGAAGTCGTTCCTGCTGATGCACGACGTGCGCTATGTCGGCACGGCCAACTGGGGCCCGGCGCATCGACGCTGGTTGAGTGAGTGTGTGTTTCCGGTGCCGTGGTCGCAGCTCGCCTTCGAGGAACATCGGCGCGCGATCGAGGATCGTTTAGCGCAGTGCGGGCGCCTGGAAACCGCGTTGCGCGAGGCCGCACTGCAGTGGCACTGGTATCCCGTGGTAGAGGCGATCCAGGCTTTGCGTGGGGTACAGTTCACCGTCGCCATCACCCTGATCGCCGAGATCGGCGACCTGTCGCGGTTCGAGCATTCTCGTCAGCTCATGGCCTGGCTCGGTGTGACCCCGTCCGAACACAGTTCAGGCGGTTCGCGCAAACTCGGCGGCATCACCAAGGCAGGCAACAGCTACGCACGCAAGGTCTTGATCGAAGCGGCGTGGTCCTACCGCTTCCCCGCCAAGGTTAGCCGCATCATCCAGGTACGACACGAGCACTTGCCCAAGCCAGTCGTCGATCGCGCCTGGGAGGCGCAACTGCGCTTGTGTGGTCGCTATCGCAAACTCACCGCACGCGGCAAGCCGGCCAATGTCGCGGTCGCCGGCGTCACCCGTGAACTGGCTGCCTACGTCTGGGACATCGCGCGCATGACCCCGGTGCCACCGGCCGCTTGATCGATCGCCCTTTCCCTTCCTCAGTCAGCAGGAGGCAACAAGTTCCCTGAAGACGGCGCAGCCCGGTTCCGTGGGCAGCGTTAGGCGGCAGCATGCAATACCGCTGATCCGCGTCCCTAGGCCGAGGCAGGCCCACATGACGGACACCCGTACTGCGGTATCCAACCCGCGCATATCAGCTTGAGCAACCGTCGGATGTACTGGCTGCATCGCCTTCAGTGGTTGAACCCAAGAAAAGACAATCACATTCATCTTCGACCCACATGCGTCGCTACTTGACAGTGAAAGTCATATCAACGCTTCGGGGGAAACACGACCAATTCAGCTCGGTGTAGGCACGATTGACGTTGAGCGAATAATCCTGCTTCCACAGCAACCAATGCCCCTCGCCGGCCAGCACCTTCTTCGACGCATCCTGGAAGTCACCGCCGTCGTGGATGTAAGAACAGGTGGCGTCGCGCAACTGTTTCAAATAGTGCTGTTCGGGGGCCAGATCGGCCTTGGGATCATTCCCGACCGATCCGTGCCCCGGTACCACCACTCTGGCCTGCTCCCGACTCAGATCGCCGATGACCTTGAGCCAGTCGTCCAGATTGCCGTCCAGCACCGGTTTGCGCTTGCGGAATAGTAGGTCGCCGGTAAACAGCATCTGCGTTTTTCGTCCCGTATTGTCACGTCGGTGTCGGTGTGCGCGGGTGGTCACGCACGCAATAACAGCTTGCGACCCCGAGATCCGGCGTCGGCGGCACGAACGCGGCACTGCGATTGGCGCCGAGATCGTCGGCATGCGAACTGATCAGATTATTTTCATGCACCTGCATTTTCCCCGGAAGATTGACGTGGCCTACGAAAACCGTGCCGGACGCCTTGAACGCGAGATTGCCGAAGGTATGGTCGGGATGCCAATGCGTGTTGATGACATAACAGATCGGCAGCTTCGTCACCTTGCGGATCGCCACCTTGAACGCATTGCCGACCGTCACCGAGCCGCCAGTCTCCACCACTGCCGCACATTTTTCGCCGACGATCAGACCGAGATTAGCGATGTCGTCGTGATCAGGTTGATCGTTGTGTAGGTGACGTTCTGGCCCAGATGTACGTAATTGCCCTTCGCAACCTTGGTCAGCACGAACAGTGGCGCGTAGGCGCAAGCGGTCGACGCGGCCAGCAGCGTTGACACGGCAATGACACTCCGCAACATGGGCTCCTCCCGCAACAGTTTGCGCATCAAACATGGCCGTAGAAAGCGGCTGCTCCGGCGACTATCTGAGCTTCAGGTCGTAACGCAGCTCACGCACTGAACGCCCCACCCGCCACCCGCCGGCTTGCCGTCAGTGATGCCGAAACCCAGCGCCACTGTAGAGGTGAATGGTGCGGTCCAGGCCTCCCACTGTCCACAGATTCGCGGTGCTGCGACGATATGTCGCATTGTCATTGCGCGTTGCATCCGTATTCTGATGTCTTCTGAAATTATGGGAACGTCGATGCGGGGGGGAACTTGGCTGATTTGCGCGTGGACGAGTTTTGCGGCTCCCGGTTGCGCCGCGGATTTGAGTGATCCGACGACTGCGCCGAACGGAAACTCTATCCGCGGCGCGGTTTCACCTATAGCGCTGGGTCCCGTCTGGGCCACTGATACCAGAACGTATTATCGTCAGAGAATGAATCACATTTCGAATCTTGGGCAGCACCTGCTCGTGGCGTTTGTCCTGTTGCTGTGCTGCACCGGCATCGCCAGCGCACACGCCATCGCCGGGCAACGTTTGTTCCCTTCCACCCTGACCTTCGATGATCCCGGCATTGGCGCCGAACTACCGATCGTCTTCAATCACATCCACGCGGATGGGGCCGACCAGAACGATTTCGATATCTCGGTCACCAAGCCGATCACGCCCAATTTTTCACTGATCGCGGGCACCGATTATCTTGACGCGCCCGGAGACAACGGCCCCGGCACCTACGGCTGGGGCAACTTCACTATCGGTGGCGCATGGCAGGTGTATGTCATTCCCGAGACCGAATCGATTGCTTCGCTCTCGTTCACAGACAGTATCGGCAACAGTGGTAGCCGCTCCGTGCGTGACGATTTCTCGACGTATTCGCCTGAATTCGACTTCGGCCAAGGCTTCGGCATGTTGCACACCGCATGGCTGAGGCCATTCGCAGTCAGCGGCGCTGTTTCGTTCGATTTTCCGACCGACCCGACCCAACCGCGGGTGCTTAACTGGGGCTTGTCGCTGCAATATAGCATCCCTTATCTGCAAAATTTTGTGAAATATGTAGGCATCGGTGCGCCGTTCAACAACATGATCCCAATCATCGAGCTGCCGATGCAGACCTGCCTCGACCGGGGTTGCTACGACCAGACCACCGGTTATGTCGCGCCCGGCGTGATCTGGGTCGGACATTACGTGCAATGGGGCGTCGAACTGGAGGTGCCAGTGAACCATCGCACCGGTAATTCGGTCGGAGTCCTATTCGGTTTCGACTTCTACCTGGACGACATCGCGCCACACAGTTTCGGCGCGCCGCTGTTTGGCTAATACAGGGTCCATCATGCGCACCACGGCTTGCATCCTTACGCTGATCTCTGGGCTAGTCTGTGCCACCGCAGCTCAGGCGCACTCTTTTCCCCAGCACTCATCGCCGCACGTCGGCGCGACACTGACCACCGCGCCGACGCAAGTCGAGATCTGGTTCGATGGCGAGATTGAACCGGTGTTCTCTACTCTGCTGGTTAAAAATGCAGCCGGCAAACAGGTGAGTATCGGCAAAGGCAAAGTGAGTTCGGCCAATCACGTGCTGCTGGAAACCACGCTGCCCAAAGCACTCACAGCTGGCACGTACTCGGTGTATTGGAGCGTCATCGCTCACGACGGCCATCACACCGAAGGGCATTTCGCGTTCACGCTGAAGTAAAGGACCCGCGCCACGCCACTCTCGATCGGCCTCAGCGCATTTGACATCCTCACGCTGATCACGCTCATCGGCGTGCTGGCGTGTCGGTTGGCCGTACTTCCACGCGGCGCCGATCCGGTGATCGAACGCTCGGTGACGCATGTGCTCGGCATCGTCATCGCGTTGGTAACGCTGGCGGCTTTCGGCATCTTGGTTTCGCGCACGTTGGAGTTGGATAGCGGCGTGTGGTCCACACTTTTCCCCGACATGTGGTCGGCACTGAAAGCCACTCATTTCGGCAAAGTTTGGATCTGGCGGCTGCCGGCATTGGCCGTCCTGTGGCTGGCTTGGGGCTGGAGTCTGCGTCACCCCGGCCACGCCGCCTCTGACCATACTTGGGCTGGCTGGTTGATGGTGCCGGCCGTCGCCGCCATCGCGCTGACCCGCAGCCAAACCGGCCATCCCGCCGATCACGGTGATTTCATTCTCGCCGTCTGGATCGACTGGGCGCACATACTGGCCGCGGGAACATGGGTCGGTAGCCTGTTCGGCGCGTCGCTGGCCGTATTCCCCAATCTGCTGCGGGCGGGCGAACGCTCGCTCCAGCAGAGCACAGAGATTTTTCAGCGGCTTTCCACCATCTCGGGCATCGCACTGGTGGTTCTATTGGCTTGCGGCATCTACAGTGCAAGCTGGCAACTCGACAGCTTCGCCGCACTCTGGAGCACGCGTTACGGCGCCATTCTCGACGTCAAGATCACCATCGTGCTGACGCTGATCGCGCTTGGTGCACACAACCGCTACGTCAAACTACCGCAGCTGCGGCAAGCCATCGGCCTCCCCGTCCGCACTTCATGGCCCGACCAATGCTTCCGCAGCGTCATGACTCCCAAAACCCCATACCTCCGCGACGGCCTCGTGCGCGCCTGCGCACGCACGGTACTGGTGGAAAGCCTGCTGGGAATCGCCGTCATCGGCACCACCGCGGTGTTGATCCATGCGATGCCGCCCGCAGATGCGCGCACAATGCAACCCATGTCCACGAGCGCGCCGCCTAACACGATAGCGCCGCAACCGCCACACGCTCGCTCGCCGCCAACGTAGGCATCCATGGAGCGATACAATCGCTTCCGTAATGCGCGCCGTCCTCACTCTGTTTCTGGCAGCAAACCACCCACGGACAACGAGAACCACTGCATCATCAGGTGATCTGAAGATCTTCTCGGAACCGCTGCGGTGGACGTGATTCCGACACTGCAAAGCAGCCTCGTCGCTTGAGCCAGGACAACCGACGTGCACACGCTTGCCGCTACCGTCGATCTGTCGCGCGCACAATTCGCGATCACCACAACATTTCACATCGTCTTCCCGGTATTGACCATTGGCCTATCGGTCCTGTTGGTGACCTTGGAGGGATTGTGGCTGAAAACGGGGGATGAATATTACTACCGTCACGCTCGTTTCTGGGCCAAGTTGTTCCTGCTCAATTTTGGTGTCGGTGTCACCACCGGGTTACCGCTGGAGTTCGACTTCGGAACCAACTGGGGGCCGTTTTCGCAAGCCGCTGGTAACTTTTTTGGCAATATGTTGGGTTTCGAGGGCGCCATGGCGTTCATGCTCGAAGCCGGTTTTCTTGGCGTTATGCTGTTTGGCTGGAAGCGGGTGGCGCCAGCCATTCATTTCTTCGCCACCTGCATGGTCACACTCGGCGGTTCCATGTCGGCGTTCTGGATCATGGTGGCCACCTCCTGGATGCAGACGCCAGCCGGCGGGCATTTCGTACACTGGCGTTTCATCATCACCGATTATCTGGCCGCGATCTTCAACCCCGACATGCCCTGGGGTGTCAGTCACATGTGGGTGGCGGCGTTGGAGACCAGCCTCGCGCGCCGGCACGAAGCCGCGCCGTTTTTCTGGAGCATTCTCATCTTTGTCGTCTCGCTGATCGGCCTTGCCGCCGGCCTGTTTCCCTACATCGCACCGCCGGACTCGATGTCTACACGGCAGCTGCGCCGTCCAACACCCTAGTGTTCATGCTGACTGGAATCGGACTGCTGCTGCCCATCATGATGGTGTACAACGCCTATCAATACTTGATCTTCAGCGGCAAGGTGGTCGAGCCAGGCTACGGCGCGCACGGTTAAATCCAGCGGCATTACCACTGAAGCCCGCTGCTGGCAGCATGAGTGGAGGATTGTGCCGAGTGCCGGCAAGGTGCACTACAAAAGAATTTGGTGCGCGAGGTTGGGACGCCTGAGTGGGCCATTGAAGCTGGCACAGACGTCATGACAAATTTGCAGCCATGATCGACGACGCAACATCACGATGCTATATTTTTCAGCACTATCGTCGTGGCCGGCTTGCCACCAATTTCTGTTCCTGTCTTGGCCAGCATAGAGCCGCTGCATCCGCGAACAATCAGGCGCTTCGACGGTGTAGATTGCTCCGACCACAACCTCATCTCGCTGCACCAGCCAGACGCGGTCGCATGTGTCATCTCAAGTCAGATAGCCGTTGAGACGACAGAGCACTCGCCCGTCGTAAGGGTCGACAAGCAGCGGCGTCGCGGCCGTTGGTCAGCACAGACATGCCCCGCCACTACAAGCCGGGTGGCGTCTGCGGCTGAACGCCTTCAATCGACGACATGGCCCTTTGCCACCGCGTCCGCCTGAGACATTGGCAATGGCCACAGCTGGTCCAACTCAGTGTGGGTCAACTCGCCACTGACCGTAGCGCGTTCACCGTTGGACAAGATGAAGATCGTGCGCGGCGTCTCGCCGCCCCAATTGGGATCGATCAGGAAATTCAAGCGCTGTGGAGTTGGCTCCGTATACGCCCACGCCGCATAACCGGCCATCCCGGCTTGGGACAAGCGTTTTTCGATTGCGGCGCCGTGCGCCGAAATATCGTCAGTGGCGACGGTGACGAGCTCGATATCCTGCGGATGCGCGCGTTGCACGGTCGCCAACACCTTCATATTTGGTTCGCAATACGCGCAGGACAACGCCCAAAACATGATGATGCGCTCGCCGTGTGAGGGCGTCTTGAGCAACTCAGGAATCTGTCCACCGCCCAGGGAACTGAGCGCTGGCCCAGCCGCACAAACCGTCGTAGCGAACACCAGCGCGAACAACACCCACCAACGTTTCATCACTGTCTTTGCACCGGAATCAAGCGGAAGCCGCTGAGCGTGTTCCACGCAATCCACGCACGCCCTTCGTGCACGAGTAGCTGCGGCGAATAGACGGCACCGGCTGACTGCGCGAGCGTGCTCGGGGCGGAAAACGTGCGGCCGCCATCGTGCGAAACGCGCGATTTCAGCTCGTAACTTGTGGCGCTAACCTGATTCCAGGCCACCCACACTGTGTTGCCATGCACTGCAACGTCCGCATGGCTCGCGCCAGGGCCGCCGATCTGCAATGTGTGCTGAGGCGCGTGGCCGGGATCAAGTTGCCCGTACCAGATGTGTGGCCCGCCCTTGGATTCATACCACACGGCATGCGTCAGGCCATCCGCCGCGATGGCCAGCCCAGGTCCCTGCTCGGGACAAGCTGCCACCTGCCAGCCACTGAAAGTACTACGCAGCGGCGCAGGCACACTTCCATCGGTGGGGAGCAAAGAAAACGCGTGGTCACGAATGCTGTCACCGTAGACACCACGGAAGAACGCTGCGATGACACCGGAGGGCTCGCTCGCCAGCGCGACGCGACAACACTCACAGCTGTGATCCATCACTTTCCTGCCGGGCCCGAAGCTCTTGCCGCCATCGGTGGACCACGCGTAATACATCGCAAGGCCCTTGTAAGCGTGTGGCCCTTCCATGCCGTATTTCTTCATGGACGCGACGTGGTCGCGCGCATCGATCCACGCTACTACCGGCTGGCCCTCGCCGTTCACCCTAAGCGCGTCGAAGCTATGCGTGAGCCGCGCGCGGTCGCGATGCACGATTAGCGGTGCGGCGAACGCCTTGCCACCATCCACGGAGCGTGCAAACCAGACGTAGCTGGCCCACTTTTCCGGCAGGCTTTCCACCCACGTGACGTAAATCCTGCCACGCGTACCCAAGGCAACTTGCGGCTTGTTCTCGCCAAAACTATCGATGTTCTGCGCTTTCTGGTTGACCCGAACCGGAGCATCGAAGCTTTTGCCGTAATCGGCCGAGCGGCGCAGCCACACGTGGCCGTCATCGACGGTCGCCACCCACAACGTTCCATCATCCGCAAAGGTAGCGCTAGCCCCCAGCGCTAGACCTGCGGGCGCCGCCACTACCCTGTGCCCGGCGTCGCCGTGCGCATTACCCGCGAGTGGTATCAGACAGGCCACCATCAATAACAGACCAGACCAGCCGCGCCACAACATGAACATTTTACAAACTCCGATAGTCGTCACATTCCGGGACCCAATGGCAAGCAACTGATTGCGCACCGCTCAGCTTCACCGTCCACGTCGATGCAACCACGCCGTCAGTACCGCAACCGCATACCGACAAACACCGAACGCGGGCCACCGGCGTTGAGCACGCGCGCATTCGCGTCCGCCTGCGTCAGCACCGTGACGTTGCTGACATATTTCTTGTCCGTTAAGTTACGCGCTTCGGCGAACAGCTCCCACCGCCCGCGCGCAACGCCGGCACGCAACCCGACCAAGGCGTAGCCGTCAACGCCGTACGTGTTCGCCATGTCCACGTAACGCGCTCCGACCCAGTCGAAAGTCGGCCCCGCGTAGACGCCAAGGTCGCGATTGCGCACCATCACTTCACCGTGGAGCACGTAATCCGGCGCGTAGGGCAGCTGATTGTTTCCGAAACTCGGGTCATCATCAAAACGGAAATGGTTGTAAGTGACGCTGATGATCGGCTCGATACGATTGGCACCACCCGCAAACGGGAAACTGGCGCCGAGCAGCGTTTCAACGCCTGCATGCACGGTCTTCCCGTAGTTCTGGGAGAACGTGTTTCCGGGCTGAGCCGGGTTTTCAACAGACAGGATCTCGTCACGGATCTGCGCGTAGTACAGCGCCAAACTCCAGCGCCAGGTTGAAGCATCGAAAGGTAGCGCCCCGCCGCCGCGCGTTCCCACTTCGTAGGACACACCTTGCGTCGCGGCGAGCGTGGAGTTGTCTTTGCGAATATCGTTGTCCAGGACAAAATTATTGGGGGCCTCGTAGATGCGGCTGATATTGGCGTAGACCTCTCTGTTCTTCGCCAGATCGTAGATCAAGCCGATGCGTGGATTGATGGAAGAATAGGTCTGCTGTTGATCACGGGTTGAACCCAACGCAAGGTTTTTATCTCGCACCGCGCGGCGCGTCACCACCCCCTGCGTGCCATAAACCAGTGTCCAACGCGGCGCGAAATTCCAGCGGTCCATCACGAACAAGGTGAAATTGTTAGCGCGCTTATCGATATCGTCAGTGCGCGCCCCTGGTAGGCCGGCGTTGTTCTCGAAATTACCGCCTACATTGCTGGTGTAGGCAAAGTTGAAACCCGCCAACAGCGCATGGCCGCCAGCATTGAGATGGTAGCGGACCATGCTGCCAGTCGTACGTTGTGTAGTGTCGATCAACAGGCTAAAAAATTGTACTGGCGGCGGATTTGGATTGAACACATTGACGATCGGGTGATACAGCGACTGGCCTTCGTAAGACACACCAAAGTCCAACCAGCTCACATCGTTGATTGTCCAAGCGCCCATCAATGCTGCACGGCCGGTCTTCACGTCTATCTTGTGATCGCTGCGCGCGGCGGTAGGATCCGCTTGACGCGGATCAGCATCGAATTCCGCGCGTGTTAGCGAGCCGGCGAGTTGCTCACTGTTATCGATATAACTGGTAAACAAACGCAGTTTCAAAGAATCCGAGACGCGCCAGCCAGTATTGCCGTACACGCTGAAACGATTCTGACGACTCTGCTGTTGATAGCCGTCGAAATGCTTGCCCTCCAGAGTGATCATGCCGTCGAGATCGCCCGCCACCCCACCTGTGCTGAAATAACCGCCGGCCAAACCGTCGCTGCCACCGTAAAGATAGAGCTGATCGGGGTCGCTGTTGAGCGCCGTCCGCGAGATGAAGTCTATTGCACCGCCCAGGTCGCTTGCGCCATACGCCAGCGCGTTGGCGCCGTTGGCAACAATGATGTCGCGTGCCTGCAATGGGTCCGGCAGACGATTGTGGTTGGCGCCATCTGCCGAGGTGACAGGCAAACCGTCCTGCAGCAGCAGCACTCCACTTTTGTCGTAACTGAGAGCGCTAAGGTTTGTGCCGCGAATCGACAGCACGCCCTCGTCGCTACCTGTGTTGCTGACCATCGACACGCCCGGCACATAGCGCAGCGCGTCAGCCACGTTGTCGACGGCACGCTGATAGAACGTGTCACCGTTGACGATCTGCACAGCCCCTGGCGTCAATTTCTGTTCGGCCTTCAACTCGGAGTCCTGCGCCGATGCAGTGACCTGGACGGGCCCCAGCATTGCAGGTGAGACGGCGCTGCTGTTGGAACTTCCGTTCGGCGCAGTCGCCGAATCACTCGATTCCGCGGCGAAACCAGGAGCCGCGAAACCCGCCCACGCGCAAATCAGCAAAGCTCTCCACCGCACTGTCGTCTTCCCTGAGTTCAGAAGGCGTCAGGATACCGACGCAACGCGTGGTGACAATGCGACATATCGTCGCAGCCTACAGAAAACGCTCAGGATTCGAGACGCTCATGCACCGGGTGCTTGGCCAGCTTGCGCTGCAGCGTGCGACGATGCATACCGAGGCGGCGTGCCGTTTCGGAAACATTTCCGCCGCAGATTTGGAGTGTACGCTGGATGTGTTCCCACTCCACGCGTCGCAGGGCCAATGGCGTGCGCGGCACTTGCGGTGCCAGCGTATCCACAACCTCGCCATCATCCAACAGGGCGTGAATGACAGCATCGACATCCACTGGTTTGGCGAGATAGTCGTGGGCACCGCGCTTGACCGCTTCGACTGCGGTCGCTATCGACGCGTAGCCAGTGAGCAACAGAATGCGGATTTCCGGCGCCGCCTCCCGCAGGGCCGGGATCAACGTCAGCCCATTGTCGACGCCGAGCTTGAGGTCCACCACCGCAAAACGCGGCCGCGTCTCGACCACAACCTCCAGCGCCGCCGCCGCATTGTCGGCCATCGTCACCTCAAAGCCACGCTTGCTCAGTGCACGCGCTAGGGTTGCAGCGAAGACTGCGTCATCTTCCGCGAGTAGCAAGCGCGCGTCTGGGCTGGGCATCGGGAGGGTCACGGCGAACCCGCAACCGGAAGTTGCACGCGCACGCACGCGCCGTCGGCGCCGCTGTGCGTGCTGACGTTACCGTGCATGCGCTCGATCGTCGAACGTGCCAACGCCAAGCCGATTCCCAAACCGTTCGGCTTGGAGCTCGCGCCCGGCAGCAGGGCCGCGTGATCCACCACAAGACCGTTGCCGTGATCGCCAATTACGAATTGCATCAAGCCGTGCGTTACGTTGACGTCCAGATCCACTCGCGACGACCCAGTCTGACGCGACGCCTCAAGCGCGTTCTGCATCAGGTTGAGCAATGCGTGCGCCAGCCCGGGCTGTATCGCGACCACCCGTTCACGCAGCGCCGGGGCGAGCGTCACGCGCACATCGGCTTCCGGATGCAGCAGGCGAAAGCGGTCGAGATGACCGTCAACGTACTCGCCTAGCGTGGTCGTGCGCGCCGTGCCGTCAAGCTGATGGCGACCGTAGTCCACCATCGCGTGAAGGATGTCACGGCAACGGTCGACTTGGCCACGCATGAGACGGAGATCGGCGCACAGCTCAGGCTCATCTTCATGATCGCGCTCCAACTCTGGCAACAGCGTGCGCAGCGTCGACAGCGGTGTATTCAAGCGATGCGCGGCTTCCGCAGCCTGCGTTGCAATCGCCAGAATGCCCTCATCACGCAGCGCCCGCTCGCGCAACTCGCGCATCAACTCGCGCTGCGCCCGCAATGACACGTTCATGCGGCCCACGAACACGGCCAGCAGCAGTGCGGCAACGGCAAAATTGATTGCCATGCCCGTCAGGTGGAGGTGAAACCCGCGGCTGCTCATGGTCATATCGGACAAGGGCACGCTGTAAAACGTCAAAACGGCATAGAGCGCCAGCGCCAGCGCCGTGACCACTACGATGCCGCGTCCCGACAGCGCCGCCGCGGACAGTGCGACCGGAACCAGCAACAGTGTAATAAAAGGGTTGGCCGCACCCCCCGTAAAATAAAGCACCCAAGCCAGCATCAGCATGTCAAAACCGGCGTGACAAGCGGCCTCGACTTCGCTGACGAACCACTGCCGGCGCAAGCGCAAAAACGCCGCAATGGACACCACCGCGAGTAGCCCCATCGCGCCCGCGAGCGGGATCATCGACAGTGCAAGGTTAAGCCTGGTCACAGCAAAAGCAAGCAGGAGCACTTGGCCCGCCAGCGCACACGGACGCAAACACGCCAGCGTGGTTGTCAGCGCGCGCGCATCGGCCAGAAAAATTGGAGGTCTGGATGTCACAACGTCAACTGTCATGATCGCGGTACAAGAACGTTTGACAGTTTAGCGCCCAATACCCGACGCCTCGCGCGCACTGACGGCAGGTGGCAGGAACTGCGCAGCAATGGGACCCTTCAAGTGATATTGCGGCACCGGGTCGTGACCGACGAGGCAAACGAAGTGACCGAGAATCATTTTTTTAACCCCATCGTTACCGCCGGCTTGCCGCCGATTTTAGTTTCACTCTTCACCGGCATGTAGCCGCGCGACGGCGCCAGCCAGAAACGGCCGATCTTGCCGGGGGTATCAACGCGATCCATCAGCAAGGTATCAAAATGGCCGGCGGGCGTATCGATCTTCTGTTCGCCGCCGAACTTGAACTGATAGTGGGTGAGGTGTTTGTTGTCGACCATGGTGAATTTGGCGATCAACGATTGCGTGGATGCGTTCAGCTCGGCACGATGATCCAGCACCCACAGGCGTACCGCCTGCTGCAACGCGAGGCTGTCTACGGCGTCATCGGGAATATCGCGGCGATTGCCGTTCTCGTCCACCACCTGATGCCGACTCCAGTCGAAATCCAGTGTGTAGCTCTGTTTGTCGTCACCTGGCAGTTTCGACACGAAATGCTGCGAACGAACATGGTCGTCCACGATGCAGAAATCGCTGCTCTGACTGGGCGCGCCGTAGAACATCGCGACCAGCGCGTTGGGGGCGGTGGTGGTGGCGTAGTGATAACAGCCAGCGTGATCCACCTGCGGCTTGAGGCTGAGATCGAGCGTGCCGACGCCAATCGCGCCCCAAGACACGTTGTAGTGATAGTTGAAACTGGGTAGCGCGGAGGGATCCGGCGGCGCGATCTGCGTGGCCATCGCCGGCAAGGTCACTGCGCCGCATAACACGGCGACGAAAGTGGCGGTTGTCAGTTTCATCGGAAAGCATCCCCCAGTTCACGAGCGCCCAGCGGGGCTTGCAAAGTCTGGCCGTGCCACTGGACCTGATCGCCAACCAACTTCACATCACCGCGCGCCATCCAAGCCACCGCCTGCGGGTAGATTTTGAGTTCGACCTGTTGCAGCACGCGGTCGGCGAGGCTCTCTTCATCATCATCCGCTTTGACGCTGAGCGCAGTCTGAATCAGCCGTGGGCCGCCATCGAGTTGTTCGGTGACAAAGTGCACGGTGGCGCCATGCTCGGCGTCGCCGGCGTCCAGTGCACGGCGGTGTGTGTGCAGCCCCGGATAACGCGGCAGCAAAGACGGATGAATGTTCAATATGCGACCGCGAAACTCGGCGATGAAGGCAGCGCCGACGACGCGCATAAAACCGGCCATGGCAATAATGTCCGGCTGCAATTCGCGCAGCGTCGCCGCCAGCGCTGCGTCGTAGGCGTCGCGACTGGAGAAATCATCGTGCGCCAGCGCGACGGCGCGCAGTCCCGACCGCGCCGCATAGGCCAATGCCGGCGCGTCATGCCGGTTGCTGACGACGGCAACCACATCAGCCGGGATGCGACCGTCCACGCAGGCCCGATGCAGCGCCTCCATATTGCGTCCACGCCCCGACACCAGCACGGCCAGCCGCGCTTTCGCCGAGGGTGATTTCGCCGAAGATGATTTTGATTGCGACGTGTTCACGCGTAGCGCACGTCGCCGCCCCGCCCTGGTTTAACCACCTCGCCCAGCATCCAGGGTTTAAGCCGCGCACGCTTGAGCGCCGCCATCGCGGCATCCGCTTTCAATCGCGGCAACACCAGCACGAAGCCGACGCCGCAGTTGAACACGCGCCGCATCTCATCTTCCTCGACCCCGCCTTCACGCTGCAGCCAGTCGAAGATCGCCGGACGCGTCCAACTCGCGGTATCGACCACCGCACCACAGCCCTTGGGAAACATGCGCGTGAGATTACCGGTGATGCCACCGCCGGTGATATGCGCCATGCCGCGCACGGCAATCCCCTCGGCCAACAGCTTCAGTACTGGCTTGACGTAGATGTTGGTAGGGTTCATCAACGCGTCGACCAGCGTCGTTTTTTCAAACCGGGACTCCAGCGCCGCACCGCTGCGCCCCACGATCTTGCGGACCAGTGAATAGCCGTTGGAATGCGGGCCGGAAGACGGCAACGCGATCAGTACATCACCCGGCTTGATCTTGCTACCGTCGATCAACTTCGAGCGCTCGACCACCGCCACACAGAAACCGGCCAGGTCGAAATCACCGTCGCGGTACAGGCCGGGCATCTCGGCCGTCTCGCCGCCCACCAGTGCACATCCGGCCAGCTTGCAGCCCTGCGCAATACCTTTGACTACCGATGCGGCCACCTGTGGATCGAGTTTGCCGGTAGCGTAATAATCCAAGAAGAACAGCGGCTCGGCGCCCGACACCAGCACGTCGTTGACGCACATCGCCACCAGATCCTGCCCCAATCCCTGCACCCGGCCCGTGTCGATACCGACCCGGAGCTTGGTACCGACGCCATCGGTACCGGACACCAGCACCGGGCGTTTGTATTTTTTCGGCAGCTCCACCAACGCGCCGAAGCCGCCGACACCGGCCATGACCTCGGGCCGCCGCGTGCTGCGCACGATCTTCTTGATGTCGCCGACAAGCGCGTCGCCGGCTTCGATAT
>Ga0307372_10006558_pt1 | contig 16954 bp, 14 predicted proteins | sample OX1MG_FD_202533 | JGI IMG/M metagenome (GOLD analysis project Ga0307372, IMG submission 202533) | Soil microbial communities from Risofladan, Vaasa, Finland - OX-1 | ecosystem: Environmental > Terrestrial > Soil > Coastal area > Acid sulfate soil | place: Finland: Risofladan, Vaasa | collected... | reverse complement strand
CTGGGCGGGCCAGGTCGTGGCCGTCGACATCAATCCGCAGGCGGTTCGCTGTGCCCGGGTCAACGCGCTGCTCAACGGCGTCGAGGAGCGGGTGCAGGTCTACCACGGCGACCTCTTCGCGCCCGTACGCGGGGAGCGCTTCGACGCGGTGCTCTTCAACCCTCCGTACTACCGTGGGCAGCCGCGGGACCTGGGTGACCACGCCTGGCGCTCCGTCGACGTGGTGGAGCGGTTCGCTCGGAGTCTCGGCCGGCATCTATCGCCGTCCGGTCACGCGCTGGTCGTGCTCTCAACGGACGGCGACCAGCCGGGCTTCCTGGCCGCGATCCGCGCGCACGGATTCGCGATCCGCGCAGTTGCCCGGCGGGACGTCGTGAACGAGATCCTGACGGTCTACCAGTTGACTCGCGGAGAGCAGGATACCGATGATCATCCTCTATAACCCGCCGAGCAACGCCCGGCACAAGCCGGTGCTGCCCATGTCGCTGCTGGCGGTCGGCGCGGTGCTCGAAGGTCGCCATGACTACCTCATCATCGACGGGAACCTCGAGCCCGACCCGCTGGGCGCCATCGATCGGGCGGTGCGCGAGACCGGGGCCGATATCCTGGCCGTGACCGTCATGCCCGGGCCCCAGCTCACCCACGCGGTGCCGCTCTGCGGCGCGCTGCGGCGGGTCCATCCGAACCTCAACATCGTCTGGGGCGGCTACTTCCCCACCCAGCACTACGACGTCGCGCTGCAGGCGGACTACGTCGACTGGGTGGTGCGCGGGCACGGCGAGCTCGTCTTCGGCTCCTTCGTCGACGCGCTGCGCCAGGGAGGGAACCCCTACGGCATTCCCGGCCTGGCCTACCGCGACCCGGCGAGCGGCGCGGTGGTCTCCAACCCGATGGCCCCGATTCCGCACCCGGATCAGCTGCCGGACTTTCCCTACCACCGGATCCCGGTGCACCGCTACGTCCGGCCGACCTTCATGGGCTCGCGCACGCTGCCGCACCACTCCAGCTACGGCTGCCCGTTCTTCTGCAACTTCTGCGCGGTCGTCAACATGGTGAACGGGCGCTGGCTCTCGCAATCGGCCGAGCGGACGGCGAACACGGCCCGGCGCCTGGTCGAGACCTGGAACGTCGATGCGGTCGAGTTCTACGACAACAACTTCTTCGTCCACCAGGCCAGAACCGCCGACTTCGCCGAGCGCATCATGGACCTCGGCATCGCCTGGTGGGGCGAGGGGCGCATCGACACGCTCATGAAGTACTCCGACCGCAACTGGCGGCTGATGCGGGACTCCGGGCTGCGGATGGTGTTCCTGGGGGCGGAGTCCGGCTCCGACGAGACGCTCAAACGGATGAACAAGGGCGGAACCGCCTCAATCGAGAAGACGCTGGCGATCGCGCGCAAGATGGCCGAGTACGGGATCGTGCCCGAGTTCTCGTTCGTGCTCGGCAACCCGCCCGACCCCGAGGGAGACGTGCGCCAGACGATCTCGTTCATCAGGAAGCTCAAAGCCGTCAACCCGGCCGCCGAGATCATTCTCTACATGTACACGCCGGTGCCGCTGGCGGGTGAGCTCTACGACCAGGCCAAAGCCGAGGGCTTCGCCTTTCCCGACACTCTCGAGGGCTGGATCAACGAGGACTGGCGCGAGTTCGCCCAGCGGCGCAGCGCGCACATGCCGTGGCTGGACGATCCGCTGCGGCGCTACGTGCACGACTTCGAGCGCGTCCTGAACGCGTACTACCCGACGGTGACCGACCCGCGGCTGCGCGGTCGCTGGCGCGCCATCCTCAAGTCGGTGAGCGCGTGGCGCTACCATCTGGAGTACTACGCCCATCCGCTGGAGCTGCGCGCGCTGCAGAAGATGCTGGCGTACCAGCGTCCGGAGACGAGCGGGTTCTAGTCAGCCGCGGTGGTCGGTCGAGGAGGCGCCATGCTGTCGCCCGTCAAAGTTGCCAAGCGTCGGCTGACGCTGGCAACGCATCACATACACACGCTGCCCATCGTCATTCTGATGGCGCACAGCCGCTGCAACTGCCGCTGCGTGATGTGCGACATCTGGCGTGCCAACCGGCACGGACAGGAGATCTCGCGGGAGGCGCTCGCCCGGCACGTCGAGGACTTCCGGCGTCTGGGTGTGGAGTGGGTCATCCTGTCGGGCGGCGAGGCGCTGATGCACTCCAACCTGTGGGCGCTCTGCGAGCTGGTCAAGGAGCTGCCGGCCAAGATCACGGTCCTGTCCACCGGGCTGCTTCTCAAGCGCTACGCGGCCGACGTGGTCCGCTGGTGCGACGAGGTCGTCGTCTCCCTCGACGGCAGCCCCGCGGTGCACGACGACATTCGCAACGTGCCGCGGGCATTCGAGCGGCTGGCGCAGGGCGTCACGGCCGTGAAGGCGATCGCGCCCGATTTTCGGATCACCGGCCGCTCTGTCGTCCAACGGCGCAACTACCAGGACATACCGAACATCGTCGCCAGCGCCCGGTCCATCGGTCTCGATCAGATATCCTTCCTGGCCGTCGACGTATCGACGACGGCCTTCAACCGTCCGATGCTGTGGGGCGACGAGCGCACGGCGGACGTGGCGCTGAGCCCCAACGAGGTGCAGGAATTCGACCGGATCCTGGACGACATGGTCGTGGACCAGGCGGAGGACTTTGCCAGCGGCTACATCGCGGAGAGTCCGGAGAAGCTCCGCCGCCTGGCCCACTACTTCGCCGCCTTGAATGGCGCCGGAGAGTTCCCGCGCACCACCTGCAACGCCCCGTGGGTATCGACGGTCATCGAGGCCGACGGGGACGTCCGCCCATGCTTCTTCCACCCGTCACTGGGCAACGTCAACGATCGGTCGCTCGACGACGTCTTGAACTCAGCCGAGGCGCGCGCGTTCCGCGCCAACCTGGACGTCACCCGCGACCCGATCTGCCGCAAGTGCGTCTGCACGCTCCAGCTCTCGGCGCTGGCCGCGGTGTAATGGGCGCTGACCGCCATGGCTGAGCAGCGAATCGTGCGGCCGGTGGCGACGGAGCGACCCGAGCTCGGTACCCCGGTGAGCGGTGGCGCCGTGGCGCGCGCCTACGACCGGCTCGCGGCGAGCTACGACGGCTACGTCGCGGGCGACCGCTGGATACGATCCACACTCTGGACGCATTACGCCCGGGTGTTCCGCGCCGGGGATCGCGTGCTCGACGTCTCGTGCGGGACGGGTCTGGACGGGGCGTTCCTCGCTCAGCGCGGCGTGCGGGTGACCGGGATCGACATCTCACCCGGGATGGTCGATGAGTTCCGCGAGCGCGCCCGGCGCACCGGGCTGGCGCACCTGATGGACGCGCTGGTCATGGACGCGGCGGACCTGTCCGCGCTCGACGGGCAAGGCTTCGACGGGCTGATCTCGGCCTTCGCCGGTCTCAACACCCTGCCGGACCTCGGGGCGTTCGCGGCCGGCGCCGCGCGGGCTCTGCGGCCCGGCGGCAGGGTGGTCGTCCACCTGCTCAACCGCTTCAGTAGCTGGGAGTGGCTCGTCCTGGTCCGGCAGGGGCGGTGGAACGACGCGCGAGCGCTGGGCCGGGGCGACACGCGCGACTTTACCATCGGCGGGGAGACCGTCCCGCACCACCTCTATGCCCCGCGGGAAGCCTACCGCGCCTTCGCGCCACACTTCGAGCTGGAGGCCATCCAGGGTCTCGGTGCGGTCTGCCCTCCGCCCTCGCTGGTGAATTTCCCCGCCGGGCTCCGGCGAGCGCTCGAACGGCTCGATCCGCGCCTGGGAGTTCACGCGCCCCTCCGCGAACGCGGGCGGTTCTTCGTCCTCGACATGACCGCGCGGCCGGCCAGGGGGACCTCCCACGATGGACCGTGAGCGTCCGCCGCGCGTCTGCTTCGCCATGCTGTACTACGCGCGAGAGCACGCCGAGCTCGACCCGGCGCGCTACCTGGAGCAGATGCCCATCCATCGGGCGCTGCCGGACGCGATCGCCGCGCTGGGCCACGAGGTACACCTGGTCCACCTCTGGTCGAAGGACGCCGAACTCGTCGACGGGTGCGTACACCACCACTTCGTCGCGCCGTCACGGGGAGCCCGGCGGCTGGCGCCCATCGCCGGGCGGCTGGCGTCGCGCGACCCGGGCCTCTACGAGTCTGCCGGTCGCGCGATCGCTCGGGTACGCGCGCTGCGGCCGGACATCGTCCACTTCCACGGTTTGACGCTCACCCTGAACCTGTGGCTGCTGCGCCGCGCGCTCCCGGCCGCGGTCCCGCTCGTGCTGCACTACCACGGCGGCTACCCCTCGCGGCGGCGCCTGCCGCGCCGGCTCCAGCGGGATAACCTCGAGCGCGCGGCCCGCCTCTGCTTCACCACGCGGAGCCATGCCGCGCCGTTCCTCGCGGCCGGCGCCTCGCGGGACCCGTGCCGCGTCGTCGAGCTGATGGAGACCTCGACGACGTTCCGGCGGCAAGACCGGCAACGTTCGCGCGCGCTCACCGGCATGGCCGGCGACCCGGTCTTCCTGTGGGCCGGGAGGCTGGATCCGATCAAGGATCCGCTGACCGCGCTGCGCGGGTTCGTCCGCATCCTGGAGAGCCGGCCCGGCGCGCAGCTCTACCTGCACTACCTGACCGACCCCCTCCTGCCCGAACTGCAAGCCTTCGTCTCCGGCAGCCCGGGCCTGGGCGCGCACGTCCACTTCCGCGGGCGGGCGCCCTTCGAGCGGATGGAGGCGATCTACAGCAGCGCCGACTTCCTGCTCCAGGCCAGCCGGCGCGAGTTCAGCGGCTGCGCCGTGCTGGAGGCGATGGCCTGCGGGGCCATCCCGGTCGTGACCGACATCCCCTCGTTTCACGCCATGACCGATGGGGGCCGCCTCGGCGTCCTCTTCCCGGCCGGTGACGACATCGCGCTGGCCGAGGGTGTGCTTGCGCTCTCGCCGGGGCACATCCCTGGGCTGTCGGTTGCGGTCGAGGACCACTTCGCGCGCGAGCTCAGCTTTGACGCGATGGCCCGCCGGCTGGCTCCGGTGTATGCGGAGTTGCTCGACGCCGCGTGGGGAGCAGCCACGTGAGCCGGGGACGAGTGCTCTCACTGGTCCTCTGGCTGGTCACCGCCGCGCTCGCGGTCCGCTTCGCGCTCTTCGCCGTCTCGGTCGCGCGGCGCCCGTCGGACGGCTTCGCCGCCTACTACACGGCGGCGCGGCTGCTGCGGACGGACGTCCCAGTCTCCCGCTTCTACGACGACGCGTGGTTCGGCGCACGGGTCGCCGCGGACGCGCCGGGCGTGCGCGACATCTACTTCGTCAACCCGCCGCCGGCCGCGCTCATTCTGCTGCCGCTGGCCGACCTGTCGTACGGCGACGCCAGGGCGATCTGGACGGCCTTGAACGTGCTCCTGCTCGCCGCCGCGCTGGGCTGGATGCTCCGCGAGCTGGGGATGCGCGGTGCACTTGTCCCGCTCTTCCTGATTGCCGCGCTGGCGAGCCAGCCACTGATCGCCGAGTTCCACCAGGGCCAGGCCTACGTGCTGCTCCTTTTCCTGCTGGTCGCGGCGTGGTCCGGCTACCGGCGCGGGCGCCCGGCGCTCCTCGGCATCACCCTGGGCACCGCCCTGGTGCTGAAGACTGCCGGCGTGCTGCTCCTGCCGGTGCTCGTCGTCCAGCGGCGCTGGTCGGCGGTGGCGTGGACGGTGGGGTCCGCGGCAGCGATCGCTCTCGCCTCACTGCCGCGCATGGGGCTGTCGGCGTGGTGGGCGTACGCCGGAACGCTGCGCCGGCTGACGACCGAGCCGGACCTGGCTGTCACGGCCTACCAGGCGGCACCCGGCCTTGTCCGCCACCTGACGACGCCCGACGCGACCTGGAACCCCGCGCCACTGCTGGACGTCGCGGCGGCCGGCCGGGTGGCGGGGCTGGCCCTCTCGCTAGGCATCGTCGCGCTGGTCCTCGTCCTGGCCTACCGGCTCCCCGAGCAGTTCGACCTCTGCTGCGCCGCCGCGCTTCTCGCGGGCATCATCGTCAGCCCGGTGTCGCTCGACTACCACTACCCGCTGCTGCTCCTACCGCTCATCCTGCTGCTGGCGCGCGTCACGCGGGCGCCGGTGAACCCCGGGCCGGCACTTGCGCTGGCTGCAGGGTGGCTGCTCATCGCCGTCGATCTCCCTTACCGGACGACGTCGATGGGTGTCGGACTCCGCGCGCTGCTGGCCTATCCGAAGCTGTACGGCGCGCTCATGCTGCTGGCGGTAACCGTGTGGTACGGGTGGCACGAGATCCGGGAGGTCGAGGTGAGCGATGAAGGTTGGGCTGGTGACGCCCGGCTTCAGCGCCAGCGAGGCTGACTGGTGCATCCCGGCACTGCTCGATCTCGTCCGCTGCCTGTCGACCCGGGCCGAGGTGCACGTCTTCCCGCTGCGGTACCCCTACCAGACACGGCCGTACGACGTGTATGCGGCGCGAGTCCACCCGCTCGGTGGAGGAACCCTCCGCGGACCGCGGCGCGCCGCGCTGCTGGGGCGTGCCGTCGGCGCGATCGGTCGCGAGCACCGGCGCGCGCCGTTCGACCTGCTGCACGCCTTCTGGGCGGACGAGTCGGGACTGGTCGCGGTCGTCTGCGCGCGCGGGCTGGGGATCCCGGCGATCGTGTCGCTGGCCGGTGGCGAACTGGTCGGTTTCCCCGACATCGACTACGGCGGCCAGCTGCACTGGAGCAGCCGGCTGATGACGGGCCTCGCGCTGCGCGGCGCCGCCCGGGTCACCGTCGGGTCGACGTACCTGCGGCGGCTGGCGGCGCCGCGGCTGCCGGCGGAGCGGCTGGCGCACCTGCCGCTGGGCGTGGACCCCGATCTCTTCCACCCCAACGGCGACCGCGACGACCCGCCGTTCGACCCGACCCGCGTGAACGTGCTCCACGTGGCCTCGCTGGTGCCGGTCAAGGCGCAGGCAGACCTGCTCGACGCGTTCGCCCGCGCCGCGCGCGTCGAGCCGCGGCTGGCGCTCCACGTCGTCGGCGACGGCCCACTCCGGCCGATCCTCGTCACGCGGGCGAGGGTGCTGGGCATCGCCGAGGACGTCACCTTCCACGGCGCCATGGCGCACGAGCGACTGCCGGCGTACTACCGCGCGGCAGACCTGGCCGCGCTCACGTCGCGGCACGAGGCGCAGGGGCTCGTGGTCCTGGAGGCGGCGGCGTGCGGATGTACAACGGTCGGCACGGCGGTGGGCATCCTGCCGGATCTCGGCACGGCAGCGCGCGCGGTCCTTCCGGGCGACATCGTCGGCCTGGCGCGCGAGATCGCCGCCCTGGCGACGGATTCCGACCTCCGCCGGGAGCTCGGCGCCGCCTCGGTGCGTACCGTGCGCCGCGACTACACGCTCGAGCGCACCGTCGACGCGCTCGAGCGGCTGTACCGGGACGTGCCGACCGGGCGCGGATGTGGCGAGCGGGACAACGAACCCGCGTCGCCGGCTCGCTGACGGGCGAGCCGTCCGGAGAGCGGGCTACACCCCGGAGCTCGCGCTGGAGGCTGCCGGCTCGACCGCGCCGTCGAACCGCACGCGGCCCAACACGACCGCGGTCACGGTCACGCCGGCGACGCTGGCGCACAGCCGGGCCCACACCAGGCCGAACACACCGACGCGCGGCACCATCAACGCGGCCACGGCCAGGAAGGCGACGACGCGCAGCGCGTCCGCGGCGGCGATCAGTCGCGGCCGGTTGGCTGGGAACGCCAGCAAGAGCACCGGCGCGGCGAAGACGTCGACGATGGCCACGCCCAGCAGCGCCGGGAAGATCGCGGCCGCGGCGGTGAAGGCCCCGCCGTAGAGCGTGACGATCAGCCAGCGGGCCAGCGGCACGAGCGGCAGGAGGACGAGTGCGATCAGGCCGCTGCGCAGCAGGCCGCGCCTCAAGAAGGCGCGCACCTCCCGGCGGCCGGAGAGGCTCGACGCGGCCGGCAGGAGCGCGGCGTGGAGGCTCTGGTTGACGACCCCGGCCTTGGCCGCCAGGTTGACGGCCAGCGCGTAGACGCCGACGGCCGCGGGCGCGAGCCACCGGCCGGCGACGAACAGGTCGAGCTGCGCTGCGAGCATCGCCAGGCTGTTGGCGATCCAGATCCAGACGCCGAAGGAGAGGAGGGCGCGCACCTCGCGTCGAACCACGTGCCAGCCGGGAAAGGTCAGGTCGAGCCCGACAGGCAGCAGCCGAGCCCCGAGGACGAAGCAGGCCAGCGAGGTGCCGGCGCCCAGTACCGCCAGCGCGCTGACGACCGTCAGCCGCCCGGCCAGCGCCAGGCCCCCCGCGCAGACCGCGGTCAGCACGGCGTTCGCCACCATCACCAGCGACAGGCGACCGAAGCGGCCGGTGGCCTGGAGCAGCGCGCTGACCGCCCCGCTGAGCGCGGTCGCGACCACGCCGGCCAGCGCCAGCGCGACCAGCCGGCCGTCGCGCCCGACCGCCCCCCAACGTGAGGCGAGGGGCAGGCTCACGAGCAGCCCGGCGAGGCCCACGGCCGTCGCCAATCCCACCCTCGTCCAGAAGAATCCGCGGGCCCGCTCGCCGGCCAGGTCCGGTCGGGGCATCCAGGATGACGCGACGCGCAGGACCGCTGTCTCGGTGAGTCCGAAGTCGGCGACCGCTCCGAGGACGCTGACGAGCGCGGCCAGGACGGCGTAGACCCCGAGCCCCGCCAGACCGAGCGCACGCGCCACGAGCACGCTCCCGATCAGCCCGATCGCGAGTCGCGTCACGCTCCCGCCGGTGACGACCAGCCAGCCGCGGGTGACCGGGTCGCGCAGGGTTGTCCGCAGCTCCCGCCGCAATACCGCCATCCGCACTCCCGGCACAGCCTGCACTCCTCGCCCCGCTCCAGCGTACACCAGCTCGAGCGAACTCCGCGATGATGCCTGATTTACGGGCGACCGGCCCGTGGGGATGTCCGAACGTGCTCCGGCCACACGCGTCGAGCAAGGGAACGCGACAGCCCGGTACACGGGCCATCTGTCCGCGGGCGAGTCTCGGGGATCGTCGGAGTGCCGCGGTCGATCGCCGATCCAGAGTCGTGACGGCCCATCCCGCGACGCCAAGTGGCAGTGATCAACGAGAGATGGGCTGCGGCGTGGGACGCGGTGGGGCTAGCCGGAGAGGGAGCAGCCGACCACGCGGCTGCCGGTCGGCCAGCGGCTGCCGTGCGGCCCCGGCTCGTCGGTGATGCCCAGCGAGCGGTACTGGCCCAGCGGCGCGGGCGCCTGCAGCATCACGCTCGCCGTCCCGTCGGCATCCGTGGTGAACAGCCCGCCGCTGACCCGCGTGCCGTCGGCCTGCGTCAGCCAGATCTGGTAGACGCGCCCCGGCTGCGTCGGCGGCAGCTGCTCGACCACCAGCAGCGCCTGCTGCGCCGGGCTGCCCAGGTAGAGCATGCCGTAGGCCTGTGGCGCCCCGTCGGCCGCCAGCCGGATCGAATGCGCCCCGTCGGCCAGGATCGCCCCCGCCTGCTCCTGCTGGCGCTGCAGCGCGGCCAGGTCGCCGCGGGTGCCGGCCAGGTCGCGGGTCAGCACGGCCAGCCAGCCAGCCAGTCCGAGGATCACGACCGCGGCGACGGCCAGTGCCGCCCGGACCCAGCGGGGCGTCACCCGCGTGGGGGCGGCCCGTGGGCTCGGCGCATCGAGGGCCGCGAGCAGACGCCGGCGCAGGGCCGGCGGCGGCGCGACCTGGGGCACGGCCGTCCCGAGTGCCCCTAGCGTCGCCTCCAGCCGGCGCTGCTCGTCCTGGCAGCGCCCGCAGGTCGCCAGGTGCGCCGCCACGCGCGCCCGCTCCTCAGCCGCCAGCACGCCCAGCACGTAGGCCGGCAGGTCGTCCGCCACCGCATCGTGGCTCAGGGTACGTCGGTCCATGCCTCCGCTTCTTCCAGGATCTCCGCCAGGCGCCGCAGCGCCGTCCGCACCCGCGTCTTGACCGTGCCCAGCGGGATGGCCAGCCGCGCCGCCATCTCGCGCTGGGTCAGGCCCCGGAAGTAGGCCAACTCCAGCACCTCGCGCTGCGGCGCCGTCAGACAGCCCAGCGCCACCCCCACCCGGGCCGCCACGCTCTGAGTCCAGACCTGCTCCCCCGGCTCCGGCTCCGGGTCGACCAGGCGCTCGGCGAACCCCACCGCGTCGTCGTCCGTGTCGAACTGCTCGCGCGCGCCGCGTCGCAGCAGGTCGATGGCCCGGTTGCGCGCCACCCGCAGGATCCAGGGGCCGAAGGCGCCGCGCTCCGGCAGGTAGGCGTCCGGGCGCTGCCAGACGGTCAGGAAGGCGTCCTGCACCACATCCTCGGCCGCCCGCGGCTCGCGCAGGATCCGCAGGGCCACCGCGTAGACCGGCCGAGCGTAGCGGTCGTAGAGCGTGGCCAGGGCGGCGTGGTCACGCTGGCGGACCCGCTCGATCAGTTCCCCGTCGGTCGGCTCCAGAGACACACTCACCCTCGCGCGGGGCCGCTCGCCCACTTAACCAACGTTCGAGCCAGGTCCGCGGATTGTGCCTTTCTTGACGCGGTTCGGCAAGTGAGTATCGGACGCGGCGACCCGGGCAGGGCTGCGCGCGCGATCGCGAGGCCCGGACGGCGACCAAGGACGACCACGCAGACATCAAGGAGATCCCGGTGATGCGGGAGTGCCCACCGCACGGGAGAGCAAGTGTCCCGCAGATCGGTCGTGGAGAGCATCCCGGACCGGTCGCGGTGGAGGGCTTATGCGGCCGCAATCCGGCACCATGCCGTCTCCGTAGAGTGCCCAGAGCCTGCGGCGCGCGCCGCACGCTCGGCGTCGACGTGCCTGCGATCAGGCGTCGCTGGAGGTAGCCGATGCGAAGAGATCGCCGCGCGGTACCGGCGTCCGTCGCGATGGGCGCGCTGGCCTTCGTGATCGCCGTGGGCTCATCGGGTGTCTGGGCCGCGCTGGTCTCCGCGAACCTGGCGCTCAGCCCGGTGGTGCCCTGGTCGGTGCCCGTCACGGCGCTGCTCCTCGTCGCGATGTGGCGGTATCTCGCGGGCCGCGGCGTACCAGCGCGCACGTCGGCCGCGCGGCGCCGGCTGCTGCGCGCCCGCGGCGTGTCGAGCGCGGCGTTCGGTTGGGCGCTGCTCGCCGGGCTGCTCTCCATCGCGGCCCTGGCTGGCTACTGGATCGTTCTGGTCCAGGTCACCGACCATCCGACCAACGTCCTGCCGGACTACGCCCGCTACCCCGCGTTCACGGTGGCCGCAATCCTGGTGATGGCCTCGCTGGTGGGTGGAGTCGCGGAGGAAGCGGCGGTCCGGGGGTACTTTCAGAGCTTCCTCGAGCGTCGCCGTTCGGCAGCGGCAGCCATCCTGATCGCCGCGCTGGTAATCGCCCCGGGCCATGCGCTCAGCCAGGGCTTTCTCTGGACGACGGTGGCCTTCTACCTCGGCGTCGACGTCATGCTCGGCACGCTCGCCTATCTGACCGACTCGATTGTGCCGGGGATCGTGGTCCACACCCTGGGCCTCCTGGTCTTCTTCACGCTCGTCTGGCCGGGCGACCTGGCACGTCGAGCGGTGCGCATCGACGGCCCGGACGCCTGGTTCTGGATCCACCTATCGCAGGCGGTCGTGTTCACGGGCCTGGCGTTGCTGGCGTTTCGGCGACTCGCGGCGCTCACCGGCCGGCGAACCCCCGATTCGGCGACTCAATCCGAATCCGTGGGTGCATCGTAAGGCGAGCGTAGCCCGGGCAACGCACAGCGGTTGATGACAACAGTTGAACAACTGGAGGAAACAACCATGCGGCGGAATCCGCACCAATGGATCGGCGCCTTCGTGGCCGTGGCGTTGCTCGGGGCGACGCTGGCGGCCTGCGGCGGACCGGGCGCGGCGGCGTCGAGTAGCAGCGCGCCGGTGAACGTCACGCTCTCGGAGTTCAAGATAGACATGCCGACGGCGCTTCACGCCGGGCAGACCACGCTCAACGTCAGCAACACCGGCACGTTCACCCACAGCGTCGAGATCACCGGCAACGGGATCGTTCAGAAGTTCGAGTCGACCGTCAAGCCGGGAGAGAAGGCCACGCTCCAGCTGAATCTGAAGGCGGGGACGTACACCGTGTTCTGCCCGGTGGGCAATCACCGGGATCGGGGCATGCAAGTCACCGTCACCGTGACCTGACGGCGCGCTTCAGCAAGGGGGGCGGAGCGGCTCGCCGGGTGCGGGCCGCTCCGTTTGCATGCCGGAAACCGCCGCGCGGCCGCACGACGCGACCCGGGCCACTACTGGAGAGCGTGCCCGTCTCCGGCGGGGCAGCCGCGGTGACCGGCGGTTGGCCAAGAGGGGCCGCACCGCATCATCATCCGGCGACCCCGCACCAGTCGATCAGCAACAGTGCGACTGTCTTGGCGGCGGTGAGCAGGTCGGGGATGCGGATGTACTCGTCGACCTGGTGGGCGACGGCCACGTCTCCCGCGCCGTACATGACGCAGGGCATGCCGCCGAACAGGCTGAAGAGGCGCATGTCCGCGCCGTAGGGAACGCCCTCGACGGCGGGCGCGCTCCCGGTGACCGCGTGGTGAGCGCGGACCACTGCCCGGCAGATGGGCGCGTCGACGGGGGTCTCGGCCGGGGCGAACTGGCCGCTGAACCACTCGACGCCCGGTGGATGCGCTCGCAGCCAGGGGTCGCGGCCTGCCGCGGCCATGATCCGGTCTCGCACCTGCTCCTGGAACGACGCCAGGTCCTCGCCGGGCAGCAGGCCGATTCGTCCCTCCGCCGTCAGCGACTCGGGCACGGTCGAGGGCCAGACGCCGGCCCGGACGACGCCGACGCTGATGGGCACTTTGTTGGCGAGGTGGGCGAACAGCGGGTGGTCCAGCCGCGCGTTCCGCTCCCGCTCGAAGGCCAGCAGGTCCTGGAAGAGCGGGATGAACTTCTCGATGGCCGAGACACCCTGGTCGCGGCTGGCGCCATGGGCGGCCTTGCCGGGCACCGTCAGCCGGAAGACGAGCGAGCCCGCCTGGGCGGGCACCAGCGCCAGGCGGGTCGGCTCGGTGATCAGCGCAGCATTGGCACGGTGGCCGCGCAGCACGGTCGACAGCGCGCCCAGGCCGCCATTCTCCTCGCCGACCGTGGCGGAGACTCTGACCTCGCCCTCGAGCCTGACACCGGCGGCTCGCAGCGCGTCGAGCGCGGCCAGGTAGGTCACCAACCCGCCCTTCATGTCGCATGAGCCGCGTCCGTAGAGCAGATCACCGACGACCTCGCCGCCGAGCGGGTCGTGGGTCCAGCGGGCGGGATCGCCGTTTTCGACGGTGTCGACGTGAGCATTCAGGAGGAGTGAGCGACCGTTCCCGGCACCGGCGAGGGTGCCGACGACGTTGGGCCGCCCGGCGTAGCGCGGCTGCTCGCCGACGTGCTCGAGGTAGGGCCGGATCTCCTCGGAGGTCGCCTCCCAGCGGTCGATCGTCAGGCCACGCTCCCGCATAGCCGCCTCGACCACGTCCTGCACCGCGCCCTCGTCGCCCGTCACGGAGGGCACGCGCACCAGCGACTGGAGCAGACTGACCGCCTCGGCCCGGCGCTCGTCGACCGCGCGCAGCACCGCGGCGCGCAGCCCGTCCACGTCCGTGTCGCCGGTCACGTCAGCGGCTGTCCCGCAGCAGCGGCCGGGTCAGGCAGGTTGGGCCGCCCGTCCGGTTGTGCGAGATCTCCTGGCCGGTGAAGGTCGTGACCTCGCAGCCGGCGGCACGCAGCCGGCGAGCCGTCTCCTGGTTCTCCTCGAGGAGCAGGCAGCGGCGCGGACCGAGCGCCAGCACGTTGCAGCCCTGGCTGCCAAACTCCTCGTCGGGAATCTGGATCGGCTGGATGCCGCGCTCGTGCAGCAGTCGCACCAGCTCGACTGCCATCAGGGGCAGCGAGACGACCGCCAGGTCGTCGTCCAGCATGCTGATGAGGGAGAGGAGGTGCAGGCACTCGTCCGGACCGTGCCAGTGGGGCAGGTCGAGGCCGATGACCTCCACGTCCTGCGCGGCCATGATCGCGCGCAGCTGGCGGATGCCCTCGCTGTTCGTCCGGTAGCCGCGGCCGACCACGATCGTGTGGGGGTCGAGCCAGAGGCAGTCGCCGCCCTCGAGTGTGCCCGGTGCGACGATCCGGCCGGCGATGGGGATGCCGAGGTCACGCATGGTCGATTCGGCCAGATCGACTTCGCGGGCGCGCAGCGGCTTGCCCATGCGGCAGAGCACCGCGCCGCCGTCGGTGACGATGACAGGGTCGTAGGGGAAGATGGCGTCCTGGAGGGAAGGATCGTCGATCTCACCGACAGCCAGGTCGACGCCTCGCTCGGCCAGGATCGCGCGCAGGGCGGCGTGCTCGCGCGCGGCGCGCTCGTGGTCGATCGGGTGCACGTAGCCGAAAGCCTGCCAGGAGACGGACTGACTCGGTGGCACGGGTGGATAGACCAGCACTCTGCGCAGCGTCCCGACCATCGTGTTGCCGCCCCAACTGCGCTCAATCGCCACGTCGCCGCTCCTCCCGCTGCCCGACCGCCGCTCCGGTCCGCATCCTACCAGCGGCCATCACCACGAGCCATGGATAGGCCGTTCGTGACCCGCCTAAGCGCCGCGACTACCGGCGTCGGCATGGTTGACAACGGATCGTGTCCTGCCCATGCTGGCGCCGTTCTGACCAAATCGTTCACCGTCGCGTTAAGCGCAGTGTCCTGGCTCGGTCCGCCCGCTTTGCGGAAGACGAATTGCCGCGGTGGGGCCGGTGAGATCAGACGGAGGTGACCTGTGAGCGCGAGACTGGACCTGAAGCTGGGACTGATCCTGCCCGAGGGAGAGCGAGACATGGACGGGCGGACCGCCTCCTGGTCCGACTATACCGCGATGGCGCGAACGGCCGAGGAGATGGGCTTCGACTCCCTGTGGTTCGTCGACCACCTCCTCTATCGGGAGGGCGCCTCGGTCGAGCCACCGCAGGGGGTGTGGGAGTGCTGGTCGGTGCTGGCCGCGCTCGCCGCCGTCACCTCGCGGGTCGAGCTCGCGCCGCTGGTCAGTTGCACCGGTTACCGCAACCCCGCCCTGCTGGCCAAGATCGCCGACACCGTGGACGAGATCGCCGGAGGACGGCTGTTACTGGCGCTCGGTGCCGGCTGGCACGAACCCGAGTACGGAGCGTTCGGCTTCCCCTTCGACCACCGCTACGCGCGCTTCGCGGAGGCCCTGACGATCATCCATGGGCTGCTGCGGGACGGGCACGTCGACTTCGCGGGGAGGTACTACACGGCCCGGGACTGCGAACTCCGACCGCGTGGGCCGCGCGGCGGCACCATCCCGATCATGCTCGGGACCACCGGCGAGAAAATGCTGCGGCTGACCGCGCGCTACGCCGACCAGTGGAATGCCTGGCTGGCGATGACGGACAGCTCACCCGAGCGTCTGCCGGACCTCAACGCGGCGGTCGACGCCGCCTGCGCGGAGGTGGGCCGCGATCCGTCGACCCTCGAGCGCACCATCGCCGTCATGGTCGACGTTCGCGGGAACAGCGAGATCCCTGCAAGCATGGGCCGCGGCGTCGCGACGCCGATCTGCGGGGCTCCCGAGGCGATCGCGGCGACGCTGCGGCGCTTCGCCAACCACGGCGTGCGCCATTTGCAGCTGTACCTGATCCCCAACACTGTCGAGACGATCCGGGCGTTCGAGCCGGTCCTGCGGGAGCTCGGCCGAGCGTGACGCCGCGACCGTGCGTCGGTCGTCGTGCACCGGGTTGGCGGAATCTCCTCGCAAGTCGCGCGGCCTGACGTGAAGAAGCCCCTCCCCGCGCATCGCGGGGAGGGGGCGAGAGCGCGGGTCCAGACTATGGCACGGCCGGCAGCGCAGCCTGGCGCACGAGCCCGTTCAGGCGCGGCACGTCCGTCTCCACGACTGCCGCCAGCGCGTCGAGCTGCGCATCGATCTCGCCCGCCAGCTTTTCGTACACCTCGTACGACTGCCGGGTCGGCCGGGCGTCGGCGCTCGACACCACGCCGACCAGCGCCGCCAGCTTTGCGTTGAGCTTGGGCGGGAAGTGGAGCGGGTCCTTGGGGACCTGCAGGCGCGGCTCGATCAGCACGTTCTCGATGGTCGTCAGCGTCTCGGCGATCGACTGCGCGGTTTCCGCGATCGGGGCGTGGTCGGCCGCCTCGCCGCGCCGCTGCCACTCCTCGACCTGTGGGCGCAGCTTGCGGATGCGATTGACCGCGCCGTGGGCGTCGGAGAGCTTGTCGCGGATCTCAAGTAGTAGCTGGAACTGGGCTTGCAGATCGTCATCGCTCGCCGGTAGGCGCGGGTCCTTGCGGATCTCGAAGAGCTGGGTGAACGACTCGCTACCGACAGTGAGCTGCACCGTGTAGCTACCTGGAGGCGCGGTCGGGCCGTCGACCCCGCCCGAGCGGAACATAGCGCCCGGCACGGTGACGCCCTCCGGGTAGCGCATATTCCAGACGAAGCGGTTGAGCCCGGCCTTCGCCGGCACGGCGGGCTCCTTCTTGTCGCCGTTGCCCTTCGGCCGGCTGGAGAAGGTCTTGATCTCGTTGTCGGCGGCGTCGAGGAAGGTCAACGTGATCTCTTCGTCCGGCTCGGTCGCCAGGAAGTAGTTGACGAGCACGCCGTCCGGCGGGTTCTGGCCCGCATCGACCAGGACTTCCTTCTTCGTGCCGTCGGGACGGTCGACCATGCGGTAGGTGATCATCGACGCGCCGGTGCCCTGGTAGTTGTTGCCCGGCCCGGTGGCGCGGCCGAAGCCACGGTTGGTGTAGAAACGGATCGTCGGCCGCGGCGCGAAGAGCTGCGCCCGCGCGGACGCCATCTGCTGGAGTGGCGAGATGTCGTCCAGGATCCAGAAGGAGCGGCCGTGGGTGGCCAGCACCAGGTCGTCGTCCTTGACCACCAGGTCGTGGATCGGCACCACCGGCAGGTTGCCGCCCAGCCGCTGCCAGTGCCCCCCATC
>Ga0307372_10006555_pt1 | contig 16962 bp, 20 predicted proteins | sample OX1MG_FD_202533 | JGI IMG/M metagenome (GOLD analysis project Ga0307372, IMG submission 202533) | Soil microbial communities from Risofladan, Vaasa, Finland - OX-1 | ecosystem: Environmental > Terrestrial > Soil > Coastal area > Acid sulfate soil | place: Finland: Risofladan, Vaasa | collected... | reverse complement strand
CTTCCTCTTGAGACGCCGATCGACGGTTGGAACGTACAGACGACTTTCTACCGGTGGACTGCAATTTCGATGCTTTCCACAATGTGACAACCCCTGACCCCGTGCATGCCATGCCACTCCGTTGGGTTCAGACGCATTCGCACGAGTTCATGAAGTCCAAATTTGCAGGGCTTTTGGTTCATGCGCGTTCACTCGGAACCGTGTCAGTTCAAAATATTTGCTGACGGAAACGCTGACACTCGTCGGATTGATTCGCTTATCAGTAATGCAAATGAAATGGTACAGCGTGCAGGTTCACGTCGGACCTCCGACGCAGTTGATTTCTAAACGCACTTGATCCCTGAGGTCAGGTTGTTTGAAGAAGTGGGGTAGGGACCAAGGTCAGAAAGTTCGAGACAATCGCAGCCCCTAGTCCTTGTCTCTCGGCGGGAAGGGATCGTGACCAGGGGCAATCGTGTCCGAGTCACGGATTCGACCATCTCGGCCGTGGATGACCATTTCGCCACCACCTGAGTTGTGTACGATCTGGCGGGCACGAACAATCGCCTCGGCCTGGGTGGCGTGGTGGGAACTCGCACGTTCCGAGTTCGGCGCTTCTACGTCCCAGCCGCCTTTGGGGTTGGGGACGACGTGGCGTTGGTTGGCAGGCATGGCTGTCTCCTTCAAGCTGATTCAGTAATCGTGGTTCCGAGATCTCCAGTATGGACGCGAACATGTGTTCGATGGTGGATGGCTTCTTGCCATTCCTAGGTCAATTGTGGGACTAGGCGGAGGGGTTCTCCAGAAACACAGAACCCCGCCTCCAAGTGACACGACTGGCCATCTTCGATCACAGCCCATAGCCACACGTGACGCTCAACTGAGCTGCAGATACCAGGAGGATCTACGGCAATATGAACAGAAGTATCGCCTCAACTCCCGGGATGAGCCTTTCGACGGCCTGACGCTCCATATCGCCTTTGGCGTGCTTCCTCTTCTGAAGACTCTTCATTAGGCCATTAAGGCTTCGTATATACACCTCAGCTGAGTCAGCTTCGTCAACGCGATCCCTCATGAGGTAACGGGCTCTAAGGGCTCGAGTAGCGCTTCCGCTTTGACTTAGTTCATCACTTGGGCGCTGGTTATCTCTATGCCAGCCTAGGGCGTCGTCGTCTGGCGCGGCCAACCGAAGAGTCCAATCGATGAACTCCACTAGCGAGTGCGCCGCCTGAGACGCGGCGTCGGGGCCGGGGCGACCGACTCGCTCCCACGCACCATCCAACCGAAGGACCAAGTCAGTTCCCAACTCCCTCAAGTTGGCACGGAAGCGCTCCCTCAGCAGAACGTAACGGTCAGGATCCGACTCCTCGACTTCAAAACCTGTCTCAGCAAGTATGAGCCCAGCCTCTGCGATCGCCAGAGATCCAGTTCCCACATAGGACAGACTTCCCAGTTGGCGGGGAGAAGGCTGCGGCGGCATGACACTCACCAAGGTGCTCCAAGCATCGATACCAAGATCGACACTTTCGAGCCACTTGCTCATGGGCCGGGGAGCCTTGGACAGCGCGGCTACCGAGCGAGCAATCTCTGATGCAAGAGAGGGGAGTCCTGAAACTGATTCGGCAAGAATCGAATTTGCCGTGCTTGAGGCTCCGTATGCCTTGATCCACTCTCCCGCTGGCACCAGATTCTTCACTATGGCTGCTGATTGAAAGGCACCTACGGCAGCCAGGATGTTGTGCTGACGTGCAGGCTCGGTTATCTGGCTTGCGACAGTCGATGAATTCGCTTTCAAGATGGCACTGAACTGGTCGCCTATAGCTTGATCAAACATTTCTGCAATCTTTGGATTTGTGAGGTCAAAGATGTCCGGCGCCACCTTGATGACCGACATACCTTTTAGAGCGTCCCTCACAACCGGGCTTAACGCATTTGCAGCGATGTTCTTGAATATGTCTTGAAATTCAGGGGTACGCAAAAAAGCAAACGCACCGCTGGAATCCAATGAGCGTGAAGTCTCCGTGACCAGATCGACCATTCGGGAGTTGCCTGCGAGCCGAAGCCCTTCGACGGTCCTGTTCATGTTTGAGATGGCCGAAGGCAGTTGGGCCATCTCGATCACTTTGGCGACGCCAGCCATCCGAGCCAGTTGCCGACCTTCATGGGCACGTTGCCGGTGGCTACGTGAACAGTACGAAGGGGCGGGTCCCTTGGCGTTGGGCCGCTGAAATGCTGCTCCGCACCAGGCGCATGTCAACTCAGTACTCGTCACGTAACAAGTATGCCGTCACGTCGCGCCACGTTGGAGTTCCTGTGATTCTCGGCAGCAAGCCCTGGGCTATCAGGGAGTTCAGATGGGAAGTCCAAGATCGTTCGGATAATCGCTAACGAAAACCACGCTCGCTCTGGCTCGCATTACAGCAAGATGGAGCGAGCATGCTGGACCAGGCTCCAGTCGCTTCGTCCCTCGCAGGTGGTTGTGTACCGGAAGTAAAACTTCGAGATGGTGTTACTAAGTTGTTGGAATTTATCAAGCATTCGATCGTGCTCAAGGTCACGAGCAACTGGAAAGTGGACAGCCTCGAAGACGAAATGATGGCTTAGGGTAACCCTCAAATGAAGGGTTTGTTGATTAAATCAAGACAGACGTGTGAGCCAACCTTGTGAAGCGAACGAAAGGCCATTGAAAGTGGGTCAACGAAGGGCAGGGGGGAACTGAAGCCGGGAGAATGAGAGTTGAGTGAGAGGTAGGAGGTTGAGGAGTAGGGCAAGAATGGCTGGAGATTCAGTGGCAACGAGCGGCATGAGTGATGGCAGGTGGATGGGAAAAGAGATGTGTCGGGGTGTCGTCATCAGTTGACTCCTTGACCTGGAAAACCTAAGTGCCCGTGGGCGCCTGCTACCAAGAAGAGCAATGAACTTGCCATCAGAAACACCATGTGTTCAGTACGCGTCCTCCTTTCATTCGAGGAGTGCCCAGGGTTGGTTCAGACACCTACTCCCAGATCTTCGTCATCGCCTCTTCGACTGCGAAGGCCCCGAGTTCGCGATACGCCTCGAATCGGTCGGCGTCAAAGAGTTGGTCGAGCGTCGGATCGCAGGGGAAGGATGGATTCGCTGCTGCGAAAGACTTGATGCTCCACGGCGCATTATTCGGAACGCCCAGTTTGACGTAGTAGAGCGTGCCGATGAACTCGCCTGTCGTGTCGTCGCTGGAACCGGAGTAGTGAATGACCCCCTTGCAGTAGGGGGCCTTGACGTAGCGCACGCCATCAGGACCGGGCTTCGTGGTGGACGGGGCCATATCTCGAAACGGGTGAATGTCAACGTGCACCTGGAGTTCCGATTCGGCCTGGCGCAACGCGCCACCCAGCGTGTCGAAGGAATCGATCTGGTCGCCCGAGGCGTCTATGCACCAGATCTGCTTGCACCGCCGACGCAGGAGTTCCACTAGTCCCAGGTTGTCGTAGTGGCCTCCGTCGGTGACGTAGAGGAACGGGGCGTTGATGTGGTTGATGCCCAGCAACTCTCGCACGAAGTACTGCGGGCGGGGCAGGAGCGGGTGAGCGGAGCGGTTCTTGAAGTGATCCAGGTACCGCGGATTGGGAACCCAGACACCCAGGCGCAGATTGAGCAGCGCGATGAAGAGCCTGAACGGCCCCCTGGTCATCTTGCCCATCGAGGGCGAGAACGCTGCCCCCGAGATTGCCATCACCGAGGGAAAGGTCACGAACCGGGCCTGGGGTTCGGAGGGCGTGATCTTCCAGAACTTCCAACGCCGCCAAAACCGCCAGGCCGCCCTCGGCATGAGCGCCTGCTCGTAGGCCGCAGTGGGAACGGCCTGAACGAGCGGTCCCCCGATCTGCTCGGAGCTGAAGGTGAAGCTCGTGACGTTGCTGCCGGTTGGCGTAGCGCCGTAGCCGCTGACGTTGGCGGCGGCACAGATGATGACCTCGGGAATCTGGTCCGACTGGAACGCCGACAGCAGGTAAGGCGTCGCGTAGTCGCGTTCGCTGGCGTCAACCCCCTGGACCCGCGAGGCCGAGGGTGGACCATCTTGATTGGCTGGGTCCCGCTCGAGGATGAACGACGCCGAGAGCCGTCGGCGGTAGAAGGGGAAGAGCGACCACGCCGTCACGTCGGCGCGCAACCAGAGCGCGACGAAGAGGCCCAACGCGACGAGCCAACTCCAGAAGATGGCGTGACCGACGCCGTTGCTGAACGGGGAGTAGGCCGACGCCCAGTAAGTCAAGTAGAAGAGGATGACGAGGACGAGGATCGGTCCAGCGATCGTGGCCACGATGTTGACGAGCAGGATCTTATGTTTGGCGACGAAGGTGCGCAATCGACCCACCACTCCGGACGTGACGGGACTCTGTGAGGTGAGCACCCTCCGAGCCGTGGTGATCCACGCGAGCACGACCCCGAAGAGTCCGGCAAGGCCTACGACGCTGGTGGCGACCTTGGTGTCGCGCGCGGTGCCCGGGACCGTGCGGATGATGACGGGCCGCGCCAGGTGAATGACGGTCGGGAACCCGATGAAAAGCAGCGCCACGACCCCGGCCCCGACCAGGAAGAATCCCGAGGCCAGTCCCATGAGGTTGCGCGTCCACTCGCGCTTGTAGGTGCGGACCAACCACGCGATCCCCAGCACCAAAGCGATCGCGACCGCCGTGAGGACGCCACGTACGAGACCGCCCGAAATGGCGAAGCGCGCGTGGCTTGGACAGTTGGTGGGACAACCGGCCTGCAGTGAGGGCCAGATCCGGCGGTAGAGGTAGCCCAGGGGCATCCCGAGAAAAGAGAGGCCCACGATGAACATCGAGAGGTTGAAGACGATCCCGATGAACAGGCGCCAGATCACTGCGGCCACGCCGAAGCGACCGTGCGTGAGGTACTGCGTGTGGTCGCGAAGGTGCTGCTCCTCGGGGCTGCCGTGTGCGAACGGCTCGTACTCGGGCAGCAGCCGTCGAGACGAGAAGTAGTCCTTCGAAATCATGGCGAACGCCGTCGCGATGTAGGAGCCGCCCGAGACGGCGGTGAGGTACTTGGCCTTTTTCGGTCCGTAGAGAAGGCCGTGCCGTCCGAGACCCTGCAACGCACCAAGGCCGAATGACGCGGCCCGGATGCCGCCACCCGACAGAGAGATCCCAACACCGTCTGGTTCAACTTGGAGGTGCGCATGTATCGCCTGAACTTCCTCACGCCGCTCTTCAGACTCTGGCTTATTCAGGATCTGGCCCACCAGACGGCGGAGGCGCTTGAGCGGACCTCCTTCAATTGGCGCCGCACGAACGTATGGGAACCGCGCCATCGGCTCACTGAACGTGCCGGCCGAATCTGCGTTCATGCGTTCACCCCCGCCCTGGGATAAGTCGTGACAGTACTACCAGAGCGAAGTTTGTGCTGGTCCCGATCAGCAAACGATCGTGAATGAGACTTGACCAGTCTGACCATGCCCAATTCGTAGGCCACTTGTAATTCCATAATTGTAGTGAGGATAGGGTTGGCGAGTTCTATTCCGGGAAGAGGCTCGCATTGCGACACGTGGCTACCTCGTAGAAGTGGTTGTCTCTTGACTGTTCTTGCAGGCGAGGGTCCTTGAGACATCTGCGACTCTCCTCTCCGACGGCACCTTCTTGATCTCGGTAAGTAAATCCATGCCTGACTCCGGCTAGTGCTCGTAGGCCCTGGCAGCAACTCTTACCCCAAGGACCACCGTCCAGGAGAAGAAAAGCAGTAGATACGCAGTGAGGAGAACAAACGACTGGGTGACGACATCGAAGCCCCACCATCGAAATAGGCCGTGGCTTACGATTCTGAACGCGAGGGGCAGGAACACGTATATTGGCATGGCGGTAAGACAGACCAGCGGAACACATTGAGCCCAGAAGATGGAATGTCTCTTTGCCTGTTCAATCTTGCGGGCTTCCGGCTTCTCCCGTCCGGGGAGATCCGCGTACCCAGCGCTGGCGATGCTGGAGTAGCGAACTCCAAACAAGACAGTGACGAATGCCACGAAGAGAGTCAGTGCTTGAAAAGCGTCGAGGGCTTGTGCCTGAAGAGTGGCGAGAATCATCAGGGTTTACGGAACCGGTGTTGCATTGAATTCTTTGCACAACTCTCCGTAAGTATCGGGTGGAATATCGTAAAGGCCCGCAGCGCCCCTGACCCTAATAATCTGATCAAGTTGTGGAGCGTTCACTGTAACGGCCATTTTCAGCGCATCAAGCAAGTTGTCGGATGTGAGCTGCACTCGGAAGTTGCCGTCGTTCTGTTTCTTGGCAGACTGCAAGAGGGCTACTACGGAAGTTGCAACGCGGTCGTCGAGTTCTGATCTGAAGCGACTTCGAACACCGCGCAAGAGTCGTCTCGCCTCACTCTCATTGAGCTGAAACATCGCGCATATCTGGATTTCTGTGAGAAGTTCTCCCGCCTTCGCATAGTGACGGAGGAGATGCAGAAGGCGTTTCTCCCTAATCTCGTCAGCTCTGCTCGGGAGAGGTGAGCCGAGGAGCATCTCGGTGTAATCAGAGAAGGCCGCCTTCAAGATCCCCGTTAATTTGTTGGAGACTTCTGGTGGAGCCCAGCCGAGAGTCTTGGCAAGATGAGCCTGCTCTTTGGAACTCAAGAATTTCGCAGAGTCAAGCGTAAGCTTCATACTCTCTCCTTAGTAGGACGAGTCCGGTCACCCGATCCCCATCTGTTGAACAAAGCGAACCCAGTTCTCTTTCCCATTGGGTTTGTGTCCACCAATGGAGGAAACCTTTCACTCTGTGCATCGTTCTCACGCGGAAGGCATGTCAGGAGACAGAAATTCAAATCTTGTTGAGCCGTCCGTTTCGATGTTCAACGTGGTCATCACCGGCTCGTTCTTGGCAAGGCATTCTGATGAACTCCGGGCAACTTGATTCAAGATCTGCAAGTGGTCAGTCCCATCTCGAGCGACGCGAGCGCGAGTTCTGCTGAGACGATGTTCCCAAAGCCACGAAAGAGTTAAGAGAAAGTCGAAGGGCCGTGACGTGAGAAGGTTGGAGAGGATCTGGGACGCCAGAAGAGTGACGTCAATGGAGGACGCCTGTTCAGCGGAAGAGACCTCGACGAGACCACTGCTTCGTAGAGGTCGGAGCGAACCGGTGGTTAAGTACGAGCCCGCACGTCGTAGTTCGATATCGATGTCGGCCAATATCCGCCCAACATTGAAAGCCGTGGAGTCAGCGAGATGAAGAGAGACGGGGACTGTCCGAGTTTGAGTTCGGCCCAGTTCTTTCGTGAGTTCATGCCTCAAGGTTCCAGCGCGAACCAATACACCCAAATTTCGCTGATCAACGGGATCTCTCACTCTTAGTTCGTTGCTCAATTCGATGAACTTGTTGATTTCATACCGATTATTCACCAAATCTCCTCCAAGAAGGTCACCGAACTGAAGTGCCGGGGAGTTTCACAGGACCTTCAACCGCATTTGTTTCCGGTGTCACGGAATGATTTCAAATGAGGTCTTTCCAGCAAGTGTGGGAATAGAGTGATCCGATTCAAGAACTCGGAATTCTACGAAAGTATTTTGCGGAACTGGAAACTAAATCGACGAGGCATTATCTATTGTTTTGGAAAGGACAGTGATGAACAGAGTTGGACGCATGAAAACGGTCGTGGCGCTTACGTCGTGTGCGGCGTTGCTGAGTGTGTTGAGCGGCGCGGGAGTGGCGTCCGCTGCGACATCTTCTTCTACGGACGTGCTGGCATCGTACAACGGGGAAACGATTGATCTGACCCAAGGTTGGGGGAGCGCGACGGTGTGCGCGGTGAGTTCAACTGGTACCAATTGCTTCACGAACCAGAGCGGCTACCAGAGCTGGGCATCTTCACAACCGCAACTCTCGTCGATGGCCGTAACGCCAGCGACCAGTTGCTCGACGGGATTGCAGTTGTTTCAGGACATTAGCTACGGTGGCAACGAATTGATTCTGACAACACCATCCATCTGGATCAATCTCTCTGCCTACTCATTTGCCAACGTTGTGTCCTCCTACAAAGTTGGTACGTGCGCCGTCACGATGACCGATGGGACGAATGGCTCGGGAACGATCTATCCCGGCGCCACGTCGCCTGGCTCGAATGTCTCGTGGATTGGCACTGCGTGGAACGACCGGCTGCAGTCCGTGTACCTTTCATAGGTTGAAGGTTCCATTGCGGTTCCGGCACGGGGGTTGAACTGATGATCGACGAGGAGCGGTGGACCGCGTTCACCCTCCTCGTCGTGACCCATAAGACCGCACTGCTGCGCTACACGCTGAGGCGGCTTAACGACCATTCGAGTTGCCAGGAAGTGGTGGACGAGACGTTCCTGATTGCGTGGCGGCGTTGGGACGATCGCCCCGATCCTGATCGGGAGTTGCCCTGGCTGTACGGCATTGCCTATCGAGTGCTCTCCAATAGTCGGCGATCGCGTGACCGTCGAGATCGACTTCACGTTCGCCTCGCAATGGAAAGGGTGGGTGCCTTTGACGGCTTTGATTCGGACGAACTAGACATCGAAGCTCTGTCGCACGCTTTTGGTCACTTGAAGCCAAACGATCAAGAGCTTTTGAGGTTGGTGTACTGGGAGGAGTTGACATATCGCGAGATTGCCCTCGAGTTGGAGATCAGCGAAAACGCCGTCGGCATTAGAATTAACCGAGCGAAACGGAACTTAAGAACTCTTCTCCAACCAACGGACGATGCCCCTTTTGATGTAGCCATCCTCAGGGAGGGGTTCGAACTGTGAAATACGATCCGCTTCAGCGGTACTTCGAGGCCGTTAATCCGGCGAAGAGCGTAACGGACGCGAGTCTCGATGATCGGTTCCCAACGGAGGATATGCTCGCTCGACTTCACAGCGCCGCCGAAGACAGGCCCGCTCGGAAGTTCCGTCATGGTCTCTGGCACAGAACGACAGTCATCTCAATAGTGGCGGTGTTGGCGGTTACGGGCACTGCCGCAGCGATCAGTCTTCTGCGGTCGCCGGTCACCGATACCTCGAGGCTCAGTTGCTACAGCCAAGTATCGCTCACCCCCAAGGTCATTGAAGTGTTGCCTATGAGCAGCGATCCGCTCGGCGCTTGCGGAACTGCTCTTCATTGGAAGCAGATGTCTAAGAGTTCGGCCCCGAAGGGGTCACTCTGCGTACTTACCAACGGATCATTGGCAGGATTTCCACCTTCGAGAAGGGTCGATGTCTGCTCATACTTGAAGCTTGCAACTTTCAACGGACGCGCAGAGAACATCCGTGTCGCCGAGTTTGAAAAGGCTACGATGAGCTATTTTGGCGAAAGGGCCTGTATTGCGCCCGAGACAGCTCGAAGAGAAATTATTCACCTATTTGCGAAGTTCGATCTCACGCACTGGCGAGTGCGGTTCACTAGAACCAGTTCCGTTAGAGCCTGTTCAACGTTAGCGATTCAAGTTAAGGATCGAGTCGTTGACTTGGTTGGAATACCTAAATAGCGGCAGTCGATTGCAGATGTTGCAATGGCTAATGCAGAACGAGCTGCTCAACTGAAAGAAGTCGAAGACGCGGCTTGAACTGACCAATACCATCTTTGACTGCGTGGAGGTTTTCTACAATCGGCAACGTCGCCACTTGTCGCTCGACTACGTCTCACCGGTCGAGTTCGAACTGTCGATCAAGGAAGAGAAGACCGCCTGATTTCAAGACTGAGATGGGTGACAAGACCCAGCGCAGGTCAACTTGACCGATTCATTCACGGCAAATGGTCCTGGCCGTGCGTTGCTTCAATTGGGGCCCTACCATGGGGCTCGACGTTGGCTACAGCCGGCGGGCTCAACTGCTGCCGGGCTGGGTGCTCGCGTCGCAGATCGAAAGGTCGATCGTCGAGTTGTAGGGTACCGAAGAGCCTCCCGTGGGGCTTTGTGCCACGACCGTGCCGATCTCGGTCGGAGTGCAAAGTGTGGGATCAGCCGTGGAAATCGAGACTTGCAGGCCCTGCCCCTGTAGCGCATTCTGTGCGGCGCTCTGAGTGGAACCCACCACATTCGCGACGTACACATTGCAGACGCCCGAAGAGGTGACGAGCTCGACTTGGGTACCTGCCTTCACCTCGGTGCCCTCGACGGGAACCGTTGCGATGACCAGACCCGACGCCACGCTATTCGAGCACTTCGAGCCCATTGTTGAGTTCACGGCCAGGCCTTCGCCCACGAGCTTCGATGTGGCGCCGACCTGTGTCAGGCCGGCGACTGAGGGAACCGGGTAGAGCGTGGTCGGCGCCATGACGGTGAGCACGACGGTGTCACCAGTCCTCGCACTCTTGCCACCGGCTGGGGACTGGGACAAGATGATGCCCGGAACCGAGTTCGCTGGCGGAGTTGTGGTGTAGTTCACCTCGTACGCCAGCTCCTTCGCCTGCAGGAGTCCTTCGGCGACCTCGAGTGTGTCGCCCGTGGTGTCGGGCACGGTGACTGGAGTTGACGTCGTGCCCAGGCTCACCTTCAAAGAGACTGACTGGTCCTTCTTGATCTTCGCCCCGGCGACGGGGTCGGTCGAGACGACCGTCCCCTTCGGCTGCGACGAAGGGACTTGGTGCAACGATCCGATGAGGAGACTGTCCGCTTCGAGCGTCTTCGAGGCGGCTGAGATCGTCTGACCCACCAGATTCGGCATATGGGTAACGGTGTTCTTGCCCGCGAGGAGGAAGTACCCGAGGCCCGCGACCGCGAGCAACACGACCACGACTGCCGAGATGAGTCCGGAACGGTTCTTCCTGCGGCGTCGGACGTTGGTGCGCGGACCCGTCATGATCGGAACCGCCTGGGTTCCCTCGCCCGCCGGCACCGTCGAGACCGCGCGGGTGGCGTCGGCGCCGAAGAAGACGCCGCCGTACCCAGCGGCGCGAACGGGCTGTCCTTCGCTGAACCGGATCAGGTCGGCACGGAGTTCGTCCGCCGACTGGTAGCGCTGGCCCGGGGACTTCGCCAGCGCCTGCATGACGATCGCTTCGAGGTCGTGCGGCACCGTGCCGTTGAACTCCGAGGGCTTGGGCACCGTGCCGTGCACGTGCTGGCTTGACACCGCGACCGGTGAATCACCGATGAACGGAGGGCGCCCAACCAGCATCTCGAAGAGGACGACGCCGAGAGAGTAGACGTCGCTTCGACCGTCGACGGGTACGCCTTCGGCCTGCTCGGGCGAGAAGTACGTCGCCGTGCCCATCACCGATCCCTCTTCAGCGAGATGGTCCTTGCTCGAGATCGCCTGGGCGATGCCGAAGTCGGTCACTTTCACCTGACCATCACTCGTGATGAGGATGTTGCCGGGCTTTACGTCGCGGTGTACGACGCCGTTTCGATGCGCGTAACCGAGTGCCGCCGCGACTTGGGCGATGATCAATGCTGACCTTGACGCGGTCAGCGTCTTGGCGTCGCGAAGCACGTCGGCGAGTGACGTGCCATCGACCAGTTCCATGACGATAAAGTAGGTGGCGTCCTCTTCTCCCCAGTCGAAGACCGGGACAATGTTCGGGTGCGAAAGGTTTGCGGCCGCCTGCGCCTCACGGCGGAACCGCTCGACGAACAACGGATCGGCGCCCAGCTCGGGGTCAAGAATTTTCAACGCCACCGAACGGTTCAATAGCAGGTCTTGGGCGCGGTAGACCATCGCCATGCCGCCAATCGCTATCAGGTGCGTCACGTGATAGCGATTTGAGTAGATGCGGAGGTCGCTGACGGGCTCCATACTTGAAACAGCCTACGCTCTCGCTTTTGGCATTCGGAGGTTCCGGAACTTGCGGATTCGTCTTCCTCTATTCGCTGGCATGTCCAACTGAGTACTACTGGCCAACGTCAAACCCAGCTGGGGCGAATTTCCACTTGTCGTTCGAGACAAGGGGGAGTTGATGGGCAAAGGAGACCCATCTTTAGTGTCTGGAAGATCGGGCCAAGACACCGTTCCGACTCAAACCCTAAATCGAGAGGCTCTTGATGATTCTGGATATGACACGTTGATACGTAGGGTAACTTCGAGCAAAATTCGTCAGCAAGACCTTGTCGTATTTTGACTCTGCAGGATAAAGATGTTTGAGGAAACACGTCGCATCAGCAACGGCAGCGGTTTTTTCAGCGGGAAACTCACGTTTTGCCGCTCCCAAGGTCAAGCTGTTCGAAGTCTGAAAAAATGAAACTTCTTCCTGATCAAAATACCGGACTCTATATCCGGCCCTCGCCATGCAACGGCCCCACTCCAACGCGCCCTTAATTACTAAGCCACCACTGCTTTGATCAGAATATAGATTCGCTATCTGTTTTCGAAGGTCTAGTTGAAAGTAGGGAAGTGAAGCAAGGACGCTGCGACGAGCAGTCGCTTCGCATCCTCTTGACTTGCCGATAGGAACGGTCAGAGGAACTGGCAAGTAGTTGTCCACGGCCGTAGAACTACCAGTCAGGTCCAGCCAGTACATCGACCTTTGAAGAGGGGTGAGCGTCCCCAAGTATTGAAAATTCTGTTCAGAGGGAATCAGCCGATGTAGCGCTTCATCAATGACCTGACTAGACGCTCCGTAACCTTCTCTTGATCGAAACTTCCAAAAACTCCCCAAGTTTGTGTACTCAGAGTTGTAGACAATGTGGGTCGGATTCCAATAATTCCAACCGTGGCGATTCATGCAAACTTGAATGACGCTTTGAACTCTCTGAGCCACCTGTCCTAAGGGCCTTGAATCAAGGGTGAAGGCATCTAACATTGAGTAGGGGCTCGACGCATGTTGGATCACAATTCCTGGAACACTTAACTCCGTAGGCGGCGGTGATTGGCCGAATTGAAGTTCGGTGCAAACCACGACCAAGAAGATTATGCCTAGTACGAGCAAACTCCGATAAATATGACGACTCGTCAACACCTCAACTCCCAATGCCAAATCAACATTCTCTCAATCCTTGTGCCACGATTGCGATACAAGGTATGTCAATCTGTCCAATTATCGCTACTGGTCAAAAGTCGACCTCATGAGTTGCTACACCGGTTCAGGTGCTTGATCACACAACGCAATCTGAACCGGTGTAGCTTCACATATCTATCTAGAATGAACCGGTGTAAACCTGGGCATAGTTTCCAGAAGAATATTGAATGATTCCGAAGGCCTTAGACGTATAGCCAGCGTCACTCAGCTGCGATGTATTGCAACCGGTTTGACCCGTTGGAATCTCGCACACCGCAGACGTAGTATCACTTCTTTCAACTTCTGCGGCTCCGCATCCAACACCTGTCGGCGACGATGCGCAGGCACTTACGTAAGAACCAATCGAAGCGTAGACATTTCGCGTGCAGGTACTGTAGTTGAGATCGGTAACCGCATAATTGGTGCCCGAAACTGTGTTGTACGCGGATTCTGCTACTTCCCATCCACAAGTTGCTGGCATTGCACTGATAGGCGCATTGGTTGACACTGCTGAGTTGCCCGAAGGGCTGTTTGGTGCTACGTCGGTTGAGGCTGCGCTCGCGGGTAAGGCCGTGGCAAATAGTACCAACACTCCACAAAGCGGCGCCAAGATTCTTATACTTCTAATTCTGGCCATTTCTTCTCCTATGTCTAAATAGACTCACTCTTATGTAGGCCAAGACGTCCTACGTCTCACTGAGTTTCCATTTGGGGCATGAACCTTTCACTTGATCGAGGCGACGCCCAAACTCTCAGCCCTGCGATTCGACTTGGTGACTCGCGCGAACATTGTTATCGTTCACGCGGCAGTTGGCTCACTAACCGTCACCTGAGCAGGACGAGACATTGAGCCTCCAGTGTCTGGCAGCAGCTCGATGACGTCGGGCCTCGGACATTAGCTCGGAGATTCTCCACCTTCGGCGGCAGTCGTCGGCGTGCCCACTCGACATTGGTTCGGCAGTACACCAAGAGCGTTAACGTCAAGGTTTTCTGCGCTGGGCAGTATTGTAAGATTTATTCTGGCCAAGAAGAGAGGTGGTCATGTGAAGCATGGATCGCGAATCACTTTGGCTGGACTGGTATTCGTGGCTTTGACAATGGGTTTCGATCTGTCAACATCTGCGTCACCGGCAGGAGCAGACAATGTCGGCCAGTGTGTGGGCCCATTTTGGGGATATCTCACCCAAAGTGTTTGCGTTCACGTCGTTACTGGGGCCAAGAATTATGGAAACCATACTGAATGGGTCGCTTCAGTTGAAGTGGATGAGTTTTATCCTTATACGCTCCTAGAAGCGTGGGGAAGTAACTTCTATTTTCAGGGTTACGGAACAGCACGAATATGGAGTGTCAATCGATGGGAACCCTCTGGCTCAGGTGTCTGCGGAGCTTACGTCGTCATCGGTTCGAACAATGTTCGCGAAATTGCCTGCATCTCAATCAAGGTGTAGCTGAGAATGGCTACTGTCAGAATGTTCGATGGCTTCTGTGAGACTCTGCACGTTGCTCGCGTAGATCGCCATGCAATCGCTTTCACTTCGCCGCTGTTCGGGGGTGACCGAACATAACCGTCGGCGTTGCTAAAGGAACTTGCCCTGGCAATGCCATCGGCCCGAGACCCGTTCATTAGGGGCCAAACGAGTCCAAAGCGGTTGCGAGAGTTGGGCTTTCAATTCATCTCCGTTCGCCAAAATACACCTGAATTCAATTCAACTGCTGAAGTTACTACTGAAAATTGTCCCTTGCGCGCAGTGCAAGGGGTCACGCTCAATTGGCACGGTTCCTCCGAGTTCACAAAACTACTGAAAAACTGCTGAAGTATGGGTCGAAGTCGAGTGACATCCTCAGCGTGCAAGGGGTCAATGACAACTGCTGTACCGAATCCGAGAAATTGCTGAAGTTCTGCTGAAGCCCTTCAAAATTTGGAATCCTGCACGTCGCGAAAAAGACCGTGCTCATCGCTTGAATTTCTCGGCGATGTGGACAATCAAAGCTTGCGTGTTTAACTGAGCAATTTTTCCTTTGCTTCGGAAAATTCCTCTTCGGAGATAACCCCTTGGTCATCCTGACTAGCACGCGTCGCATGGTCGCCGGCCGGAAGGAACGTAGGCGGTGTCGACTCGACCTTTTGGTTCGATCTGCTGGCCATCTTCACACTGCTGGCTGTGGTGGTACACGGCAGTATCTTCAAAGTTCGTCGTGTAGTAGTACTTTGCCATCGCTGCCTCCTTTTGCCAAAGCCAAATCGAATAGTACCTTGACAGTTAGTACGAACTCAGTAACGGCGACTTCAACGCGTCTTGAGTGACGTTCGTCCGAGCATGAGAAATCCAATATCAAGCGAGAGACTGTTGGGACCTAGCGCCCGAAATTCGTGACTCCAACCGTGAAAGTTAATCCCTCGATTCTGAGTGCGGGTTCACGTCGGGCCCTCGACTTAACATGCCCTCGACTTAACAGATATTGGGAGCATCAAGGAACGAAATCACCCAAACCTTGGCCGCAAGTCACAAAATACAAATCCATCGCGCTCGCCGGCATTGATCACACGTGGGCGTGGTGCGGGCTGGTTACTAGGGGCCGTCATAACATCAGTTTCGTCCCGTGGGGTGGTAATAATGCCACGCGCTTCGCTTATTCTGGGCGAAGAAGGGGAAGTTCGCTTCACACGTCGAGCGCAGGAGGTACCACGATGGCCTGGTCCAAGACGACGTTCGCGCGTAACGGCGCCCCGTGCAGTAGTTGCGGGGGAATGGTGCAGAAGGGTGCCGAGGGCTGGACGGACGCATCCCAGCCCAGGGGACAGCGTGTGCGCTGTTTGGCGTGCGGGCCCGCAGAGACGGTCATGCCCACGCCGCCCGCGGATCCAGTAGCGGGCTCCTCGGCGTTACGCCAAGACAAGCGCTACCGCGGCGACAACAACTTGAAAGCTGCCCAGGGGGAGTACCTAATGGGCATGTATCTGGCCGCGGACCTCGCCCCGGGAGCCCACGTCCTCACCGACCGTAAGGTGCCCGGCGACTCCGAGGCGAACATCGATCACGTCGTCGTCGCCTCCACTGGGGTGTGGATAATCGACTCGAAGAAATGGGCCGGGGAGATCAGGTACCGCAGCTCTGGGTTCCCGAGCACCGACCCGCGCAAGTATCTCACGGTGCACGGGAAAGACAGGACCTCGCATATCGCCAAGATCTACCGGCTAGTGATCCCCGTGGCCCAGGTCATCGGGGATACTAACGTTCCGGTGCACCCGGTGCTGGCGTTCGTTGAGGCCACGTGGGGTATCAAGGAAGGCCTGCACTTCAGGAGGGGTAAAGGGCCCTATGAGCACGAGGGCGTCCTCATCTCTGGTGGGCACAGTTTCATCGAACTCATCAACGCGACCGGACCCCTGACACCCGATGCCGTGGAGTCACTCTGGCGAAGGCTGGACGCGGCAATGCCTCCTCATTAGCGGGGGCCATCCGGCCAACTCGGTTCTGATTTTGAATCCCGCTTCATCCTGGGAGCCCAGTTAGAACCTGTCCTAACTTGTTCTCTCCAGCATGATCAACAACTTTCTACAATCGATCTCGGCACCTTGGGATTAAAAGAGGGGTCGGACCAGTTTTTATGGTCCAGCGAAGTCGAAAAAGTCCCAAATAAAAGGAAAACTCGTTCACTGACGTCGGCTTGGTTTGACGGTGTTTGGCTAGTCCGTGGGATAAAGCGTGGGAGTGCGTCCAGCAGCTCGGGCGCCATGAAGACAAAGGAGTCAACATGACGTAACTGAGCGACAAGGTCGCGATAGCTCGCCGGTGAGAGTCCGGTCCGAGGAGGCGCCAAGGCCCTCGGTAGTGAAACCCCCGGCGTTGGTCGAGATGCCAGCGTCGAAGCGGGGTGAATCGAAGTCGCAGTCCGCAACGTTAAGTGAAGTTTGCAGCGTCGTTAATTATCCCTGCGAAAGCAGAACAAGAGGATGCCGAGCCCGTTCCCACGTGGCGAAGGCCATGGAAGATGTCTGAGTACTTGGAGCGGACATTGAAGAACCCTCCGGCGCAAGGAACGTGGAATGTGA
>Ga0307372_10006552_pt1 | contig 16967 bp, 19 predicted proteins | sample OX1MG_FD_202533 | JGI IMG/M metagenome (GOLD analysis project Ga0307372, IMG submission 202533) | Soil microbial communities from Risofladan, Vaasa, Finland - OX-1 | ecosystem: Environmental > Terrestrial > Soil > Coastal area > Acid sulfate soil | place: Finland: Risofladan, Vaasa | collected... | reverse complement strand
GCACTTCAGGAGCGCCTCGACGGCCCGCGCCTCGGCCCCGAGATCACGTGGGGCGTAGCTTGAGGATCTAACGTTGGAGAACCTCCAGGCGACTTCGGAATAGCAACAAAAATGTGGTCAACTGACCACATTTTTGATAATATGGCAAGCATGGTTCCCATGAAGCTCTTCGGAAGTACCTCCCGCAGCAAGGTCCTAACGCTGGTCGCTCTCCTCGGCGAAACGTACCCAAGGCAGCTCGCGCGGCTCAGCAACGCACCGCTGCCAAGCGTACAGCGGATGGTGAATGATCTTGAACGCGAGGGTGTTGTTGTTAGCCGGATTGTTGGCGCTAACCGGGAGGTTCGCCTCAACCCGCGATTCTACGGTGCTGACGAGCTACGCTCGCTTCTCCTGAAATATGCAAAGCGCGACCCCAGCCTGGAGCGCCGCGTTTCGGAGTTGCGACGGCGGCCACGGCGCGCTGGAAAGGCGCTCTAGGATGTTGCCGATAACCCAGGAGTCCTCGCTTGAGGACGTCTGCTTCGCGGTTTGCACCGCGTTGGCACATGTTTGGACCGTCGCCGTCCTTACAGGTGGCAGCGCCGCCACGTATTATGCGCCTCAGTCCTATCAATCCGAAGACGCCGATTTCATCATCGCGTCTTCCAGCGATACGGCCCGTGCCGGCGATGTATTGCGCGAGCTAGGCTACCACGAGATTGGCGGCACTTATCACCACGATAAGAATATCTTCACAGTCGAGTTTCCACCTGGTCCGCTTGCAATCGGCAACGATCTCGTTAGCTCCTACGACACGGTCCAACGCGGTAGCGAAATTCTCTCCGTTCTGTCCCGTACGGATTGTGTACGAGACCGCTTGGCTTCGTTCTATTTCTTTGGTGACCGCAGCGCGCTGGCCGCCGCGATGGCTGTGGCACAGAGCGGCCGCGTGAACCTATCAAGTATTAGGCGTTGGAGCGAGAAGGAGGGGGAGGCTTCGCGCTTCGCTGAGTTTTACGAATCGTTGCGGGCCGCGAAGGCCGCGCAGAAGTTACGATGAAGTCGGCTCGCGACGCGTACGGGTCAAGACAAGACTTGGAGGACCGAAAGCAAAGCAGGCTCTCATGCCCGTTGTTCTGAGTCAGCGCACCTGGCACGACGATCCAAAGTATCTCGACCGCGAGGGTGTGATTTATCATTACCCTCGGCAGTACCGTGGGCGCATCAACGATTTTGACCGCTTCATCTACTACCGTCCGGCGACAGGTGCTTGCGTGGAAGAGCGGTCGACTTACGTCGGTCATGGCATACTCGGCACATCCTTCGAAGATTGGGCACGATCTGACCATTACTTCATGAACGTCGCCTGGTACGAGCCCTTCGAGCGACCGGTGCCCTTGCGGCAACGCGACATATTCGTCGAAACGGAGAGCGCGTCGTCGCCGCCATTTCAGAGCGCGGCGCGGCCGATTCGTGAAACGGCCTACTATCGAATCTTGATGCTCGGCGGCGTTTCAGCCGGCCGAGAGTTCGCGCCACCTGTTACCACGGAATCCGTCCTTTCAGCGGGGTATTCACCGTTGCTCGTCGAGGCGCCGCGCGACGCATTTCGCGAGGCCGTCAGGATACCGGAAGGCACGGGATACGTACCATCGGGCAAGGCGCTGCCAAGCATCTACGAGTCTGCGGCGCTGCAAGAGCGAGCGCGCAAAGATCACAATGCCACGCTGGACATGATTCGCCGGCACGCCGAGCGCCTTGGCGGACGCTGCTGGTATAACAATAATATCGATCTCTTCGTGCGTTATGGCGATCAGTCGCTCTTGGTCGAAGCAAAGAGCCTCAACGACGCGCGCCAATCCGTAGACCGGATGCGCTACGGCATGGGACAGCTCTTCGACTATCGCGTCCGCTACAAAGCGGAGGTCGCCGGCGCCGAGCCGGTTTTGGCCTTCGGTGCGCCTCCGGACCGCGCAAGCGGATGGATCACGACGATTCTGCAAGAGAACGGCGTCGCATTTGTCGCTCGAGACCACGAGCGGCTGGTGCCGCTCAACGAACGTGCCACTGCGATTGCTCTTTTTGCGGTGGAGTAAGCTCCTCAACCGCGAGACGTACTAGCAGGCCAACGCCAAGGAGATAAAAAATGGCGCGACATGAATCGCTATCTGCCGATGCTCTTCCCCGTGCTCCTCGCAATCGTGGCGTGCTCTTCGGGGTCTCGCGGCGCCTCGCCGACTCCATCCCCGGCGGACGTCTCAGCAAGCGCGGCCTCGGTTGCCAACGGACGCGCGATATTCCTCACCGGACGCGATTCGAGCGGGCAGCGTATCCACGCGCAGCCGCGTGCGATGCGCCCGAATTGCGCGGCGTGCCATCGCCCGAACGGATCGGGCGGCGTCAGCTTGCCTGGCGGAGCCGTCAGTGCGGATCTGCGATACGGCGCGCTCGTTCGGGGACAGCGGCACCCATACACCTTGGGCTTGCTGGAGTGGGCGATCTCGAGCGGGATCGACAACGACGGCCAGCGGCTCGATCCGATCATGCCGCATTGGAAGATGTCCAAGCGCGATCTCCACGACGTCGCGTATTACGTTCTGACGCGCCTGCGATGACGCCGTCGTAAAGCTTCGGTAAAGCGCCCGTCGCCGCTCTTTCGGGCGCCGAAGCTATCATTATGATGGGCTCGGAGGCAGAGGTGCTGCAACTGCCGGCGGCGCGGATGCGCGCGCCGCTGACCGCTTACCAATTGGGATCGGTCGTCACACCCGACGAGGCGCGCCGCTTCGTCGCGATCGTTTCAGGCGACCGCACGGTGATGGCCGCACTGAAGTGCGAGCGCCGTGGCTTCATGTCGTCGGATTTCGTTGCCAAAGTGGTCAACGGTTCGGACGACGAGATCGCCTGCTCGGTCACGGGCTGGACGCACCACGGCAGCGTCTCGTTGGAACCCGGGTACTTTTGGATCAAGCCGCAATCAGTCATGCGGATTCCGATTCGCGCTCCGCTTCGCCTTCCGCACCGCTTGCGTACGATCGCGCTACATTTGGAGAACACGTCGCTGCGCGCCACGGCGGAAGCCGACGTGCCGCCTCCGCCGGCGATACGATTGGCGTCGGCGCTCGCGCTCGCCGGGTCGCTCCTGCTTGCCGGCCTCATTTCGTGGCGATCGATGCTCCCTTCCATCTCGGCGTACACGCTGCCGACGGAGGTCGCGGCCGGCGATCGAATCGATGCGTCGTATGCCTACGGCGGCGTCGGGACGGCGGAGTACAACGTCACGAGCGATGGTACGCAGATCGCCGGCGGCGTTTTGCCGGCGAGAAATGGCTCGTTCTCATTTCCTACCAGGAAGAACGCCGCAGCGTATCACGTGACCCTTGCCGTGGTCGGCCCGTTCGGCACCGTTCGTCGACAGCTCGTGGCGCGCGCCGTTTCGATCTCCGACTCCGGCGCGATCTCGATCGCAGCGTTGCAGCCCGATCCGAGCGTCGTTCGCAGCGGGGAACGCGTGACGGTGCGGTACGTCGCCGACGCACGCAGCGGCAGCGTGACGCTCTTCGACACATCCGGAATCGCTTTGCAGCGCGCGCCGTACTCTTCCAACGGAGAGACGACGCTGACCGCGCCCTCGGTTGACGTGCCGACGCAGTATCGCGTCGAACTCCTCGCGCAAAGCGGCGCGAGAAGCGCGCGCGCTTCCGCTGGACTGCTCGTGCTGCCAAAGAACGACGCGCAGGCGCCGCCCAGCATCTCCGGCGTGCTGACGGCCGGGCAGGTTTTTCGCGTCGCGGAGCGCGTCGTCTCCGCGACGACATTCGGGGTTCGGCTGCTCGCGCACCCGCGCAACCTGCGCTTGACTTTCGAGGACGATGCGGGGACGCCGGTTGCGACGCAGAGCGTGGCCCCTGGTGAGTCGATCGCGTACTTCACCGCGCCGAACGTTTCGCACGATCGCTCCTACGTCGTCGTCGCCTCGTTTTCACGCGGGGACGTGGAGCAGGCCCTGCTCGCGCACGTGCTCGTCCGCGTTCGAGGAGGGACCTCCGCCCCCTAGGCCTAATAGCACGAAGCCCGGCGCAACGCCGGGTTTTGTATGAAAATCGTCGTTACCGTCAAGCTCGTTCCCGATCTCAACGCTCCCAAGAGCATCGATTCCGTGACGAAGCGTCTGGTGCGCGTCGGTATGGAAACGGTGCTGAATCCCTATGACGAGTACGCGCTGGAAGCGGCCTTGCAGCTGAAGGAGAAGCTCGGCGGGGAGACCTCCGTTACGTTGCTTTCGATGGGCCCGCAATCCACGCAAGAGACGTTGCGCAAGGCGCTTGCTATGGGGGCCGACGACGCCGTCGTTTTGAGCGACGACGCGCTCGCAGGCAGCGACGTCGCCATGACGGCGGCCGCGATCGCGGGCGCCCTGCAAAAGATCGGGTTCGATCTGGTCGTGTGCGGAGGTCTCGCGGACGACGGATCGACGGGCGGCGTTCCCGGAGCGGTTGCAGAGCATCTCGGCGTTCCGGGCCTGACCAACGTGCGTCATGTCGCGGTCGATAACGGCGTCATCACGGCGCAACGCGAGACCGACAGCGGGTATCAGGTCGTTACGTGTTCGTTGCCGGCTCTGATCAGCGTGACCATGGCCGTGGGGGAGCCGCGCTACGCGTCGCTCAAAGGCATCATGGGCGCCAAGAAAAAGACGATCGCGACGCTCGGCGTTGCCGACGCCGGCGTAGGGCCGCTCGGCCCGAAGACGGAGCTGCTGCGCTTCGCTCCGCCCCCCGTACGAACGAAGGCGCGCGTGGTGGAAGCGCCCGACGGAGCGACCGGGGCGCGAGCGATCTTCGACTTCCTGCGCGAGAGGAAGCTCGTGTGATGCAGCACGTTATCGAAATCGTCGAGCATCGCAAGGGGCAGACGCGCAAGGTCACGTTCGAGCTGGCGACGCAGGCACGCGAGCTTGCCGACAAGCTCGGCGGAACCGCGCACGCCGTCGTTCTGGGAAGCGGTGCGGCACAACTTGCCGAGCAGCTCAAAGGCTATCCCCTCGATGCCGTCCACGTTGCCGAGGATCCCGACGTCGACGCGTACCTCATCGATCCGACGATCGATTATGTCGAGGCGGTCGCGCGAAGCGTCGGCAGCGCCGTGATCCTGGTTCCCAATACGATGTACGGCCGAGACGTTGCGAGCCGACTCGTCGCGCGTTTGGGCGCCGGCATGGTCGCGGATGTGACGGGATTCGAGGTCGAGAACGGCCGCGTCGCCTGCATAGCACCGAAGCTCGGCGGAGTAACGATTACGACCTGCGCGTTTCGCGACTGCGCCTACGGTGTCGCGACGGTGCGCCCCAATGCGTTTGCCGCGCAGCCGGGCGGATCTGGAGCGCGGGTGCAAGCCGTTGAGAAACCGCAAGGCAAGCGCTATGCGATGCGCATCGAGAGCGAGGTCGAAGAAGCGTCGGGCGAGCTGGGGCTCGAGGAAGCGCCTGTTGTCGTAAGCGGCGGACGTGGGCTAGGCGGTCCGGAGCCCTTTCAAAAGCTGCTCAAGCCCCTCGCGGAGGCGCTCGGCGGAGCCGTCGGCGCTTCGCGGGCTGCTGCGGATGCAGGCTGGGTTCCCTACAGTCTGCAAATTGGACAGACCGGAAAGACCGTCAGCCCCAAACTCTACATCGCCGTCGGAATTTCGGGTGCGATTCAACACAAAGTCGGTATGCGCTCCGCGGGCACGATCGTCGCCGTCAACAAGGACGGCACGGCGCCCATCGCTGAGTTTTCCGACCTAGTCGTCGTCGGTGACGCATTCGCCATCATCCCCGAGCTCACCAAACTGGTCGAAGCCGCAAAGGCGTAGATCAAAGGAAATCCAACCGTGAAACGCTTTCTGCTCCCCGCTCTTCTCATCGCCGCGCTCGGACTCGCGCTCGCGAGCACGACGCCGCACGCCGTCGCTCGGCGGTCACGGCCGACGCCGTCTCCTTCACCGACCCCCGTCGCGTTGCCGACGGCGACGCCCGAGCCGCCGAACATCGCAATCCCGCGGCTTCAAGCGCGCATCCGCGCCAATCCGAACGATCAGGAAGCGATGACCGAGCTTGCCGGCGAGTACCTTTCGATCAATCGCCCTGATCTCGCGCTGCCGTTGACGCAGCACCTGCTGCAGGCCGGCGACAAGAGCGCGCAAGTGTACTTCCTCGACGGGTACGCGCAACAGGCACAAGGGCAGCTCGGGATCGCGGTGGCCGACCTGGAACAAGCCTCGACCCTCGACCCGACAAACGTGTCGGTGCTCGCCGACCTCGCGAATCTCTATTTGTCGATCAATCGCGCGAGCGACGCCGAACGCGTTGCGAACCGCGCCGTCACGTTCAACAAGACAAGTCCGGAGGCGTACCTCTCGCTCGGATCGGTCTACGCGGCCGAATCGCACTACGACGATGCGCGGATCCAGTTCGAGAAGGCCTTTGCACTCGACAAGACGAGCACGAAGCCGCTCGTGTCGATCGCGCAGACGTACGTGGCGCAGAACAACCTCCCGCTAGCGCTCCAAGCCGTCGAGCGCGCGCTAGTCGTCGATCCGCAGAGCGTTCAGGTCCTCGTCATGAAGGCTAGCCTCTACGCGCGCCAGCACGACGACGCTCACGCCTCCGAAGCCTTCGACGACGCTGCCGTCGCGGCTGCGACCGACGACCAGAAGGTGGCGATCTACGTACAGAAGGCGCAGTACTTCACGAGCGAGCACAAGGCTAGCCAGGCGCTGGCGGTCTACCAACAGCTCCTCTCGCGCTACCCCAACGTCGCGCTCACGTACGTTGCGTACGGAGCGTACCTTGCGGCCACGATGCACCAGGTCGATCAGGGCATGCAGCAGTGGCGCAAGGCGCTTACGCTGGATCCGGACAACGAAGACGCGCTTCGCGACATGGGCGAGTACGAGCTGCAGCACAACCGGCCCGTCGACGCCATCGCGTACTTAAAACATCTCGTTAGCGTCGCGCCGAGTGCGGATGGGTACGAGCTGCTCGGAGCGGCGTACAACCGCAGGCACGAGTTCAGCCTGCAGCGCGACGCCTGCAGCAGGAGCTTTTCCATCAAACGCTCGCCTGAGACGCTGGGGTGCATCGCGGGTGCGGACTTCGAGCTGCACAACTATCGCGAGGCATCGCAGATCTTCGACGTACTCGACAGCGCGGCGCGCGGATACCTCGATCAGAACCCGCAGCTGCTCTTCGTGGCGGCGAGGGCCTATGCGAAGAATCACGAGCGCAGCAAGGCCCTAGGCGCGTATCAACGGCTCCTCACGATGATGCAGCGTGGAAGCCCAGCCTACAAGTCCGTGCAACGTGCGATCGCCGACCTGAACAGGACGCACTAACGCAGAGCGGTGCGTTTCGTCACCGACGACCTGCTCGGCGAGCATCTTCGCGGCATCCCACATCCTGAGTCATCCGCGCGCGTCGAAGCCGTCGCCGAGCGTCTGCGCGCCAGCGGAGTTCTTCGCGATAGCTTTCCCGCGCGCGACGCCACGACCGCGGAGCTGGAGCGCGTGCACGCGCCCGCGTACGTCGCGCTGGTCGAGCGCGAAACGCGATCCGTCGAGAGCCCGCGTTACCTTTCGACCGGTGACGTCGTCATCGACCGCCACTCACGCGGCTGCGCCTTGCGTGCTGCCGGTGCCGCCATCGTGGCGGCGGAGTATGCCGCAGAGCACGGCGAAACGACCTTCGCGCTCGTGCGGCCGCCGGGGCACCATGCCGAGCCGGCACGCGGGATGGGATTCTGCATCTTCAACAATGCCGCGATTGCGGCGCGGGCGCTTCTATCGCACTACGGCGGCCGGGTTCTTGTCGTCGACTTCGACTACCATCACGGGAACGGCACGCAGGCCGCAGCCGGCAACGGGTTGTCGTACGTCTCCACCCATGCGTCGCCGGCGTACCCGGGAACCGGCAACTCCTCAGAGTCGCTGATGCTTGGCGCAGACCTGGTTGTGAATGCACCGCTCCCGGCTTCGGGGGTGAGTACCGCAAAGTTCGTTGCCGTGTGGGAGGCGCTCTTGCCGCGCGTAGCGGCTGAGGTGCGCCCCGACATGCTCGTCGTCAGCGCCGGATTCGATTACGTTGCGGGCGATCCAGTCGGCGATCTCGGCATTGGCGTCGAGGCGGCCACGCCGCTCGCGGAGCAAATAGAACGAACGGCCGCGGAGTACTGCGGCGGGCGACTCGCCTACGTCCTCGAGGGGGGCTACGTCATCGAGTCGATCGTGGAGTCGATCGCGCGCATCGCGCAGGCGGCGGACGCTCAGCGATAGTAGGCGGCCTCGCGATGGGGATCACGGTGGGGAACGACGCTCGCGATCCCTCGAGCGATCTTCTGCCAGAGGGAGAGACTCGTGACGCCCGGCATGGGTTGCGACGCGCGGATGTTGGACAGCGGCAATGCGATGACGTCCTCCAGGCCTCCATCGACGAGCGAGTCGTTGACGATGATCGGTGAGCCGACGTTGAAGTGCATGTCGGTGGCGACGCGTCCGACGGCTCGACCGCTTCGTGCATCGACGGCCCACAGAACGCCGGTCAAATCGCCGAAGTAGAGAATGCCGTCTCGTGCGGCGATGCCGCCCTTCACCGGTCCGCCGACGTGGAGCTGCCAGACGACGCGCCCGGAGTGCGCGTCGAGCGCCGTAACGATCGGAGCGACCGTGCTGCCGACGTAGACGCGATCGCCGTAGACGAGCGCGATCGCAGACTCGTTGTACCGCGGCACGACGCCTTGCACCGCGCCCAGAGTCCTGTCCCAAAGAAGGTGGCCGTCACGCTTGTCGAGTGCGTACACGTGCTCGCGTGCCACCGAGCCGTACGTCACGAACATGCCGAAGGGGCCAGCGCGCAGAGGCTGGAGGTAATCGCCGATCACCGCGCCCGGCGTTGACGCAAGCGGATCGTCACCGACTCCGCCCACGAGACGGTCGAAGGTATGCGTCCACAGGATGTTTCCGTCGTTCGCGTTCAGCGCGAAGACGGCATTCTGGAACCGACCGCAGAGATAGAGCCGCCCGTCAGCATCGCTGACGACGCTGGACATCGCGAAGACGGTCTCCAGCTCCCTGCGCCAGCGAAAGGTTCCCCGTTTAGCGTCGACCGCCAAGACGGTTCCATGTCCGGTTACCGCGATAACGTTGCTTCCGACGACCGCCGGTGAAGGCATGCCCGTCCCGTCGAGGCCGCTCCACCATTGCTCGATGCCGGTGTTTGCGGAGATGGCTTCGAGTTTGTTCATTCCCGATCCGACGACCGTAAAATACGGCGGGTCGTAGGCGGTGTTCTCGGAATTGCCGATGCCGACGTAGACGAGCCCGTGCGCATAGGCGGGCTGCGACATGATTTCGTTCTCCGCGTGGTATCGCCATCGCAGCGCGCCGGTGGAAGCGTCGATCGCGTAGAGATGATCGTCGTTGGCGGAGACGAGAATCGTCGTCCTTATGACAGTAGGGGACGACGAGATGCCGCCGGTAGGGAAGCGCCATGCAAACTCACGCGGCAAACCGCGACTCGCGACGACGACGTTGAGGCCGCCCCCCAAGCGAAAGCTCGACCACGACCGCTCCCGATCGGCGCGGAAGACCGTCACCCTTGGATCCGGCGTGCCGGCAACGCCCATCGCAGGAGACGCGTAGTGCGTCGAGCACGCGCATAGCGCGAGCGACAATGCCGAGGTCCAGCGCAACACACTCGCGGTCGGAGTCCCCACGATGCCCCGTTCGGCGCTCCGAGGGCGCGGCGCCTTGTCGCGAGAAGGGCGCGTCTCATGGCATCTCTCAGGAATGCGTGGCTTTGGCCGCTTGCGCTCGTACTTGCCGCGTGCTCGCAGCATCAGGAATCGCGCGCGATGGGCGTGACGGCGCCGCCCGATCCGAGCGTGCGCATCTTTCGCTCGGACCGTGAGACGTCGTGGACGAGCTTTCGCTTGGGGGGCGGCCTCAACGTCGTCGTGGTCGATCCGCGCCTTCCGAGCGCGTTCGCGTGGAGCGTTCGAACCGGCGGCATCTCCTCGTCCCCCGTTGTCTACCACGATGCAATTCTGGTGGCCTCGAACGACCATCGCCTGTACGCGATCGATGGAGCGACGGGTGCCATCCGCTGGACGTACAAAGCGGAGAACGAGCTCATGGCCCAGCCGATCTACGAGCGCGGCACGATCTTCGTTGCGACGGGCAACTCCGACTGCTCGGCGTACTTCCCGCCGTCGTACGTCGTCATGGGCTTGGGAACCAATCGCATCGAAGCGATCGACGCGGCGACCGGGCGAGAGACGTGGTCGCAGGGCATTGCGGGAACCGGCATGCCGACGCCCCTATTGGTCGGTGGCGCGATCGTCCACGCGGACGGCGCCGGCGCCGTCGTAGCGCTCGATTCCAAGACAGGCGCGTATCGGTGGCACGCGTCATTACCGTCGTTCTTTTCGATGACGGCGGTGACCCGCGGCGACGCAGGAAGAATCTACGTCTCCGGTGGCTTTCCCAACGCCGTCTACGCGCTGAACGCCAAGACCGGCGCGGTCCTCTGGAGACGAGCGTTCGCGCGCGTGGACGGCGCGATAGCCGACGATCCGATTGCATCGACGAAGACGAGCCTCGTGGGCATGTACGTAGAGCCGCTCGCACGTGGCCCGCAAGGCTGGGTCGTACAGTTCGGATCCCTCGCGCGCCAGCACGTATATGCCCTTGACAAGCGAACGGGAAGCGTGCTCTGGGATCGCACGCTTGCCAACGTCAAAGGCCGCGCTCCGGCGTTCAACGAATCCGCGATTCCGCTTATCTATCGAAACGCAATCTTCATCGGCAGCGCCCTGACATCAATCGTGAGCGCCCTTGACGTGCGCAGCGGGCGAGTCCTTTGGCAGCTACGCGTGAAAGGGCCCGTGAAAGGCGGGCTCGTCGCCCGAAACGGGATCGTCTATTTTGGAGATCTCGGCGGCTACTTCTGGGCGGTTGACGCGGCAACGGGCCGCGTCCTCGGGAGAAAGGCGGAAGGGGTCCACTTCAACGTCGGCTCTCCCATCATCGTGAACGACACGCTGATCGACGGCTCGCGCGAAGGAGTCGTGGCAGTCCCGTTGCGCAGCCTGCGCTCTGGGTGAGGCACGTTACTGCGCGAGCGAGAGCGCGATCTTCTCCAAGTCCTCGCGGTTCAAATCGCCGACGAGCGCATAGTGGAGGTTCCCTTGCGACCACGCGAACAGCGTCGTCGGCCCTCGATCGACGGATTCCACGTGCAGCGGACCGACCGTGAGTGCGACCGGATGATATCCCGACATGTCGACTGCGGCACCGCGGGCGTTTTCGAAGAGCGAGATCGTGCGCAGGCCGTCGGAGTAGAGGATGTGCAGCGTCCGTATCCCTTTCTCGTCGCCGACGTCGGCGGCGACCGGCGTGAAACCCTCGGGAAGAAAGCGCGGCGCTCGCGCTGCGAAGCCGCTTTCCGCCATCGCCCGCGCGGGGTTGTTAGAAGGCAGGCTGCGACTTGGGCCAATGGTTTGGGCGTAGTTGGCGGGGAGGCTGAAGGTGGAGATCGGAATGTCGTTCGTGATGCGAAGCTCGGCGAAGTGCATCTGCACTACGAGCGAGCCATCCGTGGCGTAGACCTGCCGTTGGAGCATGAGGCCGGTCGCCGCATCGACCCACAGCCGCATCGTCGTGGCACCCGAGTATCGATTCACGAGTGAGATCGTGCGGGCGCGGCGCCCCGCGATCTGCGCGTCGGGTCCGAGGATAGGCGCGTAGTTTCGCGTCAGTAGCGCGAGGTTGTGGCGCCAGCCGAAGTGGACGCCGAAGGCATCGTGCCGGGTAACGACCACCCGGTGGTGCTTCACGTCGACGGCATAGGTCGAATCTCCGCGCGAGACCGTCCAATCGCCGTACACGTTCGACGGTGCCAGATACCACCGCCGCGTCAAGTTGGGAGCGCGATGTTCGACGCGAAAGATCGAGGCATCGGATCCGTGCGACCCGATCGTCAGGAGTTCGACTTGGGCGACGAACGATACGTGAAGTGGTGCCTCCGCGGCTGCATGAAGCAACGCAAACGCCGTGTGGTCGGTTTGCGCGGGTGCCGCCGAGACGTGCGCTCCGGCTGCGAGAACGAGAAGGAGCGTGAGAACCCGGCGCAGCGTCATTCGCTCGCGATCGTGTTTGCGGCGATGGCCGCGCTCGCGTTGCCGGCGTTGGTCGTCCCGTTATCTAGCGCGGCCGGCACCACCGACGTTTGCGCGAAGGGCAGGGACCTATTGGAAAGCGCCGCGTGAGCGTCGAGATAGTACGCCGCGGCAATTGTCGGTGCATGCTGCGTATGCGAACCCAGCGATGCAAAGCCGAGCGCGAGCGCCAGCACGAGCACCGCGGCGGCCGGCAACCCGATTGCGGGCCGCACGAGGATATGTAACCGCTGAAACCACGCCGGGATGGGGCGACCCGCTATACCGGTCAAAATGTGGTTCTCGACGCGCAACGGGAGCTCTCGCTCGGCCGCACGCGCCTCGGCGCGCAGTGCTTCCGTTAAGCGAGCCTCCGCCTCGTACGCGCCGGCACACTCCGTGCAGGCGGTCAAATGGGCGTGCACCAGCACGTCCTGCCCCGGCGCGAGCTCGTGGTGGAGGTAGTCGATGAGGGTGCTGCTGTCGATATGTTCGTTTGTCATAATGTTGTTGAATGCTCGGTTACGAGTCTGCGGAGCTGGTTGCGCGCCCGGTGAAGGCGTGAGCGGACCGTTCCGATCGAGCAGCCGACGATCTCCGCAATCTCCTGGTAGCTATACTCCTCGATGTCTGCAAGTACCAGCACGGCTCGCTGGTCGGGTGTGAGTGCCTCCAACGCCTTGGCGACCGGTTCGCTCATCTGCCGCTCGACATACTCGTCGATCGGCTCGACCGCCAAAGGCCGGCTCCCCCCGAAGGCCTGCGGTGCATTGTCTTCGGGGATCTCCTCCTGATAACGTCCCTTCTGGCGCCGAAGTTCGTCCCGGTAGAGATTCGTGACAATTCGGTAGATCCATGAGAGGAAAGAGGTCCCCGGGACGAAGCTGCGCCAGGCCCGATAGACCCTGATGAAGGCCTCCTGGGTCAAATCGGCGGCATCCGAGTCGTTGCGCGTCAGGCGGTAGGCGAAGTTGTAGGTCGCCTTGCCGTATTGCTCCATGGCGCGTTCCAAGAAGGCTCGCTGCTCGGCCGAGGGCGGTTGGACGGGCTTGCGGGGAGCAGCCACGCTGGCTGCATTTTGCAGTCGCTACGTTCCTCTCCCCCAGAGGGTGCGTGCCACGAACCAGAGCGCGCCCGATACGAAGAGCAGGATGATGAAGAAGAGCGCGAGCTCGAGCATGACGATCCCCGCCCATTGACTGCCGCCGCACATGGTCACGATGCCGGCGATCAGCGAGAGTTTGAAGCGCTCGAAGGGATTGCTCGCGAGCCCGGCAACGGAGCGCGCCTGCGCGATGACGTCGTCCGGGTTCCAGGCGGCCGTCGTGAGCACGTCGGCGACGCGGCCGTTCGAGGCGACGATGAAGAGCTTGTCGTTATGGATGAAGGCGCTCGAGCTCACACGTAGCGAGTTGATGCCGAAGGCGTCGAGGAGCCGCACGATCGTCGATCCGCGCCCGGTCAGCAGGCTCCAGATTGCGGCGTTCTGACCGAACGTGCGGCCGTACTCTGCTAGGACGCGCGGCGAGTCGTACGGAGGGTCGAGCGTAATCTCGGCGAGCGCGAAGCGCGCGGGATCGAGATGCGACTGCAGGTAGGCGAACTTGCCGCTGATCGCCGGACAGAGATCGCGGTCGGGGCAGCGCGTGAAGACGAAGCTGAGCAGCAGCGTCTTGCCCGCGAAGGCGCGTTGCAGCGAGATCAGGCGGCCGCTTTGGTCGACGAGCAACGCCGAGGGCAGCGCACTCCCGATGTCGACGGGAATCACGCGCCCGGCATCGGGCAGCCCCGGCACGAAATGCCCGGCGGCAAGCGGATCGCGCAGCGTCCACGGGCGTGTCGACGTGTCGACGAAGCCGTCGACGCCGTCTCCCATTGCGAGCGGTGCGTGCGGCGAGAGCCGGTAACGGCGTGTCTGCGACGGCAGCATAAGGGGCACGGCGTCGGTTCGTATGATCGCGGTTCGTCCGCCGCGCGCGTCGAGCACGAATCCGTGAACCGGAATGAGCGACGCGGCCAAGACGAGAGCGCCGAGCATCATCCGTTTAGCTCGCGGAGATCGTGAACGAACGCGCTGCGCGCGTCGCCGTCGTCGTGAAGTACGCGCAGCATGCCGCGATCGTCGATCAGGAAGACCGGCGAGGCGTGAGCGACGGCGTAGCCGCCGCGCCTCGCCCTTCCCGGAATGCGCTGCTCCCAGACGTGATACGCAGCGTACACGCGCGCGAGGGCGCGATGCGTTCCGGTCAGGCCGACGACCGTGGCCCCGCGGAAGCGGCGGACGAAGGCGGCGAGAACCCGGGGCGTATCCCGCTGCGGATCGACGGTGACGAATACAACCTCCGCACGATCGCCTGAGGGAAGAGCGGCAATAGCACGCGCGAGCTTGGCGACCGTCAATGGACACTCATCGAGGCAATGCGTGTAGCCGAAGTAGAGCGCGACGCTCGTTCCTCGCTGCGACGCGAGGCTCCAGTTGCGGCCGGCTTGATCCACGAGCGTGAAATCGGGTGCGGGGCGCGCCGGCGAGAACGCGGTTCCGGTGAATGCGGTGCCGGAGCCGCAGGCTGCGAGCACGGTGACGATGACGGCGAGGAGCGCGAGACGCACGGCACTTCTACCGTACGCCGCGGGCGGCAGGCGCCCTAGCGGAAATGGCGCAAAGGAGCCGTGAATGGCTTGGCTGGTCTTCGCGCTGCGCGTCCTCTTGGGAGGCTTGCTGATCGTCGCGGGCGCGCTCAAGGTCTCGCACCCCGAGTCTCTCGCGTCGGCGATCGCCGGATATCGCTTGCTTCCCGGTGCCCTCGTCGTACCGCTCGCGATCGCGATTCCGCCGCTCGAGCTGATCCTAGGCTTCTACCTCGCGATCGGGCTCTTCACGCGTATCGCCTCGGCGAGCGTGTGTGCCATGTTGCTCGTCTATGCCGCGGCGGTTGCGTCGGCGGTCGTACGACATATTCCGGCGAACTGCGGCTGCTTCGGCCCGGCAGACGCCGCGACGGCCGACTGGCCGCACGTCGGCGTCGACGCCGCGCTTGCGGCGCTCGCCGCGCTAATCGCCCGCCGGGCGCCGGGCTCTCTCGCGCTCGACGCAACGCTGTCGCGCGCAGCCAGGAAGGACCGCTAATGCAAAATCGCCGCACCCTCGCGTACGCGCTCGTCACCATCGCCATACTCGGCATCATCGTCGCAGTCGTCGTCGTACGAACGCTTCATCCGCCGCAGAATCTGCAGAACGCATCGTATGCCCCGGCGATGAGCGCGCTCCAAACGGGCAGTGCGGCGCCGGAGTTCCGCATCCCGTCCACGGCCGGCCTCTTCGACCTCGACAGAGAGCGCCGTCCCGTCCTGGTTGAAATCTTCGCGAGCTGGTGCCCGCATTGCCAGCACGAGACCGCCGTTCTGAACAGGCTCTACGGCGCGTTCGAGTCGCGCGTCGCCTTCATCGCCATTCCGGGAAGCACGACCGGGATGGACGGGAGCTCGCCCGAATCGGAGGCGGATCTCCTCAACTTCATCGAGCGCTTCCACGTGGCGTATCCCGTTGCGGTTTTCGACCCGCAGCTCACCGTCGCCAACGAGTACATTCAAGGCGGCTTTCCCACGATCGCCGTCGTCGGAACGAACAAGAAGATTCTCTACGTCAGCACGGGCGAGATCCCGTACCAAACGCTAGCGAGTGCTTTGAATAAAGCGCGCTAGACGACGGAGCGAAGCGCGTCGAGCGTCGTGTGGAGCACCACGGGGATCGCGAGGTTGCCGCTGCGCCGCACGAGGATCGCCATGGCGTACGCGAACGCCGCCTGTGCGGGTACCATGAGCGCGAGCGCCGGCACGATACCGTGTCCGCGCGCGACGTCGGCACCGAAGTGCCAGAGGCCGAAGGCGATCGCCTGCAAGAATGCGGCCCATTGCGTCGGCATGAGTGCGCGCAGCCTCCCGAAGAGCGCGCCGCGGAAAAGGAACTCTTGGCTGAACCCGCTCGAAAAGAAGCTCGAGAGAAAACGCCGCCCGACGAGCGCGACCGACGTATCGGCGTACAGAATCGCATACGCGACGGCAAAAAACGGCAGCACCAGCCAGATCGCGGCGGAGGCGGCGCTACCGCGGTTGAAGCCCCCCAGCCCCATCTTCGCGAACGGAACGCGTAGGAGCGCCAGCACGACGAGCGGCAGCACTGCGTACTCCGCGAAGTTCAGGAGCGGCGGGCCAAGGCCGCCCGGCGCCACGGCAGCCAATGCGGCGCCGAGATGACGATTGATGGACGACCAAAGCGGCGGCGCAAACGCGAGCGCGTGCGCGTGGACCGCGAGCATCCAACCCGTGAGCGCGACGACGAGCAGCGTCAACGCGAGCTGCAGCGGAAGGAGCTGCCGCGTGATCGGCGCGTCGCGCGCGCTTCGAGGCGGAAGCGTGACGAGGTAGGTCAGCGCGGAGCAGAAGAAGAGTGCGAGCGCGCCGATCGCATAGACGAGTGCTGCGCCTCGCAGCGGACCGGTGAGGAGAACGATCTCAGAGGCCGCCCAGAGCTCGGCGAGAACGACGATCGCGCGCATCGCGCCGTAACGTTAGACGCTGGGGGGGAAGGCGTAGTTCGGCGGCGGCACCGCCTTGCCGACCTCGAGGGTGATCTGCTGGTGCGCCCGCAGCGGAATCGCGCGCAGGTCTCCTTGCCAAAGAGCGCCGTTGACGTAGGCGGTGACCGGTCCGCGCTTTCCCGCGACGTCGTCGCTCGTCAACGGCTCACCCCAGACGTCGAAGAACATTCCCAGCGTGAACGGGCCACCGGATGGCGCG
>Ga0307372_10006550_pt1 | contig 16968 bp, 15 predicted proteins | sample OX1MG_FD_202533 | JGI IMG/M metagenome (GOLD analysis project Ga0307372, IMG submission 202533) | Soil microbial communities from Risofladan, Vaasa, Finland - OX-1 | ecosystem: Environmental > Terrestrial > Soil > Coastal area > Acid sulfate soil | place: Finland: Risofladan, Vaasa | collected... | reverse complement strand
AAAACGGCTTTCAGGCACAAAACGAAAACAGGAATTCGCGGCCCAACAGGCCGAAAAGGCAAAAAATCCGCTCGGAAACGAAAAGCGAGTCAGGAATCCAGGGTTTTTCCGCAGCCTGTAAAGCCCCCTGACGTTAAGCCTTCTTTCGGCACGACTAAAGTCGTGCCCTGATACGAGGCTCCATTTCGAGGCGCGTGTAGGAAGCGGGCCGCCCAGGTGAGTAGAATCCTGCCATGAGCAAAGCGGCTGCCGAGCAGAAGATCGAAGCGTTGCGGGAGACGATCCGGCACCACGATTCCCGGTACTACGTGCTGGATGAGCCGGAGATTACAGACGCCGAGTATGACGCGCTGATGCGCAAGTTGAAGGCGCTGGAGGAGGAGCATCCGGATCTGGTGACGCCGGACTCGCCGACGCAGCGCGTGGGAGGCAAGCCGAAGGAAGGCTTTGCGAAAGTGGAGCACTCGCGGCCGATGTTGTCGCTGGACAACGTGAACAGCGAGGAGGAGCTGCGGGACTGGGCGCGGCGCGCGCGGGAGCTGGCGGGCGAGAACGCGGCGATTGCGTATGTGTGCGAGTACAAGCTGGACGGGCTGTCGATGGCGCTGCAGTACCGGGCGGGTGCGCACGGGGCGGCCTACCTGATGCGCGGGATTACGCGGGGCGACGGGACGACGGGCGAGGACGTGACGGGAAATGTGCGGACGATACGGTCGGTTCCGCTGTCGGTGTCAAAGAAAAAGTTGGAAAGCGCGAAGCTGCCGGGGAACTTTGAGGTTCGGGGCGAGGTGGTGATGCCGTTTGCCGCCTTCAGCAAGATGAATGAGGAGCGCGAGGCGCAGGGGCTGAGCGCGGCGGCGAACCCGAGGAATGCGGCGGCGGGGACGATTCGCACGCTGGAGCCGAACATTGTGGCGCAGCGCAGACTTGATTTCTACGCGTATTTTCTGCTGACGGAGACGGGCGAGGACTTATTGCCGGAGCAGTCGGAGGCGCTGGAGGCGCTGGCGACGGCGGGGTTCCGGGTGAATCAGCACCGCGAGGCGGTGCAGGACATTGAGAAGGTGATGGAGTTCATCCAGCGCGCCGAGGAGAAACGTAACAGTCTTGGTTACGAAATTGACGGGGTGGTGATCAAGATTGATTCGGCGGAGGTGCAGCGGCGGCTGGGGTATACGGGGCGTGCTCCGCGATGGGCGGTGGCGTACAAGTTTACGGCGCGCGCGGGGATCACGCAGGTCGAAGACATCAAGGTGCAGGTGGGGCGGACGGGCAAGCTGACTCCGGTGGCGGTGTTGACGCCGGTGTTTATTGGCGGGACGACGGTGAGCCGGGCGACGCTGCACAACGCGGACGAGATCGAGCGGCTGGGGCTGCTGATGGGCGACTGGGTGAAGGTGGAGCGGGGCGGCGATGTGATTCCGAAGGTGGTGGAGGTGGTGGAGGATAGGGAGCATCCGCGCGGGACGCGGGAGTTCCACTTCCCTACCCACTGCCCGGTGTGCGACAGCGAGATTGTGCGCGTTGAGGGCGAGGTGGATTATCGCTGCGTGAATGTGGACTGTCCGGCGCGGCTGCGGGAGAGCCTGCTGCATTTTTCAGCGCGCAATGTGATGAACATTGAAGGGCTGGGCGAGGCGGTGGTGGTGCAACTGCTGGAGCGCGGGATGGTGAAGAGCATTGCGGATTTGTATTGGCTGACGGAAGAGCAACTGCTGACGCTGGAGCGCGTGGGGGAGAAATCGGCGCAGACGCTGCTGGAGGAGATTGAAGCGTCGAAGAAGCAGCCGCTGAACCGGGTGCTGTTCGGACTGGGGATTCGGTTTGTGGGTGAGCGGACGGCGCAGCTGCTGGCGGAGGAGTTCGGATCGATGGACGCGCTGATGGAGGCTTCGACCGAAGAGCTGGAGCGGGTGAATGAGGTTGGGCCGAAGGTGGCGCAGGCGATTCGGGAGTTCTTTGACGAGGCGAAGAACCGCGCTCTGGTGGAGCGGCTGCGCGAGGCGGGGCTGACGTTTACTGCAGAGAAGCGAAAGAAATCGTCCGAGCTTGAGGGGCTGACGTTTGTGCTGACGGGGACGCTTCCGAACCTGACGCGGGAAGATGCGAAGGCGAAGATTGAAGCTGCGGGCGGGCGCGTGTCGGGATCAGTGAGCAAGAAGACGCATTATGTGGTGGCGGGCGAAGATGCGGGATCGAAGCTGGACAAGGCTCGGGAGCTGGGCGTGAAGGTGATTGATGAGGCGGGATTGGTGGAGATGCTGGGGTAGTTGACATTGATTGGGAGGAGAAGCATGGAGCTTCATCTTAGCGCCGAACAAGAGGCTTTCATCCGCGAAGGCATTGAAAGCGGCCGCTTGCAAAAGCCGGAAGAGGCGATCGAGCAGGCGATGTCCTTGTGGGAAGAGCGCGAACGCCGCCGCCTGGAGATACTGGCCGCAGTACAGGCCGCTGAGGCGTCACTGCAACGCGGGGAGGGCCGTGTGATTACGTCGCGCGAGCAGATGGATCAGCTGGCCCAAAGTGTAAAGCAGCGTGGTATGGAGCGCTGGATCGCGTAAAAGCAAAAAACGAAGACCTACTGCGCCTGCGAGCCTTTGGGGGCGAAGTAGCCCTTCATGACGCGGACCTTGTAGCGGCGGTTGAGGCAGTAGAGATAGATGGAGCGGAATGCACCGTTGTTCTGGAAGTCGGCCGGCTCGTAGACGAGGGCGTACTGACTGCGGAGCTCGTTCTGTATGGCGGCGAAGCTGATGGGCATGTCTTCGAGTCGCTGGGGATAGAAGGCGCGTCCGCCGGTGGCTTCGGCGATCTTCTTCAGAATGTCGTCGCCACGGTCGCGGCTGGGGCTGGTGTTGGTGCTGATGGTGTAGACGATGGTGGAGGCGCGCTGGCACTCCTTGATGGCGTCGTCGAGGTAGGCGTGGCTCTGGTTGTCGTCGCCGTCGGAGATGAGGATCATGGCCTTGCGGACGGCCATCTGGCCGCGGGCGACGTCGAGCATTTTGTCGCGGCAGGCGGAGTAGAGAGCGTCGTAGAGGGCGGTTCCGCCGCCGGGGCGGAGCGCGTTGATGCCCTGGGTGAGCAGATCGAGGTTGTTGGTCCAGTTCTGCTTGTAGTCGGGCGTGACGTCGAAGCCCATGACGAAGGCGCGGTCGCTCTGGGGGCGGAGGGTCTGGAGCAGAAAGGCGGTGGAGGCCTGCTGCTCAAAGTTGAAGCGCCGGCGGATGGAGGTACTGGTGTCGATGAGGACGCCGAGGCGCAGAGGCAGATTGGTCTGCTGGGTGAAGCTGAAGACGCGCTTGGGTGACCGCTGATTGTCGAGCAGGGCGAAGTCGCTTTCCTGCAGATTGTTGATGAAGTGTCCGTGCTTGTCAGTGACGGTGAAGACGAGGTCGACTTCGTTGACCTGTTGTTGAATGGTGTACTGCGTGTTGCCGTTTTTGGTCTTTGCCTGGATACTGGGCAGCTGCTGTGGCTGCGAACCCGTTTGGCTTTGAGGCTGGGATGACGACTTTTCAGCAGGTTTGGTCTGCGCCAGAGCGGCAGCAGAGAGCGAAAGCGCAAGCAAAAGGACAAGGCCGGAGCGGAGACGTAGGAAGAAGCCAGACATCATGATTCTAAAAAATAGTGTACATCGCGGCGCCCGCGCGCGGGAGGGTGTTTGCCATGCGCGGGCGGCCCGAGGGGTAGGACATTAAATGTTGACGGCGCGCATTCCGCCCTCGCTGTAGCGTTCGCCGGCGGCGACGCCCCGGGGTGCGATGGCGTCGATTTCGGCTAGGTCGGCGGGAGAGAGCGAAATACCTTCGGCGGCGGCGTTTTCTTCGAGGTACTTGCGGCGCTTGGTTCCGGGGATGGGGGCGAAGTCGCTGCCCTGGGCGAGCACCCAGGCGAGTGCGAGCTGTGAGGGGGTGCATCCTTTGCGGGCCGCAAGCTGCTTGATTTTCTCGACAAGCGCGAGATTCTTCTGGAAATTTTCGCCCTGGAAGCGGGGCGCGCCGGCGCGCCAGTCGCCGGGGGCGAGGTCGGAGGGGGACTTGATTTGTCCGGTGAGGAATCCGCGGCCCAGGGGCGAGTAGGGAACGAATCCGATGCCCAGTTCGCAGAGGGTGGGGATGATTTCCTCCTCGGGGTCGCGGCTCCAGAGGGAGTACTCGGTCTGGAGTGCGGTGATGGGATGGACGGCGTGGGCGCGGCGGATGGTCTGGACGGAGGCTTCCGAAAGGCCGAGGTAGCGGACCTTGCCTTCCTTTACGAGCTCGGCCATGGCGCCGACGGTGTCCTCGATGGGGGTGTTGGGGTCGATGCGGTGCTGGTAGTAAAGGTCAATGGTGCTGATGCCGAGGCGCTTGAGGCTGGCGTCACAGGCCTGGCGGACGTACTCGGGGCGGCCGCTGATGCCGTGGCGGGCGCCGTCGGGGTCGCGTACGATGCCGAACTTGGTGGCGATAACGACCTTGTCGCGATGAGGGCGGAGGGCCTTGCCGACCAGGACTTCATTGGTCTGCGGGCCGTAGATGTCGGAGGTGTCAAAGAAGGTGATGCCGAGCTCGAGGGCGCGATGAATGGTGGCGATGGATTCGGTTTCGTCGCGGGGGCCGTAGAACTCGGACATGCCCATGCAGCCGAGTCCCATGGCAGAAACTTTCAGTCCTTGTGAGCCGAGAGTGCGCTGATGCATGGTGTGGAGCCTCCTATGGAGTGGAATTGAACGAGCGCGGTCCGGATGCCCGGACGGCGGCTACAAAAGGCCGCGATCGGGAGCCGGGTTGGGGCCGTGGTCAGGGCCCGTGGTCAGGGGCCGTGGTCAGGGGCCGACGTAGAGTTCGACGGGCGAGAAGCCGATGGTTTTGGTTGCGTTATCGACACGGAGGAAGATGGGCGTTTTGCCGCCGTTGACGTCGACGCCCATGACGACACCGTTGCCTACCGATTTGGCGATGACGATTTTGTGGGACTTGATGACGCCGTAGTCGCTGGCCGATCCCCAGTCCTTCTGGAAGTCCGCAAAGCTGTAGGCAGCGTATTGCTGCGGATGCTGCTGCCAGTTGGGATCGTTGTTCCAGAGGCCGAAGGCTTTTTGCAGATTGCCGGATTCGACGGTGGACATGAAGACATTGACGTGGTGGTCGGAGGGCCAGTGCCAGAGCTGCCAGGGCATGTCGAGGTAGAAGGAGATACCTCCGATGAAGACGAGGACGGCCACGACGATGGCGGCGATACCCAAGTTACGGTTGCGGCGCTCACGGCGGGCGTTGTACTGGGGGGCATCCAATAATGTCATCGGCGGCATGGTTCCTTTCAATGAGAGAACGACGGGGCATCCTTATGGACAAGCAACAGGTCCGCACATGCCGCATCCCCTTTATTTTGACACCGCTTCGGGGGTTCATGTTCCGCTAGCGGCTGTAATTCGTCCGGTCTTTTTCGGCGCGGCGCTCCAGAGCGAGCTGGATGAGCCGGTCGATGAGGTCTTTATATGAGACGCCGGAGGCAGCCCAAAGTTTAGGGTACATGCTGATGGAGGTGAATCCGGGCAGCGTGTTGATCTCATTCAGGTAGATGCGCTGAGACTTGCCAGGGTCCATGAGGAAATCGACGCGGGCGAGGCCGGAGCAGTCGCAGGCGCGGAAGGCAGCGATGGCCATCTGCTGGATTTGCCGGGTCTGAGCGCGGGTGATTTTGGCGGGCAGAATGAGGTTGGAGCCCTCAGTGAGGTACTTGGCCTCGTAGTCGTAGAACTCCTTGCCGGGGATGATTTCGCCGACGACGGAGGCCTGGGGGCGGTCATTGCCGAGGATGCCGACTTCGAGTTCCCGGGCCTTGGATTTTTTGCCGCCAATGCCCTGCTCGACGACGATTTTGCGGTCGAAGCCGGCGGCGAGGTCGATGGCGGGGGTGAGTTCCTTGCGGTCGTGGGCCTTGGTGATTCCGACGGAGGAGCCGAGGTTGGCGGGCTTGACGAAGAGCGGGTAGCGAAGCGCGGACTCGATGGCTGCGATGGTCTTTTTGGGGCTGGATTCCCAGTCGGCGCGCAGGAAGCTGACGTGTTTGGGGATGGGCAGCTTGGCGGCGGCGAAGAGGCGCTTCATCACGTCCTTGTCCATGCCGGTGGCGGAGCCGAGGACGCCGGAGCCAACGTAGGCGATTCCGGCCAGCTCGAAGAGGCCCTGGATGGTGCCGTCTTCGCCGAAGGTTCCGTGCAGGACGGGGAAGATGACGTCGAGGTTGAGGGCGCTTTGCGAGGGGTGCAGGGTGCGGGCCTCGGTTTCGAAGGGGACGAGCGATCCGGTGGGGCCGGCGGAGGGCACGGGCGGGACGATGACGGATTCTCCGCGAGCGAGGACGGCGGCGGAGGTGGTGGTGTCGGGGTCCCCGGCGCGGAGGTGGCGCTCGGGAGCGGTGGAGTCGCCGGTGAGCAGGCGGTGCGCGTCCGAGGAGGTGACCCAGCGGCCGGCCTTGGTGATGCCGATGGGGACGACCTCGTACTTTTTGCGGTCGATGGCTTGGAGGACGGAGGCGGCGGAGAGCAGCGAGACTTCATGCTCGCCGGAGCGACCGCCGAAGAGGACGCCGATGCGGAGTTTAGGCATAGTAACTGCTCTGATCTTAATGCGTTGGGTGCCGAATCCGGAATTCAGTGGGACCGGGATTGCTAATTTCAAGTTCTGAAATAGCGAGAGGCGATACTTCAGATTAGACGCTAGATTGAATTAACGAAATAGAGCCAATTCTCAGGCTAGGGGTTCGCTATCATCCTTTGTGATGGGCTTTTGAGGGATTACGAGCTTAACCTCGGGATCTTGACTCAGCTCTAAGCAGATGGCCTTGACGTCAGCCTTTCTCTGATCGGGGTTTGCGTTATTTGGCCAGCCAACAACGGAAGTATGCCTCTCGAACGGGTCGTCATCTCGGATTACCTTCAATAGGTGCGAGATGAATATTGCGACAGAGAGGTCGGCGCGGCAGTAGATTTTGTCTCGTCCCCTCTGGGCACTCAAGGTTTTCCGGCCATTTCCCCAAATTTCCTTGTCGGAGAGCCCTGTGGAGTGAAATACAGATAGCTTGGAATACGGCTCCGGGTTGAAGGCGCCCGGCTTGGCAAAACCGTGCTGCGCGCTGAAGGCTCTTGATGAGTAGATGAATCGAGAGACTAGATCGTGAGGCTCAAGTTCGTAGCCCTCGGATTTTTGGGCCTCCGTCTTCTCCCCGTTAACGCGCAAAAAATTACGCAGTGAGCTGAGCCAGCGCATAGGTAATGTTTGCAGGAATTTCATCTGTAAACCAATCGGTTCCCCGAACTGTACTCTGTCCGCGCATCCAGGCAAATGAGCACCGGCCTCGAGCGTCGATACTGACGGTCAGAGCCTTTCGGGGCCCAAATATCCAGTCGAGCGCGACGTCGCCGTCGTTGTCCGCACTGATTTCGGGGATCGGTGTTGTTGTAGGTAAGGCTTCAAGAAAACAAGTCGCGACGGCGCATGCTTTTGGATCGAGAGCTTTTCCGCCATATCCGTCCCAGCCATCGAAGCTGGCTTCATTTTCGACAGCCTCAATCTCGGCAAGAGCCTGATTGGCTCTGCTACCAATCAAGTAGCTTCTAAGCATTTGTTCCCGGATGTCTTCCTGCATCTTTACCAAGACTTCGGCGGACTCGCTCTTGGCGGTTGATCTAGTTGGATAGATGAGGCTCGAGACCCCGTTCGGCGGTACGAGAACTGTCGTCATTGGTATATCTCCGCGGTTCGTTCGGTGATGCAGGCAAAGAAGATCTCGTTCTTGAGTTGCCTCAGAGATTCAAACTTCTCAGGTATAGAAGGATCACTGGGGTCCAATGTAAGGCGATCAAGATAGGCGTCGATATCGAGTAGTAGAGAGATAGATGATGGCTCAAACTGTGGTTCTAGTGCTTGGATTACCGCCGCTGATGCGCTGCGTTTTGAGTCAGTCACAAGGATTCGGCACAGGAAATCACGAATGGACTGAGGGCTCGGCTCGGGTAGTTCAGGTGGGGCTGTCAAATAGCTATTCAGTGTTGCGGGCCCCTGCAATTTCATGCGGTTGATATACCTAACTGCCATTCTGGATATTTGCACGGGCTGGGCTTTTTGCACGTAAATCTTCCACAGTCGCATTGCCTCCTCAAAAACGCCCTCCCATGTTGTGTACGGTACAAGGCGGCTAAAGGTGAATCCATCCAACCGGAATTGGGCGACCTGCGTTTGACTCTTATACAGCCAGCCGACTTTTGAGTGAGCAGCAACAGCTTGGGGGGACCGCCCTTCATTGAAATCCAAGCGAGTACTGAAAACATTTATCTGCTCTCTCTTGGAATACTCCATACCGACTTCAGCGTTCATACTGCCAAGCTCGTCTACTGCTATTTGGGCTTGAGGTAGAACCCGAAAATCAATCAATGCTTCCACTATTGGAGCATTTGCGAGATGTAGTCGAGGCTTAGCCATCGGATTATCGACGTGCCAATGTCTTTTTCGTTGTCAGTTTGGGTGCCTCAACAAATTGCTGGAGGGCTTGCTCAATGAATCGCCCCCCAACCTCGGATGGACTTCTTCCGTAGATGCCCCTCGTGGCTAACTCCTTGAGGATGTCTACGGACTGTTCAGCAAGTGTAACTTCAAATCGAAGACCGCGCGAAGCACTCTTGGGTCTTGCCATTTGGTACCCCATTATTACCAGTTAATTATCGGGTAATAAATGGCATTTTTCAACATTGTTTTTGATGATTGCAGCGCTCCATGCTCTCCTTTGGGAATCCCTATGGCCTTTAGTAGATGGCTTTTACAAAATCTTTTTCCCGAAGGCGGAGGAGATGAGTTCGACGGCTAAATCGGCGGTGCGGTTGTGTTCGTCGATGACGGGGTTGACCTCGACGATTTCGAAGCTGAGCATGCGGCCGTGGTCGGCGATGATTTCCATGGCGAGGTGGGCTTCGCGGTAGGTGGCTCCGCCGCGGACAGGAGTGCCGACGCCGGGTGCGTCTTCGGGGTCGATCCAGTCCATGTCGAGCGAGATGTGGTAGCCGGCGGTGCCGCGTCCGGCGGCGCGCAGGGCCTCTTCCATAATGGTGCGCATGCCGCGCTCGTCGATGTCGCGCATGGTGTAGACCTCGGTGATTCCGGCGAGGCGGATGTTTTCCTTTTCGGTGGCGTCGATGTCGCGGACGCCAACGAGGACGATGTTTTCGGGCTGAACCTTGGGGCTGAAGCCGAGAATGTTGGCGAGCGACGCGGGGCCGAGTCCGGCGAGGGCGGCGAGCGGCATGCCGTGGACGTTGCCGCTGGGCGAGGTCTCCGGGGTGTTGAGGTCGGCGTGAGCGTCGATCCAGATGAGGCCGATGCGCTGGTGCTGCTTGCGGTAGAAGGCGGCGACTCCGGCAACGCTGCCGGCGGCCACGGAGTGATCTCCGCCGAGGATGACGGGGATCATGCCTTCTTCGAGCGCGTGCTCGACCATTTCAGCGGTCTTGGTGCAGGTGTCGGTGATTTCGGTGAGATAGCGGGCGTTGTGCTCGCCGAGATGCTTCGTTTCCGGGATGGCGACTTCGATGTTGCCGGCGTCGTTGACTTCGTGGCCCAGGGCTTCGAGGCGGGCTTCAAGTCCGGCGACGCGGACTGCGGAGGGGCCCATATCGACGCCGCGGCGGGCGGCTCCGAGGTCGAGCGGGACACCGATGATTTTGATTTTGCGCGGCGGGAGGGACTGGACGCCTTTGTAGGATTTTTCGACAGCGGCGGGTTCGATTGCTTTCGACATGGGAAGGCTTTCTGCTGATTTTTTCTATAAGTTCTAAAAGCTTTCTGTTGATCTTCTTTCTATAAGTCTCAAAGCTTTCTGCTGATTTTTTTCTAAAAGCCTAAAAGCTTTCTGCTGATTTTTCTTTATGGGTATATGCGGTTGAGGGTGCGGGCGAAGGGGATGGTTTCGCGGACGTGATCGAGGCCGCAAATCCAGGCGACGGCGCGCTCAATGCCCATTCCGAAGCCGGAGTGGGGGACGGAGCCGTAGCGGCGCAGATCGAGATACCACTGGAAGGCGTCGAGCGGGAGTTTGTGATCCTCGATGCGCTGCTTGAGCAGGTCGTAGGAGGCGATGCGCTGCGAGCCGCCGATGATTTCGCCGTAGCCCTCGGGCGCGAGCACGTCGACGCAGAGGGCGTATTTGGAGTTGACGGGGTCGGGCTCCATGTAAAAGGCCTTTACGTCGGCAGGATAGCGGTGGACCATGACGGGACGGTCGAACTGCGATGAGATGTAGGTTTCATCGGGAGAGCCGAAGTCGTTGCCGTATTCGAAGGGATTTTCGAGCAGGCCCTTGGCGTGCGCGTCGTTCAGCATGGCCACGGCGTCGTCGTAGCGGAGGCGCGGGAAGGGCGCCTGGATGGCTTCGAGCTTGGTGACGTCGCGCTGGATGACTTTGAGCTCGGCGGCGCGGCGGGTGAGGACGCGATCGACGATGAAGCTGAGGAACTGCTCGGCCAGCTCCATGAGGCCGTCAAGGTCGCAGAAGGCGACTTCCGGCTCGACCATCCAGAACTCGGTGAGGTGACGGCGGGTCTTGGATTTTTCGGCGCGGAAGGTGGGGCCGAAGGAGTAGACCTTGCCGAGCGCGAGCGCGGTGCTCTCGATGTAAAGCTGGCCGCTCTGGGTTAGATAGGCTTCGTCGCCAAAGTAATCGACGGGGAAGAGCGTGCTGGTGCCTTCGCATGCCGCGGGGGTGAGGATGGGCGGATCGGTGAGGACGAAGCCGCGTTCGTCGAAGAAGTCGCGGGCGGCTTTGATGATTTCGGCGCGGATGCGGAGGATGGCGGCCTGGCGCGGGGTGCGGATCCAGAGATGGCGGTGCTCCATGAGGAAGTCGGTGCCATGCTCTTTGAGCGAGATGGGGAAGGGCGTGTCCTCGGGGACGCGCTGGACGACCTCGATGCCTTCGACGTCAAGCTCATAGCCGCCGGGGGCGCGCTTGTCGGCGCGGACTTTGCCGGTGACTATGACGGAGGATTCCTGGGTGAGGCCCTTGATGGTTTCGAAGACTTCGGGCGGGACGGCGGCTTTGGGGACGATGCCCTGGATGGTTCCGGTGCCGTCGCGGAAGATGGGGAAGAGGAGCTTGCCGCTCTCGCGCAGGTTGTAGAGCCAGCCCTGGAGGGTGACGCTGGCGCCTTCGTGTTCGCCGATTCTGGCGATGGTGGTGACAGGGGCGGCTCCAGTAGCCGCGGCGGTTGCATTTTCTGTGCTGATGTCTTCAGTCATGCTGTTCTCTAAAAGTTTTCAAATGCCTTCATCGCCTTTTGAGCGACTATCTCCGGCTCCTCGCCGAAGGAGTGGTGAATTTCGAGCACTCCGGCGGGCGTTTGTGGCGCGGTCTTCAGCTCGCTGAAGACTTCATCCCAGGCGATGGTTCCCTCACCCGGCCACAGATGCTCGTCGCGTTCGCCGTGGTTGTCGTGCAGGTGCGAGGAGCGGATGAGCGGCTTGAGCCCGGTGAGCGTGGCGGCAACTCCCTCGCCCAGATGCGCGTGGCCAACGTCGAAGCATACGCCGATGTCGCGGAGGTGTCCGGCGCGGAGGACTTCGAGGATGTTGGCGGGGCGGGTGACCTCGTTCTGGAGATTTTCCACCAGCAGCTTGACGCCGAGTGGGTTGGCGAAGGCGCGGAGGTGTTCGAGCGCGGTGATGGAGAACTCGAGGGAGCGGGGCGTCCAGGTGTCCTCGCGTTCGCCAAGGTGGATGACAAGGAACTTGAAGGGGATCTGCTCGGCGACTTCGAGGGCGCGCTTGATTTCGTCCATGGCATTGATGCGGCGTGACTTCTCAGGATGGATGACATTGACGGAGGGCGCGCCGGCGCGGCCCATCTCGTGGTCGGGAAAGAGCGGGGCGTGCATGGAGAAGGCCTGGGTGGGGTTGGTGTGGAACCAGGAGGCCAGCTCGTGGACTTCGGCGCGGTTGGTGTAGTCGAAGTGCTGTCGCGCGGCGAAAAGTTCGACACCCTGAGCGCCCGCCTTCCGGAATGTGTCAAGTAGCCCGGGATGAAGACGGTGACGAAGAAAAACGTGAGACGAGATAACCTTCAACATGCTGGTAGACCAAATGTTACAACTGCAGCTTCTATCTTCTCAGGGTTGGATGCTTTGTTGCACCCAACTACGGGTGGAGAGGGTTACCTTCTGGGTTGCAGCGGGCCTCGGATGGCCTCAGCGGGCGGATGGGTGGACATCGACCTGGGGGACGTAGTTTTTGTACTGGGTTTCGATGATGCCGAGGTTGCGGGCGAGCGAAAGCTTGGCGAGGTTGTACTGATAGACGCTGTTGACGTACTGATCCTGCGCCTGTGCAAGGGTGGATTGAGCTTCGGCGACAGGCAGGTTATCGTCGACCCCGGCCTTGAATCGCAGGGTGGCCTGATCGAGGACGGTCGAGGCAAGGTCCACGTTGCTGCTGGCGACCTGGACCAACTGCCGGGTTGTTTTGACGTCGAGCAGGCTGTCGCGGAGCTGCTGGTCGATTTTGCCGGTGAGATCGTTCATCTGGGACAGTAGCTCGCTGACCTGGGCCTTGGCGGCGTCCGCGTCGCCGCGGAATTTGGCTTCGTGAAAGATGGGGATGTTGAGGGTGCCCATGGCCACGAAGGTACCGTGGGTGACGAGTCCGGAGACGCCGGTGACGCCATAGTTGCCTTCGAAGGTGAGGCTGGGATAGCGCTCGTGGCGGATGGCGCGAGCTTCCAAGGTGGCGGCAATAATCTGCTGCCGGAGTCGCTGGTAGTCCTGCCGGTTGGCGAAGGCCTGATGGAGCGCCTGCGGGATGCTCATGGAGGTGAGTCCCGAGTAGGGCGTGGCGTCCGTGAGCTGGATTTGCTGCGCTGGGGCAAGGCCGATCTGGCGATTGAGGGCGATTTTGTCCTTGGCGAGGGTGTTTTGCGCGGCGATGAGGAGCTGCTGCTGCTGCTGAAACTGCACGCGGGCGCGGAGCTCGTCGATGTTGGGGACGATTCCGGCGAGATGTTTCAGGTGCGCCTGATAGAGGAGCTGCTGGTCGGTGTTGAGGAGCGAGCGTGCGTAATCGACCTGGGAGGAGTCGGCAAGGATGCGGAGATAGGTGTCGCCGATGTTGAGGATGACGACGCCGAGCGCGGACTCCTTGCTGTAGTAGGCGACGCGTTGATTGGCCCTGCCGGCCCGCCAGGCGTCCCATCCGGACCAGGTGAAGAGCGACTGCGTAAGCCTGATTTCGCCGATATGCGAGGTCACCTTGGTGACAAGCGGGAAGGAGCTGGCCTGGCTGGGCGGGTATCCGAACTGGGTGATGAGCGAGGGGCGAAAGCCGTTGGCGGCGAGGTTGATTTGATGGAAGCCGACCTCGCCGTGCAGCGAGATGCTGGGCAGCAGGTAGTTCTCCAACTGGAGCTTTTCGGCGTCTGCCGTTTGCTGGTTGTAGCGGGCGAGGTTGAGGGCCAGATTGTGCTGGATGCCGAGGTCAATGGCGTCGGCGAGCGAGAGCTGGCGGACGCCGGGCGTAAGCGGCACAGCCTGGATGCTGCCGGCGTAGGGGTTCTCTGCCGAGTTGTCAGGGTTCGACTGGGCCAGAGCAGGCATGCAGACGAGCACAGCGGCAAGCGCCAGATTGATCCAATTCTTCATGCGTAAGAAAACGATACCCGTGTATTCATTTCTTTAGATTGGCCTGAGGCTGATCGGTTGCCAACTTTTTGCGCGATGAAATCCTGATTCGCGGTCGGTAATAATCTGCAAACAAAGGGTCGAAGAGAAGTATAGTGTCTGACAGCAATCTTCTAAAAGCGAGGAAGCCGTCGAAAAATGTTACGTCTTCGCCTGATGTTTGTGGTGGGAGTATGTTTGGTGTGCTGCGTTTTTGCGCCGGGCGAGGCTGTGCGGGCGCAGAACTCCAACGGCCAGCAGGTCAAAGTTGGCCAGTCCGTGATCGCGCTGGGCGGGCCCTGGAAGTTCCATATTGGAGACAATCCGCGCTGGGCCGATCCAAATTTTGACGATTCCTCCTGGGAGAACGTCGACCTTATGCCTAAGGCGGGATCGTTCGATCCTACGCTTGGTTTAGAGGGCTATGTGCCGGGCTGGACGGCCAAGGGCCATCCCGGGTACTGGGGATACGCGTGGTACAGGCTTCGGGTGAAGGTAAATGCGCGCGCCGGAGAGAGTCTCGCAGTTGGTTACTTCAGCGATGTGGATGACGCCTATCAAGTTTATGCGAACGGCGTTCTGCTGGGCAGCTTCGGGAAGTTCTCCAAGGGGTCACAATACCCGGTTCTCTATAACTCGCAGCCCAATATGTTTCGACTGCCGGCGGCAGAGGGTAGAGGTCCACAGACGGTCGTGCTCGCGTTTCGCGTCTGGATGGAGCCGAACACTCTCGTCCTGGCTGCTGATCCGGGAGGCTTTCACAGCCCACCCATGGTTGGACAGGCCAATGCCATGCTGGCCGATTATGAGCTGACCTGGATGCGCTATGTGCGCGCCTACGCCCCCAGTGCTTTTGAAGCGGGACTTTTTCTGCTTCTGTTTTTCCTTGCCGCGAGCCTGATTCTGTTTGACCGTTCCGATCGGGTCTACTGGTGGCTGTCCTTCGTGTTTCAGGTTGCAGCTCTGGGCAGCATAGTACTGTGCCTCGCAGCTTGGACACAGGTGTTAGATCTAGTGACCCTGACCGTGCTTCTGGACGGTTTCATCCGTCCTTTGACTTTAGGCGGATGGGTGATGGTGTGGTGGGCGTGGTTTCAGCTGCGCCGTCCTAGATGGATGCCGAAAGTATTTGTCATCCTGACCCTGCTCTACATGGTGTCGAATACACTTGGCGAGGACCTGTTCTTTACCGTGATCTCGCATCCGGTAAGTTCGGCTTTTCATGGGCTCTCCTTCGGTGTCCGGCTCCTGATTCTGGCTGCGCTGATTTACGTTGTGGTGGAAGGTGTTCGTGAGCAAGGGCGAGAGGGGTGGCTGGCGCTGCCGGCTGTGATTCTGGTTGGTGTAGCGCAATTCCAGTACGAACTCGGTATTTTGCATGTTCGAACCACATGGTTTCCGTTTGGCCTGCAAGTGACGATGGGCCAGATTGCAGAACTGGCGCTTGCCGTTGTAATTACCGTGTTGCTGCTGCGACGCCTGAAGCTGTCGCTTAAGCAGCAACGGCAAATGGCACTGGACGTGAAGCAGGCGCAGGAGGTGCAGCAGGTGATCCTGCCCGAGCCGACTACTACTCTGCCAGGCTATTTGATTGAGAGCGAATACCGGCCTGCGCGCGAGGTGGGCGGAGATTTTTTCCAGATTATTCCACAGGCGAGCGATGGCAGCGTGCTGATTGTGGCCGGAGACGTGACCGGCAAGGGCCTGAAGGCGGGGATGCTGGTCGCTCTGCTGGTCGGCGGGATCCGCAGCACCGCCGAACTGAATTCGGACCCGGAGTTCGTGTTGCAGGCGCTGAACCGCCGGCTGATAGGGCGGGGGAACGCTTATGCGACGTGTCTGGCGATGCGCATTGCTGCAGATGGCACTGTAACGCTGGCCAATGCGGGGCATCTGCCGCCGTATCTGAATGGGAAACCGGTGGCGATGGAGGGCGCACTGCCGCTGGGCATGATGCCAAATCTGGAGGTTTCCGTCATGCAGTTCACTCTCGGCGAAGGCGACCGACTGGTGCTGGTGTCTGACGGCATTGCCGAGGCGATGGACGCGGACGGCCGGTTGTTCGGGTTCGAGCGTGTGGAGGAGATGCTGGAGCACAGGGCAGCTTCCGAGCCCATCTCCGCCGCAGCGCTGGCGGAAGCGGCGCAGAAATTCGGCCAGGAGGACGACATCAGCGTGATTGCGGTGACGCGGGTGGCGGCGACGGAGCCTGCGCTGGCGTGAGGCTGCGGCTATCCCTGCGGGGAGGGCGCGGCTGTTTCAAGGCCGAGGTCGGCGAGTGATTCGAGCCATAGGACCTGGTGGTTGAAGACGCGGCCGAAATGCCTGGCGACGGCGTGGATGGCGTTCTGCATGTTTGCAGGCGGGTAGAGGGGGTTGTCCGGATCGGAGCCCGAGCTTGCGGAGGCCTCGGCCTCAAGCTCGAGGCTGGTGACTGTGCGGTCGGTGATGCCGCAGGGGACGATGAGGTCGAAGTCGCGCAGGTCGGTGGTGACGTTGAGGGCGAATCCGTGGGAGGTGATGCCGCGGGCGATGTGGACGCCGATGGCGGCGATTTTTTTCTCCGGGATGGAGCCGCCGGGGAGGGTCCAGACGCCGGTTCGTCCGGCGATGCGCTGCGCAGGGATGCCGAAGTCGCCGCAGGCGCGGATGAGGGCTTCTTCGAGGTGGCGCACGTAGTCGACGGCGCCGAGGCGCGGGGTGAAGCTGCGCAGATCGAGGATGGGATAGCCGACGAGCTGGCCAGGGCCGTGGTAGGTGACGTCGCCTCCACGGTTGATTTCGTGAATCTGGACGCGGCGCTGGGCGAGGAGTTCGTCTGAAGCCAGGATGTTGCTGCGGCTGGAATTGCGGCCGAGGGTGAGGACCGGCGGATGCTCGAGCAATAGCAGGGTATTGCCGATGCGCTGGGCGTGTCGTGCTTCGACGAGCTGGCGCTGGAGGTCGAGCGCGGCGGCGTAGTCGATGCGGCCGAGATGGATGAGGTTGAGGACCATGGGTGGTGGCAGCGCTCAGGCCCGATGCCGGACCTGAGCACAGGATATAGATTTGCGGCCCGGGCTACGGCATTTTCGGAAATAGTGTGGCCTTTTTACAATGTTTCGGGTCCCCGCTTCCTGTCGGTCGCGTTGACTTTAGAGTTTTCGCTTCGGTCTACAGCAATTCCGAAAATGCGTTAGACGTTGATGGCCATGCCTTCGAGGCTGGAGAAGGCGTCGAGCATCGCCGTATCAGAGAAGGTCACGGAACTGATCGATGCTAAGGCCGGCATCGCGGATGATGCCGCC
>Ga0307372_10006549_pt1 | contig 16969 bp, 17 predicted proteins | sample OX1MG_FD_202533 | JGI IMG/M metagenome (GOLD analysis project Ga0307372, IMG submission 202533) | Soil microbial communities from Risofladan, Vaasa, Finland - OX-1 | ecosystem: Environmental > Terrestrial > Soil > Coastal area > Acid sulfate soil | place: Finland: Risofladan, Vaasa | collected... | reverse complement strand
CCGAGATAGCCGAAGCCCGCGCCACGGGTGAGCAGATCGACATCGACGTTGTACTTGGCGCAGTAGTAGGCGATCGGGATGCCCGTGAGGAAGATCACCAGCGCCGCGGCGAGGATGCCCCAGAACGCGTTCTCGAACCCGAACTGCACCGCGAGCGAGCCGCCGATCGCCTGGTCGGCGAGATAGGCGATGCCGCCCAGCGCGGCGGAGGCGACCGCATAGCTCGACCAGCGGCGGAAACTCTTCGGTGCGTAGCGGAGCGAGTAGTCCTCCAGCACCGGGTTGTTGACGAATTTGTTGTAGGACCGACGTGCGCGTGGCGCGTCGGCGACGATTTCTGACATCGGCCCGGACTCCCCGTTGAACCTTGGGGAGGCTAGGCAGGAATGCTGCGGTGCAGTATGCGGCATTTGACGTACGCGCCGGCGCGCAGAACCGGAATATCACGCCCATCGACTTCCACGGTGAATGGAACGACACCATCGAACCCCGAAGATCAGACGATCGACGCTGTTGATCTGCCTCCGGCCCTGCCGTCGCTGGCACCCGCCGCGCCGCCGCCGTATGCTGGCCCCGCACCGCGGCAGGCGCACCTCCACCCGGGTCTCGCCTCGCCCTCGGGCCGCCGGAGCCGCGCCCGCATGAGCACCATCATTCGCGGAAAGCATGTCATCACCCGCAGCCTCGACCGGCACGCCTGCGAGCAGATCGCGGACGGTGCCGTGCTCGAACGCGACGGCGTCATTGCCGCGATCGGCCGCTTCGCCGACATCCGGCGCGACCATCCCGACGTGCCCGTCGTCGGCACCGGTGACGAGGTCGTGCTGCCTGGATTCGTGAACGGCCATCACCATGTCGGACTGACGCCGTTCCAGCTCGGCGCACCGGACATGCCGCTGGAACTGTGGTTCGCCACCCGCCTCGTGATCCGGGCGATCGATCCCTACCTCGACACACTATATTCTGCCTTCGACATGGTCTCTTCCGGCATCACGACGGTCCAGCACATCCACGGCTGGGTGCCGGGACCGTTGGCCGCTGTCGAGGCCTCGGCCGAGCAGGTGATCCGTGCCTATGAGGATGTCGGCATGCGCGTATCCTACTGTTTCGCGTTGCGTGACCAGAACCACCTCGTCTACGCCCCGAATCGCGAATTCATGGCCCGCGTGCCGGACGCCGTGAAGCCGCTGCTCGCCCGGCATTTCGCCCGCTTCCAGCTCGACGCCGCGGACACGGTCGCACTGTTCGCGCATCTGCGCGCCAGGCACGACCCGAAGCCGCGGGTGAAGATCCAGCTCGCGCCCGGCAATCTGCACTGGTGCTCCGATCGGGCGCTGGAACTGCTGGCCGAGACCTCCGCGCGCTACGACGCGCCGTTGCACATGCACCTGGTAGAGACGGCGTACCAGAAGGAATACGCCCGCCGCCGCGGCGGTGGAACGGCGCTCGACTACATCGCCCGCTTCGGGCTGCTCGGCCCGAACATGACCCTGGGTCACGGGGTCTGGCTGACCGCGGCGGATATCGACCGTGTCGCCGAGACCGGCACGCACATCTGCCACAACTGCAGCTCCAACTTCCGGCTGCGGTCGGGCGTCGCGCCGCTGAATCGGTTCGAGGCCCGCGGCATCAACGTCGCGATGGGCCTCGACGAAGCTGGCATCAACGACGATCGCGACATGCTGCAGGAGATGCGCATGGTCCTGCGCGCCCATCGCGAACCCGGGATGGGCGACGACGTGCCCACCACCGCGCAGGTGTTCCGCATGGCGACCGCGGGCGGGGCGATGACCACGCCCTACGGCGCCGACATCGGCTGCCTGGAGGTCGGGCGCGCCGCCGACATGGTGCTGATCGACTGGCAGCAGGTGAGCTTCCCCTACCTCGACGCCGAGGTGTCGGTGCTGGACGCGGTGATCCAGCGGGCCAAGGTGGCAGGCGTGCGCGCGGTGATCGTGGGCGGCGAAACGATCTACCGCAACGGGACGTTCACCCGCCTCGACCACCAGGCCGCCCTGCGCCAACTTGCGGACATGCTGAAACGCGACCTGACCCCGGAGGAGCAGGAGCGCCGGCACCTGGCCAAGGCAGTGCTGCCGCACGTGCGCGCCTTCTACGACGGCTATATCGACCCCGAGGCGCACGAGCCCTTCTATCGCCAGAGCGCCCGCCGCTAGCGTCCCGTCTCCGAAAGTCGCTTCCGCATTTACGGAACACTGGCTCTATGTTTTCAGTGGCCTGCTGGTCCCTGAAATGGGAAGACATTTCAGGGGCAGGACACTGGCCCGCGATCAGGAAATCCAATCCGCCGCAGCGGCAAAAGCGATTCGCCTCGCGCCCGGTGCGCGCCCACGCTGCGCGCCAGCGCCAGGAGCGAGCGGCGGTGCCGAACGTGTTCTTCGTCAACGGGCCGAACGCCAACCTGTACGGGCTCGACCCGGACGGGACCTACGGCACCGAAAGCTTCGGGTCCATCCGCGCGCGTTGCCTGGCCTGCGCGGCGTCGGCCGGGATCGCGCTCGATTTCCGCCAGTCCAACCACGAAGGGGTGATCGTCGACTGGATCCAGGACGCAAGGCGGGACGCGGCCGGCGTCATCATCAACGCCGCCGGTCTGACCTGCACCTCGATCTCCATCCTGGATGCGCTGCGCGCGTTCCCCGGCCCGATCATCGCAGCGCACATGAGCAACATCTGGCGTCGCGAGGCGTTCCGTCACCACTCCTATATCTCGCCGGCCGCAACGGGGCTCATCGCCGGGCTCGGGGCGATGGGATACGAGTTCGCGATCATCGCCATGTCCCGCCTGCTCGCGGCGTGAGCGCGGACGCGCTGGTCGCGGCGTTGCGGTCGGGCCGGTTCACGGAGCACGTCCGGCGGCTGCGCTCAGGCGCGCCGCCGCTGCACCAGGTCGACCTGGGCCGGGGCCACTGATCCGGATACGAGCGGCCCGCCAGAGCGGAAGGCCTCCCGCAGGGAGTCGGCGAAAGCCGCCACGGCCGGGCGCGGTGCGTGGCGGGCCCGCCGCAGGCTCATCACCTTCACCGGCAGCAGGCTTTCGGTGAGCGGCAGGATCGCGATGCGGCTGCCGTCCCGAATACCTGATGGAGATCGATATCATCGCGGTGACCCCGCCCACGTCCGCCGCGCGGCCGCAGACCGCATGACGTTCTCGATCGCCGCGCGCTGCGCGCGTTCGGGACGCTTCGCGATCGCGGTGGCATCCTCCTCGCCGGCGGTGGCGGCGCGGTGCGCCCATGCGCGCGCCGGCGTCGGTGCGGTGGGATCGCAGAACGTCACCGATCCGCGGCTGGGGCCGCAGGGGCTCGACCTGCTGGCGCGCGGTATGAGCGCAGCCGAGACGATCGCCGCGATCGCTGCGGTTACGACGCATGCCTGCTATCGGCAACTCTCGGCGGTCGACCGCGCCGGGCGGGCGGCGGCTTTTCGGGTCCGCATACGCTCGGCGTGTATGCCGCCGTCACGGCGGAAAATGCCGTCGCGGCGGGCAACCTGCTGGCCGACTCCGGCGTACCGCAACGCATGCTGGATGCGCTTATCGCCGCCCAGGACGTCGATCTTGGCGACCGAACGATTGCCGCGATGGCGGCCGATCTGGCGGCGGGCGGCGACGCCGGGCCGATCCGCTCCGCCGGGCTCCCGCTCGTCGATGACGTGGACTGGCCGATCGCGGACCTGCGGGTCGACTGGCGTGACGCGCCGATCACCGCGCTCACGTCTTTGTGGCGCCTGTGGCAGCCGCAGATGCACGCCTATGTGGAGCGCGCCCTGCGCCTGGACGTTGCGTCGTCGTTCGGCGTGCCCGAGGACGCCTAGCGCCACCCGATCCGCTCGCGCCCAGCGCGGAGCCCGGCGCGCGGCCGTCTTCGGCGGCGCGCGGAAGATGCAGCCGGCGCCTGATAAACCCGCACGATCCTCCCGCGCGCAGGCCGCCCAGGGCTCCGGCAGGCATGCGCAATCGCGCCGATGCTTGAAGATGGCACGATTGCGCAAGTTGTACGCGACGAATGTCCGTCTTGTGTGCAAGTTAGGCATCGCAACGAAATCGCGTGCGCCGGGATCAGAACTCCCGCAAGGTCTGCCGCAATGTCCCGCCCGAATAGGCGGTGCGCGCCAGGCCACGCCGTTGCAATGCGGGAACAAGACCTTCTGTGACCTCGGTGATGAAGCGCCGGTTGGTGCGCTGGAACGGGGTGCTGATCAGGAACCCGTCGCCGCCCACAGCCTCCGCTACCCGACCCATGCGGTCTGCGACGGTGTCCGGCGAACCGACGAACTCCAGTTCCGCCGACGCGGTGCTGAACCGTTCCATCGCGAGCTGCCTCAAGGTCTTGCCGCTGCCCCATTGCGCAAATTTGTCGAGCGATCCCTGCTCCCCGTTCGTGGTCAGCCGCGGCAGCGGTTTATCCAGGTTGTATTTAGAGAAGTCGATGTCGGTGACGGTGGCCACGCTCGCCAGCGCGCGTTCGATGAAGCGCGGCGAGGAGACCATGCGGTCGCGCTTGGCCCGCGCTTCCGCGTCGGTCTCGGCGAGCACCGGATAGACCAGGAACAGCACCTTGATCTCATCCGGGTCGCGCCCGAACGAGGCGGCGTGGCGCCGCACGTCGTCGCGATAGCTCTTCATGCCGTCGATATCGTTCGCGGTGGCGATGATCGAATCCGCATGCTTGGCCGCGAACGCCCGGCCGCGCGGTGAGCCGCCGGCCTGGACGAACACCGGACGTCCCTGCGGCGAGCGCACCGTGTTCAACGGCCCGCGCACCTTGAAGAACTTGCCTTCGAAGTTGATCGGCCGAATCTTGCGGAAATCGGCGTAGGTGCCGGTTTCCCGGTCCATCACGACCGCGTCCGGGTCCCAGGAGTCGAACAACGCCCGCACCAGCGCGACATATTCATCGGCCATGTCGTAGCGCTGGTCGCGTGGCGGCAGCCGGTCCATGCCGAAGTTCTGGGCCGCCGCATCCTCGCCGCTGGTCACGATATTCCAACCAAACCGCCCGCCGGCGATGTGGTCCAGGGTCGAACACAGCCGCGCGAGCATGAACGGCGGATACGCCAGGGTAGAGAAGGTCGCCACCACGCCGAGGTTGCGCGTGCCGGCGCTGATGAGGGCTGCCAGCGGCGACGGATCGTGCTTCGGCACCTGCAGCGCATGGCGCAGCGCCGCATCCGCGTTCTCGCCATAGGCTTCCGAGACCATCAACGTGTCTTCGATCATGATGTAGTCGAAGCAGGCCCGCTCCAGTGCCTTTGCCATGTCGACGTAGAAGCTGCCGTCCCAGGGCGAGCCGCCGACCGCCAGCGGGTGGTCCCACTCGCCGGGTGTGAAATTCATGAACCAACCCAGGTGCAGGGGCTTGCTCGCCATCTTCAGCCTCATCCGGTTACGCCGATGTCGTCTCGGATGGAGCAATCGGCGTGCCACTCGACCGCGCGCACGGCGCTGGCGATTGGCACACTGTTTGCTTGGCATAGTTCCACCACCATCACACACAGAGGTTGTTCGATGCTTAGACGATCGCTCCTCGCTGGTGCCGGGGCGGCCAGTGTTGTCGGCCTGTCCTCGATCGGTTTCGCCTACGCGGACACGCTGGAGAAGGTGAAGAAGCGCGGGGTACTGATCGTCGGCATGGAAGCCGCCTACGTGCCCTACGAATCCTTCAAGGACGGCAAGATCGTGGGCTACGATCCCGATATCATCACCATCATGGCGAAGAACCTCGGCGTGAAGGCCCGCCTGGTCGATACCGCGTGGGCCGGCATCATTCCCGCGCTATATGCCGGGAAGTTCGACTGCGTCATTTCGGCCATGACGATCACCAAGGCACGCGCGGCAAAAGTCGCGTTCTCGATGCCGTACGCCGATGCGAGCAACGTCATCCTGCTGCGCGCTGACGATGACCGGATCAAGACCGCCTATGACCTGTCCGGCAAGGTGATCGGCGTGCAGCTCGGCAGCGCCGCCGCCCAGATCATCCAGTCCTTCGCGGCCAAGCTGAAGGCGAAGGGCCTGCCCGGCTACGCCAATGTGAAGCAGTACGACCACTACCCGGAAGCCTATCAGGACCTGCTCGACAAGCGGGTGGACGCGGTGGTCAATTCGAAATCCACCTTGATGGTGGTGATGCTGGACGCACCGGGCAAGTTCAAGATCCTGCCCGGCATCTCCGATATCCATGCCTATTTCGGCATGGCCTTCCGCAAGCAGGATACGGCGTTGCTCGCTTTCGTGAACGGACAGCTTGCGGAGCTGAAGAAGGATGGCGAGCTTGCCAAGCTGCAGATGAAATGGTTCGGCGCCACGATGGCAACACCGAACACGATCCCGGCCGTGCTTCCTCCCTGATATCGCGGGCACATGAACGGCTTCGACTGGGGCGCCATCTGGTATGCCGTCCCGTACATGTTCCAGGGTACGCTGGTGACCCTGGAGATCTCGGCCTGTTCGATGGTCGTGGCGACCCTGGTGGGTGTGGTCATGGGCCTGATCAGTGTCTCCGACCTCGGGTTCCTGAAGCGGATCGTGCGCGCCTATGTCTATTTCGTCCGCGGCACGCCGGCGCTGGTGCAGATATTCCTGGTGTATTTCGCGTTGCCGCGCATCGGCCTGGAATTGTCGTCCTTCTGGAGCGGCGTCGTGGCGCTGGCCTTCAACTCGGCCGGGTTCGTATCGGAAATCGTGCGCGCCGGCCTGCAATCCATCGATCGGGGCCAGAACGAGGCGGCCTTGTCGATCGGCATGACCAACCGGCAGTCGATCGTGCACATCCTGCTGCCGCAATCCCTGCGTCGGATCACCCCGCCGCTCACGAACGAGATGATCACGATCGTGAAAAGCTCCTCGTTGCTGTCGGTGATCTCCGTCACCGAGCTGACCCGCTCGGCGCAGTTGATCATCGCAGCGAAATTCGTGCCGTTCGAACTTTATCTGGCGCTCGCCGTCTACTACCTCGTGATCATCTCGGCGATGGCGCAGGTGTCGGAATATGTCGAGCGGCGGCTGGCATGAGCGGCGAACTGCTGCTCAGCATCCGCCGGGTCTCGAAGACCTTCGGCGACGTACCGGTGGTCGATCGGGTCGATCTGGACGTGAGTCGCGGCGAGATCGTGATGGTGATCGGCCCGAGCGGGGCCGGCAAATCCACCCTGCTCCGCTGCGTGAACCGGATGGAGATCGCCTCGGAGGGCGACATCCTGCTCGAAGGCGTGAACATGGCAGGCGAGATGCGCAACGGCAAGCTCGCGCCCGACCCCCACCCCGTCACGGCGCGCAAGCGGCGGCGCATCGGCATGGTGTTCCAGCGGTTCAACCTGTTCGCGCATCTGACCGCGCTCGACAACGTGGCGATCGGGCCGCGCCTGGTGCTGGGCATGAAGCGGGCCGAGGCAAGGGCGCTGGCAGCCGAACACCTCCAACGGGTGCGCCTGTCGCAGCACGCGATGAAACGCCCGGCGCAACTCTCCGGCGGCCAGCAGCAGCGGGTGGCGATCGCGCGCGCGATGGCGATGCGCCCGGTGCTGATGCTGTTCGACGAACCAACCTCCGCGCTCGACCCCGAACTGGTGGGCGAAGTGCTGGAAGTGATCCGCGAGCTGGCCGACGCCGGCATGACCATGCTGGTGGTCACGCACGAGATGCAGTTCGCGCGCGAGATCGGCACCCGCGTGCTGTTCATGGACGCCGGACGGGTGCTGGAGGATGCAGCGCCGCAGGCCTTCTTCGCCACCCCCCGGCACGAGCGGGCGCGGGAGTTCCTGCGCCGGGTACGGGCAGCGCCGGTGGGTTAACGGTCGAAATATCCCGCCCGCACCGCCATTCCGATCAGGTTCACGATCAGCCTTCCCGCCGTGATGCACGTGATCCGATTCACGTCCACCCGCGGCGTGATTTCGACGACATCCATCCCGACCACCCGGCCCTTGCGCACCAGGCCGTGGATCAGCCGGCGCGCCTGGGCGAAGGTGACGCCGCCCGGGCATGGCGCGGCCACCGCCGGGGCGATCGACGGGTCCATCCCATCCATGTCGATGGTGAGATAGTAACGGCCTCCGTCGGGAATGCGCGCGAGCACCGCATCCATGCCGACATCGTGCAGCTCGGCCGCGGTGATGAGCTGCGCGCCGTAGCTGCGTGCGGCGGCGACCTCGTCGGGGCGCGCGCTGCCGGTGGCGCGCAGGCCGATCTGGAAAATCCCGCCGATATGCGCCATCTCGGAAGCCCTGCGGATGGGGCTCGACAATCCCTCGCGCACGCCGCCCACCTCATCGCGCCAGTCGATGTGCTGGTCGAGCTGGATCAGGGTGATGGGCCCGTGGCGATCGAACGCGCGCAGCACCGGGATCGGGATGCCGTGGTCGCCGCCGAGCACGATCGGCAGTGCCCCCGCCCGCAGGATGGCGCGCACCACCTCTTCGGTCCGCCGCGCGTGCGCGGCGGGGTCGGCCACATCGCTGCGGACATCGCCGCAATCGACCGCACGGATGGGCCGCCCGTCGTACAGCGGACCACCCAGATCGAAATCGTAGCGTTCCAGTCCGCGCACGATCTGGACCGAAGCTTCGCGCATGGCGGTCGGCGCATTGCTCTGGTCGTTGGTGATGTCCTCGAAGGTGTAGGCCTGGCCGTACGGCACGCCGAGGAAGGCGATATCGGCCTGCAGATCCGCAAGACTCCCCGCCGGCTCGGAATGGAGGAAGGTGCCCGGCGTGCGGCGCGGCGGCTGGACCGGTGACATTGCGAAATTCCTCGTCCGGTGCGGCCCGGCTCAGGCCGCTTCATAGATGCCGACGTGCAGATCGCTCGGATACCAGCCGGCAACCGGGTTGAACTCCTGCGGGCAGGCCGACAGGGCAACGATGCAGTCGATCCAGGACCGGAACAGGACGAAATCGCCCGGCTGCGACGGGCATTCCCCGGTCTCCACCCGTCCGTCCGGCAGCACCATGACGTTCATGAACAGGTTTACCGGCTGCGGAATGGCGATCCGACCGGGAATGAGGGGTGCCAGCGCCGTGCGGAAATTCTGCGCGCAACTCGGATGCTCGCCCTGCACGCCATACAGGCGGTAGCGATGCGCGTCGCATGGGGCGGTGAGCAGGTCGTGGACGCCACAGCTATCGGCGATCATCTGCAGGATCGGGCGGCGATGGTTGCTGTGGAAGGATTCCCCCGGGCGCGGGCACAGCCGGTTCACCCAGACCCGCGTGTGCATCGCCGAGAGATGCTCCTCCGGATCATCGGCGTTGAAGGCCCAGAAATCGCCGGCCTGCTTGCCGCAGGGATCGAGGATGCGGAGATACTGCCCTGCTTCCAGCCGGTCCGCCCAGCCCGACTTCGCCGCCACGACGGCGGCGCGCAGGAGGCGCAGCCTCTGGGTGCGCTTCCCGTTCAGCGCGATGTCGAGCTGCCCCGGCATGTCCGGAGCAGCGGCAAGGTCCCCGCCCGTGCTCATCGGGACGGGACGATGGTGGCGGCGACGGGCATGACGGTCTCCATTCGGTCTCGTATCGGCATGTTCGATTGTACCCGCCGCGGGACCGTGTGCAAGCCGGTCGATCGGGAGAGAAACCCGAACATCATACCAGCAACGTGTCCTCCAGGGCCCAGGCCGCGATCGTTCGCCGCAAGCGCCGTCAAAATCGGCGCGGCGAGGATTGATACATCTTCCGGCTCTCAGCGTATCGCGAGGAAGCGCAGCAGAGCGTCCGGCTGCACGGTTGCTGCCGGCTGCTCGTGGACGATCCGCCCGGTGTCCATGACGTAGACCCGATCGGCAACCGCGAGGGCGCTGAACAGATTCTGCTCGACCAGCAGCACACCGAGGCCGGCGCTGCGCAGTTCGGCGATGATCGCGCAGACGTGCTGGACCATGACCGGCGCCAGGCCTTCGGTCGGCTCGTCCATCAGCAGCAGGCGCGGGTCGGTCATCAGGGCGCGCCCGATCGCCAGCATCTGGCGCTCCCCGCCCGACAACTGGCCACCGCGGTGGCTGCGCCGCTCGGCCAGGCGCGGGAACAGCTCCAGCACCCGGGCCACGGTCCAGCCCGTGCGCACCCGCGCCGGTTTCAGGCTGGTCAGGTGTTCCATGACCGTGAGCGAGGGGAACAGCCGCCGCCCCTGCGGCACGATCGACACGCCGAGGCGCGCAATCCGGTGCGGCGGCAGGCCGAGCAGGTCGGTGCCGTCCCAGCGCACCGCGCCGGCGCGCGGCTCGGGCGGGCGCAGGCCCATGACGCTCCGCACCAGGGTCGTCTTGCCCATGCCGTTGCGCCCGAGCAACGCCACCACCTCCCCGTGGCCGACATGCAGGCAGGCCCCGCGCAGCACCTGGGCGGCGCCGTAGCCGGCTTCCAGCGCCTGCACCCCCAGCCCCGAGGGGCGTTCAGGCGCGGACATGGGGCGTGCCCAGATAGACGCGGCGGACGTCCGGATCGGTGCGGATCGCCTCCGGCGTGCCGGCGGCAATCGTCCGCCCGCTGTCGAGGCAGGTGATGCGATCGACCAGCGACAGCACGAGGTCCATGTCGTGCTCGATCATCAGCACCGTCAGGCTGCGCGGCAGGCCGGCGATGATCTGCGCGAGCAGGCTGCGTTCCGTGGGCGACAGGCCCGCCGCCGGCTCGTCCAGCAGCAGCAGCCGCGGCGCGCCGACCAGCGCGAGGGCGAGTTCGAGCTGACGTTGCGCGCCGTAGGACAGGGTCGCCACCGCCGCCTCGCCGTGTCCCGCGAGCCCGCAGGCGCCGAGCGCCGCGGCGATCGCCTCCCGCCCCGCCGCATCTGGCCGGTCCCGCCCGAGCAGTGCCCACGGCCGCCAGGTGCAGCCATATAGCCCGAGCCGCATGGTCTCGGCGATCGTCAGGCTCGGGAACAGGGTGGTGATCTGGAACGTGCGCCCGAGGCCGAGCCGTGCCCGGCGCGGCACCGAGGCGGTGGTGATATCGATCCCGCCCAGCCGCACCCGCCCCGCGTTCACCGCGACCAGCCCGGCGACGGCGTTGAACAGGGTCGTCTTGCCGGCGCCGTTGGGGCCGATCACCGCATGCCGCTCGCCGGCGGCCACGCGCAGGCTGACCGCATCGACCGCGACCAGCCCGCCGAATCGGACCGCAACGTTCTCGATCTCCAGCATCGGCCCGGTATGCGCCTCAGGTCTTCGCGATCCCCTGGAAGCTGCGCGAGTAGGACGGCTGCTTCAGGTATTGCGCCAGGTTGTAGGTCCAGAACTGCGACACGTGCGGGTAGCTGTGGATCGGCACGTTCCACCACTTGCCCTGCGGGTTCTTCACCACCTTGCGGATGAAGATCGTGTAGATTGGGTTGCCGTAGGCATCGAGCGTGACGGGATAGCCGAGCGGCGAGCCGACCAGCGTGGTGGACTCCACAGCAGCCAGCAGCTTCTTCGGATTCCCCACCGTGTCGCCGATCTTCGGCAGCGCCTCGTCGATCCACATCGCCGCCGAATACATCGCGAAGCCATAGAGCGACGGCAGGGTGCCGAATTTCTTCACATGCGCGGCCGCGTAGGCCTGGGTGGTCGGGTTGGCCGAGCCCTCGGCGAATTGCGCCGCCGAGACGATGCCCTCGACCTCCGGACCCATGGTGCGGATCACCGATTGGTCGGTGAAGTTCATCGAGCCCAGCAGGGGGATTTTCCCCTTCAGCCCGAAGCTTGCGTATTGCTCGATGAAGCGGGTGGCATCGGCGCCGGTCTGCATGGCGAAGATCGCATCCACGCCGGCATTGGCGAGCTGGCCCAGATAGGGGCTGAAATCGGCGGTGTTGAGCGGGTTCCAGAACTGCGCGGTGATCTTGCCGCCCGCCGCGGTGAAGGTCTGTGCCAGACCACCGCACTGCTCGTAGCCGAAGGTGTAGTCCTGGCTGATAGTGGCGATCTTCTTGTAGCCCTGTTGCGCCGCCCAGGCCCCGAACGGGTGCGTGGTCTGGCTCGCGGAATAGCCCGCGACCCGCACCACGTTCGGGATGCGGTCGCGCTGGGTCAGATTGTCGGCGGCGACGATCGGGATGAAATACGGCGTGCCGGTGCCCTTGACGTAGTTGGCGACCGCAAGCCCGGTGTTCGCCAACAGGTCGCCCACCAGCATGTCGACATGCGACTGCTCGACCAGTTGACGCGCTTTCGCGAGCGCGGTGTCGGGGTTGGAGCCGTCGTCCTCGACCAGCAGCTCCACCTTGCGCGCGCCGGCTCGGTTGCCGTGCAGCGCCCAGAACCAGGAGAAATCCTGCACCATCTCCTTGCCGCCGGCGGCAACCACGCCGGTAAGCGGGGCCAGCACCCCGATGCGGATCGGTGCCGGTGCGGCGCGCACGATCGCCGGCGCGGCGAGTGCCGCGGCGGCGGTGCCGGCGGAAAGCCTGATCATGTCCCTGCGTCGCATGGTCCCACTCCTCGTTACGATAAGGGTTTTCTGGCCGCCGCGCGCGGGCGCAGCCGTCGCAACTGGCCGATCAGGCCAGTGGGGGCGAAGATCATCAGCCCTATGAACATCAGCCCCATCACGCTCTGCCAGCGATCGGTGTATTCGCTCACGACGTTCTGCAGGATCACCAGCACCCCCGCGCCGACGAAGCTGCCGAACAGGGTACCGACGCCGCCGATGATGGCGATCAGCAGCCCGGCGACGGAGGTGGAAAGTGCCACCGTGCTCGGGCTCGCGAATTCGTTGAACATCCCATACAATCCGCCGCCGATCCCGGCGATCAGCCCGGAGCCGGCGAAGCCCGCGATCAGCAGCGCGGTCGTGCCGTAGCCGAGGCTCTGCATCCGCAGACCCGAATCGCGGATGCCGCGCAAGGCGAGGCCGAACGGGGAGCGCACGAGGCGCCAGGCGCCCGCGGCGGTCGCGACGGTCGCCGCCAGGACCAGCCAATAGAGCGCCGGACCGCTCGCAATCAACGCCGGGCGGGCGCCACCTCGCAGCCCGTTCTCCCCGCCTGTCACGCTGCTCCAGCGCAGGCAGACGCCCCAGACCACCATCCCGAGGGCGAGGGTGAGCAGCAGGAAATAGACCCCACCGGTTCGCACCGCCAAGGCGGCGAACACGAGCGCCACCAGCACCGCCGCGGCGACGCCCAGCAGCAGCCCGATCCATGGCGAGAGGTGCAACGTGGCGGAACAGTACAGGCTGACATAGGTCGCGGTCCCGAAGATCGCCCCGTGCCCGAGCGAGGTGCGCCCGGCATAGCCCGCCAACAGATCGACGGACATGCCAAGCAGTGCGAACACCAGCACCTGCACCGCAAGACTGAGCTGGTAGTCCGGCAGCACCCAGGGCAGCGCGACAAGCGCCGCTGCGCCGGCGAGGAAGGCTGGCAGACGGGCCATCCCTCAGGCCGCCCGGCCGAACAGGCCAAGCGGACGGAACGCCAGAATCGCCGCCATCGGGCCGAAGATCACGAAATAATCCAGCTCAGGAAACATCACCTGCCCGATCGCGTTCAGCAGCCCGACCAGCAGCGCGCCCACCGCCGCGCCGGCCAGGCTGCCGCGCCCGCCGATGACGACGACAGCGAGCGAGAACACCAGGATCTCGGAATCCGCGCCCGGGTACAAGGTCAGGAACGCCCCGCCCACAACGCCGCCAAGTCCGGCCAGCGCTGCGCCGAGCAGGAATGTGATCAGGAAGATCCGCTGGATATCGACGCCCATCGCCGAGATCGTCTCGGTGTCATCGACCCCGGCCCGGATCAGCGCGCCAAGCCGGGTCCGGTGCAGCAGCAGCCACAGCCCGCAGAACACCACGACGCCGAGCGCCAGCACGAACAGCCGGAACCGCGGATAATAGACGCCGGCGAAGTGCGCCGCACCCGACAGCACCGGCGGAATCGGCACGCTGAGCGTATCGCCGCCCCAGGTCACGAGGCACAGATCGTCGATCACCAACGCGACGCCGAGGGTGAGCAGCACCTGGCGCAGTTCGAAACCGCGCACGAATCCGAGCAGCCCGTGATCGAGCACAAGGCCGAGCGCCGCCGCCCCCGCCATCGCCCCCAACACGCCGAGCGCGAAGGACCCGCTGAGTACCGCGGCGCTGTAGCCCATGTAGCCGCCGGCGAGGTAGATCGCCCCGTGCGCGAGGTTGACGATACGCAACAGCCCGAAGATCAGGGTGAACCCGGCTGCGACCAGGAACAGCAGTGCGGCGAAGGTCAGCCCGTTCAGCAGCGAGAAAAGATTGAGGGCCGCCATCAGGCGTTTGCACCGCTGCGCGGCGGCGGGGCAAGCGCGCCGTCCATGATCGCCGACGCATTCAGCACATGGCCGAAGGCGTTGGCTATGCAGGCGAGCGCGGCACGGTGCAGTTCCGGCGTATCCATTGTATCGACGCAATCTTCCACCACCACCGCCGCATAGTCGCGCACATTGGCGGCGATCGCCGTCGCCAGCACGCAGGAATTGGTGTTCACCCCGGTTATCAGCACGGTGTCGATCCCGTGCGCGCGCAAGGTGAAGTCGAGGTCGGTGGCGACGAAGCAGTCGTAACGCTTCTTCGTGGCCAGGACGTGGTCGCGCGGATCGAGGAGCGCCGGCATCACCTCCACCCCCGGGCTGCCGGCGAGGTTGTGGCGCAGCGCATTGCGCCGGGTGGCGGAGGGCGTGCGGGCCAGCACGTTCCAGAACGGGTTGGCACGGATTTCCTCGGCGTCGCGGTAGCAGGTGAGCATGTGGAGGACGGGGATGCCCTGCGCGCGCGCCCAGGCGAAGAAGCGCGCATTGGCCGCGATCACCCGCGCCGCAACATCGGGTGCGGTCGGCATGGTGGCGACCGAAGGATCGAGATGGCCGCGATGCAAATCGATCGCGACGATTGCAGGACGGAGCGCAGCAAGGCCGAGATCCATGGCGAGGGTCAGTCCTGGACAGCGGAACGGGGGACGGAGGCACGACGGGCGAGTCGGCGCACCAGGGAATGGCGCAGGCTAAGCACGTGCTCGCGCATCAACTCCTCCGCCTGGCGCGGTGCGCGGCGCAGGATCGCCTCGATGATGCGATGGTGTGCCTCGTGCCGGCTGCGCACGTCTTCCAGCTCGAACGCCACGACGTTGTGCGGCGCGCTTTGCGGCACCCGCTGGCAGAAGCGGATGACGTCGCGCACCAGCGCGGAGCCGGCGGCAGCGTGGATGGCGCCGTGGATGTCCTCGTTGATGCGCGCGTAGGCAGCGCGGGTGGGGGCCTCCGGCGCCGGCGCGGCGAGCAGCGCGTCGCCTTCTTCCAGCGCCGCCTGCAGCACCGCCTCGACCGCGGGGCCGAGGCCGCGTTCGGCGGCCAGCCGGGCGGCGAGACCTTCGGCCAGGGCACGCAATTCGAACGCATCGGCAATGTCGGACAGGGCGAAGCCGCGCACTGTGAAGCCCCGGTTGGGCTGGTGCAGCAGCAGCCCCTCCCCCGCCAAGGTCTGCAAGGCGGCGCGGACAGGGGTGCGGGAGATGCCGAGCGCCTGCGCCAGGCGCACCTCGTTCAGCCGCGTGCCGGGCAGATAGGCGTCGTCCAGCAGGGCGGCGCGGAGCAGGGCGGTGGCGGAGACCGTGCTGCTGTCCGATACTTCCCGCCCTGGCGGCAGCCCAGCGTCCTGAGTCCGATTGCTCATACCCGAGGCAGGTTAGAATCGGATTTGGCTCGCCGCAAGACATATTGTATTCATTTGCCGTAGGAATATGCACATCGATCGAAGGGACCCCGCCATGCTGCCTACGGAACGCCTCGACTACTCTGCGATCCCGGAACGCCTCCCGCTGCGCCTGCCCGACGGCGCGCGCACGGCGGTCTGGGTGATCGTGAACGTGGAGGCGTGGAACCCGCACGAGACCATGCCCCGCACCGTGCTCACCCCACCCGCCGGCGGAGCGCCGACCCCGGACATTCCCAACTGGTGCTGGCATGAATACGGCAACCGGGTAGGATTCTGGCGCTTCACCGAGATTTTCGACGAAATGCGCATCCCGGCCGTGCTCGCAATCAACGGCTCGGCGATCGGACCCTACGCGCCGATCGTGCGTGCGGCGCTGCAGCGGAACTGGGAATTCATCGGCCACGGGTTCAGCCAGAAGAACATGCAACACGTCGCCGACGAGCGCGCCGACATCGCTGCCACCAGGGACGCGATCGCCGCCGTCACCGGCCGTCCGCCGCGCGGCTGGCTGGGTCCGGGCCTGACCGAGACCTGGGAGACACCGGACCTGCTCGCCGAGGCGGGCTTCGACTACGTCTGCGACTGGGTGCTGGACGACCAGCCGGTGCGGCTCGCCACCCGCACCCGCCCGATCGTCAACATCCCCTACACGCAGGAATGCAACGATGTCGCGATGATGCTGATCCAGCATCATCCGGCGCGCGAGTACCGCGACCGCGCGATCGACCAGTTCGACCAGCTCTACGCCGACAGCCGCGACAGCGCGCGGGTGATGGCGCTGGTCGTGCACCCCTACATCATGGGCGCGCCGCACCGGGCCCGCTATCTGCGCGAGGCGCTGCGCCATATCCGTGGCCACAAGGACGCGCTGTTCTGCACCGGCGCACAGATCCACGACTGGTACATAGGTCAGGTGCCTGCGTGAACGCGCCCGCCCGACACGGAGGCGCTGCCCTGCTACGAAAAATAGGAGCGGCGTAGCCAGGCCCGGAGCCTGTCCAAAACGGCCCCGGCGGCAGAATTCTCGCCGTCAGGGCCGAGGAAACGCACAGAAACCCCGCCCAACAGGCCGCCGTGAGCGCCCATAGGACAGGATATCCCTCAAAAGCGGGCGATTTTCCGCAGCCTGTTAGTCTTACTGTGTCATAAGGTGCATCCTGCGTGTGGCCTGCTGGCAGCAAGGGCAGCGCGGCAGGGTTCTTGCGATGGCGCGCGCTATCGCGATCCGGACAGATGTGATCGAGGTCGGGACATGACGTTCAGGTCGGATCGGGGGATCCGCGGGGTCGATAACCGT
>Ga0307372_10006545_pt1 | contig 16976 bp, 6 predicted proteins | sample OX1MG_FD_202533 | JGI IMG/M metagenome (GOLD analysis project Ga0307372, IMG submission 202533) | Soil microbial communities from Risofladan, Vaasa, Finland - OX-1 | ecosystem: Environmental > Terrestrial > Soil > Coastal area > Acid sulfate soil | place: Finland: Risofladan, Vaasa | collected... | reverse complement strand
CGCGATCACCGGGATCGTGCGCAGTACGATGCCGCGCGATCTCGCCTATGATTTTCTCGAGATCGGCACGATGCTCGAGCGCGCCGACAACGTCGCCCGCCTGCTCGACGTGAAGTACCACTACCTGCTGCCGCGGCTCGAGGATATCGGCGGCCCGTCGGACGGGCGGCAATGGGCGGCGGTGCTGCGCAGCGCGTCGGCGCTGGAGGCCTTTCGCAAGCTCAACGGCAATTCGATGCGGGTCGACCTGGTGGTGCGGATTCTGCTCTTCGACGCGTCGTTTCCGCGCTCGGCGCGGTTCAGCGCGGAGCGGCTGGCGGTGGCCCTGGGACGGGTCGCCGCGCGCGGCGTCGAGGGTCCGCCGGGACCGCTGCCGTCGGACCGGCTGCTGGCGATGATGCGGGGGAGTTGCGCCGGCGAGGTGATCGCCGAAGGCTTGCATGAATTCCTGGTCAAGGTCGAGGAAGAATGTGCGGTGGTCGCCGACTCGATCTACAGCGACTACATGTCGCTGGGTTAGGTCTGCGCGCATGCTCTACCGCATTACCCATACCACGCGCTTCGAGTACGACGAGCCGGCCTACGACTCGCAAAACGAATTGCGCATGCGGCCCTGGGATCGCGACGGGCAGCGCTGCCTGGCGTTCGATCTGACGGCGGATCAGCCGGTGTCGATTTTCACCTTCGCGGATTTCTTCGGCAACCAGACCCATTCGCTGTCGGTCAGCCCGGTGCATGCGAAGCTCGCGATCATCGCGCGATCGACGGTCGAGCTGACGCCGCCGCCCACGCCGGGCGATTGCGGCGTGACCTTCGCCGATTTTCTGCGCGACGATCCGATCCGCAACAATGTCTACTTCGAGTATCTCAACGAAAGCCGCTTCATCCCGTTCAGCGAGCGCCTGCGGAAATTTTTCTGGATGGCGCGGCCGAACGAGACCGAGGACGTGACCGCGTACGTCACGCGGATGGCCGCGTATGTGCGCGATCAGTTCGAGTACGAGACCAGCAAGACCCACGTCCATTCGAACATCAACGATATTCTCAAGAGCGGCGGCGGCGTATGCCAGGATTTCGCCCACCTGACGATCGGCATCCTGCGCCTCGCCGGCATCCCGTCGCGCTACGTCTCGGGCTACCTGGCGCCGGCCGGCGGCTCGCCGGCGGCGATTGACGTCTCGGCACAGGCGAGCCATGCTTGGCTCGAAGCGTGGCTGCCCGGGCTGGGCTGGACGGGCTTCGACCCGACTCATCGATGCGCCACCGACGGGCGCCATATCGGCGTGGCGGTGGGGCGCGATTACGGCGACGTGCCGCCGCTGCGCGGAGTTTTTCGCAGTGACGGGACGACCTCGGCGATGTCGGTCGATTTGAGTGTCGAGCGGGCCGACGGCGGCGGGTCGCCGGGCGGTCCGGCAATGGGCCAGGCGCAACAGTGAAATCAATTACTTTTCGTCGGCCGGCGGCGGGCGGGCGCACGCGCCGGCTGCGCCGTGGCGGCCGCGGATCCTTTCCGGAGGCCCATTTTGCCGCAATATGATTACGACCTGGCGGTAATTGGTTCGGGGCCCGCGGGCCATCATGCCGCGATTCAGGCGGCCAAGCTGCGCAAGAAAGTCATTCTGGCCGAACGCAATCCGATCATCGGCGGGATATGCGTCAACACCGGCACGATTCCCAGCAAGACCATGCGCGAGGCGGTGCTCTATCTTTCGGGCTACCGCGAGCATTCGATGTACGGCGAGTCCTACCGGGTCAAGGAAAAGATCACGTTCCAGGATCTGTTGTTCCGCGTTGACGGCGTGGTGCGCCATGAGATCGACGTCTCGCGCCATCAATTGCAGCGCAATCATGTCGAGCTGGTCTGCGGCGAGGCCAGCTTCGTCGATCCGCATACGCTCAAAATCACGCTGACCGAAGGCGGCAGTCATCGCCTGATCAGTGTCGCCAACGTGATTATCGCGGTCGGCACGCTGCCGGCGATCGACGCCGCGATGCCGCTCGACGGGCAGAACGTTTTCACCAGCGACGACATCCTGAAGCTGACCGACCTGCCGCGCACCCTCACGGTAATCGGCGGCGGAGTCATCGGATGCGAGTACGCGAGCATGTTCGCGGCGCTCGACGTGCGCGTGACGCTGGTCGACAGCCGCCCGCGCCTGCTGCCGTTTATCGACTCGGAGATTGCCGAGACCCTCGCCTACCATCTGCGCGAAAAGCGCGTCACGCTGCGGCTCGGCGAAAAGGTCGACGGCGTCGAGCTGCTCGGCACCAACGGCGACCAGCGGGTCTGCGTCAAGCTCGGCAGCGGCAAGCAGATTGTGACGGAAAAGGTGCTGTGCAGCATGGGCCGATCGGGCGCGACCACAAGACTTGGTCTCGAGACGGTCGGCATCAAGACCGACTCGCGCGGGCGCTTCAAGGTCAACGATCACTTTCAGACCGAGCTTGCGCACATCTACGCGGCGGGCGACGTGACCGGCTTTCCGAGTCTCGCTTCGACCTCGGCCGAGCAGGGGCGCGTGGCGGCCTGCCATGCGTTTGGCATTCCGGCGGTGCATGCGCGCGAGCTGCTCCCGTACGGCATCTACACGATTCCGGAAATCTCCTTTGTTGGCCGCACCGAAGAGGAGTTGAGCGAACAGGGTGTGCCCTACGAAATCGGCAAGGCGCGCTATGGCGAAATCGCGCGCGGCAAAATCGCCGGCGCGAGCTTCGGTCTGCTCAAGCTCGCCTTTCATCGCGACACCCACGACCTGCTGGCCGTGCATGCGCTGGGCGAGGGGGCATGCGAGCTGGTCCATATTGGGCAGGCGGTGCTGACGCTGGGCGGCAAGGTCGACTACTTCATCAATACGGTCTTCAACTACCCGACGCTAGCGGAATGCTACAAAACGGCGGCCTTCGACGGGATTAACCGGCTGGCCAATTGAGCGCGGCCGCGCACCGCGTTCGTGGCAAGGCGCGGGGCGCATATCACTGATGCGCCCGACAAGCCGATTTCTTGGCGGGTGCAGCGCACCTCTCGTGACCTATGAGCGCTAACCCAAATACGCAGGTTGCCGAGCGACTTCCGTCAATTACCTGACAACCGGGTTGCTACGGTCAATTTCGCTTGCAAGCCAAACAGTAACGGCCATAGCCACCCTTGCCTCCTTGCAAAGACTTATCATAGAAGGTCGTGAGCGCTTTAATCTTCCCGCACTTCCGGCAGAACCTTTTCTGCCCGTCTGCCAACGCTTGCGCATCCTTCTGGATGTTGTTGACGACCGAATGGTTCGTCTTGTCATTCTTCGCAGCGTCGATCAATTGAAAGAGTCGCCTTGACAGTGTCGACACGGGATCTTCACCCAGATTGAACCGGTTCACCCGTAAGAACTTGTATCCGTACGATTCCAGCGTCATCTGCCGCTCGAGGTCCTCCGCTCGGTAATAGAAGGGCCAGTTCGCTCGGTCGACCTGATTGCGGCTGGTGAAATGCTCCTTGAATCCGTCGTATTCGATAACGACGTTGATCACCTTATCGCCGTCACGGAAAGTGAGTAGGAAATCGACCCGATAAGCTGGATGCCGGTATAGGGGATCAAGTTGCTTCAGGTAATCGCCAATCGGAAACTGAGGGCGTAGCTCAATGTCTTCGCGATTGCGCTGGTAGAATTCTGCCGACTTCAGCCAGCTGAGCAAATTGGCTTCCATCGGAGAGCTCGGATCAGTCTCGTCTGGATCTCCCTTGCTCTTGTCGTCCAGTATCTTTTTGAAGTGTTGCAGAGCAGTCCTCGCCGATCCCGAGAATTGTTCGATCGGTTTGGACAGAACGAAGTGGATGCACTCCTGCGCTCGCGAGAAGCCGACATTAATACGTTGTAGTTTCAGCGCTTCCTCGACGCGATCTTCAGCGTCTTTGAGCTGCACCGGTAAAACATAGTTAATAGCATCGTGTGACGAGGTCGCAACCATGCTGTAAATAATCACCTCACGTTCTTCGCCCTGACAACTGTCGAACGTCATAATCTTGAGCTTAAGTTCGTCGAAATAATCCCGCGCATTGGGTTGCTCCAGAACCATCTTCGAGATTAGTGTTACCTGTTCCCGAAATGGCGTAATTACGCCAACAGTTGGCGGCTTCTCCATTTCCAGAAACGCTTCGAGTTGGTCGATTATGAATTTGGCTTCTTGTGAATTCGTGTTCCGGTATTTCTCAGTACGGCCATCGTGTTCCAGAATAGTGAACCTGATTACCTCGTCGATTGGCTTACCGCGGAACTTCACGGCTTGGAGCGTCCCGCTGTAGAATTGTTCAGAACTGAATGAGATTAGCTCCTGATAGCCGCGAAAGTGCTTTCGCAACATGGTGGAGTAGTTTGCGACCAAATCGAAGAAGTCGAGGACGGAACGCTTAACGTCGAACCGGGCGGCTCGCTGTAGTTTCTCCGCACTGTCGGAGACGCGATCTCGGAAAAATGTGCGCAGATCATTTCTGAATGCCGAGTTTCGTTCGTTGCTTGCGAACGCGGCTTTGACGTTTGAAAACTGCCGCCGATCGCCGAGGACGAGCACCTTTTTGGCTCGAAGAAGCGCGGGAAAGGCCTGTGCGACTGAGACTTGACTTGCTTCATCGATGACCACCAAGTCGAACATCTCTTGTTCCAGCGGAATGTATTCGGCAAATTCCCGGATACTGGCGATAATGCAGGGGAAGGCGTCCCGAAGCTTCTGAAACGTATCTGTCGGAAACTTCTGTTTCTGCCGGACGACCGAAGCAAGGATCTTCGCGGTTGCAGCGGATTGTTCGGTGAACTGCAAGAATCGACCGTCCATTTCGAAGGTCATCTTTGCGGCGCAGAGCTGCTCTAGTTTGTCTCGATCTCCGACGAAATCGAACTGCGGAATCTTCGCTTCCCGCCCCGATAATGAACGCCAGAGGCCCGACAACCTGCCAAGCGAGTCACAGAAGGCCACAAAGTCTGAAAGATCCTTAAACTTGCCTTTGCGACCGATCGTCCATCCGGCCAGGTCCGGCAAGTTCCATTCGTGGAAAGCCTTCCCAAGATCCCGGACCAAACCAGGTAATAGTCCAAAGTCGGGGAACTTTCGCTCATTATGAACAATTTCTTCATATATTGCGGCGAACTCACCGTCGGAAATTCCAAAAGCCCGCGCATGCAATTCCGTCTTCGGTAGAAGGTCGCATATTCGTCGCAGATCGCTGAGGCGACGATGCAGATCAAGAAAGTTCTCAACCGGCAGCGTTTCCGCGACCTTTGCATCGAGTAATCGCAGTCGTCGGCGCCGGAATAGATATCCGAACAGCGGCATCCGCAAGTTTTCGTATTGCCCGACGAACCCTTGCAAGACGGGTCCGTCCGTCGGCCTGAGCCTTCGAAACAGGGAGAAGGTGGACCGATACTCGACCAGCTCACCCATAGACAAGGCGGCGCCCGCTTTGCGCATCAGCGCGACGAATTGTCCAACCGTCCTGGGCTTGGCTTCGATCGCAAAGTTAACAGCCGAAGTCCCATCGGTTGAATTGACCCAGGATGCAACGCTCTCGACACTTGAATTCAGATCGGGCCATGGACCTTTTTGGAGCGCAGAAGGGATTTCAGCCCATCGCTCGCCGAGCGAACGCTCCAGAGTATGGAGGCGAAGTATATCGGTGATACTCATCCCTGTACGCTGATCGATCGAGGCGGCAATGTTCTGGATCAGGTTCTCCTTTTCATTGCGAATATTGCCTTCGAGGTCCGCACGCTGCGATCGTCCCGCGCGGTGCTGGTTCTGGATGGCCGTGATGGAAGACTGAGTAAGCAGCTTTGCATACGTTCCGCCGCTCCGCCCCAGTCGGAGAATCGGATTTTGAAATCCTTCGTTCGGCCGAACGCGGTTAATTGCTTTTGTGAGCTTGTCCTCCACGACGTCTAGCGCTTCCGTCTTGTCGGAGAGCACCAAAACCGTCTGTCGTTTGAGTATGCACTCAAATGCAATAGCCGTGATCGTGTGTGACTTGCCCGTGCCAGGAGGGCCTTGGACTATCACATAGCGGACTTCCGGCTGCTGAAGTGCAGTGAGAATCTTGCGTTGTTCTTCGTTGAGCGGAATTGGCGATTCTGTCACCAACCGGGCGGGCACCGACAATGCCTCCCATTGATGGTCGACGCGCGTGTCGACCTTGATCGGCTCCTCCAGAAGAAATCCCCGAATCACGTTTTCGAACAGGCCGGCTACCGCTGGCTGATTCGACTGCAACTCGCCGATAAGCGATTCATAGTCGTTGAGAAGTGCCTCATCCGAGCGGTCAAAAACCCCCACGTAGCAGGCGGTACTAACCCTGACGCGTGACGATTGAGCTGGTCGTGCACCGGTTTCCTCCAACACCGGAACGCGATTCAGATCAAACAGACCATGAAGGGTAGTAAGAATCCGGTTTATTTTGCCCGCGGGTGCTTCACCCGGATCGAGATAAACGATTCGATCTCCCACCGAACTGAGAGCACGCCGCTTTTCGGAGATCTCAAGCTCCTGTGCGATATATTCGACCGCACGCTTGTTTACGTACAGGCGCGAATCGAGTTCAAAATGGAGTTCGCCAGACTGTTCTTCCTGGGTAACGGAGAGTGGAACGTAAACGACCGGAAAAAGAGAATTCCCGAAGCGCAAATCGCAAACATAGAGATAGAGCTGGAGATTTTCACCAGTTTTCGTGAGCGCCTGGAGATCGCGGAGTTCCTGCCAAGCGTCGGATGTCGAGAAGCTCGCGAAAAACTCTTTGAGGTGCTGTCGCGATTGCGCTTCGTCAAAGAATTCCTTCAGGACCTTCTGAATGACTCCGTCGTCATTTTTGACTAATAGCGTGTTTAACGCCTCAGGAAGATGCTTTGCTATTCCTTCCGTTAACGCACCTATCAGGTCTGTTTCGATTTCAAATACTGACTCAATTGCCGAATAAGCGCTCTCGCGGATCGGTTTCTCGAGCAACGCCAACAACGGATGAACCAGATCGCTCGCAACCTCCGCTTCGAGAACCGCCGTCACGTCGCTTACGTACTTCTCAGGATCGTCGGCTGCTTGAGTTCGCTTCGCGTGGGCCGCCTCAAGAATCTTGGTGGATATCGTCTGGAACCTATCGGAATCGATCTGATCGATGAACTGATTGATAAGATTGCGCAGAAGCGGACTGATCGGAGCTCTGAATTTCCCTCGCGCGACTGAAAAGACTCTCCCCCCATTTCCTTCTCGGGACAAAAGTACAATTGCCGCACGCTGCAGGGCTTCATATTTTCGTAGCGCGACTCCGGTCGCCTGATTTGCATCGTTCTTGAGCTGAATGCGCCGGCGAGGTGCCTGCTGACGCTTGAAATCCGTCTCCAGAAAATCAAAAAAATATCTGCTGACCTTTAGCCCGAACTCGCGCAGTCCAGCGTTTTGCGTTTCCCCCTCAGACATTTTACGGCTATTCCTCGGAAAGCAATTTGAGTGTACCCAACCCTCGCCGAATGCTACAAGACCGCGGCTTTCGACGGGATCAACCGGCTGGCCAATTGAGCGCAACCGCGCACCGCGCGGGTTCGTTCGGGCGCGGCTAACACCCTGACAGCGCCCTGATCTATGCTGGCGACCGCGCGCGAAGTCTGGGGCGATCGCTAGGCGGCGTCCCCGCTGCAACCGCTCATGCGGGCCGCATACGCGACCGCAAATCGAGATTTAACGGGCGGTGCCTTGCCTCGTTACCGGCCGGCAATCACTATTCCAGACATCGATCTTAACCGCGACGGCGGGCCGCGCAGGCGCATCGGTGTGACGCCGCGACCGCCGGCCGCATTGGCACGTCGGTAGTACATCACAGCCGCGGGCCGTGGACGCCGTGGCAGTAACTGAGCAAGCCGCACGAACAATTCGAGGAAGACTTCCATGGCCGTGACCGAGCACAAGCCGCATCTGCCCAAGGCTCCCCTGAGCGCCGACGAACTGCGCAAGACCGACGCCTACTGGCGCGCCTGCAACTATCTTTGCGTCGGGATGCTCTATCTGCAGGACAACGCCCTGCTGCGCGAGCCGCTCAAGCCCGAGCACGTCAAGAATCGCCTGCTCGGCCATTGGGGATCCGACCCGGGCCAAACCTTCATCTGGGTGCATCTGAACCGGCTGGTCAAGAAGTACGATCTCGACGTGCTTTACCTTTCGGGGCCGGGCCACGGCGCGCCCGCGATCCTGGCCAACAGCTATCTCGAAGGAGTCTATTCCGAGGTCTATCCCGACCGCAGCGAAGACCTTGAGGGGATGCGCCGCTTCTTCAAGATGTTCTCGTTTCCGGGCGGCATCGGCAGCCATTGCACGCCCGAGACGCCCGGATCAATTCACGAGGGCGGCGAGCTCGGCTACAGCATCTCGCACGCCTTCGGCGCGGTCTTCGACAATCCGCATCTGCTGGCGGTGGCGGTGGTGGGCGACGGCGAGGCGGAGACCGGGCCGCTGGCGACCTCGTGGCATTCGAACAAGTTTCTCAATCCGGTGCGCGACGGTGCGGTGCTGCCGATCCTGCATCTCAACGGCTACAAGATTGCGAATCCGACGCTCCTCGCGCGCATCCCGAACGACGAGATCGAGAGCCTGTTCTATGGCTATGGCTACACGCCCTACTTCGTCGAGGGCGACGATCCGCACGTGGTCCATCAGCAGATGGCGGCGACGCTCGAGCATTGCGTGAAAGAGATTCACGCGATCCAGGCGGCCGCGCGCAAGGAGAGCGCGGCGCACGCGACCCGTCCGCGCTGGCCGATGATCGTGATGCGCACGCCCAAGGGGTGGACCGCGCCCAAGGAAGTTGACGGCAAGCGGATAGAGGGATCGTGGCGCGCGCATCAGGTGCCGATCACCGAAGTCACCAGCAACGCCGCGCATCTGAAGCTGCTCGAGACCTGGATGCGCGGCTACGGTCCCGAGGAGCTGTTCGACGAGCGCGGCGCGCTGATCCCGGAGTTGAAGGAGCTGGCGCCGGGCGGGCATAAGCGAATCAGCGCCAATCCGCACGGCAACGGCGGATTGCTGCGCAAGCCGCTGCGGATGCCGGACTTTCGCTCATACGCCGCCGAAGTGATCCGCCCCGGCCATAGCGAGGCGCAGAATACATTTATCGCGGGGCAATTCCTGCGCGACGTGATGCGCAATAACATGCACAACTTCCGCGTCTTCGGGCCCGACGAGACCGCCTCGAACCGCCTGCAGGCGATTTATGAAGTGAGCAAAAAAACCTGGCTCGGCGAATACTTGCCCGAGGACCAGGACGGCGGCGAGCTCGCGCCCAACGGCCGCGTGATGGAGATGCTGAGCGAGCATACGCTCGAGGGCTGGCTCGAGGGCTATCTGCTGACCGGGCGCCACGGCTTCTTTTCGACTTACGAGGCGTTCGCCCACATCATCGACTCGATGGTCAATCAGCACGCCAAATGGCTGGAGAAATGCAAAAACGAGGTGACCTGGCGCGCGCCGATCGCCTCGCTCAACATCCTCATCAGCTCGACCGTATGGCGCCAGGACCATAACGGCTTCACCCATCAGGACCCGGGCTTCATCGACGTGGTGACCAACAAGAGTCCGAGCGTCACACGCATCTACCTGCCGCCCGACGCGAACTGCCTGCTGAGCGTGATCGATCACTGCCTGCGCAGCATCGACTACGTCAACGTGATCGTGGCCGACAAGCAGTCGCATCCGCAGTTCCTCACGATGGACCAGGCGATCAAGCATTGCACCAAGGGCATCGGGCTGTGGGACTGGGCATCGACCGATCAGGGCGGCGAGCCCGACGTGATCATGGCGTCGGCGGGCGACGTCGCGACGATCGAGGCGCTGGCGGCGACCGCGATCCTGCGCGAGAAATTTCCCGACCTCAAGATTCGCTTCATCAACGTGGTCGATTTGTTCCGCATGCAGCCGCAGTCCGAACATCCGCACGGCCTGTCAGACCGCGACTTCGACAGCCTATTCACCACCAACAAGCCGGTCATTTTTAATTTTCACGGCTATCCGTGGCTGATTCACAAGCTCGCCTACCGCCGGCACAATCACGAGAATCTGCACGTGCGCGGCTACAAGGAACGCGGCAATATCAACACGCCGCTGCAGCTTGCGATTCACAATCAGACCGATCGCTTCGACCTCGCGATCGACGCGATCGATCGCGTGCCGAAACTTCACACGGCCGGCACCCACGTCAAGGAATGGCTCAAAGATCAGATTTGTGAGAGCCTCAATTACGCCGACGAACACGGTATCGACAAGCCCGAGGTCGCCGACTGGAAATGGCCGTATTGAGCGCGGCGCGCCGCACGCCGGCGATTGGAGCGAGCGATGAACCCAAGTCCGCTAGCCGGCAAGCCGGCGCCCGCCGCGATCCTGGTCAATGTGCCGCGGCTGATTACGGCCTACTACGCGCTGCGGCCCGACCCGGCGATTCGCGCGCAGCGGGTCGCGTTCGGCACCTCGGGGCATCGCGGATCGGCGCTCGACACGGCCTTTAACGAAGCCCACATCGTCGCGATCACGCAGGCGATTTGCCTCTACCGCGCGCGCCAGGGCATTGACGGACCGCTCTACCTCGGCATCGACACGCACGCGCTCTCGGAGCCGGCCGCGGCCAGCGCGCTTGAAGTGCTCGCCGCGCAGGGCGTCGAGGTGATGATCGATCGCGACGGCGGCTACACGCCCACGCCGGTTATCTCGCACGCCATACTCACTTACAATCGCGGGCGCAAAAGCCATCTCGCCGACGGCATCGTGATCACGCCGTCGCACAATCCGCCGGCCGACGGCGGCTTCAAATACAATCCGCCGCACGGTGGTCCGGCCGACGGCGCGGTGACGAAATGGATCGAGGACAGCGCCAACGCGATGCTGGCCGGCGCCCTGCGCACGGTCGCGCGCGTGCCGTATGAAAAGGCGCTCGGCGCGCCGACGACCCATCGCCACGACTTCGTCGGCGCGTACGTCGGCGACCTCCCAAGCGTCGTCGACCTCGCGGCGATTCGCGCGGCCGGCGTGCGCATCGGCATCGATCCGCTGGGCGGCGCAAGCGTGCATTACTGGCCGGCGATCGTCGAACGCTACGGACTCAGCGCGACCGTGGTCAACGATTCCGTCGATCCGGCCTTTCGCTTCATGAGCGTCGACTGGGACGGCAAGATCCGGATGGACTGCTCGTCGCCGTATGCGATGGCGGGGCTGATCGCGATGCGCGATCAGTTCGACGTGGCCTTCGCCAATGACACCGATGCCGACCGCCATGGAATAGTCACTCGCACAGCCGGATTACTCAATCCAAATCACTATCTGGCGGTGGCGATTGACTATCTGTTCGGCAGCCGCGATAAATGGCCCGCCGGGGCGGCGGTGGGCAAGACGGTGGTCAGCAGCAGCATCATCGACCGGGTCGTGGCCAAGCTCGGCCGGCGGCTGGTGGAAGTGCCGGTGGGCTTCAAATGGTTCGTCGCGGGACTGGGCGACGGATCGATCGGCTTCGGCGGCGAGGAAAGCGCGGGCGCCGCGTTCATCCGGCGCGACGGCACGGTCTGGACCACCGACAAGGACGGCCTGATCATGGACCTGCTCGCGGCCGAAATTACCGCCAAGCGCGGTCGCGACCCCGGCGAGATCTATGCCGCGATGACGCGCGAATTTGGCGCACCGGTCTACGAGCGGATCGACGCGCCGGCGACCATCGAGCAGAAGGCGATGCTCGCGACGCTCTCGGCCGGGCAGATCGAGGCGAAGGATCTGGCCGGCGAGCCGATTCGCGCCGCAATAACCGCCGCGCCCGGCAACGCCGCGCCGATCGGCGGCCTCAAGGTCGTCACCGAGCACGGATGGTTCGCGGCGCGCCCGTCGGGCACCGAAGAGGTCTACAAGATTTACGCCGAGAGCTTTCTCGGCGCGGACCATCTGCGGCGGATTCAGCAGGAGGCGCAGGCGCTGGTCGCGCGGGTCTTCGAGCACGGCGCGCCCGCCGCCAAACAACCCGCCGGCTGAGGAAGCTCCACGCAAAGCCTACTCGGTCATTTTGAGCGACGTGAAAAATCCCGGGATTCTTCACGTCGCAAACTCCGCGCAGAATGACAACCTGACTTGTGCGGAGTTTTCCCTGGTCGTCGTCCACCGGCTGATCGCGCACCCCGCGCCGCGTTGCGCGGGATCCGGCGTGCGCTCGAGGGCGCGCGTGACCAATGCGCCGGCCGCGCTATAGTGCGTAATTGAAAATCCGTGAGTCCGAACGCCGGGGGCTTTAAGACCACATGCCGCAGGAAAATCTCGTCGAAATTCCGCAGCCGCCCGAGAAGCTGATGCTCGGCAATCTGCTCGACCTCGATCGGGCCGCGCCGGTGCAGGGCTTCATGAAGCTGGCGCGGGAGTACGGGCCGATTTTCCGGCTCAAGCTGCGCGGCAATACGATGGTCGTGGTCTCGTCGGCCGCGCTGGTCGACGAGCTGTGCGACGAGACGCGCTTCGACAAGAGTATTCGCGGCGCGCTCGGGATGGTGCGCAAGTTCTCGGGCGACGGGCTGTTCACCGCGCGCACCGACGAAGCCAACTGGTCGAAGGCGCATCATATCCTGCTGCCGACCTTCAGCCAGCGCGCGATGCAGTCCTACCACGCGATGATGCTCGATATCGCGGGCCAGTTGGCCACCAAGTGGGAGCGGCTCAACGCCGACGACGAAATCGACGTCGCGCGCGACATGACCTCGCTCACGCTCGACACGATCGGCCTGTGCGGCTTCGATTACCGCTTCAATTCATTCTACCGCGACGAGAGCCATCCGTTCGTCGGCGCGATGGTCGACGCGTTGTCGTGCGCGATGGAGCAGGTGCGGCGGCTGCCGCTCGAGCGCTTTATCCGCGTCCGGCGCGACCGGGAATACGCCGGCGATATCGACTACATGAACCAGATGGTCGATCGGATTATCAAGGAGCGGCGCGCCGCCGGCGACGACAGCGCGAGCAAGCCCGATCTGCTGAACTTCATGCTCTCGGGGGTCGACAAGAAAAGCGGCGAGCGGCTCGACGATCTCAATATCCGCTACCAGATAATCACCTTTTTGATCGCCGGCCACGAGACCACCAGCGGCCTGCTCTCGTTCACCATCAACGCGCTGGTCAACAATCCCGCCGTGCTCGCGCGTGCCTATGACGAAGTCGATCGCGTGCTCGGACCCGATGCGTCGCCGCCGCCGACCTACGCGCAGGTCAATCAGCTCGGCTATATCACGCAGATCCTCAAGGAGGCGCTGCGCCTGTGGCCGACGGCGCCCGCATTCTCGCTGTTTGCGCGCGAGGACACCGTGATCGGCGGCAAATACCTGATCAAGCGCGAATGGAATGTGCTCGTGCTGCTGCCAACGCTGCATCGCGACCCCGCCGTATGGGGCGAGAATCCGGAGCTGTTCAATCCGGATAACTTCATCCCGGCGGTCGAGCGCAAGCGTCCGCCCAATGCCTACAAGCCGTTCGGCAACGGCCAGCGCGCCTGTATCGGGCGGCAGTTCGCGATGCAGGAGGCGACGCTAGTGCTGGGCATGCTGCTGCATCGCTTCAAGCTGATCGATCACCATCGCTACCGGCTCAAAATCAAAGAGACCCTGACGATGAAGCCCGACGGCTTCAAAATCCGCGTGCGGCCGCGCACCGCCGACGAACGCAAGGTGTCCGCGGCGGCGCCCGCGAATGCCGTCGCTCAGCCGGCCGCATCGACAACGGTCGCCGCCGCGATAGCTCCGGCAGCCGCGACTGCCCCGCGCCACGGCACGCCCCTGCTGGTGCTCTACGGATCGAATCTCGGCACGGCCGAGGAGATCGCGCGGCGGATCGCGGATGACGGCGACCATCAGGGCTTCGCGGCGGCGGCCGCGCCGCTCGACGATTACGCCGGTCGGCTGCCGGCCGCGGGCGCGGTGATCGTGGTGAGCGCGTCGTACAACGGCACGCCGCCCGACAACGCGGTGAAATTCTGCCGCTGGATCGGCGGCGACGGCCTGGCGCCCAATGCGCTCGGCGGCGTCAGCTACACCGTGTTCGGATGCGGCAATCGCGACTGGACGGCGACCTTTCAGGCGATTCCCCGCCTGATCGACGATGGGCTCGCGGCGCACGGCGCGCGCCGGATTCATCCGCGCGGCGAGGGCGACGCGCGCGACGACTTCGACGGTCAATTCCAGGGCTGGTACCGGCCGCTATGGAACGCGCTGGGCGAGAGCCTCGCGATCGATCTGAAGCCCGACGGCGCGGCCGCGCGCGAGCCGCTCTATGAAGTCGAAGTGGTCGCCGCCGAGCGCGTGAGTCCGCTCGCCGACACGATCGCGGCCACCTCGATGCGCGTCGCCGTCAACCGCGAACTGCACATCAAGGACGGGCCGTCGCCGTCGCCGCGATCGACCCGGCATCTCGAAATCGAGCTGCCGGCCGGCGTTAGCTACCGGGCCGGCGACCATCTGGGCGTGATCCCGCGCAACGGCGACGAGATGGTGCGGCGGGTGGCGCGGCGCTTCGGCTTCACGAGCGACGCCACGGTGCGCCTGCGCAAGAGCGGCAATCGCAAGACCGCGTTGCCGGTCGATCAGCCGATTTCGCTCTTCGCCCTGCTGCGCGATTACGTTGAGCTGCAGGCGGTCGCCACGCGATCGCAAATCGAGTCACTGGCCGCCTATACCCAATGTCCGCCCGAGCGCACGAAACTTGCCGCGCTGGCCGGCGCCGACGAGGCCGCGGCCGCGCGCTATCGCGACGAGGTCCTGGGACCGCGCGTCGCGCTGATCGATCTGCTCGAAGAATGTCCCGCCTGCGCGATGCCGCTCGGCGTCTACCTGGAGATGCTGCCGCCGCTCGCGCCGCGCTACTATTCGATTTCGTCGTCGCCCATCGCCGACGCGCGCCGCTGCTCGATCACGGTGGCGATCGTCGAGGGCGAGGCGCGCTCAGGCCACGGCGACTATCGCGGCGTCTGCTCGAACCATCTGCTCGGCCAGGCGGCGGGCGGCGCGATCGCGGCCTTCGTCAAGGACAACCATTCGGCGTTTCGCCTGCCCGACGATCCGACGGTGCCGATCATCATGATTGGCCCGGGCACCGGCGTCGCGCCGTTTCGCGGCTTCCTGCGGGAGCGATCCGCGATGCGCGCCGCGGGCCATCCGGTCGGCCCCGCGATGCTGTTTTTCGGCTGCCGCGATCCGCACCAGGACTACATCTATGCCGACGAGATGCGGGCCTTCGCCGCGGCTGGCATCCTGCAATTATTCACCGCGTTCTCGCGCGTCGACGGCGCGCCCCGGCGCTATGTGCAGGACCGGCTCAGTGAAAATCAGGATGCGCTGTGGCAACTGATCGCCGACGGCGCGGTGATCTACGTCTGCGGCGACGCGAGCCGGATGGCGCCGGACGTGCGGCGCACCTTCGCTTCGATCTACGCGGCCAAAAACGGCGCGAGTCCCGCGCAGGCCGACGCGTGGATCGATCAGATGACGGCCGCCGGACGCTATCTCGTCGACGTATGGTCGGGGGGCTGAGCCCGGCGTTAATCGAGTCCTCGCCGGGGCCATGCCGCGGCGGCCGGTGAGCGACGCGGCGATTTGTCACGCCGCGCATCGCGCAATAGACTTTGCCGTGGCCACGCTCGCGACCGCAGCGGATGCGCGGCGGCCAACGAGAGCAACATCGGCCGCATGGCCGCAACCGGCGTCGCGGGCGCAAGTATCATTAATCAAAAGCCACACAATCAATGAGCGATTCGCGGACGGCGGTATGGCGCGGCAACTCCTCGCCGCTCGGCGCCACGTGGGACGGCGTGGGCGTGAACTTCGCGCTGTTCTCCGAGCATGCCGAAAAGGTCGAACTGTGCCTGTTCGACGTGCGCGGACGGACCGAGACCGAGCGCATCGCGATGCGCTGGCGCACCGACCAGGTATGGCATTGCTATCTGCCGCAGGCGCGGCCCGGAATGCTCTACGGCTATCGCGTGCATGGGCCGTACGATCCGCGGCGCGGGATGCGCTTCAATCCGCACAAGCTGCTGCTCGATCCCTACGCCAAGCAGATTTTCGGCGGCGTGCGCTGGAACGATTCGCTGTTCGGCTATCGCGTCGGATCGCCGCGGCTGGACCTGGTGATGGACCGGCGCGACAACGTGCTGGCGACGCCGCGCAGCCAGGTGGTGGCGAGCGCGTTTCCATGGGAAGGCGACCGCAATCCGCGCACCCCGTGGAACGACACGGTAATTTACGAGACGCACGTCAAGGGACTCACGATGCGCCATCCGGAGGTGCCCGCGCCGCTGCGCGGTACCTACGCCGGGCTCGCCACCGACCCGGTGATCGATCATCTGCGGCGGCTCGGCGTCACGGCGGTCGAGTTGCTGCCGGTGCACGTGATCGCCGACGAGCGGCGGCTGATCGATCAGGGCTTGAAGAATTACTGGGGCTACAACTCGATCGGATTCTTCGCGCCCGACATGCGCTACTCGGCCACCGGCCTGATCGACGAGTTCAAGTCGATGGTCAAGCGCCTGCATGCGGCGGGCATCGAGGTGATCCTCGACGTGGTCTACAACCATACCGCCGAGGGCAACCACCTGGGGCCGACGCTGTGCTTCCGCGGGATCGACAACGCGGCCTACTACCGGCTGATGCCCGACAATCCGCGCCTCTACATGGACTTCACCGGATGCGGCAACACGCTCAACATGATGCATCCGCGGGTGCTGCAACTGCTGATGGACAGCCTGCGCTACTGGGTGATCGAGATGCACGTCGACGGCTTCCGCTTCGACCTGGCCTCGGCCCTGGCGCGCGAGCTGTACAACGTGAACCGGTTGAGCGCGTTCTTCGACGTGATTCATCAGGACCCCGTGCTGTCGCAGGTGAAATTGATCGCGGAGCCGTGGGATCTCGGCGAAGGCGGCTACCAGGTCGGCAATTTCCCGGTCGGATGGACCGAAT
>Ga0307372_10006544_pt1 | contig 16976 bp, 15 predicted proteins | sample OX1MG_FD_202533 | JGI IMG/M metagenome (GOLD analysis project Ga0307372, IMG submission 202533) | Soil microbial communities from Risofladan, Vaasa, Finland - OX-1 | ecosystem: Environmental > Terrestrial > Soil > Coastal area > Acid sulfate soil | place: Finland: Risofladan, Vaasa | collected... | reverse complement strand
CAGAATCTCCACCCAGGCATCGCAATGCCGACCGGAAGCACCGTTAGACTCAACCAACGGAGACCCGTCAGTGCTAGCCACCTCCCTCACTTTCATCAAAGCCATGTCTAGGTCGGTCAGCGTACCGCCCAACTTTGCGAGCGCGCCGTCGAGTTTCTCTTGCGGGGTTTGACCTGACCGGGGCGCTTTGATTGAACCCGCAGGGCGAAACGTTTCCCGGAGATAGATGTCTTCGACACAGCGTTCCTGAGCTCCATCGTCCGTGCGGACGATAGAACCGTCCTCGTCGACTACCCTAATTCGGATTCCGCTTGCGTGGTCAACGAGCGCCTGACGGAGTTGATACAGCCCAGCCAGTTCCCGTAGCATCGCATCAACGACCTGCCCAGGTGTGCGACGATCGGGCTGGTCGTTGTTAGCAGTGCCGCGGTCGCCGGTGAGTTGCAGACTAGCGATGAGCGCGTAGGCCCCTCGAGCGGCGAGCTCAAGCCGATCAGGACCGAGCTTCTCAGGATTCGCCTCGAATTCCGCCAGGGCAGCATGTAGCAACTCATCGGGAGAACGGAAGGTCGCCTTCCAGTTACCGTCTCGGACAGCTTCCCCGAAGCCCTCCTGCATATACCGGCGAATTCGGTCCACGTTAACGCTTCCGCCAATCCCACGCACGATGAGGGCCGTTGCGAGCCCGGCCCGCAACAGCCCCGAAAGCCGTCTTCGAGTCGACTGGGTCGCGACCGCATCACGCACGGCAGCTTGGTAGGCAGGTTCACTCGTCGTAAATACGCGGACGATCGCCGCTGCTCGCGCAGCCGGATCACTGGTAAGGTGGGCGCTAGCTGCTTCGTTTCGGGTGATTGAGCCGGCCATCCACGACCGCTTCGTGGGGGTGAGCAACCTTCGCCGCTCCATCTCTTGCAGAACTGCATCGGCAAGAGCTTCCCGCTCGGGACCTTCCCCCCATTCTTTGGGGGCATCGACGTGACGTAGAGCAACCAGGCTGCGAACTGCGCTTGAGAACGCGTCGTCGCGACCAGTTAGGGGCGTATATCCGACCAGAATAAGCGCAGGTACGCGGGCGCACCTCAGCGATTCCATGTCGGAGTTGCCCGGACCGCGATCGAAGGCCTCATTGAGCCCGTCAACGATTGCTCGCATCTCGCGGTCTGAAATGTCGTACGCACAGTCGACGGATCGAACGTCGATGATGTCGTGGACGGCTGTTATTCGTGATGAGCCTTCCGACGTGGTTGGTACCCACAGGTCGGATGAGCCATCCGTGTGAACGTAGCGCGTCGGAGTAACCCAGACCTCAGTTAGGACGCTATGACCCCGGATCGAAAGCCTCCAGTCATTCGTGGCGAGTACATGCTCCCTGGCCTGACCCAATGCCCAGGTTAGGTGATCTCGAGATTCGATTGCCACCTCTAGCCAAGGGCTCGCTCCTTGGCTCGTGGGTTCGGGAATCGGTCGGAACATCGACTCGTCGTCGGTTCCAGGATTGACGGCGAATGGATGACGTCGGGATGGCCCGATTCGCGGATTCCGCGGGTCCGGTAAGACCCGATGCGCCCAGACATCGGAACGAACAGCTACAACGGTGCCGCCGGGTACCGCCATAGGAATTGGTGATTCGATGGCACGGCGCAGCTCGGAGGGGTCGACAACCGCATCCGCAATTGAGTTAGCAGCGGATGGATCGAGGCCAAACACGGCCTCCAACTTGCTCGCGGCAGCACGACGTGCCGGAGCACTGGCGTAACGTGGCAGGCGATCGACAGGACGTGGAGGAATTTGGTCGTCAGCGGGACTCTTTGAAGAGGTGACCATTGGGTGGGCTCCTAATTATGCTGAATGCGCAGCCGAGGCTTCTAGCCCAAGCTAGACATCCGTCCCCGGTTGCAGGTTTTGAAACCGCAGCCCAGGGACTAGGAGCGACCCGCAGGTCGTTCTAGCGCATCCCCCGTCAGACCGCCCGGGACAATCCCGGTGTGGCTGAGGGCGCAACGGCCTTTTCGCCGTGCTCAAGGTGTACCAGATGCACGCCGCTTATCGACAGCGATCTACCTGGCGTAACCGCCGTCTCCCTAACGGAGACGTAGCCCGGCGACATTTGCCGCGTCGCAGGCACCAATGATTATATCAGCCTTACCCAGGGAACGCAAGGTAGGTTCGGCTCGGATTTAAGCGAGATCCATATTGACGAGCAACAGTGTTGAGCGTCCGTATTTGTTCCGCGGCGGGTAACCTAATAAGTAGACGGAGTGATCGCGCGGTAACAATTCGCGTAGTCAACGGATCTCCCAGCGCCGCGACAGCCTCGAGCGCCTCGGGCGCCAGATCCAGCAAGCGCAAGACCTGGGAGATCCGCGCACGAGACACGCCGAGCGTGCGCGCCAAGTCAGCGCCAGACCGATTCGGCGTTTCCAATAAGGCTTGACGCCATTCCCGCGCGACGATAATCGGGTTGCGGTACAATTTGGCTGAGGCTGGTCGAGCAGACGGCTTCAGTTGCGCGGCCAAGAACTGCGGCCCGTCGAAGGAGTAGCCCAACCGAGAAGATTGGTGCAGGCTTATACGACCAGGACCGGCGTAGATAGTGAACATAAGTGCAGTTCGACTCTTCCTCCGGTAGGCGGAGCCACTTTCCCCCAGCTCCGAACTTTGCACTTCACGATCGCGCTCGTGTCCAAACAGTGTAGCGACATCCTCGTCAGACCCGATCCTCGCGCTCCACGATCACCGTTGCCGAGAGGGACGGGGTGAGTCGCGGCAGCGTCCGAGCCAGCTCCTCGCGCGTTGGGACCTCGGTCTCGGGACGAAACGCCGCGTCGAACCACGTCGTGTCGACGTCGACAGTCGGGTCGGCCAGGGCGGTACGCACGAGCTGCGTCTGCTTGAGCAGCTGGCTGGCCGGCTCGTTCTCCTCGTCGCACGTCAGGACGTCGCGCAGCGTGGCAACGATCACCTGGTTCAAGGATGCACCGGTCCGGTGGGAGACATCCCGCAGGCGCTCGTGCAGCCCATCGGGCAGCCTCAAGGTCACGCGACTCATCGAGCACCTCGATCTCGATTGACACTCTGATACTATGAATCTAGCAACCCCGACGCGATGATAGAACACGATACGTGGCAGACCCTGGATGATTTCATGCGATACTGTAACATTATCGAGCCACCCATCATCCGGCGAGGACTATCTACATGATGAACGACGTGCAGACCCTACTGGGCCAGTACTGGGCGTGGCTACGCGACAAGACCACTCTCCGCCAGATCAACGATTGGGTCGAGATCACGACGCCGTATCTGGATCGTCACAACGACCACCTCCAGATCTACGCGCGGCGTCGCGAAGGAGGCTTCGTGCTCACGGAGGATGGGTACGTCCTTCAGGACCTTGAACAGTCGGGCTGTCGGATCGACGGAGAGAAGCGACAGGGGCTGCTGAAGATGACGCTCAGCGGATTCGGCGTACGGCTCGACGACCAGGCCCTCGAAGTGCATGCATCATCGGACAACTTTGCGCATCGCAAGCACAATCTGGTCCAGGCCATGCTCGCGGTGAACGACCTCTTCTATCTTGCCTCGCCCATGGTCGCGAGCCTGTTCTACGAAGACGTCGTCGCGTGGCTCGATCTGTCTGACATTCGCTACACGCCCACGGTCAAGTTCACGGGAAAGAGCGGCTACGACCACCTCTTCGACTTCGTTATCCCCAGGTCGAGAGTCCAGCCAGAGCGAATCGTGAAGGCGATCAACCGACCCGGTCGCGAGACAGCAGAGGCAATGGCCTTCGCGTGGGTCGACACGAAAGAGGTTCGCTCCCCGGAGTCCCGCGCGTACGCGGTCCTGAACGACTCGGAGCACTCGATCTCCGAGAGTGTCCTCGACGCGATGCGCAGCTATGACGTTCGGCCGGTCCTGTGGTCGGGGCGTGAACAGGTCCGACAGGAGCTCGCCGCGTGAGCAATTTCGGCTTCACCGAATCCGTCGTCGAAGACGCCGCCCTCGCCTGGTTCGAGGCGCTGGGCTACTCGGTGCTGCACGGCCCGGCCATCGCGGCAGGCGAACCGGGGCCGAACGCAGCGACCCGAACGACCGCGACGTGGTGCTGGAAAGCCGCCTGCGCCAGGCGCTCGCGCGCCTCAACCCGGGTCTGCCACCCGAAGCTCTGGACGACGCCTACCGCAAGCTCACGCGCGCTGATGCGCCGTCGCTGCTGGAGCGTAACCACGCCATGCGTGTCATTCAAGATAGGGAACTGCTCCGGCGAGGTCGTTTCGATGGGCAGGCGTGTAGAATAGATCGCGGGTCGTCAAGACGCTTCCTCCGAGACGAAGCTGAAGACCCCGGGCTGCCAGGAAGAGTCCGGTCGAGTGTTGGCGGCGGTGGACCCGACGACCGGCAGGTGGGTTCAGAGTATCGGAGATTGGGTGGCCGGATGAGTGATCGAGTTCGTTCTCTCGCACAAGACCGAATTCGCGGCGAGTTATCCCACCTCAGTCCGTCTGAGGTTGGGAAACTGGTTGACGTGGCCGAGCGGCTGGTGGCGGCATACCAGCCCGAGCGCATCTACCTATTTGGTTCCAGGGCGCGCGGCGATCTGGGGCCCGACAGCGACTTCGACCTGCTGGTTGTCGTTCCCGACACGGCCCCGCCCGAACGGCGACGAAGTCGGCTCGCCTACGAGCATCTGTGGGGCACCGGTACAGCAGCTGACGTTCTCGTCTGGCCGGCTAGAAGGTTCGCCGAGCGCGCCCGACTGCGGGCGTCGTTGCCCGGCACGATTTTGCGCGAGGGGACGCTACTCTATGCCGCTTGACCCCACCCGTGTTGCCGAGACCCGTGATTGGTTCGCCAACGCCGCGCTTGATCTGCGAGCGGCAGAATTCGAGTTTACCGCGGTGCCACCACTCACCGCTGATATCGTTTTCCATTGCCAGCAACTTGCCGAAAAGTCGTTGAAGGTCTTTCTCGTGTGGCACGACCAACCCTTCCGGAAGACCCACGACCTCGTCGAGATCGGTCAGCAATGCGTGGCGAACGATGCGACGTTGGAGAGTCTGGTGCGACGGGCTGCTGTGCTAACCGAATACGCCTGGCGATACCGCTATCCGGGTGATCCCGACGGGCCGACGTGACCGAAGCGCAAGAGGCGCTGGAGCTCGCTCGTGGCGTGTACGCGGCGGTCCTCGGGCGCTTACCCGAAGAGGTCCGCGATGCCGCGCCTTCGGCGCCAGCCACGTGAACGAACCTGAGTTACTCAATCTCAAGGTAGCCTCTCAAGGTAGCCTCTCAAGGTAGCCTGCCAGTTGGTAACGATTCAACAAGGCGGGCGCCCGCTGCGCGGGGGGTATTGGTGTCCGACCAGGACCCATTTGTCGTCGGTGCGACGACGATCCAGGTCAGCGACGGCAATCTGCTGACACAGCCAGTCGCCGCGATCATGATCTCCGCGAACAATCATCTGAATGGCCAGAGTAGCTGGGCGAAGGACATCAGACTGGCGGCCGGTCCGAGGTACGAGGCGGAATGCCGACGTCTCGTGGCTGCTACCGGAGCGCGAGGGTTCCACCAGGGGACCGCGGTGGTGACTGGCGGGTATCAAATGGCGCGGGGGAACGATCGACGCTGGGTCATCCAGGCAATCACCATTGCCTACCAGGATGGACACCGTGTCCGGGCAACGCCGGATATCGTGTACGCAGCTACCCGTGCCGCTCTGGAGAAGGCCGAGGTCTTTCAGGTGCCGTCCGTCGCCGCGTATTTGATGGCGGCTCGTTATCCCGACTATGCCACGTCCCCTGCCATCGCCATGGCCGAAGCGCTTTGCTACGCGCTCCTCGATCACGCGATGATCGCCGTCACGGTCCGGCAGATCATTCTTTGCGAGCACAACCAGCGCGGAGATGACTTCGACCGCGTGAAAACGGCGCGAGACGCGCTCCAAACAGTGAGGTCGTAGATGGAGATTCAAGACTCTGGCCAACCCGCTCAGCAGAATGCGCCGCGGACGAGCGGGCCATCGGTCGATCCGACTGCGCTCCGCCGGGCCCAGGGCTGCCCCCTCGGCCAGATCGCTGGCGATTCGCTGGGGAGCCTGGTCGAGTTCCGGTCGAGCGCCGAGATTCGCCGCCGGTATCCCGACGGACCGTGCCTGCTCGAAGACGACGGTCCGCTGAGCCCGTGGCACACCCTGGCCGGCCAGCCCACCGACGATTCCGAGCTGGCCCTGGCGCTGGCCCGCGCGATCGTCGCGACCGGTGGCTACGACCGCGAAGCGGTCGCCCAGGCCTACGTGGGGTGGTACCGATCGGCCCCGTTCGATTGCGGCACGACGATCGGTCATGCACTGGGCGCAGTCTCCGGCGACGACCTGCAGGGTAACCGGGTTGCTGCGCGGTTGCTGGCGAGCGCTTCCCCGACGAGCCAGGCCAACGGCTCATTGATGCGGATCAGCCCGCTCGGCATCTGGGGGCACGCGCTACCGCTCGACCAACTCGCGGATCTGGCGCGGGATGACAGCAAGCTGACCCATCCGCAGCCGATCTGTCAGGAATCGTGCGCCGTTTTTGTCGTGGCGGTCTCCCGTGGCATCGTGGGCGGTGCGGCTCGGTCGTCCGTCTACCAGCAGACGCTGGACTGGGCAACCGCGAACGGTCGGGAGCCGGCCGTGCTCGCGACCCTGCGCCGTGCCGCGGCTGAGCCGCCCGGGGACTACCAGCGCAACCAGGGCTGGGTGCTGATCGCGCTGCAGAACGCGTTCTACCAGCTTCTGCATGCCCCCAGCCTGGAAGAAGGCGTCGTGCGAACGGTGGTGGCCGGCGGTGACGCCGACACGAACGCGGCGATCGCCGGGGCGCTGCTTGGCGCGGTCCACGGCCTGGCGGCGATTCCCGCGCAGTGGCGCGAGAAGGTGCTGGCCTGCCGGCCCGCGGCCGGATTGGCAAACGTCCGCCGGCCGCGCCCGGAAGAATACTGGCCGGTGGATGCGCTCGAGCTGGCGGCGCAGCTCGTCCACGCTGGCCAGGAGACGACAGTCTAAAGTGGCTACTCCTCACCCGAGTGCATCGAGTCTGCTTGACTGGCGCCCCCAATCGCCGGATCACGGGCGGGGAGAGTCCGTCTCGCAAGGGTCCCGCGCCCGCGCGCGGCGGCCGCGCCATCGTGATATAGTCGCCGTTGATGGCGAGGGGAGTCCCGCGCCCGCGCGCGCGCGCGGCGGCCGCGCCACCAAAGTAATCAGGAGGTCTCGCAGCAGTGATACCATCAGATATTGTGTTGCGAGACCGCTTCCGCGGTAGCCTCCTCTGGGGCGCGGTTGGCGACGCGTTGGGATGTCGCGTCGAAGGGTGGGCTCCCGGGCGCATTCGGGAACGGTTCGGGGAAGAGGGTCTCCGACACTACATTCCCTGGCACGGCTGGCGCGAGGGACCAATCGGGACGATCACCGACGATACGCAGCTCACCATCGAGGTCGCCCGAAGCCTGCTGGCGACGAACGGTCGTTTTCGCCCGCACGATTTTGTCACGCGCCTCATCGCGTGGCTCCCCATCGGGCGGGGCAAGGGCCGGGCGACGACCGAGGCGGTCGAGGCGCTGGGGCGCGGCGTGCCGTGGTGGCGGATCAGTCAGATCGTCGACTCGGCGGGCAACGGCGCCGCGATGCGCGCGGCGCCGATCGGTCTGCTCCACGCCGCTGACGCGTCGCCGGCGGATCTCGTCCACGAAGCGATTCTCTCGGCGCTGCCAACGCACACCCACCCGGTCGGCGTGGCCGGCGCGGTCGCCATCGCGGCCGGCGTGGCGTGGTCCGTCCAGAACGCCGGTGCCCAGGAAGAGCCTTGCGACGTTCGGGGCTGCGTTGGCTTTATTAGCGCCTGCCTCGACGGACTCGAACCCGAGCCAACACCGGAGCGCAAACCAGGAGGAAAGACCGTCCGCCTGAGCGAACGTATTCGAGAATTACCCGACTTCCTGGACACACCGGACCCGCGAGAGGTTTTCGCGTACATTTTTAACGGCGCCTTCGCGCTAGAGTCTGTACCCGCGGCGCTGTACTGCTTCCTGCGCTCGCCGGACGATCCCCGCCAGGTCATCTTGACAGCGGTGAACGCCGGGCGTGACGCGGATTCGGTCGCGAGCATGGCGGGAAATCTGGTCGGCGCCTGGTGCGGGGCGGAGTGTCTGGCGCGCGACGAGCCCGAGTGGTGGGAACAGTTGGAGTATCGCGACACGCTCGTCAGCCTCGCGGATGGACTGGCCGATTCTGCCCCGAGAGAGTAAGCATCTCGGCGCCTTCGTCGAGCAGTCTCGACGGAATGCGTGTACCATAGGCCCGGGCGACCGGCCTGCGGCAATTTTCCGATTGGTCTGGCGGGTATGCTGAGACACAGCCTTGCCTGTGGTCTGATCGGACGCGTGGGCTGGTGACGCGGCGCCACCTCGGTCTGATGAAGCGCTCCGCGTACCTGATCAACGTCGCCCGCGGGCCCATCGTCGACGAGGACGCGCTGGTGGACGGGCTGCGGGAACACCGCATCGCGGGCGCTGGCCTGGACGTGTACGGCTGCGAGCCGCTGCCGGCTGGACACCCGCTGAAGTCGCTGGATAACGTCGTCCTCACGCCGCACATCGGGTAGGTGACGGCCGCCAACTGCGAGCGGCTCGTCGAGTCGGTCGTGGCGAGCATCACCTGCTACCTGGATGGCGATTTCACCAGGATAGTCAATCCCGAAGCGCTCGCGGCGCGGCAGTCCTTACGTTGACCGGCGCAATCCCCCGGTCATCGATTCGCTACCGCTGCGGTCCCGGTCACGAGCGCGGCGTCGGCTGCCCCTGGTTCGGGCACGCCCGCGGCTGGGCGAGTACCACTGTGTCGTGGCCCACGTCCGCGCCACTGGTGATCTCGAGGCGCTGGCCGGTTGCCGGGTCGTAGAGGCCGGCCTCCAGCGTGAAGTCTCCGCAGGCCGCGTCGGCGGGGGCGAGCAGATCGTAGCCCTCGCGGTCCGTCTCGCCCACGGACCACTTTGAGCTGGCCCGTCCGGCGTGGGAGAGCGGCCGGTCGCTCTGGGTGATGATCTGTCCGTTCGCGTCCACCAGGTGGACAAAGACCTTGTAGTCCTTGCCGACCGGCGCCTCGGTCTCGAAGTCGAGCGCCAGCGTGAGCCCGCCGCCCGGCGCCAGGTCGCGCGTGGATAGATCGTATCCCTGGAGGCCCAGGACGCCACCAAAGACGTCGTGGAGGTGGACGCTCGGCGCCTGGTCCGATGGGGTCGAGGCGACGTAGCCGAGCAGGTGGAAACGTCCGAACCAGACGTCGGTCGCACGCGAGCCCCAGGCATCCATGGATTGGACCAGCTTGCCCGCGTCGGCCGAGTTTTTCCCGGACTGGTCGACGATCAGCCAGACGCGAGACCGCCCCTGGCGCAGTGTGCTGACGCGATCGTCGAGCGAGGTCGGCCACTCCCCAGCGTCGCTCTCGGCCAGGACCCAGTCGCCAATCGCGACCCGCGGGCGGACCTGGTAGAAGGCATCGCGCGACGACGCGATCGCGGCCTGATCCGGCCCGGCGAACGACGTCAGGTAGTTGGCCACGGCGACGGCGTCGTCGGGTCGATTCGGCGTGACGTAGTGGCCGAGGACGATCAGGATGCCGACGGCAACCGCGAGCGTGGCTGCCGCGCCGACGATCCAGCGCAGCCGCGTGCGCAGCCACGCCCAGATTCCTTCGGGACGGGCGACGAGCAGCCCGGCGTACTCGACGCTCAACCAGACCAGCAAGAAGGTGCGGTTGCCGACGACGAGCCAGGCCAGGCGATCGTCGCTCGTCAGACCAAAGGCAAAGGGCCACTCGACGAGATTGTTGGCCGTGAGCAGGACCGCGACGGCCGCGCCGCGCACGTCGGGCAGCAGCACGACCAGCAGGGCCAGCGGGTAGACCAGGAACTGCGGACTGTAGCCTTTGGAGAAGAGCAGGAACAGGTTCACCGTGAGCGCGACCGCGGGGATCGCGACCGCGGGCTTCTGCCAGTCGAGATGCCGGGTGTAGAGCAGCAAACAGAGGAGCAGAAACACACCGGTGATCGCCGACCACGGCAACGTGCTCGGGTGCAGCTCCCAGGTGGCCATCTGGGGATCGAAGCGCGCGGCGAGCGGCGGGACGCGGCCGGTGCCGAAGTAGCCCTCGAGCAGGGCCCAGATGGTCTCCCAGGAGTCTCGGGAGGCGATGAAGCGCACGCTCGCGACGAGCATGGTGGGGTTGAGCCAGAGAAAGGGCGCGACCACGGCGCCGACCGCGATCGCCAGCGCTGTCGTGAAGCGCAGCCGCGCGCGGAACTGTTGGAAGCCGAGGAAGGCAGCGGGAACGGCGAGGATCGGGATGATCTTGACCATCAGACCGAGACCGGCGACCGCGCCAGACGTGCCGCCGCGTCCGCGCAGCGCCAGCCAGACGGTCAGCAGCAGGAAGAACAGTGGGATCGTGTCGAACCAGCTCAGCAGCGCGAAGAGGGGAATGAAGAGCAGCGCGTACATCCAGGCGGCGCGCACGGCGGCCCGGCGGCCGTGGAGCAGCTTCGCCAGCCCAGAGACGAGGATGACGTTGCCCACGTCGAAGATCGCCAGGACCGTGGAGAGCATCACCTGGAACCAGAGCAGGTTGTTGGGCCAGGCGGGCAGCAGGAGCGACAATTGGTAGATGCCCACGACGAGCCACGGGAAGAGCGGTGGGTACTCCATCCAGTAGTCCAGCAAGGGGTAGTAGCCGCCAAGCGAGAGCTCGCCCACGCTCCGGTAGAACTGCAGGTCGGAGTCGCCCTGGTAGACGTTTCCGCCCGAGCCGAGGAACAAGACGGCGGCCAGGCGCAGGCAGGCGAAGAGGATGACCAGGAGCGCGAGCTCCCGATCCACGCCCGTGATCCAGCGCCCCCCGGGACGCCACTGGGTCTCGGAAGGTGCTGGAGCAGTGTCAATCGCGGTGGGAAGGGGCGTCACCGGTCCCGATCGCAGCGCGCACCGTGCGGCCGAGCGCTGAGGTGGCTATCAGGTCGAAGCATTGCCCTACCTTTGGGCGAGCTGCCCGCTTCGCATCCGCCGCCAAACCCGTCAACACGGCCGCGCGAGGGTGCCAATCGGAGAGACAATGAGGAGTCGTAAGAGTTCGTGAGACGAAACAGCATGGACGACCGGGTCAGTCGCTTCATCGTCGATAGCAGACGCGGGTCCATTGTAACCCGGTGCGTCAGTCAGGCCAAGCATGGGCTCGGGCAGGCGTCAGCAGGCAGATCGCGTGGGCGCGGTACTCCCGCGTCATCGACGGAAGCTACCACTCCTATGAATCAGCCGAGGCCTACCGCGCGGCCCCGAAACGAGAGCCGCCAGCGCGTCCTGGACCAGCTCGCGGTGATACTGCCGGGCGAATTCTTCGGCGTGCGGGTCGCGGCGAGCGTCGCGCAGTGAGGCGAGAGCAGCCGTTCGGATCGAAATCGGTCGCGCTCTACCGCGACCCGTCGGTGACTCCTACCTGATGGGGAGCCTGCGGCAGACCACCTTTGTCCTTCTGCATCGCCATCGCGGCGACCGCTGCCTTCTCGGCGAGCATCATCAAAATCTCGTACGAGTCGCTGACAGTGTCCAGGTACTTTTTCTGAATCTTGGGCTCGAGCTCACGGAACATCATGTCGAAGGTCCGGCTCGGGGCGCGCTTCGCGGTCCGATACGCCTGGAGAATATCGCGTGGCTTGAGCGCCTTCAACGCATCGGTGATGACGCCGATGCCGCGCTGAATCTCAGTCGACAGATTCAGCCGAAGCTCCATCCGGTCGTCGTCGACGTTCTCGCCGATCCCCTGGAGCGCTTCCTGACACAGGTCGCCGTACTGGTGCAGCATCTGCGAGACTTTATCCTCGATCGTGCTGTACAGTGTCAGGTAGCGCTGGTGGATCTTCGGCAGGACCTCGTCGCGTAACCGGTTCATCTCGTCGTCGGTCGGTGCGCCGTCCTCACTCGCGTACTCGCTGAGCAGGAAGACCGGGTTCACCGACTCCAGCATGTCCTTGTACACCTCAATCAGGTTGAGCAGGTCCAGCCTGATCTCCTGCATTCTTTCCGGAGTAACTGCCACCGCTAGCTCCTTTCAGCGTCGGATGCTTGTTGTTCTTTAAGATGCCGCCCCAGGTGATTGCTCAAGCCGCCCAGTCGGACCTGTGCGCCGCAGACGCCGCACTGGTAAACGTCTGATAGCGCCACCACGGGTGGCCCCGGCTCCGACGATGGCGAGTCGAGAGCGGGCGTCGAGGACGGCACGGCCACCGCGACCGGCTCCGCCATGACTGCTGGTTCGTTCAGGCCGTGTCGCACCAGTCGCGGGATCAACTCGCGAATGGTCATTCCCTCGGCTTCGGCCCGATTCCTCACGCCGTCCCACAGCCGTTCATCCAACCAGACCCGTGTCGAGATGTCGCTCACATGCTCTACCCTCCATACAGAACGGACCGGCATTCGCCCACCCAGGGCCTCCCCGGAGCGAGGAGGCAGACGCGGAACGCGATCGATCTCCGGCGTCCTCGAGACCCGGGCAGCGCGATTCTATCAAACGTTCTATTCGCTGTCTACGCGGCCGGACCAGTTTCGCTGGCCACCCAGCCCTCACCTACCCTCGACCAGTCTCCGAAAAGCCCGACAGTTTTTCACCAGGTCGGGACCGTGCTGATGGAGGCCGCCGCCGATCAGGAAGATCACGTCGCGGCCGTAGAAGTCGAGTAGCTCGGGGACGCGCGCCACGGTCATCCCGCCGCCGGGCACGGGGAAGCTGGGCTTGATCGGGTCCATTGGCGCGGCGGCGCTCTCGGCGATGGCGCGGCACTCGTCGCGGCTGAACGCGAAGCGGCCGCCATAGTTCGGATAGATGCTGGCGTCGGCGCCGGCCAGCCGCGCGATCTGCCCGAACAGGACGTCGTGCGCGATGCCACTGTCGGGACTGGCGACGAGACTGCCCTGGAAGGCCGGGTGGCTCAGGATCGGCAGGCCGATGCTGGCGTCAGTCGCCAACTGCGTCACGCTGCCCAGTCCCGCGAGCCCGGGCGAGACGAGCAATCCGCCCGCGCCCGCGGCTTTCGCGAACCGCGCGTTCCGGACCGTGACGTCTCCCACGGCGGTGACGTTGGGCAGGTAGATGCAGCGCAGTCCGGTCTCGTGGTTCGCGCGGGCCACCGCGTCGGCGCAGCGTCGCACGCGTTCGTCGAACGGCGCGAAAGGCTGGTTGGCGAGGCCGTGGTCGTCCTTGACGACGTCGATGCCGCCGAGCGCCATCTGGTAGGCGAGGTCGGCGAGCGCGGCCGGCGGCAGCCCCAGCGGCTTGAGCGCGCTACAGAGCAACGGCCGCCGCGGCACGTCGAGGAGCGCCCGCAGGCCCGCGCGCCCGAAGCGTGGGCCGCCCAGAGCGCGCCGCGACGATGCGGGCAGGTCCAACCGCTCGACGCGCACGCCGGGCTTCATGCTGTAGTTGCCGAAAATGACGTTCAAGAGCTGGGTCAGCTCGCCGCCGGTCGTCTCGACGGCGTAGCTGATGCTGGCCTGGCAGGACGCGTCGTCGCGCGGCTCCAGCGACTCGATCCGGCCGACGATCTGCTCGCGGATGTCCCCCGCGGGGACTAGATCGGCCGGAAACTCGACCGTTTGCTCGATGCAGATGTCCCGCGCGATGGCTCGCGCTTCGGCCTCGCCGCCTCTGATCCGGTAGACGACCTGAAACCTTTCGCCGGAGAGTGGGACCGTCATGCTGGGAATCATCAGTTATGACCGCGCGTTGGCTTTTGCCCAGGCTGGAATCACACAGATGAAGCCGAGCGGCTGGTGCGCGTCGGCCTGGAGCTGGTGGACCTCGTCCGGTTCGATGAACACCGCGTCGCCGACGCCGATCTCCGCCCACCGGTCGCCCAGCAGCACGCGGCCGTGGCCATTCACGATCACCACCCCGTGCTGGTGTCGGTGATGCTCGAGCGACGAATGGCCACCCGGCGGGATGGTGAAGTAGCGGACGATGAAGTCCTCGGCGCCCTCATCGCGTCCGATCAGGATGCGGCGGGTCGCCCCCTGGCTCGCGCTGCCCTCGTCGTACTCCTTGACCGCGACCGTCTCGTAGTCCCAGGTTGCCGCGCCGGCTGCCGCGGCCTGTCGATGGACGACGCCCATCGTGTCCTCCTCTTCCGATTCGACACAATCATCATAGCTGATCGACCACCGAGGCAGGTGGGAAAGGGGTGAGGAGAAGTGGCCGGCCGGCCACTTCTCCTCACCCCTTTCCCACCTGCCTTCCGCCGACCCCACGCGCTTTCTAGGCAAACTTCAGGCAGACCGGCGTCGGCACGTTCGCCATCTGCCCGGTCGGACTGAGTTGACCCGTCTCCGGGTCCACGCGGAAGGTGACGACAGTATCCGTATCCTGGTTGGCGACGAGCAAGAACGTGCCGCTGGGATCGATCGCAAAGTTGCGCGGGGTGCGGCCCAGCGTCGAGGCGTGTCCGGCGTAGGTCAATGCGCCGGTCTGCTGGTCGATCGCGAAGCCGACGATGCTGTCGTGGCCGCGATTGGACCCGTAGACGAACCTGCCGGAGGGAGCGACGTGGACGTCTGCGGTGTGGCTGCTGCCGGTGAAGCCGACGGGCAGCGTCGAGACGGTCTGGATCTCCCGCAGCGCGCCGCGCGCTCCGTCCCAGGCGAACGCGGTCAGCGTCGAGGCGATCTCGTTGATGACGTACGCGTTGCGGGCGTTCGGGTGGAACGCGAGATGGCGTGGGCCCGCTCCGGGCTTTGCCGCGGCCGAGGGAGGATCGTTCGGCACGAGCTTGCCGTGCGCCAGGTCGAGACGGTAGACCATGATCTTGTCCATGCCCAGGTCGCAGACCAGCGCAAAGTGGTTGTCCGGGTCCAGGTTGATCGAATGGGCGTGCGGACCCTGCTGGCGCTCCGGGTTCACGCTGGAGCCAACGTGCTGCACCACGTCGGACGCTGCTCCGAGTCCACCACCATCCTCGATCGGGTACATGGCAACGCTACCCGAGCCGTAGTTTGCGACCAGGACGAATCGCCCGGTCCGATCCACGCTCACGTGGCAGGGCGCGGTGCCGTGCGACGGCTGCCGGTTGAGGAAGGTCAGCGCGCCGCTGGCCGAGTCGACCGCGAACGCGCTCACGCCCCCGGTAGGCTGGCCGTCGCTCTCTTCCACCTCGTCCACCGCGTAGAGATAGCGGTGCCGCGGATCGAGCGCGAGGTACGAGGGATTGACCACACCCGACGTCGTGTGAACACGGGTCAGTCTGCCCGAGGCTGGGTCGAACTGGTTGGTGTAAATTCCCTCCGACTTGCCATGCGCGTGGGGCGACGTCGCGGTGTAGGTCCCGACGTACACCCGCATCGCCGCGGCAGTCTGTTCGGCCATCGTCGATGCCCTCCCTGTATTGAATTTTGGTTGATCCACGGTGAGAACGACGCGGATGAGCTGGCGGTACACAGCACAACCAGCCCGTCCCTGCCGTGCTCACCGTGGCTTCACTGTCGTGTCTCGTCAGGTGGGGACTGGTGGATGGTGGGTGAATCATTGGCCCGCAGGGCCAATGATTCACCCACCATCCACCAGTCCCCACCTGACAGAACAGAAGTCTGACGGATGAGGCGAGTATAACCAACGGCAGGGTGCAACGGCAAGGGTGCGGCGTGGCCACAAGAGGGTAGTTTTCCCACTTGACACCCCGTTGGGTGCTGCTATACTCAGGATCAATCGAATACGCCATCGACCGTGATCGGGACGAGTACGCACCCAGCGAGGCTCAGAGAGTCGGGGTAGGTGTGAGCCGACGCCAGCGCAGGTGCCGAATGGACCCGGGAGTTGCCGTCCGAAATGATCTTTCGATCCGCATCGCGGAGAGGAAGCGAAGAGTAGGCGCGGCCGGAGATTCCACCGTTACCGGGAATCGGATATCGGTCAGTCGATCGCGAGGATGCGCGCGCCGAAGCGATCGTGTCGCTGACCCGCATTCGTAAAGTGGGTCCGCCGCCGGCGGGCCAAGTGGGGTGGCACCACGGAACCTCCGTCCCCGACCAGGGACGTGAGGTTTTTTTGTTGCCCCGAAAAGGAGAGAAGAGTGTACACGCCATCGCGCGACTTCGTCGCGGGCTACCGCGGCCCCGGGAACATGGTGCCGGTCTACCGCGCGATCCTGGCCGACCTCGAGACGCCCGTCTCGGCCTACCTGAAAGTCGCTCGCGGACCGGGCAGCTTTCTGCTGGAAAGCGTCGAGGGCGGCGAGCGGCTCGCGCGCTACTCGTTCCTCGGCACGTCGCCGTACCTGATGGCCGAGCTCGATCGCGGCGACGCCCGGCTGACTCGCGGACGGGAAACCCGGACCGAGCGATTCGAGAATCCGCTGGACGTCGTCAAAGCCGAGCTCGGCCAGTTCCGCCCGGTCGACGTGCCCGGCCTGCCGCGGTTCGTCGGGGGCGCCGTCGGCTACCTCGCCTACGAGTGCGCGCGCTATTTCGAGCGACTCCCCAGCCCGGACGGTCCCGGACTCGGCATTCCCGAGGCCATCTTCCTCTTCGTCGATACGCTCCTGGTCTTCGACCACCTCCAGCACAGGATCCTGGTCGTCAGCAACGCGCACCTCGACGGCGATCCGGGCGCCGCGTACGATCGGGCGGTCGATCGCATCGACGAGCTGGTCGATCGCTTGCATCGACCGCTGAAGGATCCTGCCGAGATCACCCCCGCGCGTCGACGGCCGGGCGTTCCACGTGGCTATTCCTTCGGCAATGGACTCCACGGCAACGTGCCGCCCGGCCGCTACCAGGAGATGGTCGTGCGGGCGAAAGAGTACATCGACGCCGGCGACGCGATTCAGGTGGTGCCCTCGCAGCGGTTCTCGCGCGGTACCGTGGCCCATCCCTTCTCGATCTACCGCGCGCTGCGCACGGTCAAT